>NNBT01002172.1_pt1 | contig 58474 bp, 48 predicted proteins | sample 1173831 | NCBI WGS metagenome assembly NNBT01 (sample SAMN07173936, study PRJNA388173) | plant metagenome | isolation source: symbiotic tissue sample KVJ10 | place: Norway: Troms, Kvaloya island | reverse complement strand
CTCCCCGCGCGGGGCCGCTCCCCGTCAGCCGCGTCTGAAGCCTTCGCTGGCCGTCAGCAACTGCCGGGCATAATCCGTCTGCGGCGTGCGTGCGGCGAGCGTCGCGGCGGTCATTTCCTCGACGCCATGGCCGAACTGCATCACCAGCAGGCGCTGGCACATATGGGCGACGACAGCGAGGTCGTGGCTGACGAGGATGTAGGTGAGATTGCGTTCCTTGCGCAGGGCTTGCAGCAGATTGAGCACCTCCGCCTGGATCGAGACATCGAGCGCCGAGGTCGGCTCGTCGAGCAGCAGGATCGTCGGCTCCAGCACGAGCGCGCGCGCGATCGCGACGCGCTGGCGCTGGCCGCCGGAGAGCTGATGCGGGTAGCGGAAACGGAAGGAGGGCGGCAGACCGACCTCCGACATCGCCCGGCCGATCCTCGTCTCGGCGTCGCCGATTCCGTGGATGGCAAGCGGCTCGGCCAGGGCGTCGTCGACTGTCTTCTTGGGGTGGAGCGAGCCGTAAGGATCCTGAAAGACCATCTGCACGGCGCGATAGAACGCCTTGTCGCGGACCCTCGGCTGGGCCTGCCCGGCGATCTCAACCGTGCCGCTCCAGTCGCGGTTCAGCCCCGACAGCACGCGCAGCACCGTCGATTTGCCCGAGCCGGATTCGCCGACGATGCCGTAGCTCTCGCCCTGGGCGACCGAAAAGGAGAGATCCTTCACGACATGGGAATCGCCGAAGGAGACGTTGAGGTTTTCGACGCGGATGGCGGGTTGAGTGGTCATGAGGGCAACTCGCTGTCATTCCGGGGCTTCGCGCAGCGAAGAACCCGGAACCCACGACCGGGCGCACCGGTCGGACTGCATGCAGGTTCAACCCGGTCGTGGATTCCGGGCTCGCTGCTGCGCAGCGCCCCGGAATGACAGGTGAGGGTCGTGCACATCATGCCAGCCATGCCGGGTCGCGGGTGAGCGTGGCGAGTTCGGCCTGGGGTCGGTCGAGGTCGGGCAGGCAGCCGAGCAGGCCGAGCGTGTAGGGGTGGCGCCGGGCGCGGGCGGATTCGTCGGCGAGTTCGGCGGCCGGCAGCGTCTCCATCGCCTTGCCGCCATACATCACGATGACGCGGTCGCAGAAGGACTGCACCAGATGGAGATCGTGGCTGATGAAGATCAGCCCCATGCCGCGCTGGGTCACGAGATCGTCGAGGATCTTCAGGATCTGGAGCTGCACGGTGACGTCGAGCGCCGAGGTCGGCTCGTCGGCGATCAGGATATCTGGCTCGGCGATCAGCATCATCGCGATCATGACGCGCTGGCCCATGCCGCCCGAAACCTCATGCGGGTAGAGATCGTAGACGCGGGCGGGCTCGCGGATCTGCACCTGCTCCAGCATGGCCAGCGAGCGTTCCCTGGCCTGCCGGGCGCTCGCCTTGTGATGCACGCGATAGGCCTCGGCGATCTGGTCGCCAACCGTCAACACCGGGTTGAGCGAGAATTTCGGGTCCTGCATCACCATCGAGATGTGGCGCCCGCGCAGCTTGCGGCGTGCGCCCCTGTCCATCGTCAGCAGGTCCTGCCCGCGAAAGGCCAGGCGGTCGGCCGTGACCACACCGGGCGGCGGGATCAGGTCGAGGATGGCGCGGCCGGTCATGGACTTGCCCGAGCCGGATTCGCCGACGATGCCGAGCCGCTCGCGACCCAGCGTGAAGGACAGGCCGCGTACGGCATGGACGATGCCTGTCGGGGTGTGGAAATCGACGCGCAGATTGTCGAGTTCGAGAAGGGGCTGTTCGATCACGCTCATCTCGCATCCATGACGTCGCGCAGCCCGTCCCCGAGCAGGTTGAAGCCGAGTGCGACGACGCAGATCGCCAGCCCCGGGAAGGTCGCCACCCACCACTGGTCGAAGATCTGCTCGCGGCCGGCCGAGATCATCGCGCCCCATTCGGGAATCGGCGGCTGGGCGCCCAGTCCGAGAAAGCCGAGCCCCGCCGCGATCAGGATGACGCCGGCCATGTCGAGCGTGGTTCGCACGATCAGCGAGGGCAGGCACATCGGCACGACATGCTTCCAGACGATGCGCCACGACGAGGCGCCCTGCAGGCGGATGGCGGCGATGTAGTCCTGCTGGCGGATGATCTGGGTCTCGGCGCGGGCGACCCGCGCATAGGGCGGCCAGGCGGTGATGGCGATGGCGATGACGGCGTTCTCCAGGCCGGGCCCCAGCGCGGCCACGAAGGCGAGCGCCAGCACGAGCCGCGGAAAGGCCAGGAAGACGTCCGTGATCCGCATCAGCAGCCGGTCGACCCAGCCGCCGAGATAGCCCGAGGTCGCGCCGATCAGGAGGCCGATGGGGCCGACCGAGATGACGACGAGCAGAACGATCACCAGGGTGACGCGGGTGCCGTAGACGATGCGGCTGAAGATGTCGCGGCCGAGCGAGTCGGTGCCGAAGAAGTTGGTGCCCGAGGGGGGTAGGAGCCGACGGTCGAGATTCTGCGCCAGCGGATCGGCGGTGGCGATCAGCGGTGCGAGCGCCGCGACCAGCAGCAGCGCGATGATGATGCCGAGCCCGACCATCGCCAGCGGGTTGCGGCGGAAGGCGAGCCATTTGCGGTAGATCTGGCCGAGCCGCGCCTGGCGGCGGGAGGCCGGCGAATCGCTGAGGAGGTAGTCTGTCCAGGTGGTCATGATGGCCTCATCGCGTCCGCGGGTCGACGAGCCGGCCAAGAATGTCCGACAGCAGGTTGACCGCGATGAAGACGGCCCCGATCACCAGCGTGCCGCCGAGCACGGCATTCATATCGGCGTTCAGCAGGGAATTGGTGAGATAGCGCCCCAGTCCGGGCCAGGCGAAGATGGTCTCGGTCAGCACCGAGCCTTCGAGCAGATGCATGTAGGAGACGGCGATCACCGTCACCAGCGGCACGAAGGCGTTGTGCATGGCGTGGCGCCAGACGACGCGGAACTCCGACAGGCCCTTCACGCGGGCGGCGATGACGTATTGCTGCTGCAGCTCGGTGATCATGAAGCTGCGGGTCATGCGGCTGATATAGGCGACGCTGAGGATGCCCAGCACAGCGGATGGCAGGATGAGATGGGACCAGGCGTCGCGGAACGCCTCCCAGTCGCCCTCGATGGCGGCGTCGATCACCAGGATGCCCGTGATCGGGGTGATCAGGTCCTGGAAGGCGACGCCAGCGCGGCCCGGTCCGCCGACCCAGCCGAGCTTGGCGTAGAACAGCAACAGCCCCATCAGGCCGAGCCAGAAGACGGGAATCGAGTAGCCGAACAGGCCGATGATGCGGGCGACCTGGTCGGGCCAGCGGCCCTGATATACGGCGGCGACGACGCCCAGCGGAATGCCGAGCAGGCAGCCTATCAGCGTGCCCAGCGTGGCCAGTTCGAGCGTTGCTGGGAAGACCCGCTTGATGTCGTCGACGACGGTGTTGGAGGTGAGGACCGAGCGGCCGAGATCGCCGGTGAAGACCTTGCCGACATAGATCGCAAACTGCTGCCAGAGCGGCTTGTCGAGGCCGAGTTCGATGCGCGCAGCCTCGTACGTCTCGGGCCGGGCGTTGTCGCCGACGACCGCGAGCACCGGGTCGATCGGGATGACGCGGGCGATGAAGAAGGTGATCAGCAAGAGGCCGAAAATGGTGATCGCGACTGTGCTGAGCTCGCGCGAGGCGATCTTCGCCCAGCGTCCCGCTGTCTCGCCCCATGAGCGCCTGCGAACCGGGCTTTCCACCACGCTCGTCATGCCGGGTTGTTTCCGTTTTCTTTGGCCGGGACCGGCCTTGAGGGGACCAGCCGGAAGCAAAAGCCCCGCCGCAGCCGTGAGAGGCCGAGGCGGGGCTGGTTGGTCAGATGATCTCAGTTCTTCGAGATCGGCGCGTAGAAGTTGGTGTCCGAGCTCGGGCCGATGACCCAGCCCTTGACGCCCTTGCGGTCCGCCGAGACCTCGACCTGCTGGAACATGATGACGAAGGGCGAGACCTTCTGGTGCTCGCGCTGCAGGGTGCCGTAGACGGCGGCGCGCTTGGCGGCGTCCGTCTCCAGCACGTTGGCCTGCGTGGTCTTGGTCATCTCGGGGATGTCCCAGGCGTTGCGCCAGGCCAGCGTCTTCGACTTCGCGTCCTCGCCATTGTTCTCGTTGATGGCGAAGGTCTCGGCATTGGTGTGCGGGTCGAGATAATCCGGGCCCCACTGACCGATGTAGATGTCGTGCGTGCGGGCACGGTACTTGGTCAGCGTCTGCTTGCCGTCGCCCGGGATCAGTTCGAGCTTGATGCCGGCCTGGCCCCAGCTCGACTGGATCGCCTGGGCGATGTCGGTGATCGGGTTCACCGAGCGGACGTCCATGGTGACGGTGAAGCCGTTGGGCAGGCCTGCCTTGGCGAGCAGTTCCTTGGCCTTGGCGGGGTTGTAGCTGTAGGGCTTGTCGTCGATCGCGCCGAGGAAGCCCTTCGGCAGGAAGGATTCATGGCCCTTGTAGGTGCCCTCGACGATGTTGCGCTCGATCGAGGCGTAATCGACCAGGTATTTCAGGGCCTCGCGCACTTCCGGCTTGGCGAAGTTGGGGTTCTTCGTGTTCAGGCCGAGATAGAGGATGTAGCCCTTGTCGCCCTGGACGATCTCGACGTCCTTGTTGGTCTTGACGGCGGCGAGCTGGTCCTTGGAGAGATTGCGGGCGATGTCGATGTCGCCCTTCTCGAGCAGCAGGCGCTGCGAAGCGGGCTCGGCGACATGGCGCACGACGATGCGCTTGTTCTTCGGCGCGCCCTTGTACCAGGACTCGTTGGCGTCGAGCGCATACTGCTCGTTGGGACGGTAGGCGCGGACCTTATAGGCGCCCGAGCCGGCCGAGTTCTGCTTCAGCCAGCCATTGCCCCAGTCGCCGTCCTTCTCATTGGCCTTGACCAGCTTGGTGTCGACGATGGAGGCGACGCCCGAGGTCAGGCAGTTGAGAAAGAAGGTCGGCGCGAAGGGCTTCGAGACGGTGATGACCAGCGTGCTGTCATCGGTCGCCTTCACCTTCTCGGTGACGTTGTCCTTGGTGAAGCCGAACTGCGCCAGGATGAAACCGGGCGACTTGTTAAGCGTCACGGCGCGCTGGAAGGAGTAGACCACGTCGGCGGCCGTCAGCGGATTGCCGGAGTGGAACTTCACGCCGGGGCGGAGCTTGAAGGTGTAGGTCAGGTTGTCGGGGCTGACCGTCCAGCTCTGGGCGAGCTCGGGGACGAGCTCATTGTTCTTGGCGAGATCGACGCCCATCAGCTTGTCATAGATGTTGGTGACGACCTCGACGCCCGAGAACTCGAACGCCTCGGCCGGGTCCAGCGAGATGATGTCGTCGATCTGCTTGGCCATGACCACCGTGTCCTTCGGGGTCTGGGCAAAGGCCATCGTGGTCTGGGCGGTCGTCGCCAGCAGCACGGCAAAGGCCGATACCCCCATCAATTTCGCAACGTGACGCATCGCATTCCCCATCGTTTCGGATTGGCGGCCGTACCCGTCGGCCATTGGCGTGAATGTGGAACCAGTCGGCGGCTTCTGTCCAGCAGGACGAGGCCCGTGTCCAGATGTTGCTGCACAGTTCTTGTGCATCGGGCTGCCCGGATCGTGCAATGCGTCGCGAGATGCGGCTTTGCGAGCCTTCCCGGCCTCGCTAACGTGAGACATCCCGGCCCTTGGCCGGCCCATGACCAACAGGTGCTCAGCTCTTGGCCATCATCGCCGCGCTCCATCACGTCACCCATTACCGCTATGACCGGCCGGTCACGCTCGGACCGCAGATCATCCGGCTGCGGCCGGCGCCGCATTGCCGGGCTGCGATCAACAGCTACGCGCTGAAGGTGACGCCGGCCGAGCATTTCGTGAACTGGCAGCAGGATCCGAGCGGCAACTGGCTGGCGCGTTATGTCTTTCCGGAACCGGTGAGCGAGTTCCGCATCGAGGTCGATCTCGTCACCGAGCTGTCGATCATCAACCCGTTCGACTTCTTCGTCGAGACTGATGCCGAGATCTTCCCCTTCACCTATCCCGAAGAGCTGCGGGCGGAATTGGCGCCCTATCTCGTCACCGAGCCGGCCGGGCCGCTGCTGCAGGCCTTCCTCGCCACGATCCCGCGCGAGCCGACGAACACGGTCAATTTCGTCGTCGACCTGAACGCACGCCTGTCCGGCGACATCGCTTATGGCATCCGCATGGAGCCCGGCGTTCAGGAGCCCGAGCACACGCTCGGCATCCGATCGGGCTCCTGCCGGGATTCGAGCTGGCTACTGGTCCAGATCCTGCGCCAGCTCGGCCTCGCCGCACGCTTCGTCTCCGGCTACCTGATCCAGATGAAGGCCGACATCGATCCGCTCGAGGGCCCGCGCGGCACCGACAAGGACTTCACCGATCTGCACGCCTGGGCGGAGGTCTACATCCCCGGTGCCGGCTGGATCGGGCTCGATCCGACCTCGGGACTCCTCACCGGCGAGGGCCATCTGCCGCTGGCGGCGACGCCGCATTACCGCTCGGCCGCCCCCGTCTCGGGCGTGGCGAGCTATGCCGAGACGACCTTCGATTTCGAGATGAGCGTGGCGCGCGTGCATGAGGTGCCGCGCATCACCCTGCCCTTCTCGGATGAGTCCTGGCAGCGTCTCGATGCGCTGGGCGAGCAGGTCGAGGCCGATCTCCAGGCCGGCGATGTGCGCCTGACCATGGGCGGCGAGCCGACCTTCGTCTCGGTCGACGACCCAACCGGCGAGGAATGGAACATCGCCGCCGTCGGGCCGACCAAGCGCCAGCGCGCCGACGTCATGATCCGTCGCCTGCGCGAGCGTTTCGCGCCGGGCGGCATGCTGCATTACGGCCAGGGCAAATGGTATCCGGGCGAGAGCCTGCCGCGCTGGGCCTTCGCGCTGTACTGGCGGCAGGACGGCGAGCCGATCTGGCGCGACGCCGCGCTGATCGCGCGCGAGCCCGGCGCACCGACCGGCGGCGACCGTGAGCTGGAGGCCGGCGCGACGATGGCGGAGGCCGAGGCGCTGGCGGAGGGGCTGTCGGACAAGCTCGGGCTCGGCTCGGACTATGTCGTGCCGGCCTATGAGGACACCGGATACTGGCTGCTGAAGGAGGCCCAGCTTCCCGACAATGTCGACCCGCTCGACCCGCGCCTGGCCGATCCGGAAGAACGCGCGCGGATGCAGCAGGTCTTCCAGCTCGGGCTTGGCAAGCCGCGCGGCTATGTCATTCCAGTGCAGCGGTGGCAGAGCCAGGCCGGTGACAAGCGCTGGCGCTCGGAGAAATGGAAGCTCCGGCGCGGCAAGCTCTTCCTCGTGCCGGGCGATTCCCCCGTCGGCTACCGTTTGCCGCTCGGCTCGCTGCCCGTCGTGCCCAAGGCGGAATATCCGCATATCCACCCGCAGGACCCGATGGAGGCGCGGCCGCCGCTGCCGCGCGCCGCGGGTGGCTTCGGCCCGGCGGCCGACCCGCCGCCCGCCGAGGCGCCGATCCGCGTCGAGCCGCACTTCCCACAGGACTCACCGCCGCATCAGATGTCGCGCTCGGTCGAGGCCAGCGGCGCCAGTGCGCAGGACCGCACCGAGCAGGAGATCGGCGGCCAGCACGTCCGCACAGCGATCAGCCTCGAAATCCGCGACAAGGTGCTCTGCGTCTTCCTGCCGCCGGTCGAGCGGCTGGAGGATTATCTCGACCTGATCGCCAGCGTCGAGCAGGTGGCGCGCGAGCGCAACCAGCCTGTTCATATCGAGGGCTATCCGCCGCCGCACGACCCGCGGCTGAACGTCGTCAAGGTGACGCCGGACCCCGGCGTGATCGAGGTCAATATCCACCCGGCCCGCAACTGGCGCGAGGCGGTCGAGATCACGCGCGGCGTCTATGAGGAGGCCCGGCAGGCGCGGCTCTGCGCCGAGAAGTTCATGGTCGACGGCCGCCACACCGGCACCGGCGGCGGCAACCATGTCGTGCTCGGCGGCATCACCCCGCCCGACTCGCCCTTCCTGCGGCGGCCGGACTTGCTCAAGAGCCTGGTGCTGTACTGGAACCGGCACCCTTCCCTCTCCTACCTGTTCTCGGGCCTGTTCATCGGCCCGACCAGCCAGGCGCCGCGCATCGACGAGGGCCGTCATGACGCGCTCTACGAACTTGAGATCGCGCTGGCCAAGATTCCGCGGACGGGCGAGCCGCAGATTCCGCTCTGGCTGGTCGACCGGCTGCTACGCAATCTGCTGGTCGACGTCTCCGGCAACACCCATCGCAGCGAGATCTGCATCGACAAGCTCTACTCGCCCGACGGGCCGACGGGGCGGCTCGGGCTGATCGAGTTCCGCGGCTTCGAGATGCCGCCGGATGCGCGCATGAGCCTGGCGCAGCAGCTTCTGGTGCGGGCGCTCATCGCCTGGTTCTGGCGCGAGCCGCAGACCGGCAGCCTCACGCGCTGGGGCACGACGCTGCATGACCGCTTCATGCTGCCCGAGATGGTCTGGCAGGACTTCAAGGACGTGCTCGGCGATCTCGGGCGCGCCGGCTATGCCTTCGATCCGGTCTGGTTCGAGGCGCAGGCCGAGTTCCGCTTCCCGTTCTTCGGCAAGGTCGAGCATGGTGGCGTCGAGATCGAGATCCGGCAGGCGCTCGAACCCTGGCACGTCATGGGCGAGGAAGGGGCGATCGGCGGCACGGTCCGCTATGTCGACTCGTCGGTCGAACGTCTGCAGGTCAAGGCGAAGGGGATCGTGCCCGGTCGCCACCTCATCACCTGCAACGGCAGGCGCCTGCCGATGACGGCGGCGGGCGCACCGGGCGAGAGCGTCGCGGGACTGCGCTTCAAGGCCTGGCAACCGGCCTCGGGGCTGCATCCGACGATTCCGGTCCATGCGCCCCTGACCTTCGACATCGTCGACAGCTGGGTCGGGCGCTCGCTGGGGGGCTGCGTCTATCATGTCGCCCATCCAGGCGGTCGCAATTATGAGACTCCGCCTGTGAATTCCTACGAAGCGGAGGCGCGGCGGCTCGCACGTTTCGAGGCGATCGGTCATACTCCCGGCGCGCTGGCGATTCCCCCAGAAGAGCGCAGCGCCGAATTCCCGCTCACACTGGATTTGCGGCGTCCCCCCGGAGTGTAGACGCAGGCGATGGCATTGCAGGGGCGATCACCATCGGCGCGCACCAGAACGGAGCGGCGCCACGCGCTGCTGGACGGCTATCGGCCGCTGCCGGGCGTGCATGACGAACTCGTCGGCCCCGACGGGCAGGTGCGCGCCCATTGGGAACCGTTCCTGGCGGACTGGTGCGCCTTCTCGCCCGACGAGCTGAATCAGCGTTTCGGCCTGGCCGATCGGCACGTCCACGACACCGGTGTCTCCTACCGCGTCCACGGCGATCTCGACCAGCACGACCCCGCCGCGGGCGAGCGCGCCTGGCCGCTGTCGCATGTGCCTCTCGTCATCCCCGGTGCCGAATGGCAGACCATCGCGGCCGGCGTGGCGCAGCGCGCGCAGCTGCTCGGCACGCTGCTCGACGACATCTACGGCCCCGGCAAGATGATCGCCAACGGGCTTCTGCCGGCATCGGTGGTGACCGGCAGCCCGGACTATCTGCGCCCGCTGCACGGCGCGCCCGGCGGCGGCGCCCTGCAGCTTTATGCGGCCGATCTCGGCCGCGGGCCGGACGGGCAATGGTGGGTGCTGCAGGACCGCACGCAGGCGCCCTCGGGCACCGGCTATGCGCTGGAGAACCGGCTCGCTTTGTCGCGCGCCTTTCCCGACATGTTCAGGATGATGAATGTCGAGCGGCTGGCGGCCTTCTTCCAGGGCTTCCGCGCCGGCCTCGTCGCGCGCTCCCGGCGCGTCGAGCCGCGCATCTGCCTGCTGACGCCCGGCCCGCTGAACGAGAGCTATTTCGAGCAGACCTATCTGGCGCGCTATCTCGGCTTCCTCCTGGTCGAGGGCGGCGACCTGGTGATGCGCGAGGGGCGCGTGCATGTGCGCACCATCGCCGGGCTGAAGCGCGCCGATGTGATCTGGCGGCGCATCGACGGCGACTTCGCCGATCCGCTCGAGCTCAACGCGCATTCGGCGCTCGGCGTCGCCGGGCTGGTGCAGGCCGTGCGCAAGGGCAGCGTCCATATCGCGAACGGGCTCGGCTCCGGCGTGGTCGAGGCGCGGGCGCTGATGGGCTTTCTCCCGGCGCTGGGCGAGCGCCTGCTCGACGAGGCGATGATCCTGCCCAATGTCGCGACCTGGTGGTGCGGCCAGCCGCGCGAGCGGGCGATCGTGCTCGACCGCTTCGACGAGATGAGCATCGCGCCGGCCTTTCGCCAGGCCGGCGGAGGCATCGACACCGGCCCTGTCGTCGTCGCCGACCTGTCGGCGCGGGACCGCGACGCCCTGCGCGCCCGGATCGAGTCGCGCAGCATGGATTATGTCGGGCAGGAGGTCGTGCGGCTGTCGACCACCCCGGTGTTCCAGAACGGCCGGCTGCAGCCGCGCCCGATGACGCTGCGCGTCTTCGCCGCCGCGACCCCCGACGGCTGGAAGGTGATGCCCGGCGGCTTCTGCCGGATCTCCGACCAGCCCGATGCGCGCGCGGTCAGCATGCGCAGCGGCGTACGGTCGAGCGATGTCTGGGTGACCTCGGACGGGCCGGTCGATCAGGTCTCGCTGCTGCCGCCAGCCGATCGCATCACCATCCGCCGTGTCACCGGCACGCTGCCGAGCCGCGCCGCCGACAATCTGTTCTGGCTCGGGCGCTACCTCGAGCGCACGGAGGCGACCCTGCGGCTGGTGCGGGCGCTGCTCGGCCGGCTGATCGACGCCGACGTTACCAATCCGGCCCGCCCGGACACGGTGCGGCGGCTGGTCCAGCTCCTGGTGGCGTGGGGCGCAGCCCCCAGCGGCAAAGGCCTGACGACGAAGGCGCGCGGCGCCGCCGCCGGCAAGGCCTCGCCGACGCTCGCCCAGGCGACCTCGGCGCTCTACGACGCCGCCGAATACGGCTCCGCGCGCGCCAATGTCGGCGAAGCCCGGCGCACGGCCTCCGTGATCCGCGAGCGGCTTTCAATCGACGCCTGGCGCCTGTTCGGCGACCTGCAACGCCAGCTGACGCTGGAGACGGGAACGCTGCCGAGCGAAGGCGAGGTCTACGAGGTCGCCGACCGGGCGCTGAAGACGCTCGCCGCCTTCTCGGGCCTGAGCCAGGAGAACATGGTCCGGGGGCCGGGCTGGCGCTTCCTGGACATCGGCCGGCGCATCGAGCGCGGCATCGCGACCTGCCGCTTCGCCCGTCACTTTGCCGAGACGACCGCGCCCAGCGACGGGCTCGACGCCCTGCTCGACCTGACCGATTCCCAGATCACCTATCGCTCTCGCTACATGGTCGGCGCGAGCCTGCAGCCGGTGCTCGATCTCGTCATGCTCGACCCCTACAATCCGCGCTCGGTCGCCTTCCAGATCGACCGGCTCGACACCGAGATTCGCGACCTGCCGTCGCTGACCGAGGACGGCATGCTGGAGGCGCCGCGCCGGCTGATCCTGAAGCTCGCCGCCGAATGCCGCACGGCGGAGGCTTCCCGGCTCGACCGCAGCAGCATCCTCCTGTTCGAGCAGTTGCTGATGGGCGTCTCCAGCGCCATCGCCGACCGCTATTTCCTCCAGAACAGCGGGCCGGAAGCGTCGCGCCTGACAGGCATCGCGTGATCTACGACGTCCGGCACATCACCACCTACGGCTACAGCCGCCAGGTCCCGTTCGCGCGCTGCATCCTGCGGCTGGAACCGCGCAACGATGGCGGCCAGAGGGTCGTCACGAGCGAGCTCGGCATGACGCCGCGCCCGGCCGAGCGGATCGACGAAACCTGCTTCTTCGGCAACCGCATGACCACGGTGACGATCTCGAAGCCGCATCGCGAGCTCAAGGTCGAGATGCGCGCCCGCGTCGAGGTGCAGCGGCCGACTCCGCCCTTCCCAGGGCTGACGCGGCGCTGGGAGGCGGTCGCGTCGCTCGCTTTGTCCTCCGACAGCCTCGCGCCGGATTCGCCCGCCCACCACCTCTATCCCAGCCGGCTGGTGCCGCCGGTCACGGCGGTCACCGACTATGCGCGGCAGAGTTTCGCGCCGCAGCGCCCGGTGCTGGAAGCCGCGAGCGAGCTGATGAGGCGCATCCGCCGCGAATTCACCTACGACCCCGATGCGACGGAAGTCTCGACGCCACTCGAGGAGGCCTTCCGCGAACGCCATGGCGTCTGCCAGGACTTCGCGCATGTGATGATCGCGGGGTTGCGGGGCCTGGGCCTGCCGGCGGCCTATGTCAGCGGCTATATCCGCACCATCCCGCCCCCGGGCGAAAAGAGGCTCGAGGGCGCCGACGCCAGCCATGCCTGGGTCATGCTGTGGTGCGGGCCCGAGACGGGTTGGATCGGGCTGGATCCGACCAACGACCTGATCGTCGCCGACGACCACATCGTCACCGCGGTCGGTCGCGACTATGCCGATGTCTCGCCCCTGGACGGCGTCCTCGTCGGCCCCGGCTCGCAGAAGATCGGCATCGCCGTCGACGTCATCCCGATCGGCTGACCCAAGGCACTAAGCCACGCGAGTGACGGACAGGCTTCCCTTTGGTTGGTTGCCATGGCAACTTGTTGGGCGAACAGGCGCCGGCAGGCGTGCGCGGGAGGATGCAGTGCGGACGCAGGTCGCCATCATCGGGGCAGGCCCCTCGGGGTTGTTGCTGGGGCAGTTGCTGCACCAGGCGGGAATCGACACCGTCATCCTCGAACGCAAGAGCCGCGACTATGTGCTGGCCCGCATCCGGGCCGGCGTGCTCGAACAGGGGACGGTCGGCCTGCTCGACCAGGTCGGCGCGAGCGCGCGGCTCCATGCCGAAGGCTTGCCCCATGACGGGTTCGACCTGCTGTTCGGCGAGCAGCGCCACCGCATCGCGCTCGACACGCTGACCGGCGGCAAGCATGTCACCGTCTACGGGCAGACCGAGGTCACGCGCGACCTGATGGACCAGCGCGCCGCACAGGGCGGCCAGACCGTCTTCGAGGCGGACGATGTGACTCTGCACGGCTTCGACGGCGCCAGCCCCTATGTCACCTATCTCGAAGGCGGCGTTCCCAAGCGCCTCGATTGCGACGTCATCGCTGGCTGCGACGGCTATCACGGCGTCGCCCGCGCCAGCATCCCCGCTGGCGCGCTGCGCGTGTTCGAACGGGTCTATCCCTTCGGCTGGCTCGGCATCCTCGCCGATGTGCCGCCGGTCTCGGACGAGCTGATCTATGCCCGCAGCCAGAGGGGCTTCGCGCTCTGCTCGATGCGCTCGGCGACGCGCAGCCGCTATTATGTCCAGTGCGGCACGGATGAGCGGGTTGATGCCTGGTCCGATGCGCGCTTCTGGGACGAATTGCGCCGCCGGCTCGACCCCGAAACCGCCGCGTTCCTGACGATGGGCCCCTCGATCGAGAAATCGATCGCGCCATTGCGCTCATTCGTGGCCGAGCCGATGCGCTTCGGCCGGCTGTTCCTGGCGGGCGACGCCGCCCATATCGTGCCCCCCACCGGCGCCAAGGGCCTCAACCTCGCCGCCAGCGATGTGCATTACCTCTTCGAGGCGCTGCGCGAGCTCTTCCTCGACCGCTCGGAGGCCGGCATCAACGCCTATTCGCAGAAGGCGCTGGCGCGGGTCTGGAAGGCGGAGCGCTTCTCCTGGTGGCTGACTTCGCTGATGCATCTGTTCCCGGAGCAGAGCCCGTTCGAGCAGCGCATGCAGCAGGCGGAGCTCGACTATCTCGTCTCCTCGCAGCACGCGATGGCGGCGCTGGCGGAGAACTACGTCGGGCTGCCCTACTGACGGGGCCGATCAGGCCGCCTGCGCCTCCTGCCGCGTGGCGTGCCGCTCGCCCCAGTCCTTCAGGGCGACGATGACTGGTTCGAGCGTTCGACCTTTGGTCGAGAGGCTGTATTCGACGCGCGGCGGCACCTGCGGGTAGACGACCCGGACGATCAGCCCGTCGGCTTCCAGCTCACGCAGTTGTGTGGTCAGCATGCGCTGGGTCACACCAGGCACACGCTTGCGGATCTCGTTGAAGCGCAGCGTGCCGCCCATCAGGTGATAGAGCACAATGCCCTTCCATTTGCCCCCGATAAGCCCCAGAGCGGCCTCTACGGGGCAGCCTTCGGCGCAATAGGGCTCCTGGAAACGCAGTGGCATCACGGTATCCTTTTCGACACTATCGGCGATATTTGTGCGTTCTTGCGAGATCCGAGAATAGGGCGCATCTCGCCTGCATCGCAATGCAGGAGACTTTAAGATGCGCGCCATCGGCTATCGCGAACCGCAAGCCATCACCGCCGAGACCAGCCTGATTGATCTGGAGCTTCCCGAGCCGGTCGCGGCCGGGCGCGACCTGCTCGTCGAGGTCAGGGCCATTTCGGTCAACCCCGTCGATACCAAGGTGCGCCGCAACGCCCAGCCTCAGGCGAGCGAGGCGCGCATCCTCGGCTGGGACGCGGCCGGCGTCGTCAAGGCCGTCGGTCCCGAGGTCACAGCATTCAAGCCGGGCGATGCGGTGTTCTATGCTGGCGCTCTCAACCGGCCCGGCGCCAATATGGAATTCCATCTCGTCGACGAGCGCATCGTCGGCGCCAAGCCCAAGAGCCTGTCCTTTGCAGAGGCGGCCGCCCTGCCGCTGACGATGATCACGGCCTGGGAGATGCTGTTCGACCGCCTCAAGGTCCGCGACCCCGTGCCGGGCGCCGCCCCTGCCCTGCTGATCGTCGGCGGGGCAGGCGGAGTCGGTTCGGCCGCGATCCAGCTGGCGCGGCGGCTGACCGATCTCACCGTGATCGCCACCGCCTCGCGGCCGGAGACCCGGGCCTGGGCGGAGGACCTGGGCGCGCACCACGTCGTCGATCACAGCCGCCCGCTGGCGGAGCAGGTCGCGGCGCTCGGCCTCGGGGCGCCCGGCTTCGTCTTCTTCACCACCCACACGGCCCAGCATCTGCCGGAGGTGCTGAAGCTGGTCGCGCCCCAGGGGCGACTCGGCGTGATCGACGATCCGGCGACGCTCGACGTGATGCCGCTCAAGAACAAGTCGCTGTCGCTGCACTGGGAGCTGATGTTCACCCGCTCGCTACACCAGACGCCCGACATGCAGGCGCAGGGCGATCTCCTGGCCGAGGTCGCGCGACTGGTCGATGCGGGCGAATTGCGCACGACGCTGACGGAGACCTATGGCGCGATCAACGCCGCCAATCTCAAGCGGGCTCATGCCCTGCTCGAAAGCGGCAAGGCCCGGGGCAAGATCGTGCTGGAGGGCTTCTGACGGAAAAGGGCCGCGCCTTGCGGCGCGGCCCTTCCTAACTGCCTCGATCAGCCCGCCTCAGGCCAGCGTGTAGGCCGTCTTGACCGTGGTGTAGAACTCCTTGGCGTAGGCGCCCTGCTCGCGGGGGCCGTAGCTCGAGCCCTTCCGGCCGCCGAAGGGCACGTGGTAGTCGACGCCCGCGGTGGCGAGGTTGACCATCACCATGCCTGCCTCGGCATTGCGCTTGAAATGCGTCGCATGCTTCAACGAGGTCGTGCAGATGCCCGAGGACAGGCCGAACTCGGTGTCGTTGGCGACGCTCAGCGCCTCCTCATAGTCCTTGACGCGGATGATGTTGGCGACGGGACCGAAGACCTCCTCGCGCGAAATCCGCATGCTGTTCGTCGTCTCGGTGAACAGTGCCGGCTGGAGGTAGAAGCCGGGGGTCTCGCGGTTCAGCAGTTCGCCGCCCCAGACCAGCTTGCCGCCCTCGTCCTTGGCGATCTGGATGTATTTCAGGTCCTGGTCGAGTTGGCTCTGGTCGACGACCGGGCCGATATGCGTGCCGGCCTTCAGCGCATCGTCGACGACCACGCCCTTCAGCCGCTCGATGCAGGCCTCGACGAACTTGTCATGGATGCCGGCCTGGACGATCAGGCGCGAGGACGCCGTGCAGCGCTGGCCGGTGGAGAAGAATGCGCCGGTGACGGCGGCCTCCACGGCGGTCTTCAGGTCGGCATCGTCGAGCACGACGAGCGGGTTCTTGCCGCCCATTTCGAGCTGGACCTTCTTCATCGGCGAGGAGGCGATGCAGGCCTCGGCGACCTTGCGGCCGGTCGCGACCGAGCCGGTGAAGGAGATGGCGTGGACGTCCTTGTGCTGCAGCAGCGCCTGGCCGACGACCGAGCCGCGGCCCATGACGAGGTTGAGCACGCCCTTAGGCAGACCCGCGCGCTGGAGGATGTCGACCAGCGCCCAGGCCGAGCCCGGCACGAGGTCCGCCGGCTTAATGACCACGCAGTTGCCATGGGCGAGCGCGGGCGCGATCTTCCAGGCGGGGATCGCGATCGGGAAGTTCCAGGGCGTGATCATGCCGACGATGCCGACCGGCTCGCGCGTGATCTCGACGCCGACGCCCGGACGCACGGAGGGCAGCATCTCGCCGGTGAGGCGCAAGGCTTCGCCCGCGAAGAAGGCGAAGACCTGGCCGGCGCGGCCGGCTTCGCCGATGCCCTCGGCCAGGGTCTTGCCCTCCTCGCGCGAGAGCAGGCGGCCGAGTTCCTCCTTGCGGGCGAGGATCTCGTCGGAGGCCTTCTTCAGGATCTCGTAGCGCTCCTGCGGGCCCGAGCGGCTCCAGGCCGGGAAGGCGGCCTTGGCGGCGGCGACCGCGTCGTTGAGCTGTTCGACCGTGCCCTGCGCATATTCGCCGACGACGTCGTTGGTGTTCGAGGGGTTGATGTTGCGCGAGGCGTTCGTGCCACCGGCCCACTCGCCGGCGATCAGGTTCTTGAACATTTCGGTCATCAGGCGGCCTCCCACGGCATTTTGCGTTCGTGGGGGTTTAGCGTCTTTGGCGCGGGAAGACCAATGCGGCGGCAGGGACGCCCGGCTGCATTCCTGCATGGTGCGACTGCGGTTCAGAACTCGGCGTCGAGTTCTTCCATGTCATCGGGCTCGGCCCTGGCGGCCTCGACCCAGCGTTTCAGGGCCGGCCAGGCCGCAATAGCCTGGCAATAGGCACGGCTTTGCGCATCGAGCGCGACATCATAGGTCAGGAAGCGCATGCAGACCGGCGCATACATCGCATCGGCCATGGTCAGGTTCTTGCCGAAGAGATAGGGCCCGCCATGGGCCGACAGGCATTCGCGCCAGATCTGCGTGACCCGGTCAATATCGGCCTGGGCGCCGGCCCAGACCTTGAAGCCGGGATAATGCGCCTTGAGGTTCATCGGCAGGGCCGAGCGCAGATTGGCGAAGCCGGAATGCATCTCGCCGCAGATCGCCCGGCAATGGGCGCGGGCGGCCGCGTCCTTCGGCAGCAGGCCGGCATCGGGCCTGATCTCGTCGAGATAGGCGGCGATGGCCAGCGTATCCCAGACCTTGATGCCGTCATGAGTCAGGCAGGGCACCAGAAAAGACGGCGACAGCAGCAGCAATTCGGCGCGCGCCGAGGGATCGTCGACCGAGAGCATGTGCTCCTCGATCTCCAGACCCGCCATCACGCACAACAGCCAGCCACGCAGCGACCAGGACGAGTAGTTCCTGCTGCTGATGGTGAGCGTGGCGGCGGTCATCGGCGTCGTCCCTTTCGGATCTGCGGCCATCATAGCAAGAGATGTTCCAATGCGCGCGAAGCGTAGAAAGATTCTTGCGAAAAACCGATCTTGCGGTGCAACATGAGTTAGCAGGAAGCCGCCTGACGCCATTGCCGCCGACGGGCGGTCGTGCCTTGTCCGCCCGAGGTCGCATACTGATGCTCTATCTCGCCTATCAGGCCCAGTCCGACTTCATGAATCCCGCCAAGATGCTGGCGCAGGGGGCGCTCGCGGCACTCGGCGCGCGCGCGATGGCGGGCCAACCCGTCGATGTGCGCGCGGCGGCGGCGGCCTATGAGATGGTCACGCGCGCGGGCCTGAGTCATGAGCGGCCGCCCTATGGCATCGACAGCGTGCGCGACGGCAACCGTGACGTCCCCGTCACCGAGGAGATTGTGCTCGACCTGCCGTTCGGCAGCCTGCTGCGCTTCCACAAGGACAGCGAGACACCCCAGGCTAAGGTGCTGGTGGTCGCGCCGATGTCGGGCCATTTCTCGACATTGCTGCGCAACACGGTGGCGACGCTGCTGCGCGACCACGACGTCTACATCACCGACTGGCATAACGCCCGAGACGTCAGCCTGGAGGCGGGGCCCTTCGGCTATGACGACTACGTCGATACGCTGATCCGCTTCATCGAGACGCTGGGCGACCAGACCCATGTGGTCGCGGTGTGCCAGCCCTGCGTCCAGGTGCTCACAGCGGCCGCCGTGATGGCGCAGGCGGGGAGCGCCTTCCAGCCGCGCAGCATGACGCTGATGGCCGGGCCGGTCGACACGCGCGTCAACCCGACGACCGTTAACAGGCTCGCCAACGAGAAGCCGATCGAGTGGTTTTCCAAGAACCTGATCGCGACGGTGCCATCACGCTATCCGGGCGGTGGACGCAAGGTCTATCCGGGCTTCGTCCAGCTCGGCGCCTTCCTGGCCATGAACATGCAGCGGCACATCAACGCGCATATCGACCTGTTCACCCACATGGCGACGGGCGAAACGGAAGAGGCGCAGAAGATCAAGACGTTCTACGACGAGTACTTCGCGGTGCTCGATCTGCCGGCCGAGTTCTACCTTGAGACCGTGCAGTGGATCTTCCAGGAGGCCAGGCTCGCGGCGCGGACGCTGACCTATCGCGGCGAGATCGTCGATTGCCGGGCGATCCGCAAGACCGCGCTGCTCACCGTCGAGGGCGAGCGGGACGACATCTGCGCGCTCGGGCAGACATCGGCCGCCCACGACCTCTGCTCGGGCCTGAAGCCGTTCCGCAAGCGCCACCACATGCAGGCCGGCGTCGGACATTACGGCGTGTTCTCCGGCCGCAAATGGGACGGCCAGATCTACCCGATCGTCCGCAACATGATCCTCGCCAACAGCTGAGCGGCCGCGCCTACCAGTCGGGCCCGGCTGACGGGGTCTCGGTCGCGCAGACCCGGTGGGCAGCGTGAAAGCCGAGAGCGCGATAGCACTCGAACTGTTCTTCGGAGAACATCTGATCGCCCGTCGTCTGCTGCGGGAAATCAGGATAGCGGGCCTTGTAGTCGAGAATGTAGTCGTTCTCGTCCCCAGTCAGCGACGCCTTGATGTAGATGATCTCGCCTTCGTCGCCCGGTCCGTATTCGATCGTTCCCCGCGCAATATGGGTGCGATGCCGCACCTCGCGGGGGTCGGACCGGCGCCTGGCGGCGAAGTCTGCGTCCAAGGCCTGGGCGCTCGCTTGAATCTGTTGCCAGGGCAGGTTCATGCGGATTCCGAGATCGATGCGCGCATAGCGCTGCGCCTCGATCAGCGAGCGGAAGGCGAATTGCGGATCGGCCTCCGCGTCCAGAACGATGATGCGTGCGCAGCGCCTTCGGAGCAGTTCGTACAGGCCGAGATTCTCGATATGCCCGCCATCGGTCAGATAGACTTTCTCGCTGTTTTCCGTCAGCAGCCCGAACATCTCTTCCAGGAGATAGGGCTCCAGCCGGTTCCACCACGGCGTATGGCCAACTTGACCCTTGAAGCGCTTGGGATTCGGCATCCAGTAGCCCAGACGGACGTTCAGCAGCGCCAGCGTCGGCGAGAAGCTGCTGCGCGTATTCGCTCCCATGTTCGAGGAGGCCGCCGCACCCGACACCGCCATCGCCGTCGCCAGATCGACGCCCGGGCAGAGAGCCTCGAGCTTGTCCGTCCGAATGTAGCCGGTGCTGGCGCTGCCACAGTAGACTGGCGAGAACTGGAAGAAGTCGGCGTTGCGGCCCCGCTGATTGACGTATTTCGAGCCCTGGATGTTCAGCGCCGCATTGACGAGATGCAGGGGACCGTGGGCCGGGTGAAGATCTGAGAACCGGACGGCGTCGAGAGGGGGAGGATCGGCCGGCGGCGATTCCAGCGAGCCCTGCTCCCCCGATTTCAGGTGGCGAACCGGCCGGGGATCGAACAGGAAGGCCTTGCTCAGGCGGTCGCGATACAGACGGTGGAGGGAATTGCCGTTCGGCGTCAGGAAAAGCCACCCGCCGATCGTAACGACGAGCCCGACGCCGCCGTAAAGCCTGGCGAAGAGATAGGGGTCCTTGCAGGCGCCGCGCGTATCCCCGCCGCGGAGCGCGCCGATGTCCGGCGCGCCGCAGCTGCGCTCGACAAGCCATTGCATCCAGCCCGGGCGGTAGGAAAAGCCGATGTCGCCGGCGACCGTGATGTAGAGATACGCCACCCACAGCGTCATCGGCAGCATCAGGGCGACGAGCAACAGCACCACCCGGGACATCACGCGGCTGGCCAGCGCCTGCCAGCCGCTCTCGCCTTCCCTGGTCTTGAGGATGTTGCCGAAAATGTTGCCCGCGAAGGCGGCGGCGGCGGCGATGGGCGCCAGATACGGCGTGATCAGCGCCACCACCTGCGAGATCGCGCCGATCCAGTCGCCCGAGCCCTGCTGGACATAAAGCAGGAACAGGCCGCGCAGAGCGACAGGCTGCAGCTCCAGCGCCGCGACAACGACCGCGGAGACCGTCAGCGCCTTGGAGATGGTGGCGGCCGTGCCGACGAATTCCGCCGTGGCATCCCGATAGGCGCTGCGCCACAGCGCCCAGCCGGCATGAAAGAGCAGCAGGGCCAGCAGAAGCCAGCGCGTGAAGAAGAAGTCGACTGGTTGCGCCTTGGCGCGCAGGACGGCCGACTGCGCAATCTTCGCCTGCAACTCGGCCTGGAGAACGGCCTTGCGTTCGAGATCGCCCAGCGTCGCCCGCTTGGGGTCGAGCGCCAGGACGGGTGCCAGTCGCGATTTCAGACCCGCGATCTCGCTGTCCTGAAGGGCGAGCGTTGCTCGCTCTTCCGCGGTCGGCGGGGCGGGAAAGCCTGGGACCGATTCCCAGCAGAAGCGCACTTCGGGCCGGCAGATCGAGTCCTGATAGGGTCTCACGAAGAGGGTCGCGCCCGCGGCCACCAGAAGGACTCCGGCCACGAGGATCAGATTGGCTGCCAGACCGCGCAGGACCACCGAAAGCGATGCGAGCAAATCCCAGAAGCCGCGCGGCATCAGGTAGTTCGAATAATTCCGCAGATGCGCGACAGACAGGTTGTCGCGCTTGTCACCATCATCGGTCGTGAAGGGAAACGTGCCGTCGCCGACATTGAGCCCAGCGGTCAGCGAGGTGCCGATATAGCCTCCGCCGGATACGGTCGACAGGTAGTCGATCTCGTCCAGCACGCCATCCTGATGCAGGGCCTGAAGCGCGCCGAGCGCGAAGGCGGCGCTCCTGATGCCGCCGCCGGAGATCGCCAGCCCGCTGCATGCGCGCTGGCGGGTCGTGCCGTCAGGCCCGTCAGGTCCGTCGAGCGGGGGGCGCCCCTGGCTTGCGCGCCGAACGTTGATGCACGCCGTCTCGCGCGCGATGACGGTGTTGAAATCCGTTGTAAATTCTTTGTCTTCGCTGCGGCTGATGATCTCGCTGTAGGTCTCGCCCATCGCTGGCGCCCCCCGAGCAACGGGGCGCCGAGCCTCGCTGCGCGATGACGCTACAGCGACTCATGCTATGGCTGCAAGGCGCCCTGCGACGCAACCATAGCGCATTCGCGTGGCGGCTATTTTTCCTTGATCGACAGGCCGTTCTTGCCGACGGAAATCTCGACGCCTTCGGGCTGCTTCTTCTCCTGGTAGAGCGCATAGCCCGTGGCGGCGAGGCCGGCGACGAGGATGACGACGAGGGCGACGAGCATATTGCGGGATGCGGGCATGGGATCTTCCAGGTGAGAACCGCAGGCGGTGCGGCGCGTTCTGAACCCGCAACAGCCAGTATTGTTCCCGCAGCGCAGCATCACCTCCGGATCGCGACCGGGGACAGCCGCGCAAGACCGTCTTGCACTACCCTGTCGGAGCACCGGCTCGGTTGACATCGGGACAGGCCGGCCGCGTGATGGGAACGCCCTGCAGAACGTCGGCGTTCTGCACAAGGCGGCGGTCATCGCGATGGCGGCCGTGATCATCGGATCAGGAGTGCGCGATGCCCGACACCGAACTCCAGCAGACGATCTGGTCCGCGCTCGAGCGGCAGACCGTGTGCATGGTGACGACGGCGGCGGATACGACCATCCGGACGCGACCGATGTCGGGCCATGTCGATCGGGAAAACCACCGCATCCTGTTTGTGACCCATCGGCATACCGGCGCGATGGACGAGGCGCTCCGCTCGCCGGGCGTGTCGATCGCCATCAGCGACGAGGATCACAATTTCTATGCGGCCGTGACCTGCGCGGCGGCGGAGGTCGGCGATCGCGACCTCATCGGCCGGATCTGGACGCCGATGACCAGCGCCTGGTTTCCGGGGGGACCGGAGGATCCGGATGCGGTCCTGCTGGAGCTGACACCCGTCGCAGCCGAAATCTGGCGGGGGCCGTCGAGCGGCGTGCTCGTCGCCTTCAAGCTCGCGACGGCGAAGATACTCGGACGCCAGCCGGACCTCGGCATCAACGCCACCATCGACATGCGCTAACGGACCTGCCGCCGGTCGCCCGTCAGCCCTGCCGTTCGACGGAGAGGGTCACCAGCGGCTCCGCGGCGGCCATCCTGCGCCCGAGCAGCGCCACGGCGAGGCTGGACCAGGCGATGCCCAGGCACCAGCCGCCGATCACGTCGGTCGGCCAGTGGACGCCGAGATAGACGCGGCTGACGCCGATCAGGACGATCATCACCCAGGCCAGCCAGATGCACAGCCGCGTGATGTCGTCCCGGCGCGCCGCAAGCCCAACGAACCCCGCGATGCTCAGCATGGTGGCCGCCGAGAGGAAGGCATGGCCGCTGGGAAAGCTCGCCGTAAAGGTCTGGGCGGCATGCTCGACGATATCGGGCCGGTCGCGGCCGATCGCGATCTTGAGCCCGGTAGAGACGATTGTCGCCAGCACCACGGTGATCGTCAGCCCGACGGCCAGGTGGCGGTGGCGGCACAGCCACAGCGTCAGGCTGGCGGCGATCGTCATCATGCCGAGCCCGACGAAGCTGCCGAGCGCGGTCACGTCGCGCATCGCCTCGCGAAACCAGGCCGGGCCGAGCGGCGTCGAGAGATCGCCGCTCTCGCGGAACATCAGCACGAGCGTGCGGTCGAAGGCGAAGCTGCGGCCCGACACGATGAAGAGCGCCAGGCCCAGGAAGGCGAAGGCGGCGGCGACGGGGACGAGCAGACGCGGACGAAGCAAGGCGGACGAACTCCCGGGCGATGGCGTGACGCCGGACATAGGCAGCCTCACGCCGCGATCAATGGACACGGTCGCGCGCCGCAATCAGCCGCACCGCGCCGGGCAGCAGCTTGTAGACCAGTGGCCCGGCCTTGCGCTCGACCTCGCCATCGAAGGTGATGTGGCCGCGGCGCTTGTCCCGGCGCGTCAAGGTCACCTCCGAACCGGTGAAGGACATCAGGTTGGGAGAGGTCCGCCATTGGCCGGAGACAATCGACAGCGCGGCCTTGCAGCGCGAATAAAGCCCGCCCGCGTTCAGGATGTGCACCTCGAAGACGCCGCCATCCAGCCGCTGCCGGCGCCAGTCGGCCCCTTCAAAGCTGTTGACCGTGACCAGAACGGCGTCCGCCTCCACGACCCTGCGCTCTGCGCCGATGCCGACATCGACGGTGATGGCGCGGGTGAAGAGGATCGAGCGGGTGGCAGCGACGATGAAAGCCATCGCCCGACTGAATGGAAAGCGGCGGCGCGCCTGCTCGCGCTCGCGGGCCATCAGGCTGAAGAAGCCCATGCCGGAGAGCGAATGGAACAGACGGTCGTTGACGCTGCCGACATCCATGACGACGGGCTCACCCATGCAGAGAGCCGCGATCTGGTGCTCGAGCGTTCCGGCGAGACCGAGATCGCGACCGAGCACGTTGACGGTGCCCAGCGGCAGGATGCCCACCGGCCGGTCGGCATGGATCAGGACGGGCAGGACGCCGTTGATCGTGCCGTCTCCGCCGGCGATCACCGGCACGCGATCGGCATCCTCCACCGCCAGCGAGAGGGCGTCATCGAGCTCGCGGGGATGCACCATCCGCACATCCGCCGCGCAGCCATTGGCCTCGAACGCCGCGACGATGCGCCCGGCGAAGGCTTCGGGGCCCGCTTCCAGAACGGTGCCGGCGCGGGCGTTGACGATGATCGTGTAATTCATGGCAGCCGCAGATTAGCACCGGGTCGTGGCCGGGGCGAAAGACCGCGCTCTCCAACCCAAGGAGAGCGCGCCGGTAAGGTACGGCAATGGGATCAGAGCGTGGCGGATTGAAGCCGCTGCGGGCTGACGGGAATCGCACGGGGCACTCGCTCCGCAGGCTCCTCGACCTCCTCGGTCGTGACCTCGAAACGTTGCAGCATATGCGGGCCGAAGGAGCTCACCATCGCCACATCGGTCGCGTCGCGCCCCCGCGAGATCACCACTCGCCCGATCCGGCGCTGGTTGTGGCGGGCATCGAAGGTGTACCAGCGGCCGCCGAGGAAGACCTCGAACCAGGCGTTGAAATCCATTGGCGCGGGATCACGCGGCACCCCGATATCGCCGAGATAGCCGTTGCAATAGCGCGCGGGCACGTTGACGCAACGGCAAAGCGCGACCGCCAGATGTGCGAAGTCGCGGCAGACGCCGACGCGCTCGTCGAACGCTTCCGCGGCGGTGCGGGTGCTGCGGGCGAAATGGTAGCCGAAGGTCAGATGGTTGTGGACGAAGTCGACGATCGCCTGGACCCGCGGCCAGCCCGGCGCGAGATGGCCGAACAGGCTCCAGGCCTGCCCCGACAGCTTGTCGGTCTCGCAATAGCGGCTGCCGAGAAGGTAGACGAGCGCCTCGTCGGGCAGGCGTGCGGGCGAGACTTCGCCGGCCGCGGGATCGACGGGGTCGAGCTCGCCCGAATCATGCACGATGCCCTCCGCGCGCAACGCGATCCCGCCAGGGGGCGCCGTGATGCGGCGGCAGATGTTGCCGAACGGATCGATGAATTGCGCGCTCGCGACCTTGCGTGACGGATCGCTCAGTGACGTCACGCTCATCTCGTCGGGAACGATGAGATCGTGCCGCCGTGAGGGGTGAACGTCGAGCAGGGTGATGAGAGGCAGTTCCTGCTGGCAGATGAGCTCGATGTTGTAGCCGTAGCGAATGCGCATGACGCTCTCACGGGTTCACATCGAGCAGCCTTCCGCCCTCGATGCCGGACGCGACGGTCCGGGGCCTTCAGGTTCTCGGAGTCCGCGAAGACCTCGACGCCGCCGGCGCCAGGTCGACACGCGGTGGCCTGGAAGGCCTTCATAAAACGGAAGATGCGGGCCTTTCGGCCCGCATCCCGCCGCCACGACGGTTCGGCTGGGGGGATAGCAACCGCCGCGACCTGCGTCTGGCGTGGCCTACATCATCCAGTAGGGCATCGTGCCGTAATAGTCGTGGACGCGCCGGCCATAGGCCTTGTCGTCCCAGTCGGGCTCGCCCTCGCTGTCGTACATCGGGGCCGCTTCGAGCTGTTCCTTCGTCAGCGGGACGACATAGCCGCCCTTGTCGCCGTCGAAGTCGAGCACGCTCCAGGGAATCGGGTGGTACTTTTCACCCAGCCCCAGAAAACCGCCGAACGACATGATGGCGTAGGCGACCTTCCCGGTCTTCTTGTCGATCATCACATCGAAAATCTCGCCGAGCTGATCACCCGCGACATTGTAGACGTCGGTGCCAGCCACGCGCGCACCGGCGATCAGCGGGTTCGACGGCGCGTTGGGCTCGGACGCGGAAACGGTGTCGAGCAGGGTCATGTGCAATGTCTCCGGCAGGGGCTGCTTGACGGTGAGAGACCGTTCAAACCGCCGATTGCCTGGACAACGTCGCTTGCCACGGAAAGGTTCCGCGCGAAAACGACATGACGCCGGAGCGGGAGAATCCGGGCGCTGGGCCGCGACACGGGCGCGGGCCACCGCTTCGCACGCCGCGTCGCTGGACCGCATCGGTCGCGCGGGAACCTTCGGGACGTTGCGACGTTAGGTTGGGACGGTCAGCCATGGCCGTGCCGCCGGACGCGTCCTAATCTGGCAGACGCGCAGCCATTGCTGTCAAACGAGAAGCGCCAAGGAACCATCCAATGAAAAAGATCATGATCATCGCCGCCGTCGCAGCCTCGCTTGGCGCCTGCACGGCTCAGGAAGAGCGTATCGGCGGCGGCGCCCTGATCGGCGCCGGCACCGGTGCCGTCATCGGCGGACTGGCGACGGGCCGCGCGGGCGGCGCCCTGGCCGGTGCGGCCATCGGCGGTGTCGCCGGCGGCGCGATCGGCGGCGCCACCTCCCCGACCCGCACCTGCGTCGGGCGCGACGAGTACGGCCAGCGCTTCCGCTACGATTGCTGATCGCATCGTCGCCGACGGGCGGCGACATCACGAGGCCCGAGCGGCGCGCCAGCGCGCCCTCGGGCTTTTTTGTTGCCTGCCCTGCTCGGCGTCAGACCTTGCCGTAAGGCCCGAAGCGCCCGACGAAGCGATGCCGGCTGCCGGGGTAAAGCAGGCGCACGGCGGTGACCGGAGCGCCCTGGTTCCAGGTCCGGCGCTCGATCAGCAGACAGGCCTCGCCCGGTTCGATGGCGAGAAGCCGCGCGTCATCTGGCTCGGCCGGCACGGCGCTGATGGCATGTTCGGCCTGCGACCACAGCGTGTTGCGCAACAGCCAGTCGCCGGGCGGCGTCTCGCCAAAATCCGCGTCGGCGGCGGCTGGAACTGTCGCGAGATGGATGACGCGCTCCTCCAGGACATGCGGCCTGCCGTCGGCGCGGTGAAGCGTCACGATATGGGCCGTCCTCTCGCCCCGCTTCAGGCCGAAGCGCAAAGCGAGATCGGCAGCGGGCCGCCCGTCGATGCGGGACAGCACCTCATGGTCGTAGCGTTGTCCGAGCCGCTCGACCTCCTCCGGGATCGAGAGGATGTCGAGCATGGCATGGCTCGTCGGCGGGCTCGCGACGATGGTGCCTGAGCGTCTGCGACGCGTGATCAGCCCCTCCCGGGCAAGCTGCACCAGCGCCCGATGAACCGTCATCCGGGAGGCGCCGAGCTGCTCCATCAGCGCGTGCTCGGGCGGCACGGAGGTTCCCGGCGGCCAGGTGCCGTTCAGGATAAGATCGCGGATCGCACGCCTGATCTGGTCGTAGATTGGGCCCGTGCCATCCAGCCGGACCGCATCAAGTCGGGTCTGCACCATGGCGTCAGAGCGCCGCCAGAAGCTTGCGCATGACGGCCCCGAACCGCGCCTTCACGGGCTCGCGCGCGACGTGGCGACCGTCGGCGACGACCTGCCGGCCGCCGACGACGACATCCTTCACCGGCAGGGCGTTGGTTGCGAAGATCGCACTGTCGAGCGCCGCCTCGCCGCTCTTGCCGATGATCGCCGGGTGGTCGGTGTCGAGCGTGACCAGATCGGCGCGCATCCCCGGAGCGAGCGCGCCGAGCGCCCGACCGCAGGCCTGGGCGCCGCCGGCCGCAGCCGCGCGCCAAAGCGCGACGCCGGTCGAGGCGTCGGCCTCCGCCATCAAGGCGCGGCGGCGGTCGCGGAAGCGCTGCGAATACTCCAGCAGCCTCAGTTCGCCGCCCGCATTGATCTGGATATTGGAATCGCTGCCGACGCCGTAGCGCCCGCCCGAGGCCCGGTAGCGCACGCCATCGAAGATGCCGTCACCCAGGCTCGCTTCCGTGATCGGGCAGAGGCCTGCAACCGCGCTACTGGCGGCGATCGCATCGCGCTCGGCATCGTCGAGATGGGTGGCGTGGATCAGGCACCAGCGCGCATCGAGTGCGACCGCATCCGCCAGCAGGGCGACGGGCCGGCGGCCCATGATCGCGATCGAATCCTCGACCTCGCGCATCTGCTCGGCGACGTGGATGTGCAGGGGCGTGCCGGGGCGCAAGACTGCGAGCCAGCCGAGATCGTCGAGCGCGACTGCCCGCAGCGAATGCGGCGCCAGCCCGATCCGGGCGTCCGGCAGATGGCGGATGGCGGCTTCGCTCGCCTCGATCAGCCTGAGATAGGAATCGCGGTCGTTGACGAAGCGGCGCTGGCCGTGGACCGACGGCACCTGGCCGAAATTGCCGAAGCGGTAGAGCACCGGCAGCAGCGTCAGGCCGAGCCCTGTCTCATCCGCGGCGGCGGCGATGGCTGCCCCCATTGCGGCGATGTCGGCATAGGGGCGACCATCCTTGTCGTGATGGAGATAGTGGAATTCGGCGAGCGCCGTGAAGCCGCCTTCCAGCATCTCGACGAAGGCCTGGGCGGCGAGCGCCTGGACGTCGTCGGGATCGAGCCGGTCGAGGAAGCGGTACATCACCTCCCGCCAGGTCCAGAACGAATCGTCGCCCGCGCCACGACGCTCCGACAGGCCGGCCATGCCGCGCTGGAAGGCATGGCTGTGGAGGTTGGGCATGCCGGGCAGCGCCAGCCCCGACAGGCGCGTGTCGCTGGGTTGGGCCACAGCGCCGGGCTCGACCGCCGTGATCGCTCCCCCGGACATCGTCAGGCGCACATTCTCGGCAAAACCGTCAGGCAAAAGGGCCTGCTGCAGATGCAGGGTCAAGTGCACGGCATCACTCCATCAACTAATTGCATAGGCAATTAAGGGCTTGTCATTTGCATATGCAATTAGCTAGCATATCCGACATTGAAGGATAGTCGAGAGGACGCGACGTGGCGACGATGTCCGATGGGACCCCGGTCTGCGACAGGCTCTGGACCCGGGCACGGTTGGCGACGATGTCGCCTGCCATCCCGGCCTCTTATGGCGCGGTTGAGGATGGCGTCGTGGCCGCTCGCGACGGGCGCATCCTCTATGCCGGGCCGCGCAGCGGCGCCCCGGCCTTTGCGGCCACCGAGACGATCGATTGCGGCGGGCGCTGGATCACGCCCGGGCTGATCGACTGCCACACCCATCTCGTCTATGGCGGCGACCGCGCCCATGAGTTCGAAATGCGCCTGCAGGGCGCGAGCTATGAGGAGATCGCGCGCGCCGGGGGCGGCATTCTGTCCTCGGTCAAGGCGACGCGGGCGGCGAGCGAGGACGAGCTGTTCGCCTCGGCCGACCAGCGGTTGTCCGAACTCATCCGCGAGGGCGTAACGACCGTCGAGATCAAGTCCGGCTACGGGCTCGATACGGCCAGCGAAACCAAGGTTCTGCGCGTCGCGCGCCGGATCGGGCGCGAGCGGCCCGTCACCGTGCGGACCACCTTCCTCGGCGCCCATGCGGTGCCGCCCGAATACAAGGGCCGCTCGGGCGACTATACCGCCCTCGTCGCCGGGCCGATGCTCGATGCGGTCATGGCCGAAAAGCTCGCCGACGCGGTCGATGTCTTCTGCGAGGGCATCGCCTTCTCCCCGGAGGAAACGCGCCAGGTCTTCGCGGCCGCCCAGCGGAACGGGCTGGCGATCAAGATCCACGCCGAGCAGCTCTCCAATCTCGGCGGCGCGAAGCTCGCGGCCGAGATCGGCGCTCTCTCGGCTGACCATCTCGAACATCTCGACGAGGCCGGCGTGATCGCGATGGCCAAGGCCGGTACGGTTGCCGTCGTTCTGCCGGGCGCCTTCTATTTCCTGCGCGAGACGGTGAAGCCGCCGATCGAACTGCTGCGCCGGCATGGCGTGGCCATCGCCGTCGCGACCGACGCCAACCCCGGCACCTCGCCGCTGACCTCGCCCCTGACGACGCTCAACATGGCCTGCACGCTGTTCCGGCTGACACCCGAGGAGGCGCTGGCCGGCATGACACGCAACGCTGCCCGTGCCCTCGGCCTCCAGGATGAGATCGGCACGCTGGAAGCGGGCAAGGCCTGCGACCTCGCGATCTGGGACATCGAGCGCCCGGCCGAACTCGCCTACCGCATCGGCTTCAACCCGCTTCACGCCCGGATCAGGAACGGACAATGAGCACGCCCCTTCTCCTCGACCCCGGCCATGCCGCCCTGAAGCAATGGCGCAACGTGATCGACGGCGCGTCGGTCACGCTATCGGAGACGAGTGCGGATGCAATCCGTGCCGCCCAGGCGATCGTCGACGACATCGTCGCGGCCGGCACCGTGACCTATGGCGTCAACACCGGCTTCGGGAAGCTCGCCAGCGTGCGGATCGCGGATGGCGACCTCGCCACGCTGCAGCGCAATCTGATCCTGTCGCACGCGGTCGGCACCGGCCCGGCCCTGCCCGACGGTGTGGTGCGGCTGATCCTCGCGATGAAGGCGGCGAGCCTGGCGCGCGGGGCATCCGGCGTGCGGCCGATTGTGGTCGAGGCGCTGCTTGGCGCGCTCCAAGCGGATGCGCTTCCGGTCGTGCCGGCCAAGGGCTCGGTCGGCGCGTCGGGCGATCTGGCGCCGCTCGCCCATCTCACAGCCGCGCTGATGGGCGTCGGCGAGATCAGGCTCAAGGGCGAGGTGATGCCGGCCGCGGATGCGCTGGCGCGGATCGGCCAGGCGCCGCTGGCGCTCGGCCCCAAGGAGGGGCTGGCGCTGATCAACGGCACGCAGGTCTCGACCGCGCTGGCGCTCACCGGCCTCACCGCCATGGCGCGGGTCTTCGACGCCGCACTGGTCGCCGGCGCGCTCTCGGTCGATGCGCTGAAGGGCTCGGACACGCCGTTCGACCCGCGCATCCAGGCGCTTCGCGGCCAGCCGGGCCAGATCCGCGTCGCGGCGCTGCTGCTCGAACTGATCGCCGGCAGCGAGATCCGCGACAGCCACCGCTTCGGCGACAGCAAGGTGCAGGACCCCTATTCGCTGCGCTGTCAGCCGCAGGTGATGGGGGCGGTGCGCGACCTGCTCGCCAATGCGGCGGCGACGCTTGCGATCGAGGCCAATGCGGTCACCGATAATCCGCTGGTGCTGGGGCCGGGCGAGGTCGTCTCTGGCGGGAATTTCCACGCCGAGCCGGTGGCCTTTGCCGCCGACATGCTGGCGATGGGGCTGTGCGAGATCGGCAACCTCTCCGAGCGGCGGATCGCCCTTCTGGTCGACCCCGTGATGAGCGGCCTGCCGCCCTTCCTCGCCCGCGATGCGGGGCTGAACTCCGGCTTCATGATCGCGCAGGTGACGGCTGCCGCGCTCGCCTCGGAGAACAAGCAGAAGGCCTATCCGGCTTCGGTCGACACCATCCCGACCTCGGCCAATCAGGAAGACCATGTCTCGATGGCGACGCATGGCGCCTATCGCCTGCTCGATATGGCCGCAAACGCCGCGAGCATCATCGGTGTCGAATTGATGGCGGCGGCAGAAGCGATCGAGCATCATCGTCCGATGCAGACGAGCCCGCGGCTGGAGCCGGTCTTCGCTTTGCTGCGAGGCAAGATCGCCCCGCTGACGGAGGACCGCTACCTCGCGCCGGATCTCGCTGCGGCGACGGAGCTGGTGCTGTCGGGGGCTGTCGGCCGGGCGGCAGGGTTGGATGGGTTTGCGGAGTTCGGGGCGTGACGCGGCTCATTGCGTCATTGCGAGCGCAGCGAAGCAATCCAGAGCCGCACGCGCCAAGCCCCCTGGATTGCTTCGCTACGCTCGCAATGACGGCATGGATATGGAGTGACTTATCATGACCTCGATCGTCACCGTCACCCAGGGCCCCTCCCCGCTGATCCTGTCGATGCCGCATCCCGGCATCGGCCTGCCGCCGGAGGTCGAAGCCGCGTTGAACGAACGCGGGCGGCTGGTCGAGGACACGGACTGGCATATGCGCGAGGTCTATGCCTTCGCGGAGCGCTTCCAGCCGACGATCGTCGAGGCGCAGCTCTCGCGCTATGTCATCGACCTGAACCGCGATCCGTCGGGCGTCTCGCTCTATCCCGGACAGGCGACGACTGAGCTGGTGCCGACGACGACCTTCGACGGTGCGCCGATCTGGACCACACCGCCCGACGCGGCCGAGATCGAGCGGCGCCGCGTAGCCTATTTCGCGCCCTATCACGACGCGCTCGCAGCCGAGATCGACCGGGTGAAGGCCGCCCATGGCTATGCCGTTCTGTGGGATTGCCACTCGATCAAGTCGGTGATCCCGCGGCTGTTTCCCGGCACGCTGCCGACGCTGAATCTCGGCACCAATTCGGGGGCGAGCTGCGCGCCCGCCATCGAGGCCGCCGCAGCGGCGGCGATGGCGGTGCAGCCCCTCACCCATGTCGTCAACGGCCGCTTCAAGGGCGGCTGGATCACCCGCCATTACGGCCGGCCCGCCGACCACGTCCATGCGCTCCAGATGGAGAAGGCGCTGTCAGCCTATCTCGCGACCGAGGCAGCGCCCTGGAGCTTCGACGCGGCTACCGCCGCGCCCCTGCAATCCGCCCTCTCCGCCATCATCGCCGCAGCGCTCGACGCCGCGGCCCAGCACGAACGGAGCCGTTCATGACCCGCATCGACAACAGCCGCGTCATCCGCAGCCCCCATGGCACGGAACTCTCCGCCAAGAGCTGGCTGACCGAAGCGCCGCTGCGCATGCTGATGAACAATCTCGACCCCGACGTCGCCGAGAAGCCCGGCGAACTCGTGGTCTATGGCGGCATCGGCCGCGCCGCCCGCACCTGGGAGGATTTCGACCGAATCTGCGCCTCTCTGCGCTCGCTGGAGGCCGACGAGACGCTTCTGGTCCAGTCCGGGAAGCCGGTCGGCATCTTCAAGACGCACACGGATGCGCCGCGCGTGCTGATTGCGAACTCCAACCTCGTACCGGCCTATGCGAACTGGGAGCATTTCCACCATCTCGATAAGCTCGGGCTGATGATGTACGGCCAGATGACGGCCGGCTCCTGGATCTATATCGGCACGCAGGGCATCGTTCAGGGCACCTACGAGACCTTCGTCGAGGTCGGCCGGCAGCATTTCGGCGGCTCGCTGAAGGGCAAGTGGATCCTGACCGGCGGGCTCGGCGGCATGGGCGGGGCACAGCCGCTGGCAGCCACCATGGCCGGCGCCTCGATGATCGCCGTCGAGTGCAAGCCGTCCTCGATCGAGTTCCGACTGCGCACGCGCTATCTCGACGAGAAGGCCGACAGCATCGACGAGGCGCTGGAGATCGTCGAGCGCGCGCACAAGGCCGGCAAGGCCGTCTCGGTCGGCGTGCTCGGCAATGCCGCCGAGGTCTTCCCCGACATGGTGGAGCGCGGCATCCGGCCCGACGTCGTCACCGACCAGACCTCGGCGCATGACCCGCTCAACGGCTATCTGCCGGCGAGCTGGACGCTGGAACAATGGGAGGAGCGCAAGGAGCGCGATCCGGCCGGAACCATCGAGGCCGCCAAGCAGTCGATGGCGACGCATGTGCGCGCCATGCTGGCCTTCCAGCAGATGGGCGTGCCGACGCTCGACTATGGCAACAACATCCGCCAGATGGCCAAGGACATGGGCGTCGCCAACGCCTTCGATTTCCCCGGCTTCGTGCCGGCGTATATCCGCCCGCTGTTCTGCCGGGGCATCGGACCGTTCCGCTGGGCGGCGCTGTCGGGCGATCCGGAGGACATCTACAAGACCGACGCCAAGGTGAAGGAGCTGATGCCCAACGACGCGCATCTGCACAACTGGCTCGACATGGCGCGCGAGCGCATCCAGTTCCAGGGCCTGCCGGCGCGCATCTGCTGGGTCGGGCTGGGGGACCGGCATCGCTTGGGCCTTGCCTTCAACGAGATGGTGGCGAAGGGCGAGCTGAAGGCGCCGGTCGTTATCGGCCGCGACCATCTCGATTCGGGCTCCGTCGCCTCACCCAACCGCGAGACGGAGGCGATGAAGGACGGCTCGGACGCGGTGTCCGACTGGCCCCTGCTGAATGCGCTCCTCAACACCGCGGGCGGCGCGACCTGGGTCTCTCTGCATCATGGCGGCGGCGTCGGCATGGGCTATTCCCAGCATTCGGGCGTCGTCATCGTCGCCGACGGCACGCCGGAAGCCGCCAAGCGACTGGAGCGCGTCCTCTGGAACGACCCTGCCACGGGCGTGATGCGCCATGCCGATGCCGGCTATGAGATCGCGCAGGACTGCGCGAGAGAAAAGGGGCTGCGGCTGCCGGGGATCTTGGGGTAAGGCGCAGCCGCTCGCTCAGGACCGCGCCGTCATTCCGGGGCGGCGCGACAGCGCCGAGCCCGGAACCCAGAACCTCTGGCTTCGCCGCATAATGAACGATGGCCCCGCTTGTCTCGGAACCGGCAACGGTTCTGGGTTCCGGGCTCATGGCTTCGCCATGCCCCGGAATGACGGGAGAGGTCGACCGCGCTCCGTCTGAGGAGATATCCATGCGCATCATCCGCGCCGCCGATTGCCGGACCATGCCGTGGAAGAACGGCAAGGGGATCACGACCGAGATCGTGGTTTCTCCAGGGGGAGCTTCCCTGAGCGATTTCGAGTGGCGGGTCTCGATGGCGCAGGTCGGAGCGGACGGGCCGTTCTCCGCCTTCCCCGGTATCGACCGGACGCTGTCGGTGTTGAGTGGCAACGGCATCCGGCTCGCCTTCGGCGATGGCGAGGCGGTTACGCTCGACCGGAGCAGCGCGCCCTTCCCCTTCGCCGCCGACCGGGCGGTCGATGGCGTGCTGGTCGACGGGCCGATCGTCGATCTCAACGTGATGAGCCGGCGCGGCGCGTGGACGCACAGCGTCGAGCGGCTCGTGCACCCGGGCGAACACCGCATCGCGGGCGAGGCCATCCTCCTGCTGGTCGCGCCGGAGGGGGGCTGGAGCGTCGACGGCGCGATGCTGTCCGTAGGCGACAGCGCGCTGATCGACGGGCGGACAAGGGGGGCCTGCGTCTCGCAGGGCACCGGGCGCGCGCTCTACGCCATCAGCCTGCTCCCGGCCGCATAGGCCGGGAGCCTCGAGCGCCCATCCGAACAGCCTCCCTACCGCACCATCCCCATCTGCCGCGGCAGCCAGAGCGTCAGCTCCGGGATGAAGGTGATCGCAAAGAGCGCCGCGAAGAGCGGGATCAGCCAGGGCAGGATCGCCATGGTCGTCCGCTCGACCGAAAGGTTGGCGACGCGCGAGAGCACGAACAGCACCATGCCGAGCGGCGGGTGGAGCAGGCCGATCATCAGGTTCAGCGTCATGATCAACCCGAAATGGATCGGGTCGACGCCGAGCTTGAGCGCGATCGGCAGCAGGATCGGCACCACGATCGTGATGGCGGCGATGGTGTCGAGAAAGCAGCCGATGAACAGCAGCAGCAGGTTCACCAGGATCAGGAAGACCCATTTGTTCTGGGTCAGGCTCAGGATCGCGTCCGACATGATCTGCGCGGTGTTCGACACCGTCAAAAGCCAGGCGAAGATCGAGGCGGCCGTGACGATGAAGAGCACGGAGGCGGTGGTCTCGATGGTGTCGAAGGTCGCCTTGGTCAACGTCCGCAGCGTCATCGAGCGGTAGCGCACGAGGCCCAGGAACAGCGACCAGATCACGGCCGCCGCCGCGGCTTCCGTCGGCGTGAACCAGCCCATGGTCATGCCGCCGATCAGGATGACCGGCGTCATCAGCGCCATCACGGCCGAGAAGTCGAAATAGTAGTCGAGGCCCAGCAGCAAGGCGAGGGCGAGCCCGATGGCGAGATTGTCCGAGAGGCCCGCCCAGATCAGGCCATAGGCGACCAGCGGGAAGCCGAGCACGACGGCGACCTCGATGCCGGCCGTTCCGATCTCGCGCCAGGAGAAGGCCGAGTCCGAGCCCCATTTGTAGATGCGCGCGAAGATCGCCACCGTCGCCATCATGAACAGGGTCATGACCACGCCGGGGATGACGCCGCCGAGGAAGAGCGCGCCGATCGAGGTGTTCGACATCATGCCGTAGATGACGAAGGGCAGCGAGGGCGGGATGATCGGCCCCAGCGTCGCGGACGCCGCCGTGACGCCGACCGCGACCTCGGCGGAATAGCCGTGGTCCTTCATCGCCTTGATCTCGATCGTGCCGATGCCCGCGGCATCCGCGATGGCGGTGCCCGACATGCCCGAGAAGATCACCGAGCCGATGATGTTGACCTGCGCCAGGCCGCCGCGCATCCAGCCGACGAGCGCGACCGCGAAGGCGTAGATGCGGCCGGTGACGCCGGCGATGTTCATCAGGTTGCCGGCGAGGATGAAGAACGGCACGGCCAGCAGCGGGAAGCTCTCGACGCCGGCGATCATGCGCTGGGCGAGGATGACGTCGGGCACCGTGCCCGAAATCAGGATGAAGGCGAGAGAGGCGACCGCCATGGCGATCGCGACGGGCACGCCGAGGATCATCAGCGCGAGAAAGGAACCGAGCAGAATCAGCATGTCTGTTCTCAGGCCTCCGAGCCGTCGAAGGCTGCGGGCTTTTCAAGGACGGAATAGCCGCGGCGCAAATTCTGCCAGGCGACATGCAGCGCCCGAAGCGTCATGAGAGCGAAGGCGAGGACGACGGCATTGAAGATGATCGCCTTCGGCAGATCGACCGTCGTCATCATCTCGTCGGGGATCAAAGAAGCGTATTTGTACATCAGCCACGTGCCGTAGGCGAAGAAGCCGATGCGCACGACATCGACGAAGGTCGCCATGATCCGCCCCATGCCAGGCGACATGTAGCGGTAGAGAAAATCGACCTGGATATGCCGCGAGGCCCGCACGCAGAGCGAGGCGCCGAGAAAGACCACGACGACCAACGCGTTGATCGCGATCTCCTCCGTCCATGCGAAGGAGTTGTTCAGGACGTAGCGGGTGAAGAACTGCAGGATGACGCAGCCGACCATGACCCAGAAGGCGGCCAGCGTGATCCAGTCCTCGACACCATAGGCGGACAGGTCGGCAGGCGGCGGCGCCTCGTCGAAGACGTGGGCGAGTTCCTCGCTGGTGACCTTGGTGTGAATCTCAGGCGTCGCGGTCATAGGCTGGTCCAGTCGTGAGGAACTTGGCCGCTGCGGCCATCGTCATTGCGAGCGCAACGAAACAATCCAGGGGGGCTCAGCGGCTCTGGATTGCTTCGTCGGCGGCGCCTCCTCGCAATGACTGCAACGTCTCGCGAGGAGGCAGGATTGAGACTTACCTGATCGCCTGGATTCGCTCCCAGTCGGCCTTGCGGTAGCCGAACTGCTCGAAGGTGACGTTCTTCTGGACGTTGGCGAGGAAGTCAGCCTTGTCGACTTCGGTGACCGTCAGGCCCTTGTCCTTGAAGAACTGGACCAGCTTGACCTCGTCGGCCTGGATCTTCTTGGTGGCGCGGGCGGACGCCTCCTGGGCGACTTCGCCGAAGATCTTGCGATCCTCGGGCGAGAGCTTGTCCCAGAGCTGCTTGGCGACGACCGTGTTGAGATGGTCGACGATGTGGCCGGTCAGGACGATGTGCTTCTGCACCTCGTAGAACTTCTTGGCCTCGATCGTGGTCAGCGGGTTCTCCTGCGCCTCGACGGTGCCGTTCTGCAGCGCGAGATAGACCTCGGCGAAGGCGATCGGCGCGGTGTTGGCGCCGCAGGCGCGCGGCATGGCGAGATAGGCCGGCACGTCGGGCACGCGGATCTTCAGGCCCTTCATGTCGGCGCAGGCCTTGATCGGCTTGTTCGAGGTGGTGTGACGGGTGCCGTAATAGGTCACCGACACGATCTGGTGGCCGGTCTTCTCCTGGTAGCCCTTGGCCATGTCGGTGAAGACGTCGCTCTTGGTGTAGGCCAGCAGATGCTCGGGGCTGCGGAAGGTGAAGGGATAATAGGTCACGCCGATCGGCGGGAAGGCGCGCGCGGCGAAGCTCGAGCCCGAGATGATGATGTCGACCGTGCCGAGCGTCAGGCCCTGGTTGATGTCGGTTTCCTTGCCGAGCTGCGAGGCCGGATAGACGGTGATCTCGTAGCGGCCATTAGTGCGCTTCTTGAACTCGTCGGCCGCCCAGACCGATTCAGTGTGGAAGGGCTCCGAGGTCTCGTAGACATGCGCCCATTTCAGCTTGGTCTGGGCCTGCGCCGGCGCGCCGGCGACGATCAGGCTCGCGGCCACCGCCGCCATCGTCAGATAGGTCTTCATCGCTTTCGTCCCTCCCATGGGATTGGTCTCGAGGCTCTGGTTTTTCAAAGTCTGCTTCTTGTTCAGTCTGGTGTTGCCGTCTTCTTCTTGCGTCATTTGTGTCTGACGAGCCGGGTCACGACGCTGTCGCGCCTGCCGGGCGCGGCGGGGGCAGGCCCCTCGCCGAAGCTCTGGGAAAACCGCTCCTGCGACCGCTGCAGATGGTGGCGCATGGCCGCCTGCGCGTCGGTGCCCCGCCCTCCCGCGATCGCATCGCGGATGTCGCGATGCTCGCCGACAGCCTCGCGCCAGGAGTCCGCATTCTCGAAATAGCTCGCGAGTTGGCGGAAATAGGGGTTGATGCGCTGGTCGAAGAGCAGGCCGACGAAGCGCGCCAGCACCGCATTGCCGAGGATCGCGGCGATGGCGACGTGGAAGGACCGGTCGAGGGCGACCAGTTCGTCGCTGCTCAACCCAGGCAGTTCCATCCGCTGCAGAATCTCGTCGAGCGCCGCGATGTCCCCGGTGCCCGCCGCCGCGCCGGCTTCGGCGCAGACCGCGCTCTCGACCAGCTCCCGGGCCTTCAGCACCTCGAAAGGTCCCTCCGGGGCCTCGTCGGCGGCGACCAGCACCGGCGGACTGGCCGGACGGTCGACCACGTAGACGCCCGACCCCATGCGGATGCGCACGCGTCCCTCGACCTCCAGCGCGATCAGGGCCTCGCGGACGGAGGGGCGGGAGACGCCGAGCTTTTCCGCGAGCTCGCGCTCGGGCGGCAGCCGTCCGCCCACCGGATACTCTCGCCGATCGATGAGATGGCGAAGCTGGTCGGCGATCTGGCGATAAAGGCGTGGCGTCTCGACAGCTTCGAGCGGCACAGCAGGCTCCCGGTTTCCATCCCCGGCTCCCGTTAGCGGGAGCTCGATTTGGCCATGTGGTCAGGCCAATTGATCAAGAGACAACCATCATCGCGAGAGCGTGTCAATCGCAGGCGGGATCGGCCGAGACGGCGAACCTGCCCCTACCCGCTGTCATCCGGGCCCAGCCAAGCCGCGCGTATCCGGGATGGCCGCGTTCAGCAGCCAATTCGGCTCATTTTCAAGAACGGCGGCTCAGTGCTCGGCCGCCATCACCTCGGCGCGAATCTCCTCGACCAGCCGCTCTTTCAGCGCGACGAATTCAGGGGTGGTCTTGATGGTGTAGGGCCGGGGATGGGGCAGGTCCACGGCGATGTCGGCCTTGATGCGGCCGGGCCGCGCGCTCATCACCACGACGCGCGAGCCGACGAAGATCGCCTCCTCAATGTCATGGGTGACGAAGAGAACGGTCTTGCGCTCGCGCTCCCAGATGCCGAGCAGCATCTCCTGCATCAAAGCGCGGGTCTGATTGTCGAGCGCACCGAAGGGCTCGTCAAGCAGCAGGATCTTGGGGTCGTTGGCGAGCGCGCGAGCGATGGCGGTGCGCTGCTGCATGCCGCCCGAGAGCTGCTTGGGAAAGTGATCGACGAAGTTGGACAGGCCGACGCGATCGGCCCATTGCCGGGCGATGTCCATCCTCTCGCGCTCGGACACGCCCTTCTCGCGCAGGCCGAAGGCGATGTTCTGGGCCACCGTCAGCCAAGGAAACAGCGTGTAGCTCTGGAAGACGAAGCCGCGATCGGCGCCCGGGCCGGACACCGGGGCGCCATCGAGCATGATCTTGCCCTCGCTCGCCGTCTCCAACCCGCCGATGATGCGCAGCAGGGTGGACTTGCCGCAGCCGGAGGGGCCGAGGATGGCGATGAAGTCGTTGTCGCCGACGCTCAGCGAGGTCGGCATAAGGGCACGCGTCGGCTGACCGCCACGCTGGGCGGGAAAGACCTTCCCGACATTCTCGACAAGAAGCTTGCTCATCTTTGCGCCCAACTACCTCTGCGCCCATGGGAAGAGGCGCTGGTTGACCGCCTTGAACAGGAAATCCGAGACCAGCCCGATCAGGCCGATGACGATGATACCGAAGATGATCTGGCCGGTGTTCAGCAGCGCCTGGCTGTCGGTGATCATGTGGCCGATGCCCGAGGACGAGCCGATCAGTTCGGCGACGATGACATAGGTCCAGGCCCAGCCGAGGACGAGGCGGAAGATCTCTGCGATCTCGGGCGCCGCGTTCGGCAGGAGCACGCGCCTGACCACCGAGGTGTCGGTGGCGCCCAGCGTATAGGCGGCATCGACGAGATCGCGCCGGATCGAGCCGACCGCAACCGCGATCATCAGGATCAACTGGAAGACCGAGCCGATGAAGATGACGAGCAGCTTCTGCGCCTCGCCGATGCCGGCCCAGAGGATGAGCAGGGGGATGAAGGCGGAGGCCGGCAGATAGCGGGCAAACGAGACGAAGGGTTCGAGGAAGGCCTCGATCGGCTTGTAGGCGCCCATCATGATGCCGAGCGGCAGCGCCACGATCACCGCCAGCACGAAGCCGCCGACGACGCGCCAGATGGTCATGCCGATGTCGAAGGCAAAGCCATACTGAACCAGAAGGTTGTAGCCCTCGCGCACCATCGTGATGGGGTCGGCGAGGAACAGCCTCTGGACATAGCCGCCGAAGGTCGCGACCGACCAGAGCGCGACGAACAGCGCGAAAAAGGCGATGCCGTAGCCGACACGGGCGGGTGCGGAGACCGGCTGGAGGGGTTTCATGACTTAGTCGCTGATGAGAGGAAGCGCGGGATCCCCTCTCCTGTAAGGAGAGGGGTAGGGGTGAGGTGTCGGCCCCTGAACCAGTGAAGCGCCGAATACGAAGCGAGGCAGCGGTGAGCTCACGGCCGAAGCGTCAATCGGCCGACCCCTCACCCTGCCCTCTCCCTATGGGAGAGGGTTCCCCGCGCTCAGCTGGATCAGCGTCGTGCCCGTCAGCTCACTTGCCGGCGACGTATTTGGTCTCGACGAGGCTGGCGAGATCGGGCTTGCTCTTGATCAGGCCGATCTCCAGCAGCAGGTCGGCGGCCTTGGCCGAGAAGGCCTGCCACTCGCCGGAGAAGAAGGCCTTGTTGCCCGCCGCGTCCGACCATTTCAGGAAGGCGGCCGACTTGCCGAACTGTTCGCCGGACTGCTTGACGTCGGCGCCCATGATGCCGAAGGCCTTGTCCTTCTCCTTGGCGATCATCTCGATCGCCTCGAAATAGCTCTTCGTCAACTCAGCCGCCGCGGCGTCGTTGGCGGCGAGGAAGGCCGGGGTGCAGCCGAAGGTGTCCATCACCATCGGATAGTCGAGCGTGGTGGCGATGATCTTGCCGGCGTCGGGCTTCTCGCGGACGGCCGAGAGATAGGGCTCATAGGTCATGGCGGCGTCGTTCTGGCCGGCGATGAAGGCCTGCGCGGCCGGGCCAGGCTCCATGTTGACCACGGTCACGTCCTTCACGGACATGCCGTTCTCCTTCAGGAACCAGGCGAGCGCGAAATAGGGCGAGGTGCCCGGCGCGGAAGCCGCAACGGTCTTGCCCTTGAGATCCTTGATCGAGCCGGTGGCCGAGCGCGTCACCATGCCGTCGGCGCCATAGCTCTTGTCGAGCTGGAAGATTTGCTTGGTCTTCACGCCCGCAGCGTCCCAGACGATCCAGGTTTCGACGGTCGTCGCCGCGCACTGGATGTCGCCCGAGGCGATGGCGAGGTGGCGATCCTTCTGCGGGATCTTCTTGATGGTGACGTCCAGGCCGTTCTTCGCGAAGATTCCGGCCTCCTTGGCCAGCACCAGCGGTGCGAAGCCGGTCCAGCCGGAGATGCCAATATTGACCTTGGTCTGCGCCTGCGCGCCACCCGCCACCAACGCCGCCGCGAGACCGAGGCCCGCCACCGCTCCAAAACGCTTCAAACCTGTCATGACGCGACCCTTCCCCATTGTGATGTCCGGCCAGTTGCGCGGGACGAGCCCCATCGCAACCCATGCCGCGGCCGGATGCAACCTTCGTTCCAGCCGAGGTTAAATGCATATGCAAATCCGTCAAGCGGTCGATCACCAGGGCTGGGGACAGCGATGACATTCTCTTGTTTGACAGGGACGGGAACATCCCTTCCCCTGAGCGCGCTTTCCAAGACACGTCTCTCCCTTGCCCAGGAACGATCCGAATGAACGGTGCCGACCGCCTCTGCGACACGCTGCTCGTCAACGGCGTCGATGTCTGCTTCGCCAATCCCGGCACCTCCGAGATGCATTTCGTCGCGGCGCTCGACCGCAAGCCGGAGATGCGCTGCGTGCTCGGCCTGTTTGAGGGCGTGGTGACGGGCGCGGCCGACGGCTATGCCCGCATGGCCGACAAGCCGGCGGCGACGCTGCTGCATTGCGGGCCAGGCATGGCGAATGCGCTCGCCAACATGCACAACGCCCGGCGCGCCTGGACGCCGATGCTCAACGTCGTCGGCGACCACGCGACCTACCACCTCCAGCATGACGCGCCGCTGACCAGCGACATCGAGAGCCTGGCGCGGCCGATGTCGCATTATGTCCACCGCATCACGACGGCCGAGGATGTCGGCCCCGCCATCGGCGAGGCCTATGCCGCCGCGATGTCGCTGCCCGGCGTGGCCACCGTGATCCTCCCGGGCGATTGCGCCTGGGGCTCGGTCGAGCCGGCCGAGGTCAAGGCGACGCCGGTCCCGGCCTTCCGGACGGTGGCTGTCGAGACCGTCCGCGAGGTCGCCGCCGCGTTGCGCCAGCATGGCTCGCGCGCCGCCCTGATGATGACGGGCGCGTCGCTGCGCGAAGGGCCGCTCGAAACCGCCGCGCGGATCTGCGCGGCGACCGGCTGCAAGATGTTCGGGCAGATGTCGAACGGGCGGATCGAGCGCGGCGCCGGCCGCGTCGCGATCCCCAAGGTGTTCTACCCCGTCGACATGGCGCTGGAGCAGTTGAAGGACATCGACCTGCTCGTGCTGGTCGGTGCGCAGATTCCTGTCGGCTTCTTCGCCTATCCGGGCAAGCCCGGCCGTCTGATCCATGATGGCTGCACCGCCACCACGCTGGGCAAGATGGGCGATGATCTTGTCGGCGCGCTCGATGCGCTGGCGCAGGAGACTGGCGCCACGAAGGTCGAACCCGCCTTCATCGCGAGGGCGCAGACCGAGACGGCGCTGCCGACAGGCGATCTCGATGCCGACAAGGTCTGCACCATCGTGGCGCGGCTCATGCCCGAGAATGCGATCGTCTGCGACGAGTCGGTCTCGTCGGGTCGTGTGTTCTACCAGCAGTGCCACAATGCGCCGCAGCACGATTATCTCCAGCTCACGGGCGGAGCCATCGGGGAAGGCATCCCGATGTGCGTCGGCGCGGCGGTGGCCTGCCCCGACCGCAAGGTCATCGGCATGCAGGCCGACGGCTCGGGCATGTACACGGTTCAGGGCTTGTGGACACAGGCGCGCGAGAACCTCGACATCGTCACGGTGATCTTCGCCAACCGGACCTATGCCATCCTGCATGGGGAGATGCGCGCCGTCGGCGTCAATGATTTCGGCCGCAACGCCACGCTGATGCTCAACCTCGACGAGCCGGCCCTGGACTGGGTTTCGATGGCGCGCGGCATGGGCGTGGAAGCGGCACGCGCGACCACGGCCGAGGAGTTCACCAAGCTGTTCAAGGGCGCGCTCGGGAGGAAGGGGCCGTTCCTGATCGAGGCGGTCATCTGACGTGACGCTGAGCGCCGGACCGTGCGGGCTCGCCGATGGCGGCCGGCATGGTCCGGGCGGTGGCGTGTTTCAGGGCGACCTGAGGTAGATGCGCCCGCCGGCTTTCTTTTTCCCGGTGTCGCTCACCTTGGCGACATCGCCATTGCGGACGAGGGTCATGAATTCGCGGCCGAACTTCACCTTGTCCCCGACATAGAGCCCGTCCCAATCCGCCCCATAGACAGCGGAAAAGTGAAACTCGCCGGGTGGAAGGGTCGAGATCGCCCTTTCCACCGCATTCCATCGTTCGGTCTGCATTGGAGTCCCTGTCATTCCGCCATGTGGCCGAGGATCGTCCGGCGCATCCGATATGATCGGCTTCAGCTTTTGAAGCCGCCCAAAAACGCATCCAGGCATTCGCCGATCGCCTCGATCGCGTAGCCGCCTTCCTGCACCACCAGCGTCGGCAGGCCAAAGCCCTTCACCTTGCTGGCGATGGTGCCGAAATCCGCGGCGTCCAGCTTCAGCACACCGATCGGGTCGTCCTTGTGGGCGTCGTAGCCGAGCGCGACGATGACGACGTCGGCGCCGAAGGCCTTGATCGCCTCGCCCGCCTTGTCGACGGCTGCGGCCATCTCGGCACCACCGGCGCCGTGGGGCAGCGGCAGGTTGAGGTTGAAGCCCTCGCCCGGGCCATTCCCGCGCTCGTCCTCATAGCCCGTGTAGAAAGGATAGTAGTTCGAAGGGTCGGCATGGACCGAAATCGTCAGCACGTCGTCGCGGCGGTAGAAGATCTGCTGCGTGCCGTCGCCGTGATGGGCGTCGACGTCGAGGATCGCGACCTTCTTGATCGTCGCGCGCAGGCGCTGGGCGGCGATCGCGGTGTTGTTGAGATAGCAGAAGCCTGTCGCGCGATCCGCGCGGGCATGGTGGCCGGAGGGACGGCAGAGCGAATAGACGGCACGCTCGCCGGCGAGGATCGCATCGGCGGCCGTGACCGCCGTCTCAGCGGAGAGCAGCGTCGAATGCCAGCAATGCTCCCCGATCGGCACCGACATGTCGCCGAGATACCAGCCGAGCTGGCCGATGAAGCCGGTCGGGCGGCAGGGCTGGCGGACGGCTTCCTCCGGACGCCCGCTCCAATAGGGGAAAGTGCTCGGCCAGACCTCGGGCCCACGCTCGGCCGGCAGCTCCTGCCAGCGCGCCCAGGCGGTTTCGAGGAATTTCACGAAGCCCGCATCATGGATCGCCAGCACCGGCGCGGCGCCATGGGCGGCCGGGCGCTCGGGCGTGATGCCATGTCTGGCCAGCGCCCCGAGCAGGCGCGCCGTGCGCTCCGGCAGATCCTTGGGCGCGACGACGGCGCCGAAGCGCAGATATTGCTGGGGATCGTGGAGCGACTGGTCGGGGTGATAGAAAGCGCGCATGGGTCGAGAACTCTCCTGCAACGGGCCGGTCCGGCGCCGAACGGCGCAAGGCTAGCAAAGGCGAGGCCGAAGCGTCAGGCCGTAGCAGCGCCGCCCTGCCCTGCGTCGGCGGCGGGCCAGAGGTCGGTCCGGGCGATCAGGGCGGGAACCTCGCTGGCCGGGACCGGGCGGGCGTAGAGATAGCCCTGCCCGAAGCGGCACCCCAGCGCGCTCAGGAAGGCCTGCTGCTCGAGCGTCTCGATGCCCTCCGCGATCACCTCCAGCCGCAGCTCGGCCGTCAGCGTCACGATGGCGCGCACGATCGCGGCATCCTCGCCCCCTTCCCCGACTCGCGCGACGAAGGCGCGGTCGATCTTGACGATGTCCACCGGCAGCCGCCGCAGATGCGTCAGCGAGGCGTAGCCCGTGCCGAAATCGTCCAGCGCGACATCGACGCCCGCCGCCCGCAGGCGCTGGAGCGCAGGCCCCGCCTGCTCGCCCTGCCGCGTCAGCAGGACGTTCTCCGTCACCTCCACGCCAAACTGCTTCGGCGGAAGACCGGCCTCGTCCAGGCGGCCGAGCCATTTCTCGGCGAAGGCGGGGTCCCGGAACACGCCCGGCGCGAGGTTGATCCACAGGCGCGGCACGGCGATTCCGGCATCGCGCCAGGCCCGGCAATCCGCCATGGCGCGCCGCAGGACGGCATCGCCGATCTGACGGGCCGTTTCGGGATCCTGCAAGGCGAGCAGGAAGGCGCCTGCCGGCACGATGCCGCGTTGCGGATGGTCCCAGCGCGCCAGCACCTCGAGCCCGTCGATCGCGCCGCTGCGAAGGTCGATCTGCGGCTGGTAGAACGGGACGATCCGCCCCTGGGCGACCGCCTCGCACAGCGCCACGCAGATCTCGACGCGGGCATGCATCGCCTCGCGCAAGGCGGGCTCATAGATGATCGCCATGTTGCGCCCCAGCGCCTTGGCCCGGTAGAGCGCGAGATCGGCGTCCTTGAGCAATTCGCTCGCCTGGTCGTGATGATGCGGCGACAGGGCGTAGCCGATGCTCGCGCGCATCGGGCCGGCAATCTCGACGCCCGGAAAGGGTTCGCGCAAGGCGCGCATCAGGCCGTCCGCCTTGTCGGCGGCCTCTTCGAAACCGCCATCGAGACCGGCGATCACCACGAACTCGTCGCCACCGAGCCGCGCGACGACGTCCGTGGGGGCCAGCGCCTGCTGCAGGCGCTCGCCGACGGCGATCAGCAGGCGGTCCCCGACGTCATGGCCGAGCGTGTCGTTGATCGATTTGAAATCGTCGAGATCGACCAGGAACAGCGCGACGCAGCCGCCCGCGCGGCCCATCAGGGCCTCCGTCAGGTTCTGCTGGAACAACAGGCGGTTGGGCAGGCCGGTCAGTGCGTCATGCGTGGCCAGCCAGCGCATATGGGCGGCGGCGGCATTGCGCTCGGTAATGTCGACGAAGCCGGCAGCGAAGGCCTCGACAGGTCCAATCGGGACCGAGGCTGCCGTGATGACGGCGTCGCGCACCTGGCCCAGGCCATCGCGCAGGGTCACCTCCAGCGCGGCGATCTGGCCTCGCTCGCGCAGTTCGGCCATCGCGCGGCGGCGGTCGTCGAGAGCGACGCTGTCCACGATCGACCGGCCGCTGAGATCCGTGGCGTCCGGCCCGCCGAGATAGCGGATCGCCGCCTCATTGGCCCGCAGGAAAGCGCCGTCGGCCATCGCCGTGACGACGAGCGGGATCGGAACCGCCATGAAGACCCGCTCCAGCAGGGCCTGGCTCTCCTCCAGCGCCTCGCGGGCGGAGCGTTCAGCCCGCGTGGCGAGCCATTCCAGCCGGCGCAGACGGTTGGCGTGGATCACGACGAGGCTGAGCGCGAAGTTCAACATGACCAGGACGAGGACGAGCCCCAGCAATGTCGAGGGATAGGGCCCGCGACCGAGATACCCCGCCAGCATCAGGGCGCTGGCGCCGACGCCCATGAAAAGCGTGAACCGGAAGGAGGTTGGCGCGACCAGATAGAAGATCGACGGCAGCAGCAGCACGACGAACAAGGCGAGGTCGCTGCGGGAGCTGACGAGAAACGCGACGCCGATGGCCGTCGAGACCTGCCAGAGCAGTGTGACGGCCTGCGCGCGCTCGAACCCCGTCGCCCGCCGCACCAGGAAGAAACACAGGATGGAAAAGGCGATCACCGACAGGCGGGCCGGCACGGCGATGAAAAAATGCGGCGTTCCGGCAAAGCGCCAGTCGCTCATCAGGAACAGCGTGTTGAGCAGGGCCGAGAGCAGAAACAGGAGCCGGCATTGCCGCAGCGTCTCGTCGAAGCGCGCGACCCTGAAGGCGCGCTCCATCGCGATGTCCCGAAATTCGCCGCCAAATCTCAGTTTTTCCGCAGACATGACCGCGCTTGTCCGCGATCAATCGTCAAAACGGAGTTAAGTCGGGGGGGTGGCTCCCGCTCGGCGCTGGGTCTGCGCCATCCCGCATGATCAGCGCGGCGAACTCCCGGGCCAGGCTTCCGGGATCGAATCGCTGCGGCCGGTACCAGTCGATCGAGCCGTTCATCGCGCCCAGGATGAGGTAGCGCAGCACGTCCGGCGCCCGCTCGCGCGGCAGCGCGCCGGAGGCCTGCAGTTCGGCGATCAGCCCGCGCCAGACATCCTCATAGGCCCGCCGGACGCCCAGCACGCTGTCGGGCGCCGGCGATCCGCCAAAGGTGAAAACCTTGATGCTGGCGCTGGTGTAGTCGCTGTTGCCGTGCAGCGCGGTGAGATGGGCGCCGATCGCCGCCTCAAGACGCTGCCGCGGCGCCGAGTCCTCGGTTTCGGCCAGCGCGGCCGCAACCGCCTGGTGGACGAAGCGCACGCCGTCGTTGACGACGGCCTCGACGATCTCCTCCTTCGAGGCGAAATGGTAATAGAGGCTGGCCTTGCGGATGCCGACCGCCTCGGCGATCTCGCGCAGCGTGGTCTGGTGATAGCCCCCGGAGCGCAGCAGACGGGCCGCCGTGTCGAGGATCAGGCGGCGCGAGCCGCCGGAGGCGGCCTCCCGCACGAAGGTGTCGGTCGCCGCGCTCACAGCCGCTTCGCGACCTCTTCCAGCATGACTTCCGTGGCGCCGCCGCCGATGGACTGGACACGGGCGTCGCGCGTCATGCGCTCGATTGTGCTCTCGCGCATGTAGCCCATCCCGCCGTGAAACTGCAGGCAGGCATACATTACCTCGTTGACGAGTTCGCCGCAGAGCGCCTTGACCATCGAGACCTCGCGCGTGGCGTCGAGGCCCTGCGCATCGAGGAAGGCGGCGTGGTAGACGAGCTGGCGGCCGGCCTCGACCTTCGCCGCCAGCATGGCGAGCTTCTGGCGGATCGCCTGCTTGTCCCAGAGCGGGGCGCCGAAGGCCTTGCGCGTGCGGACATAATCCAGCGTCAGGTCGATGGCGGCCTGCGCCTCGCCGATCGCCATCGCGCCGATGACGGTACGCTCGTTCTGGAAGTTGTTCATGATCGCGTAGAAGCCGCGCCCTTCCTGCCCGAGCAGGTTCTCGGCCGGGATGCGGCAGTCCTCGAAGACGAGTTCGGCTGTGTCCGAGGAGCGCCAGCCATGCTTGTCGAGCTCGCGCGCGACCCGGAAGCCCGGCGTGCCCTTCTCGACCAGGAAGATCGAGACCGACTGCGAGGGCTTGGCCGCGAGGTCGGTCTTGGCGGCGACGCAGTAGAGATCGGCGTGGACGCCGTTGGTGATGTAGACCTTGGTGCCGTTGAGCACATAGGAAGCGCCCTCGCGGCGGGCGGTGGTGCGGATGCCCTTCACGTCCGAGCCGGCGTCGGGCTCGGTGACGGCCACCGCGACGATCTTCTCGCCCGCGATGATCGCCGGCATCAACCTGTCGCGCTGGACCTGGCTGCCGGCATTGGCGATGTGGACCGAGGCCATGTCGGTATGGACGAGAGCGGTGATGGCGACGCCCGAGAAGGTCGAGCGACCCAGCTCTTCGGCGAAGACGACGGTGGCCATCGTATCCATCTCGGAGCCGCCGTATTCGCTGGGGTAGCGGATGCCGAGGAAGCCGAGCGAACCCATCTTGCGCAGCACCTCGCGCGGGACGAAGCCGTCCTCCTCCCATTTCAGCGCATGCGGCTTGATCTCGGTCTCGACGAAGCGCCGCACCTGATCGCGCAGGGCCTCGTGCTCCTCGGTGAAGTAGGGCGAACGGCGCGGGGCTTCGCCAGCGTTCACTTTCTCGACTGCCGACATGGCGCTCTCCCACGCTTGACCGCGGCGGCCTGATCCGCCTACCTAACGGACGGTAGGTGAATTTTCAGGCCCGTTCAACCCGTCATTGCGAGCGCAGGCAAGCCATCCCGCAGGCTCGCTCGACGCCTCCATGGATGGCTTCGTCCGCTCCGCGTCCTCGCAATGACGGTTCGGGACGGTGGAAACGAGATATGACGCAAACCAGCCCGGCCGACGCTTCCACCTCCCCGCCCCCTCTCGCCGCGATGATCGCAACCCTGCGCGAGCGCCATGCGCTGGTCGCGGAAGGCGGTGGCGACTGGCTGCGGCAGCGCCATGAAGCGCGCGGCAAGATCATGGTGCGCGAGCGCATCGACCTGCTGCTCGACCCCGCCACGCCGTTCCTGGAGCTTTCCCCTCTCGCGGCCTGGGGCCTGTATGGCAACGAGGTCCCCGGCGCCGGCATCGTCACTGGCATCGGCATAGTCAAGGGCCGCGCCTGCATGCTGATCGCCAACGATGCGACGGTGAAAGGCGGCTCCTTCTTCGCCGAGACAGTGCGCAAGCATCTGCGCGCGCAGGAGATCGCCGAAGAGCACCGCCTGCCCTGCCTGTATCTCGTCGATTGCGGCGGCGCCTATCTGCCCGAGCAGGATCGCGTTTTCCCCGACCGCGACCATTTCGGCGGCTCGTTCTACAACCAGTGCCGGATGTCGGCGGCCGGGATTCCGCAATTGTCGATCGTCTTCGGCGCCGCGACCGCCGGCGGCGCCTACATCCCGGCGCTGTCGGACGAGACGATCATGGTCACCGGCACGGGCCGCATCCATCTTGGCGGCCCGCCGATCGTGAAGGCGGCGATTCACGAGATCGTCGATGGCGAGACCCTGGGCGGCGCACAGATGCACACGCAGGTCTCGGGCGTGGCCGATCATGCGGTGCTGACCGAAATGGAGGGGCTGGCGAAGCTGCGCGAGATCGTCGGCTCGCTCGGCGACATCGGCATGCTCAAGCCACCGCCGCATGCGCCTGCCCCGCCCAAACGCAACGCGGCCGATCTCGTCGACCTCGTTCCAACCGATCTGCGCCGGCCCTATGACGTGCGCGAGGTCATCGCCTGCCTCGTCGACGACAGCGCCTTCAACGCCTTCAAGCCCGACTACGGCGCCACGCTGGTGACGGGCTTCGCCCGCATCCATGGCCACCCGGTCGGGATCATCGCCAATAACGGCGTGCTGTTCTCGGAGAGCGCCGTGAAAGGCGCGCATTTCATCGAACTCTGCGACCAGCGCCAGATTCCGCTGCTGTTCCTGCAGAACATCACCGGCTTCATGGTCGGCACGGAAGCCGAGCGGGGCGGCATCGCCAAGCATTCGGCCAAGCTGGTCTACGCCGTCTCGAATGCGCGCGTGCCCAAATACACCGTGCTGATCGGCGGCTCCTACGGCGCGGGGAATTACGGCATGTGCGGGCGGGGTTTCCGGCCGCGTTTCCTGTTTTCCTGGCCCAATGCCCGCATCGCGACGATGAGCCCCGAGGTCGCGGCCAATGTCGTCACCGAACTACGCCGGCAGTCGCTCAAGGGGGCAACCGACGAGGCGGCTCTCGCCGAACTCGACGCGAAGACCTGCGCCCAGTTCGAGGAGCAAAGCAACCCCTACTACGCCACCGCCCGGCTCTGGGACGACGGCATCATCGAGCCGGCGCAGACCCGCGACGTGCTGGGCCTGTGCCTGGCGCTGGCGGCCGGCGAGCCGCGCGATACGTCGCCGCGACCCGTGTACCGGATGTGATGGCGATGCGGGAGACCCTCCTCTGTCATTCCGGGGCTTCGCGCAGCGAAGAACCCGGAGCCCACGACTGGGCGAGCCCTCGCCTCTGCGGTTGTCAGAGTGTCACCCGGTCGTGGGTTCCGGGTTCGGCCCTTGCGGGCCGCCCCGGAATGACAAGGCACAGCTAATGTTCCAGACCATCCTGATCGCCAATCGCGGCGAGATCGCCTGCCGCATCATCAGGACCTGCCGCCGGATGGGCATCCGGACCGTCGCCGTGTTCTCGGACGCCGACCGCGACGCCGTGCATGTGCGCCTCGCCGACAGCGCCGTCCGCATCGGACCGGCCCCGGCCCGCGAGAGCTATCTGCTGGCGGACCGCATCATCGAAGCCGCGCTGGCGACCGGCGCGCAGGCGATCCATCCGGGCTATGGCTTCCTCTCCGAGCGGCTCGACCTGATCGCCGCCTGCGAGGCCCATGGCATCGTCTTCATCGGCCCGTCCGCCCACGCGATCGACGCCATGGGCGACAAGATCCGCTCCAAGCAGATCGCGCGGGACGCGGGCGTTGCCGGCGTGCCCGGCTATGACGGCGCCGACCAGTCGCCCGCGGTGCTGCGGGCGGAAGCCCTGCGCGTCGGTTTGCCCGTGATGGTGAAGGCCTCGGCCGGCGGCGGTGGTAAGGGCATTCGCAAGGTCGAGGACGAAGCCGATCTCGACGGCGCCATCGTCGCCGCCGGCCGCGAGGCGCAGGCCGCCTTCGGCGACGGGCGCCTGCTAATCGAGAAGTTCGTGACCCGGCCGCGCCATGTCGAGGTGCAGGTCGCAGGCGACCGCCATGGCCATCTCGTCCATCTGTTCGAGCGCGACTGCTCGGTTCAGCGGGCCAACCAGAAGCTGATCGAGGTGGCGCCAGCGCCGAACCTGCGGCCTCAAACGCGGGCGGCCCTGCACGAGCAGGCGCTGCTTCTGTCTCGCGCCATCGGCTACGACAATCTCGGCACGGTCGAATTCCTGGTCGATGCCGACAGCGAGGCTGTGTTCTTCCTGGAGATGAACACGCGGCTGCAGGTCGAGCATCCCGTGACGGAGGCGATCACCGGGCTCGATCTGGTCGAGTGGCAGCTCCGGATTGCGGCCGGCGAGATGCTGCCGCTGCGCCAGGACCAGATCACCTGCTCCGGTCACGCCATCGAGGCCCGCCTCACGGCGGAGCGGGCCGATGAGGGCTTTCGCCCCGATACCGGGCGGATCGCACTCTGGAGCGAGCCGGCGGGCCTGCGCGTCGACAGCGGCGTGGGGACCGGCAGCGTCGTCGGCACCCATTACGATTCTCTGCTGGCCAAGGTGATCGCGCATGCGGGCGACCGCGCCGAGGCCTTGCGCCAGCTCGCAGACGGGCTCGAGCGCATGATCGTCCTCGGGCCCGGCACAATCAGGCTGTTCCTGGTCGATGCGCTGCGGCAGCCGGCCTTCATTGCAGGGCAGGCCACGACATTGTTCCTGCGGGAAAGCTGGCCGGATGGCTGGCAGCCGGCGCAGTCGGCGGTGCCCGAACTTCGCGCGGTTGCTGCAGCCCTGTGGTTCGCAACCGGGACGGAGGCCACGACCGCGCCTGCCGGCCCGTGGCGTTCCCTGTCGGGTTTCCGGCTGCTCGGGCCGGCGGGACGGCCCGCCACCAGCCATGTCTCGATCCGTCTCGGCCCGGACAGCACGCGGCTCCGGGTCGAAAGCCATGACGGCTTCCTGCGCGTCATCGGCCCGGACGGCTCGCGGGACGTCGCGGTGCGGCACGCCGAGACTGGCGATAGCTGGATCGTCCAATGCGACGGCGTGGCAAGGCCGGCGATGGCGCTGCGGGACGGCGCCGGACTGCTGCTGCGCTATGGCGGCTTCGAAGGCGCGATCGGGGTCGCGCTGACCGTCGAGGCGGAAGCCGCGACGTCCGCCGGAACCAGCGAGCAAAGCGGTACGCTGCGGGCCGCGATGCCCGGCACAGTCGCGGCAATCTATGTCGCAGACGGAGACGCCGTGACCGCCGGGCAGGTCGTGGTGGTGCTAGAATCCATGAAGCTGTTCATGGAGTTGAAGAGCCCCTGCACCGGCCTGGTCGCGCGCGTCGCGGTCAAGGCCGGTGCGACCGTCGCCGCGGGCGAGACGCTGATCGTGGTCGAGGCCGCGCCCTGAGATCTCGCTCAGGGCGCGGCAGCTCAGCCCTTGGTCGGGAAGGTCAGCGGCGAAATTTCGAGATGGTCGCGGCCGGCCCAGTCCAGCCCCTTGACCTTGGGCTCGGCGCGGCGCTGCGCCTCCTCCAGCTCGGCGGCAGCGGCGGCGTAGTCCATGGTGAGGACCTTGCCGTTGTCGACGACGGTGACGCCGTCGACGATGACCGTCGTCACTGCACGCTCGCCCGCCGCATAGATCAGGCTGCGGATCGGATCGCGCAGCGGGCGCATCATCGGATGGGTGACGTCGACCAGCACGATGTCGGCCTTGGCGCCCTTGGCGAGGCGGCCGATATCGTCGCGGCCCAGCGCCTTGGCGCTGCCCAGCGTCGCGGCGTTGAAGGCATCCGAGGTTCTGAGATCGTAGACGTCCTCCGCCATCATGCGCGAGCCGATGCAGACGGCGCGCAGCTCCTCGAGCATGTGGTGGGGATAGGTATCGGTGCCGATGCCGACATTGACGCCTGCGGCGACATATTGCCCGAAGCTCTGCATCGCGATGCCACGACGCTGGAATACGATCGGGCAATGGGCGACGTTAGTGCCCGTCTCGACGAGGCAGCCGAGATCGTCCGTCGCCGGCCATTTCACCGATGAGTGATGGTCGAGGAATATGCCGTGGCCGATGATCGAGAACGGCCCGAGCACGTCGAGCTCCTCGAGCCATTCGACCGGCGTCATGCCGTGGCGGCGGGTGATCTCATGGAACTCCACCACGCTCTGCGCGGCGTGAATCTGGAAGGGCAGCTTGCGGGCCTCGGCCTCGGCGTAGCTCGCCTGGATCAGTTCGGGCGTGCAGGTGTCGATCTGCGAGGGCGAGACCATTCCGGACAGACGGCCTGAATCGTCGGCCGCGACCTGGTCGAGCAGCTTCATGGCGGCGGCCATCGCGGCTTCGCCGGCCTTGGCGTCCCATTCGTATTTCGCGAGATGGCCGTTGTCGGTGTACCAGCGGGCCGAGCGGTACATCGGCGAGAAGACGCCGCGCAGGCCCGAGGCTTTGAAGGTCTCCAGCCAGCCGTCCCAGGCGACGGACATGTCGACCAGCGTGGTGACGCCCGACATCAAGAGCTCGGAATATGTCACCTGCGCGCAGGACTTGATGCCCTGCGGGTCGCAGCGGAACAAAGGCATGAACTCGTAGAGCGCCGTACCGTACATCTTGGGGCTGCCGAGTTCGTCGTTCCAGCCCTTGGTCATCGCCTCCGAGGAGGGATGGGAATGGATGTTGACGAGGCCGGGCATGACCATCCTGCCGCGGCCGTCGATGGTCGCGTCCGCCTTGCCCTTGTAGCTCCCGCCGACATGGACGATCCGGTCGCCGTCATAGGCGACGTCGCCGTCGCGGAGATAGACATGGCCCTTCGCCTTGGCGTCGTAGGCGACGATCCAGCTAGCGTTGCGGATGAGGGTGATGGGCATGGTGGGCTCCGGCGTGGGGCGAGGCTAAGGCGATGTTCCTCCCTTCTCCCCTCGCGGGAGAAGGTGGCTCGGCGAAGCCGAGACGGATGAGGGGGCGCACGACGTTTCCAACGTTGAAGCAGGCCGCAACGACGCAGGTCACGGCGCCCCCTCACCCCAACCCTCTCCCGCGAGGGGAGAGGGGCAGGGCAGCGCTTCCCGCGCTACCTGACGAACTTCAGATCTAGCCCCTTATACAACCCACAGCCATAGATGTTGTGGGCCTTGAAGGGGGCGAGCCGCGCCGAGGCCGCGATCTTCATCGGCTCGTGATAGAGCGGCAGCCAGACCGCCGCCTCGTGGACCTTCTTGAGCACCTCGCCATAGGCGGCGGCGCGATCGGCGTCGTTCAGGGCCGTCATGCCCTTGCTGAGCAGCGCGTCGGTCTCGGCGTCCTTCCAGTTCATCCGGTTGGGCGTCGGCGCGTTGGCCGAGGGGAAATACAGGTTCAGCGCGTCGCCGGCCGAGATGTAGGGGAAGCTCATCCCGAACATGTCGAACTCCTGCGTCGCCATCTTGCCCCAGGCGATGGTGGCATCGAAGAGCTGGACCCGCAGATCGACGCCGATCTTGCGCAGATCGCCCTGGATCGCCTCCATCAGCTTCTGCCAGGTCGAGCCGGTGAAGCCATAGGCGATCGGTGAGAGCTTCTTGCCGTCCTTGGCGCGGAAGCCGTCGGCGCCCTTCACCCAGCCGGCGGCATCGAGGATCTTGTTGGCCTCGGCGACATTGGTTTTGATGGGCGTGACCGCCTTGTTCCAGTCCAGCGCCTCGCTGGAGATGTAGCTGTAGGCCGGCTCGACCTCGCCGAAATAGAGGTTCTCGGCGATCGCCTTCTGGTCGACCGCCATGACCATCGCCTTGCGAACGGCCGGATCGTTGACGCCCTCCTTGTCGATCTTGAAGCCGACGAAATAGGTCCAGAAGGCTTCCTTGGAGTCGACCAGCTTGAGATTGCGGTTGGCGCGGATCTGCGAGAGGCCGGAATAGGGCACGTATTGCGTGACCTGGCTTTGGCCGGTCATGACGGCCGCAAGGCGGGTGTTCTCCTCGGGCACGATGCGCCAGACGATCTCCTCGATCTGGGCGGCGCCCTTGTTCTCGTAGATCGGCGGGCCCCATTTGTAGGCCGCATGCTTCTTCAGGCGGAACTCGTTGCGCGGCTTCCAGTCGCCCCAGCAATAGGGGCCGGTGCCGTTGAAGCCCTTGACGCCGAAATCGGCGCCCAGCGCCTCGACATTGGCCTTGTCCATGATGACGGCGAAGCTCTGGGTGAGCTGGTAGAGCAGTTCCGAGAACGGGTCGGTGAGCTTGTACTCGACCGTATAGTCATCGGTCGCGACGATGTCGTCGACCTTGCCGGCGCGCCAACGGACCGGTGAGCGGGTCGCCGGATCGATCCAGCGCTTCATCGAATAGACGACGTCCTGCGCCGTCAGCTTCTTGCCGTCGCAGAAGGAGACGTCGTTGCGCAGCTTGAAGGTGTAGGTCTTGCCGTCCGGCGACATCGTCCAGGAGGTGGCGAGGCCGGGCTTGATCGTCGCCATGTCGTGGTCGAGCGAGACCAGCGTGTCGGCCATCATGAAGATGACCTCGGAGGCCGCGCGGGCGGTCGACCGGTGCGGGTCGTAACGGTCGCTGTCGACCTCGCGCACGATGGTCAGGCTGGTGTTGGAGCCCTGCGCCGCGGCTGGCCCGGCAAGCGCCGCCAGCCCCAGCAGGGCGCCAGTGGCGATGGATGTCAGATGCTTCACGATCGTTCTCCCCTTTTGTTTTGAAACGAGCGGTCCGGCTGGGCGCCTCACTGGTTGCGCATGCGCGGATCGAGCAGGTCGCGCAGGGCGTCGCCCAGCAGATTGACGCAGAGCACGATGGCGATGATCACGAGGCTCGGCAAAAGCGAGATGTGCGGCGCGAAGAACAGCGCGTCGCGGCCGAGCGAGGCCATCATGCCGAGTTCCGCCTCCGGCGGGCGCACGCCGAGCCCCAAGAAGGAGAGCGCGGCGCCGATCAGGATGATCTGGCCGAAGCGCAGCGTCATGAAGACGAAGACCGGCGACAGGCAGTTCAGCGCCAGATAGCGCCAGATCAGGGTGCGGTCGGGCAGGCCCATGGCGCGGCCAGCCTCCATGTAATCCTGCCCCATGATGACGATGGCGGCGCTGCGGGTGATGCGAGCAACGTCGGGAATCGTCGCAATCGAGAGCGCGATCACGATCGCGGTGAGGCCCGGGCCAACGACGGCGGCCAGCGCCAGCCCGAGCAGGATCGCCGGGAAGGACAGGAGAATGTCGGCGGCGCGCATGATGTAGGGGTCGAGCCGGCGGTAATAGACGCCGAGCAGAGCGACGAGCGCGCCGAGGCCGCCGCCGATGACGATCGAGGCCAGGCCCATCACCAGCGTCAGCCGCGTGCCGTAGAGCAGGCGCGAGAGCATATCCCTGCCCTGCCCGTCCGTGCCGAGCCAGTATTGCGGCAGCGAGCCCTCGCTCCAGATCGGCGGAATGAAGGGGCGGCGCGTGGTGTTATAGGGGTCGAAGGGGGCGAGCCAGGGCGCAAACAGCGCCGCCAGCACGATAAAGAGCAGGATGACGGCCGCCAGCAAAGCGAGCTTGTCGCGCAGGATGCGGCGGCCGAAGGCCGCGAGCGGCCGGCTGGCGATGGGTGCGGTCGCGGCGATGTCAGCCATGTTTGTCCACCCGCGGATCGAGCACGGCGTAGAGCATGTCGACGATGAGATTGATCACCAGGAAGGCCAGCGCCAGCACCAGGATCGCGCCCTGCGCCAGCGGGAAGTCGCTGGCGAGGATCGCGCCCACCGCGAGGCGTCCGACGCCGGGCCAGGAATAGATCGTCTCGGTGACGACGGCTCCACCCAGAAGATAGCCGGCCTGCAGGCCGATCAGCGTCACCACCGGGATCAGCGCGTTGCGCAGCACATGGCGCAGCACCACGGCGCGCTCCGAGAGCCCCTTGGCGCGGGCGGTGCGGACATGGTCGGCGCTCAGCACCTCGAGCGCGGCGGTGCGTGTCATCCGGGCGATCGGGCCGATGAAGACGAGGCCGAGCGTCAGCGCCGGGAGCGCGATGGCCGCGAGTCCGTCGAGGCTCCAGAGCGGCCCGCCGCGGCCGATGAAGGGCAGCAGCCCCCAGTGATAGCCGATATACTGCATCAGGATCAGGCCGATGAAGAAGACCGGGGTCGAGACGCCGGCGACCGAGATCGCGATCACGACCCGGTCGAGCAGGCGGCCGCGATAGACCGCCGCGATGGTGCCGAGCGCGATGCCGAGCGGCACGGCCCATACCAGGCAGGCGAACATCAGCTCCGCGGTCGGGCCGATCGCCTCGCCGAGTTCGGCGATGACGCTGGTGTTGGAGATAAGCGAGACGCCGAGATCGCCCTGCAGCACGCGGGCGAGATAGATGCCGAACTGGACGAAGACCGGGCGGTCGAGACCGAGGTCCTTGCGGACCTGCTCGACGAGCTCGGGGCTCGCCATCGGTCCGGCGACGATGGCGGCGGGATCGGCCGGGACAAGCTGCAGCAGCAGGAAGCCGAACAACAGCACCCCGACCAGCACCGGCACCGACATGGCGACGCGCTGGGCGATGTGGTTCAGCATGCGAGGTCACCGATCGTTTCGCCGTGGAAACGCACCGTCATCCCAGCCGGAGCGAAGCRGAGSGCCGGGATCSAGCC
>NNBT01002165.1_pt1 | contig 58590 bp, 55 predicted proteins | sample 1173831 | NCBI WGS metagenome assembly NNBT01 (sample SAMN07173936, study PRJNA388173) | plant metagenome | isolation source: symbiotic tissue sample KVJ10 | place: Norway: Troms, Kvaloya island | reverse complement strand
GAGAGCCGTCACCGGCGACTGCCGTGATTCGAGCTCGGCCTGCCGTGTCGCCAGTTCGTCCACGCGCGCCTCGACGCCGTCCTGGTCGAGCAGGGCGCGGCTGGCGAGACGGTCGACATCGGCGCGCAGGGCCGCGATGCGGTCTTCATAGGCATATTGCCGCGTCGTCTCGCGGGCGATCAGCCGGGCCGCGAGGTCGTCCTTGCTCAAGATGTACCATCCGGCAGCGCCGCTGCCCGCCGTGGTCAGCGCGAGCCAGGCGAGACCCGCCAGAACGGTCGATCGCCGGATGGTGTAGGTCTTGTGCGTGACCAGGCCGGAAACCGGGAGGGCGGGGCCTGTCGAAGCATGATGAGTCATTTTACGCGGGACCGGTAAGTTACGCTGCCGATACCCGCATCAGACCCTGTTAAGGTTAATCTTTCGCAAATCGACCCCAGGGGGCCTCAGAGCGCGCTCGCGGCGTCCAGCACCTCCTGGGCGTGCCCCGGCACCTTCACCTTGCGCCAGATCCGGGCGATCTTGCCGTCGCGACCGATCAGGAACGTCGTCCTTTCGACGCCCATATAGGTCCGGCCATACATGCTCTTCTCGACCCAGATGCCATAGGCCTGCAAAGCCCCTTGCGTCTCGTCCGCCGCCAGCGGAAAGCCCAGCCCGTGCTTCGCCTTGAACTTGTCGTGGCTTTTCACGGGATCGGGAGAGATGCCGACAATGTTGGTGTCAACGGCTCCGAACTGCTGGCTCAACCCGTTGAACGCGATGGCCTCCTGCGTGCAGCCCGGCGTGTCGTCCTTGGGATAGGCGTAGAGCACGAGCTTGCGTCCCCTGAAATCCGCCAGCGACAGCATGGCGCCGCCATCGCGCGCCAGCGTGAAATCCGGTGCCGCATCACCTTCGTGTAAAGTCATGGCATCGCCTTCCTTTCGTCGCCTTCGCCCGTCATGGGCCATTGAACGTTCGAGCACCACGATAGAGCGCGGCGGGCCGAGGCCCAAGCCGTGCGCTTCGATGTGCCCCCAAGTCTTGCCTGTTGGCCCCGGTCTTGCCGAATCGCTTGGACAGGCCGCATCGACAGGCGACACCGTCTCCGCAAAGATGGCGTCGACCGTTGGATATTACGTTGAACACCGCCCGACGGATCTCGCCCGAGAAGGACGCAGACAGCTTGCTCGACCAGGACGCGAACAGGCCGAATGGCGAATCGGCATCCCTCGCGACGCAGGCCGGGGCAGACTGCGACGTGGCGGAGGTCAAGCGGCGCGCCAAAGCGGGCCTCATGACCATTGCCGTCGCCGTGGTCGTCGCCCTGCTGACGCTGGCCGGCGCGGTCGCGACCCTGCTCGTCACGGGCCTCGTTCCGCTCTCGGGTCTGGAGGGCCGAATCGCCGGCGCGATCGAGGAGCGTCTGGGCCCAGACTGGAAGGTCGACGCCGCGACCGCCGAACTCGGACGCATCGACGGACACTCGCAGTTGCGTGTGCGCCAGGTCGCATTTCGCCACAAGAGCGGCGCGGCCATCCGCGCTCCCGAGGCCATTCTCGGCTATGAGCCGATCGCGCTGCTGCGTGGCGATATCCGCCTGACATCGGTCGATCTGCGCGGCGTCAATGTGCGCCTCGGAGTCAACCGCGACGGGGCGCTGATCGTCAATGCCGACTCGGCTCCGGCGGAGGCTCCCGCCGTGGCGACCTTGCCGGATGCAGGCCAGTGGAACGCCTTCACGGGCATCATGGCGGCCATATCGACGCTGGCCCAGGGCGACGGCCTGCTCGGCGCGCTCGAGACAGCCGGCATCAACGGCGCCCGCTTGTCACTTGTCGATCCCGACGGACGGCAGAAGGCCGGCTTCGAGGATGTCGAGATTCGCCTGATCCGCACCGGCGAGCGCGGCACCCGGCTGACCGCGAAGGGGCGCACGGGCCAGCGCTGGAAAGAACTCGCCATCGACCTGTCGACCGACGCGGACGGCTCGCAGCGCGCCGACATCGATATCGTGCGCTTCGAGCCGGCTGAGGTTGTGGCGCTGGCGCTGGGGACGGGCGGGCTGTCCATCGACGGACTGCCGCTGCGCGGCAAGGCGAGCCTCAGCCAGTCTCCCGACGGACGCAAGTCGATGGTGGCGCGACTGGACGTGCTGCCGGGCGTGATCCGCTTCCCCGACAGCCCTGTGCCGCCGATCGCGGTCGACGCCGCCCATATCGACGTCGCCAGCAGCGGCGACCTCTCGCTGATCGAGGTCAAGTCCCTCGCGATCGCTGCGGGCGCGACGCGTCTGACGGGCGCAGGCAGCCTGCGCGCCGACGGCGCCGCCTGGCGCACGAACCTGACGATGGGCGGTCAAATCGCGGGGGTGGACGCCGATCCCCCCGTCGTGATCGACGCGCTGAAGGCCGATCTGCGAATCGATCCGCGCAGCAGCGAGGTCCTGATCGAATCGATGTCCGTTCAGGGGCCGGCGATTCATGTCGAGGGAAGCGGGCAGTTGCAGCAGGTCGGCGCCTCGCCCCTGCAGCGTTTTTCGATCACCGCGAGCGATACCGATCCGCGCGCGGCTCTGGCGCTGTGGCCGCGCTGGACCTCCGAGGATGTTCACAGCACGCTCTCACGCCAGGTCCTCGGCGGCCGATTGGCGTCGCTGCGTGTCGACATGGACCTGCCGGCGGAGGACCATGCCCGTCTGCTTCAAGGGGCGGGCATTCCCGATGGTGCGCTGGCGGTCTCCGTCGAGGCGTCGCAGGTTCGCTTCCAGCCGGGCCCCGGCCTGCCGCCTCTGATCGACGCCAGCGTCTCCGGTCGGATGACGGGACGCACCGTCAAGCTCGCGATCGCGAGAGCGACGGCCGATCTCGGGGCTGGCCGGCAGTTGCAGCTCAGCGAAGGCGCCTTCGACATCCCGGAAACCTGGGTGAAGCGCGCGCCCGCGCGCGCCGCCTTCCGCTCGACCGGGTCGATGGAAGCCCTGGCGTCGCTGTTTGCCTTTCCCGCCTTGAAGGAGTTCGCGCCGGGGTCGATCGAGCCCGACAGCCTGCGCGGCAGCAGCGATCTCCGCAGCGTCGTGGCCCTGACACTGGTCGATGATCCGCAACCCGGCGAGATCGTCGTCACCAGTACGGGAACGCTCAGCGGCGTCGCATCCGACACGCTGCTCGGCTCCGAGAAGCTCGACGGCGGAAATCTCACCGTCCTGGCCGACCGCAACGGCCTCCTCCTGCGCGGCGAAGCCCGGATCAGCGGCGACCGGGCGCAGGTCGAAATCCGGCAGGACCCACGCGGCAAGGGGGAGGCGAGCCTGCTGCTGACGCTCGACAACGCGGCGCGGCAGAAGCGCGGTTTCGGCCCCGAGGCCGGCATCAGTGGCACGGTCCAGGTCAAGGTCACCAAGGCGCTGGCCAGGGGATTGGACTCGCCGCCGCGCGTCGAGAACGACCTGACGAAGGCGGCGCTCGATGGCGTGATCCCGGGTCTCACCAAGCCCGCCGGGCGCGCCGCCAAGCTCAGCTTCACCTATGTCGCGGACGCCGACGGGCCCGACCTCGACGATCTGGTCTTCGACTCCAGTGCGATCCTGATCCGCGGCAAGGTCGAGCTGAACCGACAGAACGGCTTCGAGAGCGCCAGCTTTTCGCAGCTACGGCTGTCAGCGGGCGACAACCTGAAGGTCGATGCCAAGCGCGACGGCAATCTGACCAAGATCGTCGTTCGCGGAAGCGTGGCCGATGTCAGGCCCTTCATCCGCGATCTCCAGAGTGCATCTGGCCCCGCAGTGGCCCGCGGCGGCAAGCCCACGGTGCGCCAGGGCGATCTCGATATCGACCTCGAGGTTCCGATCCTGACGGGCTTCAACAACGAGGCGATCACCAACGCCGCACTCAAGCTCTCGAAGCGCGGCGGCGACTTGCGAGCGCTCACATTCCAGGGCCGGATCGGCCGCGCCGAAGTCACCGCCAGGCAGGCGTCCCGGCAGGGCGAGGCAGCGAGCGGGCTGCTCGTCCAGTCGGAGAATGGCGGCGCGCTGCTGCGCTTCGTCGACCTCTACCGAAGGGCCCATGGCGGCGATCTGGTCCTGAATCTGGGCCCCGGCGATACGCGCCAGAGCGGCGAGCTTTTGTTTCGCAACTTCGTCGTCCGCGACGAGCCGGCCCTGCGCCGCGTCGTCAGCGAGCAATCAGTCCAGGCCCTGTCGGGGGACCGTGGCGAAAACGCAGCGGCGCCTCCGCCCATCAACGTCAACGAAGTCGCCTTCATCAAGCTGCGGGCGGAGTTCACCCGTTCCGCCAGCCGGCTCGACGTCTCGGACATGGTGATCTGGGGGCAGCAGGTCGGTTTCACGCTGCAGGGCAATGTCGATTACGGCCGCGACCGCGTCGATATCGGCGGGACCTTCGTGCCGGGATACGCCTTCAACAATGCCTTCGCCCAGGTCCCGCTGGTGGGCGCGCTTCTCGGCGGCGGCAGCCAGTATGGCGGCCTGTTTGCCGTCAACTTCCGGATCGCGGGCGCAGCCAGCGCCCCGACCATGTCGATCAACCCGCTCTCGGCGATCGCACCCGGCATCCTGCGCCGTTTTGTCGATCCGCTCGGCGGTGCGCCGGCGCAGAAGCCCGTGCAGCCGGGACAGCCCTGACCGCGGTTGCGACCGCGGTCTACTCTGGCCGCAGCAGGACGTGCTTCTTCTTGCCGAAGGACAGCTTGATCGCACCGGCTTCCAGATCGGCCGGGCCCAGCGTCGCGCGCTCGTCGGTAACGGCAATGTCGTTGATCCGCAGGCCGCCGGCCTTGACCTGACGCCTCGCCTCGCCGGTCGACGGCACGAGCCCGGCGCGGACGAAGGCGGTCAGCACGCCCATACCCGGCTTGAGCTCACCGCGCGGGATCGTCACGGTCGGCAGGTCGGCTGCCGTCTCGCCCTGCTCGAAGGTCTTGCGAGCGGTTTCGGCGGCGGCGTCCGCCGCCTCGCGGCCATGGACGATGGCGGTGATCTCGGTCGCCAGGATCTTCTTGGCCTCATTGATCTCGGACCCGCCGAGCGCGGCGAGCCTGGCGATCTCGTCGAGCGGCATGCGCGTGAACACCTTGAGGAAGCGGCCGACATCGGCGTCCTCGGTGTTGCGGAAATACTGCCAGAAATCATAGGGGCTGAAGACGTCGGCGTTCAGCCAGACCGCGCCATTGGCGGTCTTGCCCATCTTGGCGCCGGACGCGGTGGTCAGCAGCGGTGTCGTCACGCAATAGAGCTGCGGCCCGCCCATCCGGTGCGAGAGATCGACGCCGTTGATGATGTTGCCCCACTGGTCGGAGCCACCCATCTGCAGGCGGCAGCCATGGCGCCGGTTGAGCTCGACGAAGTCGTAGCCCTGCATAATCATGTAGTTGAATTCGAGGAAGGACAGCGACTGCTCGCGGTCGAGCCGGAGCTTGACCGAGTCGAAGGAGAGCATGCGGTTGACCGAGAAATGCCGGCCGACCTCGCGCAGGAACTCGACATAGTTCAGCTTCAGCAGCCAGTCGGCATTATTGGCCATCAGCGCGTCGGTCGGCCCGTCGCCATAGCGCAGGATGCGGCCGAAGACCCGCTTGATGCTCTCGATATTGGTGGCGATCTCCTCGACCGTCAGCAGCTTGCGCTGGTCGTCGCGGAAGGAGGGGTCGCCCACCATCGAGGTGCCGCCGCCCATCAGCGTGATCGGCCGGTGCCCGGTCTCCTGGAACCAGTAGAGCATCGTCAGCGAGATCAGATTGCCGATATGGATGCTGGTCGCAGTGGCATCGTAGCCGACATAGGCGGTCTGCGTGCCCTCGCAGCAAAGCTTATCCAGGCCCGCCGGATCGGAGATCTGATGGACGAGGCCGCGTTCGTCGAGAACGCGCAGGAAGTCGGATTTGTAGGTGGTCATCGTGATGCTCGGATCGTTCTGGGGCTGTCGGCCGTGCCGTCATTCCGGCCGTAGCGAAGCGGAGTGCCGGAATCCATCATAGAGCGTCGCCCTGCGATGGATCCCGGATCAGCGCCGTTTCGCGGCTCGTCCGGGATGACGCCGTTGCGGCAAGCGGATCAGACCTGCTCCTGCTCGCTCTTGATGATCTCGGGGCCGACCATGCGGTCGAGGTAGGCGCCGACCTGGCTCATCAGCACGTCGACCTTGCCGTCGAAGAAGTGGTTGGCGCCTTCCACGACCGTATGCTCGATCTGGATGCCCTTCTGCGTCTTCACCTTCTCGATCACGGCCATCACCTCCTTGACGGGAGCGACGCGATCTTCCGAGCCATGGACGAACAAGCCCGAGGAGGGGCAGGGGGCCAGGAACGAGAAATCATAGCGGTTGGCCATCGCCGCGATCGACATGAAGCCTTCGATCTCCGGCCGGCGCATCAGGAGCTGCATGCCGATCCAGGCGCCGAAGGAGACGCCGGTGATCCAGCAGCTCTTGGCCTCGGGGTTCAGCGCCTGCATCCAGTCGAGCGCGGCGGCCGCGTCGGAGAGTTCCCCGGCGCCATGGTCGAAATGGCCTTGGCTGCGACCGACGCCGCGGAAATTGAAGCGAAGCGCCGAGAAGCCCCGGTTCACGAAGGTGTAGAACAGGTTGTAGACGATCTGGTTGTTCATCGTCCCGCCGAATTGCGGGTGCGGGTGCAGGATGATGGCCAGCGGCGCGCCGCGCTTCTTGGCGGGCTGGTAGCGGCCTTCGATCCGTCCGGCGGGTCCGTTGAAAATCACCTCTGGCATCGTTTTGTCGCCTTGTGTTGGGTCGAAAGCCGCCGACGCCCGGCCACATAGGCGGCAGAATGCCGCCCCATGGCCCGGTCGCCCTTGACGGCTCCGCCGCTCGCGCCCTACATCAGCGCACTTAGAATGGTTCTAACGGCCGTGAACAAGTCGGGAACAAGCGCGGATGCCGGAGACGGCACAGGCGTTGTCCCCGGCCAGACCGGTTCGGACGGGCGGCTATAGCACGGTGCGGGGGTGCAAATTCAAGCCTTTCGTGCCGGGCGGTGCCCGGGACCAAGCGATATGACGGATCGGCAAGCATGATTGGAGCAACCAGGCAGTGACGATGTCGGCCCGCGCCTATCTCGACCACAACGCCACCACCCCGGTTCGCCCCGAGGTGGTCGAGGCGATGGCGCGCGCGCTGGCCATGCCGGGCAACCCCTCATCGGTTCATGCCGAAGGCCGGGCAGCCCGCGCCGCGGTTGAGAGAGCCCGCGAGCAGGTCGCTGCCCTGGTTGGCGCCAAGGCGTCCAACGTCGTCTTCACCAGCGGCGGCACCGAGGCCAACGCGACCGTCCTCTCGCCCGGCCTGATGGACTGCGATGGCGGGCGCGACTGCGTCCGGACACCGGCCTCGCTGCTGCTCCACAGCGCCACCGAGCACCCTTGCGTCCGCGACGGCCACCGCTTTCCGGCGCAGGCCGCTGAGGCGCTTCCCGTCAATGCCGACGGCCTCGTCGACACGGCGTGGCTCGCAGCCCGGCTGGAGCGCTTCGCCGCGGAGCATCCCGGCGCGCGGGCGCTGGTCTCCGTCCACCTCGCCAACAACGAGACCGGCGTGATCCAGCCGGTCGCCGAGATAGCGGCGATCGCAAAGCGCTACGGCGCGCTCGTCCACAGCGACGCCGTCCAGGCCGCCGGCAAGATCGACGTCGATTTCGAGGCGCTCGGCGTCGACGTGCTGACGCTCTCGGGCCACAAGCTCGGCGGCCCCAAGGGGATCGGCGCGATTGTGTTTCGCACCGGCGCGCTGGAACTCGCCGACAAGCCCCTGCGCGGCGGCGGGCAGGAGCGGGGCTGGCGGGCCGGCACCGAGAACCTGCCCGGCATCTTCGGATTCGGTGCAGCCGCGGTCCTCGCGAAGAGCATGCTCGCGGGTGAGGCTGAACGGCTCGGCTCTCTGCGCGACAAGATGGAAGCCGGGCTGCTGGAGCTGTCGCCCGAGACCGCGATCTTCGGCGCATCCGCGCCGCGCCTGCCCAACACAAGCGCCTTTTCGACGCCGGGGTTGAGCGCCGAGACGCTGCTGATCAAGCTCGATCTGGCGGGCGTTGCGCTGTCGTCGGGATCGGCCTGCTCCTCGGGCAAGGTGAAGCGCTCGCATGTGCTGACCGCCATGGGTATAGACCCTGCCATGAGCGCAGGGGCCTTGCGGGCCTCGCTCGGATGGACCACCTGCGAGGCGGACATCGACCTCTTTCTCGCGGCCTATGCGAAAGCGCTGGCCGCAACCTCTGATCGGAGCGCGCGGGCTGCCGCCTGAACGCCTCCGCACGACGAAGACCAAACCGGCGGGCCTTGAACCCGCGACAGGAGAACAGACATGGCAGCGGTCCAGGAGACCATCGATCAGGTCAAGTCGATCGACGTGACCGAATACAAGTACGGGTTCGTCACCGAACTCGAGGTCGAGAAGCCGGCCAAGGGCCTGACCGAGGACACCGTCCGCTACATCTCCGGCCGCAAGAACGAGCCGGAATGGATGCTGGAATGGCGCCTCGACGCCTTCCGCCGCTGGAAGACCATGACCGAGCCGGCCTGGTCGCGCGTCAACTACCCGCCCATCAACTACCAGGACATCTACTACTACGCCGCGCCTAAGGGCCCGGCGCCCCAGTCGCTCGACGAGGTCGATCCGGCGATCCTGGAGGCCTACAAGAAGCTCGGCATTCCGCTCAGCGAGCAGGAGATCCTGGCCGGCGTCGCGCCGGAGAATCGCGTCGCGGTCGACGCCGTGTTCGACTCGGTCTCGGTGGTCACGACCTTCAAGAAGGAGCTGGCCCAGGCCGGCGTGATCTTCTGCTCGATCTCAGACGCGATCCACGAGCATCCCGAGCTGGTGAAGAAGTACCTCGCCACCGTCGTGCCGGTGACCGACAACTATTTCGCGACGCTGAACTGCGCCGTCTTCACCGACGGCTCCTTCGTCTACATCCCCAAGGGCGTGCGCTGCCCGATGGAGCTTTCGACCTATTTCCGCATCAACGAGCAGAACACCGGCCAGTTCGAGCGCACGCTGATCATCGCCGATGAGGGCTCCTATGTCAGCTATCTCGAAGGCTGCACGGCGCCCAAGCGCGACGAGAACCAGCTCCATGCGGCCGTCGTCGAGCTGATCGCGCTCGACGATGCCGAGATCAAGTACTCAACCGTCCAGAACTGGTATCCGGGCGATTCCGAGGGCAAGGGCGGCATCTACAACTTCGTCACCAAGCGTGGCGACTGCCGGGGCAAGAACTCCAAGATCTCCTGGACGCAGGTCGAGACCGGCTCGGCGATCACCTGGAAATACCCGTCCTGCATCCTGCGCGGCGACGGCTCGCGCGGCGAGTTCTACTCGATCGCGGTGTCGAACGGCGCCCAGCAGGTCGATTCCGGCACCAAGATGATCCATCTCGGCAAGAACACGACCTCGAAGATCATCGCCAAGGGCATTGCCGCCGGCAAGTCGGACTCGACCTATCGCGGCATGGTCTCGGCGCACCGCAAGGCGACGGGTGCGCGCAACTTCACCAACTGCGACTCGCTCCTGATCGGCGACCAGTGCGGCGCCCATACCATCCCTTATATCGAGGCCAAGACCGCGACCGCCGTCTTCGAGCACGAGGCCACCACCTCGAAGATCGGCGAGGACCAGATGTTCTACTGCCAGCAGCGCGGCCTCTCCGAGGAGGAGGCGGTGGCGCTGATCGTCAACGGCTTCGTCAAGGAGGTGCTGCAGCAGCTCCCCATGGAGTTCGCCGTCGAGGCGCAGAAGCTGATCACGATCTCGCTGGAAGGCTCGGTCGGCTGATTTGAACCAGCCCTCATCCTGAGGAGCCGCCAGAGGCGGCGTCTCGAAGGATGATGGGTTCGAACTGGAAGCATCCTTCGAGACGCGCTGCGCGCTCCTCAGGATGAGGGCTCACGAAAGAACGAAACCATGCTCGAAATTCGCAACCTCGTCGTCAAGATCGCCGACGAAGACAAGCAGATCATCAACGGCCTCAATCTCACCGTGAACGACGGCGAGGTCGCTGCCATCATGGGCCCCAACGGCTCCGGCAAGTCGACGCTGAGCTATGTCATCGCCGGCAAGGAGGACTACGAGGTCCTTGACGGCGAGATCCTGCTCAATGGCGAGAACGTGCTGGAGATGGAGGCCGATGCACGCGCTGCCGCCGGCATCTTCCTCGCCTTCCAGTACCCGCTGGAGATCCCCGGCGTCGCCACCATGACCTTCCTGAAGGCGGCGATGAACGCCCAGCGCCGCGCCCGCGGCGAGGCCGAGCTGCTGACGCCCGACTTCATCAAGGCCGTCAACGGCGCCGCCGACAAGCTCGGCATCGCCAAGGACATGCTGCGCCGGCCGCTCAATGTCGGCTTCTCCGGCGGCGAGAAGAAGCGCATGGAGATCCTGCAGATGGCGCTGCTCGCTCCGTCGATGTGCATCCTCGACGAGACCGATTCCGGTCTCGACATCGACGCGCTGCGCATCGTCGCCGACGGCGTCAACGCGCTGCGCGACAAGAGCCGCGGCTTCCTGGTCATCACCCACTACCAGCGCCTGCTCGATCACATCATCCCCGACACGGTCCACGTCATGTCGAAGGGGCGGATCGTGAAGACCGGCGGCAAGGATCTCGCGCTCGAACTCGAGAAGTCGGGCTACGCGGCCTATGTGGAGGCGGCCTGATGTCCGTCGTTACCCCGCTGAAGACGGCGGCCGAGCAGGCGCTGAGCGCCCAGTTTGCCGCCGCCAAGGCCGAATTGCCCGGCGCCCTGCCGGTCCGCAAGCTGCGTGAGGACGCCTTCGCCGGCTTCGAGGCCAAGGGACTGCCGCATCGCCGGCTGGAGACCTGGCGCTACACCGATCTGCGCGGACTGCTGCGCGAGGCGCGCCCGCTCGCGCAGAGCGCGACCGTCAATGACGCGGTGCGCGCGCGGCTGGCCGAACTGGCGCTCGACGGCGTCCGTCTCGTGCTGGTCGATGGCGTCTTCGTGCCCGAACTCTCGACGCTGGAGGGCCTGCCCGAGGGGTTGAGCGTCCACAGTCTGGCCGATGCGCTCGTCGCCGGCCGCGACGACATCGCCCGTGTGCTGTCGGGCCCCGGCGTCGCCGATGCCGATGCCGGGCTGATGCTCAACACCGCTCTGATGCGCGACGGCGTCTTCATCGAGATCGCCGCGGGCACGCAGCTCGCCCATCCTGTCGCCATCGTCTCGCTGGCTTCGGGCGATGACGAGCGCGCGATCTTCCACCGCTCGGTCGTTCTGGCCGGTAACAGCGTCAAGGCGACGATCGTCGAGATCAGCGAAAGCGCCGGCAAGGCCGCCTCGCAGATCAACGGCGCCATCGTCTTCGAGACCGGCGACGAGAGCGATGTGCAGCATCTGCGCCTCGTCACGCGCCATGCGCCGGAGACGGTGCAGGTTCAGAGCCTGCTCGCCACCGTCGGCGGCCAGGCGAAGTTCGAATCCTTCGCGCTGGTCTGCAACGCCGGCACGCTGCGCCAGCAGCATTTCGTCCGCTATGCTGGCGAACACACCGAGATCGGCCTGCGCGGCGTCAACCTGCTCGGCGGCACCGAGCATTCTGACGTCACGCTGGTCATGGACCATGAGGTGCCGCACGGCACCAGCCGCGAGATGTTCAAGTCGATCATTGGCGGGGAGGGCACCGGCGTCTTCCAGGGCAAGGTCATCGTCCGGCAATATGCCCAGAAGACGGACGGCAACATGAAGAGCAACGCGTTGCTGCTGAACGACGGCGCGACGATGTTCAACAAGCCCGAACTCGAGATCTTCGCCGACGACGTCGTCTGCGGCCATGGCGCCACCGTGGCGCAGATCGACGGCGAGCAGCTCTTCTACCTGATGGCGCGCGGCCTGCCGCGGCCGCAGGCCGAGGCGCTGGTGCTGCAGGCTTTCGCCGGCGAGGCGGTCGAGTTCGTGCAGGACGAGGCGCTGCGCGGTCTCGTCATGGCCGAGATCGAGGCCTGGCTCGGCAAGCGCGAAGCCTCCTCCGTGGTGAGTGCGATCTGATGCCTTACGTCAATCTGCAGATCACCAAGGGCGCGACGCGGGCCCAGAAGGCCGAGATCGTCAAGGAGTTCACGCAGACGCTCGTCCGCGTGCTCGGCAAGAACCCTGAGAACACCCATATCGTGATCCAGGAGATCGAGCGCGAGGATTGGGGCCATGCCGGCGCATTGGTCGCCGACAAGGCTCCGGCCTCGCCGGGAAAGGCTTGAGGACATGAACGCGCTGGTGAAGCCCTACGACATAGAAGCGATCCGCCGGGATTTCCCGATCCTGTCGCGCGAGGTCTACGGCAAACCGCTCGTCTATCTCGACAATGCGGCTTCAGCCCAGAAGCCGGAGATCGTCATCGAGGCGATGAGCCGGCTGATGCGCGAGGACTACGCCAATGTCCATCGCGGGCTGCACTATCTCGCCAACGCCTCGACCGAAGCCTATGAGGCGGCTCGCGAAAGCGCGCGCCGCTTCCTCAACGCCGCCCATCTCGAGGAGATCGTCTTCACGCGCTCCTCGACGGGCGGGCTCAACACCATCGCCTCATCGCTCGGCCGCCATCTCCAGCTCGGCGAAGGCGACGAGATCGTCCTCTCAATCCTTGAGCACCACTCCAACATCGTGCCCTGGCACTACTGGCGCGAGCGCCACGGCGCCGTGATCAAATGGGCGCCGATCGACGAGGACGGCAACTTCCTGATCGATGAGTTCGTGAAGCTCATCACGCCGCGGACCAAGGTGGTCTCGCTGACGCATATGTCGAACGCGATCGGGACGATTCTGCCGATCCCCGAGATCGCCGCGATCTGCCGCGCCCATGGCATCCCGCTCGTCGTCGACGGCAGCCAGGGCGCCGTGCATCTGCCCGTCGACGTCCAGGCGCTGGGTTGCGACTTCTACTGCTTCACCGGCCACAAGACCTATGGACCGACCGGCTCGGGCATCCTCTGGGGCAGGCGCGAATGGCTGGAGAAGCTGCCGCCCTATGAAGGCGGCGGTGAGATGATCGTCACCGTCACCGAAGACACGGTGACCTATAACGACCCGCCGCATCGCTTCGAGGCCGGCACGCCGGCGATCATCGAGGCGGTGGGCCTGGGCGCAGCGCTGGACTACATGATGGCGCTCGGGCCTGAGAACATCGCGGCCCATGAGACGCGTCTCGGCGCCTACGCGATGCAGCGGCTGGGCGAGATGAACTCGATCCGCATCTTCGGCAAAGCCAAGAACAAGGGCGCGATCGTCGCCTTCGAGATGAAGGGCGCCCATGCCCATGACGTGGCGACGGTGATCGACCGCGCCGGCGTCGCAGTGCGCGCCGGCACCCATTGCACCATGCCGCTGATGACGCGATATGGGGTGACGTCGACCTGCCGGGCCTCGTTTGGCCTCTACAATACGCTCGAAGAGGTCGACAGCCTCGTCGAAGCCCTGCAAAAGGCCGAGAGCCTGTTCGCTTGAGTAGGATTGCAACGCCATGACCGACACCGCAGCCGACGAGATCAAGCCCAACGCCCCGACCATGGGCGCGGGCACCGGACTGCCGCCCGAAGAGATCGACCGTCTGACCGACGACATCATCGCGGCGCTGAAGACGGTCTATGACCCGGAAATTCCCTCCGACATCTACGAGCTCGGGCTGATCTACCGCGTCGATATCGCCGATGACCGCCAAGTCGCCATCGACATGACGCTGACTGCCCCGGGATGCCCCGTTGCGGGCGAGATGCCGGGCTGGGTCGAGAACGCGGTCTCGACGGTGAACGGCGTGTCCGGCGTCACCGTCAGCATGACCTTCGACCCGCCCTGGGACCAGTCGCGCATGTCCGACGAGGCCAGGGTCGCGCTCGACATGTGGTGAGGCTGGACGGCGCTACTCCTGCGCCGTCCTCGAACCATCGCGATCGCGGCCATGACCGTTGCCGCTCGTGGCGTCGCCATCCTCGGACAATACGACCGGGTTGGCGCTGGTCAGCCCGTCCTTGTTGGGGCTTGGCTTACCCTCGCCATATTGCCCGGCCGCATCCTGCCGGATGCGCTCTGCGACCTCGCCGGAATCGGAATCATAGGGCGCGCTCGGTCCCGTCGGATGGCGCGAATCCGGGCTTGGGCCCGGTCGCGTCTGCGCCTCTTCGCCCGGCTGGCCGGGGCGGCGGGGCGTGTCGTGCCCGGGCTGCTCAAGGGGTTTTCCGGTTTCATTGGCCATGGCGATCTCCTGTGCGTGTCCCCAGGAGAACCGGTGCCGGCGGCAATCGTTCCGCGCCGTCGATCACCGGTGCTGATCGATGACATCTGCGAGCGTGATTATCGTCGAGCCTCGATCGGTGGCATCAAGGCGGCCGGGTCGCACCTCTCGCGCGACGGAGAGCCTGACATGCGCAAGTTTGCCTATGAGACCGTCGACGTGTTCACGGAAGCCCGCTTCGGCGGAAACCAGCTCGCGGTCTTCACCGATGCGCGGGGCCTGTCAGACGCCGAGATGCAGTCGCTCGCCGCCGAGATGAACTACAGCGAGACGACCTTCGTGCTGCCCCCGGCCGACCCGGCCAACACGGCCCGCGTGCGCATCTTCACCCGCACCCACGAAATGCCCTTCGCAGGCCACCCCAATGTCGGCACCGCCTTCGTGCTGGCCCGTCATGGCCGCGACAGCGGCGGGGTGTTGCGCTTCGAGGAGATAGCCGGACTGGTCGAGGTGAAGGTCGCCAGCGACGCCGCCGGCGAGGTCACAGGCGCGACCATCGCCGCACCGCAGCCTCTCTCGACGGGCGTCGAACTGCCGGCCGAGGCGATCGCGGCCTGCGCCGGGCTGAAGTCGGACGAGGTCCTCGTCGGCCGGCACAAGCCGATCCGCTCCTCGGTCGGCGTGCACTTCGTGCTGGCGGAGGTCGCGGCCGAAGCCCTGGCGCGCGCCACGCCCGACCTCACCCAGTTCCGCGGCCTGCGCGATGCCACGCCCGGGCTGGAGGGCCGGCTGTCGCTGTTCCTCTATACCCGCGACGGGCAGTCGATCCGGGCCCGCATGTTCGCGCCGATCAGCGGCACCTGGGAGGATCCGGCCACTGGCAGCGCCAGCGCAACGCTGGCAGCTCTGCTGCTCTCGCTCGATGGCGGCGACAGCGCGACCTTCACGCTAACCCAGGGCGTCGAGATGGGCCGTCCGAGCCTGCTGCAACTGGCGGCCCAGCGCGGCGACGACGGCATTCGCGCCACCGTCGGCGGCTCCTGCGTTCCGGTGTTCAGGGGTGAGGCGATGTTGTAGGCGGTCATTGCGAGGAGGCCTTTGGCCGACGAAGCAATCCAGGCGACGTCGAACTCGGCTGCCCTGGATGGCTTCGCTTCGCTCGCCATGACGGCGGAGCGCGTCAGGGCATGAGCCCCAGCTCAGCCCGCACCCGTTTCGTCAGCCCCGCCGCGACCAGCCTGTGGCTCTCGCGCAGGTAGTCCTCCAGCGCGTCGTCGGGCATCGTCTCGTCGGTCAGGCGCTGGATCCAGCTCATGCCGCGCGAGGCGAGATAGGGGGCGGGGCGCAGGCCCGGCTGCTCCTTCAGAATGTCATAGCTCGCCCAGGAGCATTTGAAGGTCACCGACAGCGCGACCCCGTCATCTGTGCGGGCGATGGCGAAGACCTTGCCGCCGACCTTCCAGACATGGGCGCCGCCCCATTGCACCACGCTGCTCGTGGCCGGGAGGCTGGCGCAGAAGGCATTGTAGCCGTCGAGGGTCATGCGCTGCCTCAATAGCTCTCCGCATCCAGCCCATGAGCCGCTGCCGCGGCCTTGATCTGCGACCAGGTCTCGTCATCGAGCGGGATGCCGGCCACGCCGCGCTCGATCCGCATGGCACGTTCCGTCTCGCCCGGCGTCAGGACCGGATGCGCCGCATCCTGGGGCTTGGCCGCGCGCACGAAGGCGAGATAGCTCTCGATCCGCTCGCGCCGCAGCGCCTCGCTGGCCTCCAAGCGCGCGGGATCGATCAGGATGCCGAACAGCGAATTGATGATCCAGCTCTTGGCCGGCTTCTGGTCGATGCGCGCCGCGCCCATCAAGCCGGCCGAGAGCAGTTCGGCGATCAGCGAAAGACCCGCGCCCTTGTGGTCGCCGAAGGGCAGGAGCGCGCCGAGCGCTTCTCCCTCTGTGAGCCCATGCGTGAAGACATGGCGCGGCTCGATCGTCGGCCGGCCCTCGCCGTCGATGATGAAGCCGGGCGGCACCGGCACGCCCTTGTTCAGCGCGACGCGGGCCTTGCCATGCGCCATGCGGCTGGTGGCGAAATCGAGGATGATCGGTTCGCCGCCCGGCACCGGAATGCCGATCGCATGCGGATTGGTGCCGAAGCGGGCTTCCCGGGCGCCATGAGGCGCGACGATCGGCGGCCGGCCGGCGACGTTGACCCAGAACAGCGAGATCAGCCCCTGTGCGGCGGCAGCTTCGGCATAATGGCCGATGCGGCCGATATGATGGGCGTCGAGGAGGTTGAGGATGGCGACGCCGCCCGTCTTCGCCATCGCGGCGGCCTGCTCGACGGCGTTGCGGGCCGCCGGTTGGCCAAGCGCGACGCCGGCATCCACGATCAGGAAAGGCGCGGCATCGAGGCGCGCTGCGGGCTTCGAGCGCGGCGATAGGTTTCCGTCGGCCAGCGACTGGAAATACAGCGGCAGCATGCCGACGCCATGGCTGTCATGCCCGCTCAGATTGGCGAGAACGAGGTGCTCGGCGGTTTCGCGCGCCTCGTCGAGGGTCCAGCCGGCCGTGACGACCATGTCCTGGACGAGGGCGCGCAGCGATTGCGGGCTGTGGGTGCGGTAAGCCATGAGATGATGTCGCCGAAGGACTGCAGAGGGGGAGGCGCCACAGTGCATGCCGTGCCCGGGCTTGCAACGTCCGGGGCGGCGCATGCGCCCTGCCTCAGGCAGCCTCGACGTTTCGTTCGGCAATCCTTATGTAGAGCAGCGCAATCTTGCTTCATCGGGCCTTGAACCCGATCGAGGAGGGACGACGATGTTTTCGATACCCGGCCTGAAGGTCGTTTCCCTGACGGATGCCGCAGCAGCGCGCATTCGCGAGATCATGGCGCAATCGGAGGGCGGCGAACCTGCGCTCGGCTTGCGCGTCGGCGTCAAGAAGGGCGGCTGCGCCGGCATGGAGTACACCTTCGAGATCGCGCGCGAGGCCGCCAAGGGCGACGAGGTCGTGACCGAGAAGGATGCGACGGTAATCGTCGACGCGAAGGCCGTGCTGTTCCTGCTCGGCACCGAGCTCGACTTCCGCACGGATCGCTTTTCATCGACCTTCGTCTTCAACAACCCCAATCAGGTGTCGGCCTGCGGTTGTGGCGAATCGGTTGAGATCAAGCCCCGCAGCGAGGGCGCTGTCGCAGCGCACTGACATCCTGTCATCGGGCGAGGGTCAGGCGACGCGGCTCGTCGTGCCGGACGCGTCTTCCGTCACTGTCCGGTTGCGGCCGCCACGCTTGGCCGCCATCAGCGCCTGATCAGCGCGATCCGTCAGGGACGCCGCCGTGTCGCCGCGCGCATAGCTGGCGACGCCGAGCGAGATGGTGATGCGGCCGAGGTTCTCGTTGGTCGACCGCTTGACGAGTTCGCGCGTCAGCAGCGCCTGCCGGACCGTTTCAGCGCCGAATTTGCCCGCGATGAGATCGGCATCGGGCAGGATAATCGCGAATTCCTCGCCGCCGAAGCGGGTGATGATCGCCTTGTCCTTGAACTTGTCCTTCATCGTCCGCGCGACGAGACGCAGCACCTGGTCGCCGGTCAGATGACCGTGCGCGTCGTTGAACTGCTTGAAGAAGTCGATGTCGGCCATGACGAGCGCGAAGGGCTCTCGCCGCAGCGTCGCCTGGTCGATCGACTTCTGCAGCATCTCCTCGAAATGCCGGCGATTGGCGAGCCCGGTCAGCGGATCGGTCAAAGCCTCGGCGCGGGTCGATTCCAGCGCCTCACGGAGGTTGCGAATCTCGTTAGAGCTGTCGCGGAGCTGAGCTTCGAGCTTGGTCTTGCGCGTGACCTCCTCGCGCGTCGACATCACCAGCGCCTCGACCCATTCGCGCAGCTTGGCGCGGTCGGCCGGGGGCGGCACGTCCTCGGACATGGCGGAGAGGCGGCCGTGATAGCGCTCGCTCGAATCCAGCGCCTGGTCGACCAGGCTCATCAACCCGTCGATCTCGCCCAGAACCTGCAGGCTGGTGCGTTCGGCCTGCCGCGACAGGCGCTCGGTGCCGATGAAGCGATCATAGAGGCTGTCGATGTCGGCCGCACCGACCGGGCCGTCATTGGCGGTGATGATCGCATTCATCGCCATGCTGATCGCCGGCAGCTCGCCGCTGAGATGGGCGTACCAGACCTCGAAGGCGCGCGGATAGGCGGGGGAGCCGTGCTTGCGCATGGCCTCGACCACGCGCTCCGCAAGGTCGTCCGACGGGGGAAGGGGCGTCAGTTGCTCGCTCATGCGGTCGATGACCCGAACGTGAGCCGGCTCATGGCGAGACACCATGAGAGCCCCGATTGAAAATCGAAGCGGGACATCCTGTCCGTCAATACGGCTGCATGCGCCCGTCCGTGGCCGCAGTTCCCCGCGCCCACGAACTGACCTTAGGCAAGTCTAGTTAAAATGCCGTTGATATCCGCCGTCTATCCGACGCGCACGGGGCGCAGCAGGAACGCCGGCACATGGTCGCCGAGGCCCTTGACCTTGGGCCCGTCATCGTCGTCGCGACGGCGCGGCTCGGCGCTCCGCTCGGGCCTCTGCGGGCGGGCGTCCGGCTTGGCCTGACGGGGCTCCGCCGTACGTTCGGGCTTCGCGGAGGACGCCACGGAGGCGGCAGGCGCGATGGGAGCGGTCGTGCTGACCTCGCCCCGGATTTTCGTCCGGGTCGGCTCATCGGAGGCGGGGCGACGGCGGCGTGGTGCCGCCTCGTCCTCGGAGGCCGTGCGCTCGACCCGAACGGGCCGCGTCGGCATCTCGGGCTCGGCACGCGGCCCGCGCTCGGGGCGGCCACGCCCGCGCTCGCCACCGCGCCCCGGGCGGCGTTCCTCGCCACGTCCACCACGCCCTCCGGCGCGCTCCTCGCGCGGCGCGCCAGGCGGCAGCGCGTCCAGCCCGCGACCTTCGTCCCAGGAAATCGACTGGCCCATCAGCTTCTCGATCGCCGCGACGAGCTTCTCGTCATGCTTCGTCACGATCGTGAAGGACGCACCTTCGCGGCCCGCGCGGCCGGTGCGGCCGATGCGGTGCACATAATCCTCGGCATGCGTCGGCACGTCGTAGTTGAAGACATGGCTGACGGCCGGGATGTCGAGACCGCGCGCGGCGACGTCGCTGGCGACGAGGATCGGCATCTCGCCGGTCCGGAAGGATTCGAGCGCCGCCATGCGGGCGTACTGGTCCATGTCGCCATGCAGCGAGACGGCCGGGAAACCGTGCTTCTGCAGGGACTTGTGCAGGGTCGCGACGTCACGTTTGCGGTTGCAGAACACGATCGCGTTCTGCAAATCCTTGGCCTCGGTGATGAGCTTGCGCAGCGTGTCGCGCTTCTCGAAATCCTGGCCGTTGGAGGCGATCAGCCGCTGTGTGATCGTGGTGGCGGCGGTCGCCGGGCGCGAGACCTCGACCCGCACCGGGTTGTGCAGGAACTGTTCGCTGATGCGCGTGATCTCGGGCGGCATCGTCGCGGTGAAGAACAGCGTCTGCCGCGTGAAGGGAACAAGTTTGCAGACGCGCTCGATGTCGGGGATGAAGCCCATGTCGAGCATGCGGTCGGCTTCATCGATGACGAGCAGTTCGACACCGGTGAGCAGGAGCTTGCCGCGTTCGACATGGTCGAGCAGGCGACCCGGCGTCGCGATCAGCACATCGACGCCGCGCGTGATCTTGGCGTCCTGGTCGCCGAAGGAGACACCGCCGATCAGCAGCGCCACGGACAGCTTCTGGTTGACGCCGTAGCGGGTGAAGTTCTCCTCGACCTGCGCGGCGAGTTCGCGCGTCGGCTCCAGGATCAGGGTGCGCGGCATCCGGGCCCGGGCGCGGCCGTTTTCCAGGATGGTCAGCATCGGCAGGGTGAAGGCGGCGGTCTTTCCCGTGCCGGTCTGGGCGATGCCCAGGACGTCGCGGCGGGCGAGCACATGCGGAATGGCTTGTGCCTGGATCGGGGTCGGGGTGTTGTAGCCTGCGGTCGTGACGGCTGTCAGAACCTTTTCACTCAGGCCGAGTTCGGCGAATGACATCGATGGTTGCGCTTCTTTAGGGTCGGTGACACGTGGCGGGATGACCTACTCAACCGCGACGGTGGCGCGACTTCTCTTGCCTGCGCGCCCTCGGACCCGTGTGCAATGCAGAAAAAGCACGGCAAAGTCAATAAACTAGCGTATCGAGGAGCCGATCCATCCGATGACCGAACCGCTTGTCCTGATTCCCGGCCTGAGCTGCGACGCTCGTCTCTACGCGCCGCAATGGCCGTCGCTGGCTCCGGGGCGGTCCATCCTGGTCGCCCGGCATGATCGCGACGACAGCCTCGCCGCCATCGTCAGGCGTTTGCTGGCCGCCGCGCCGGCGCGTTTCGCGCTGTGCGGGCTGTCGATGGGCGGCTATGCCGCCTTCGAGGTCATGCGCCAGGCGCCAGAACGCGTCACCCGCCTCGCTTTGCTCGACACCAGCGCCAAGCCGGCGACGCCGGACACCAACGCGCCCCGCGAACAGATGATCGCGCTGGCCGAAAAGGGGGCTTTCGACAACGTCACGACCATGATCTGGCAGAAGCTGGTTGCGCCGGCGCGGTTGTCGGACGAGCCGCTGCGACAGACCGTGAGGGCGATGGCGGAGGAGATCGGCGCGGAGGGCTTCGTGCGCCAGCAGCGCGCCATCATGGGCCGCCCGGATTCCCGTGCCGGCCTGGGCGCCATCATGGTCCCGACGCTGGTGTTGGTCGGCGATGAGGACCTGATCACGCCGCCGGCGGAGGCGCAGGAGATCGCGGACGGGATTGGCTCGTACGCAAGGCTGGTGACGCTTCCAGGCTGCGGCCACCTGTCGACGCTCGAGGCGCCCGAAGCCGTCACGCGGGAACTGCTGGCCTGGCTCGACTAGGGCAGGGCGGGCCGGCAGCGCCTCAAGGCCGGAACCCTCTGAAGACGCGTCAGCGCGGAACCACGCAAGGATCGAGCTTGGTGTCGTTGGCGCTCTTGCGGATCGAGCCGGTGATCATCGGGTCGACGGGCCTGCCCTTGACCGCCGCGGCGGCAACTTCGGCCAGGCGATCCTTGTCCAGCTGCTCGGTCCGGGTCGACACGAAATTCGCGGCAACGACCGACAGGAACGCGATGGCCGCACCGGCTTTGGCGATGTCGGCGACGATCGTGCCGCGCTCGTTTTTCCAGAACAGATCGATGAGCCGCATCGGGCCCTCCCGCATGAGAGGGGCGTCACGGCACCCCTGCGGCGCGAGCATGCAGCAGCAGCCGTAAAAAGATGGTTAGCGAAGCCTTGCCGGATTGATCGAGGCGGCGCTCACAGGTCGATCAGTTCGCCGGCAAAGGCGGCCCGCTCCTGGATGAACAGGAAGCGGGCCTCCGGCTTGTTGCCCATCAGCCGCTCGACCGTGTCGGAGGTCTCGTCGCGGGCCTCGTGCTCGACCATCACCTTCAGCAGGATGCGCTTGGCCGGGTCCATCGTGGTTTCCTTGAGCTGGGCCGGCATCATTTCACCCAAGCCCTTGAAGCGGCTGATCTCGGGCTTCTTGCCCTTGAACACCGAGGCGATCAGCTCGTCTTTGTGGGCGTCGTTGCGCGCGTAGACGGATTTGCCGCCATGCTGCAGGCGGTAGAGCGGCGGCACGGCGAGATAGAGGTGCCCCTTCTCGATCAGCCGCGGCATCTGGCGCCAGAAGAAGGTCACCAGCAGCGAAGCGATATGAGCGCCGTCGACATCGGCGTCGGTCATCACGATGACCTTCTCATAGCGCAGGTCGTCCTCGCGGAACTGGCTGCCGATGCCGCAACCCAGCGCCAGGATCAGGTCGGCGAGCTGCTGGTTGGCGTTGAGCTTCTCGCGCGTGGCGTTGGCGACGTTGAGGATTTTGCCGCGCAGCGGCAGGATCGCCTGGGTGGTGCGGTTGCGCGCCTGCTTGGCGGAGCCGCCGGCCGAATCGCCCTCGACGATGAAGAGCTCGGAGCCCGCCGCGCCGGCAGAGCTGCAATCGGCCAGTTTGCCGGGCAGTCTGAGCTTACGCGTCGCCGTCTTGCGCGACACTTCCTTTTCGAGTCGGCGGCGCAGGCGCTCCTCGGCCCGGTCGACCGACCAGTCCAGCAGCCGCAACGCCTGCTGCGGCGCCTGCGCCAGCCAGTGATCGAAGGCGTCGCGCACCGCGTTCTCGACGATGCGGGCGGCCTCATGCGTGGCGAGCTTGTCCTTGGTCTGGCCCTGAAACTCCGGCTCCCGGATGAAGACCGAAAGCATCGCCGCGCAGGTCGCCATCACGTCGTCGGAGGTCACTTGCGCCATGCGCTTGGACTGGCCGATGCGCTCGGCATGGTCGCGCAGGCCCCGCAGCAGCGCGATGCGCAGGCCCTGCTCATGCGTACCGCCCTCGGGCGTGGGGATCGTGTTGCAGTAGGAGGAGGAAAAGCCGTCCTCGCCGGTCGCCAGCCAGGCGATCGCCCATTCCAGCGAACCGTGGCTGCCCTCCTTGGTGATCTTGCCGGCGAAGATCGGCTCGGCGACCAGATCCTTGCCCTCGATCTCGCGCGCCAGATAGTCGCGCAAGCCGCCGGGGAAGCGGAACACCGCCTCTGCCGCCACATCGCCCTCGGGCTTCAGCAGCGAAGGCGCACAGCGCCAGCGGATCTCGACGCCACCGAAGAGATAGGCCTTGGAGCGCGCCATCCGGAACAGGCGGGCCGGCACGAAATGCGCACCTTCTCCGAAAATCTGTGCATCGGGATGGAAGCGCACGCGCGTGCCGCGCCGGTTCGCCACCGCTCCAACCGTCTCCAGAGGGCCTTGCGGCAGGCCGCGCGAGAAGACCTGGCGGTAGAGCGTTTTGCCGCGCGCGACCTCGACCTCTAGCCGGTCCGAGAGCGCGTTGACCACGGACACGCCGACGCCATGCAGGCCACCGGAGGTTTCATAGGCCTTGGAGTCGAACTTACCGCCCGCATGCAGCGTCGTCATGATGACTTCGAGTGCCGACTTGCCGGGAAACTTCGGATGCGGATCGACCGGGATGCCGCGCCCGTTGTCGGTGACGGCGATCGAGCCGTCCTCCAGCACCTCGACATCGATGAAGCTGGCGTGTCCCGCGACCGCCTCGTCCATAGCGTTGTCGATGACCTCGGCGAACAGGTGGTGAAGCGCGCGTTCGTCGGTGCCGCCGATATACATGCCGGGGCGCCGCCGGACCGGCTCGAGGCCCTCGAGCACCTCGATCGCCGACGCATCGTATCCGGCTTCCGACAGCGTGCCGTTGCGTGGGGCCGCGGGGGCGGCGGGCTGCGGTATTCTCGCGCCCAAAGCCTCGACGCGGCGCGCGCCTGCGCCCGCCTGCTCGTCAGGTCGCGACGCCGCCGGCTTTGACGCAGGCTGATGGGGCACGGCCAAAGCGGGCCGCGCCTCGTCGCCGCCGAAGAGATCGCCGTTCTCCGCCATCGTGTCTGCTGACCCCTGATTCGTGCCTCGAAACTCTAGCGTAGATCCGGCCGTGCCGCGCTGCAGCACTTCCTACAGCCTAGGACAGACGGAGGGAACGCCGACCGTCATCATGGGGTCACGCGAATCCGGATTCTCGTGTCCGGGAACCGATGCGTTCAGCGCGCATTAACCCTGCTGACCCGAACATGGGCTCGACGATCGGAGGCTGGGCAATGCGCCGCCGGCTGCTATGGTCGTCAAAAATGGGGGAGGGTGCTGTGGCGTCCGGTGAGTTGGTGTCGATGGGAAGAGTGGCGCGCCTCGAGCGAGATGCGCGATTGGCCGGCGAGTGCTTCGGGCACGAGGAGCCCGTACATTTGGCGCGGCTGAATCTGCCGCCGGTTCTCGGACCGCGCTGGTTGGCCCGCCTGGCCACAGGCTTCACTTCGACTGTGGGATCATTCGTGCCGGGCTTGCGCTAAAAGCGCTGACGCCTTGCGTGCCTTCGCGCTGTACTGCCGTTCAGCCCGAAGGCTGCATGCTGGCAATGACAGCCAGCAGCGCGTCCGCGCTGGCGCCCCATGAAAAGCGCTTCGCATTGGCGCGCCCTGCGGAAATCAACTGTTCCCGTACAATCGGGCCGGTTCTCGATGGATGGCCCAGCATCGCTCGCATTGCCTCCACCAGCGCCTGCTGGTTCAGCGGATCGAAATAGAGCGCGGCGTCGCCACAGGCCTCGCGGACGGGCGGGATGTCCGACGCCAGGACCGGGCAGCCCTGCGACATGGCTTCGAGCGGCGGGATGCCAAACCCCTCATAGAGGCTCGGGAAGACGAAGGCGGTGGCGTGCCGCTCCAGCGCGACGATCTCCGCGTCGGTAAGGCGTCCGGCGAAGACCAGATGCTCGCCTGAGCCATAGCTTGCGCCCTTGAAGACATGCGCGTGGACGCCGCCGACGATCACGAGCCTCTGGCCGGGCGCCGCCAACGCCTCGAAGGCGCGGATGGCGAAGGCGACGTTCTTGTTGGGCTTCAGCGTGCCGACGAGCAGGCAGTAGTCGCCGCCCGCGAGCTTCAGCCGGTCCATCACTGCTTCGTCCGGGGCGAGGCCGGCGAAATGGTCCGTCGCGTTGTAGATCACCACGATTCCCTCGGGATCGACCCTGAAGATTTCGCCCAGCTCGCGTCGCGAGAACTGCGACACCGTCGCGATGGTGGCCGTCCGCGTGAGCACGAAACCCAGCAGTCCGTGGAACAACCGGTAGGCGCGGCCGAAGGATTCCGGATGCCGGAAGATCGTCGCATCATGGATGACCGTCAGTTGATCGCGATGGAGCAGCGGCCCGCTGCCGCCAAATCCGATCAGCCGGTCTGCGCGGGTCCGCCAGGCCAGCGCGGTCTGCTCCCAGACATGCCCCTGGCCCCCACCCAGCCGTTCCAGCCGGATCGCGGCGAGGTCGAGATCGGCATCGGCGTCATGGGGAACGATGAGCCGCCAGTCAGCGCCACGCAATCCTGCCGGTACGTCGCCGGCCGCAACCTTCGCGTCGAGCGCCTGCGTCAGTTCGCGGGCGAAACGCTGCACCCCGGTGAGGGGCTGGGCCAGGAAGCGCCCATTGATGCTGATCGTCTTCAAGAGCCGGCGTCTCCAGGCGCAGGTCTCCCGCGCGAAATCGAGGTGACCTTGCCAGAGCGGGCGTAAAGACGACGTTGCCGGCACGAGCCGGTCCGCGCGGGCGGAAACGTACAACCCAAAAAAAACGGCCGGGGCGTTGAAGCCCCGGCCGCAAAGGTGGACCGCGAAACGCACGGTCGGGAGGAAGCTCGCGGCCGGCCCGAGGGGCGGCCGAAATCCTCAGTAGGAGTAGTACATCGCGAACTCGACCGGGTGCGGCGTCATCTCGAAGCGCGCCACGTCCTGCATCTTCAGCTCGATGTAGCTCTCGATGAAGTCGTCGTTGAAGACGCCGCCGGCCTTGAGATAGGCGTTGTCCTTCTTCAGCGACTCCAGGGCCTCGCGCAGCGAACCGCAGACGGTCGGGATCTTCTTCAGCTCGCGCGGCGGCAGGTCGTAGAGATCCTTGTCCATCGCCGGGCCCGGATCGATCTTGTTGATGATGCCGTCGAGACCGGCCATCAGCATCGCGGCGAAGGCGAGATAGGGGTTCGCCATCGGATCGGGGAAGCGGACCTCGACGCGCTTGGCCTTCGGCGAGGTCGTCCACGGAATACGGCAGGACGCCGAACGGTTGCGGGCCGAATAGGCCAGCAGCACCGGAGCCTCATAGCCCGGGACGAGACGCTTGTACGAGTTCGTCGACGGGTTGGTGAAGGCGTTCAGGGACTTGGCGTGCTTGATGATGCCGCCGATGTACCACAGGCACTCCTGCGAGAGGTCGGCATACTTGTTGCCGGCCATCGTGGGCTTGCCGCCCTTCCAGATCGACTGGTGGACGTGCATGCCCGAGCCGTTGTCGCCATAGATGGGCTTGGGCATGAAGGTCGCGGTCTTGCCGTAGCTCTGGGCGACGTTGTGGATGCAGTACTTGTAGACCTGCATCGTGTCGGCCATCAGCGTCAGCGTGTCGAACTTCAGGCCGAGCTCGTGCTGGGCGGAAGCGACCTCGTGGTGGTGCTTCTCGACCTTGGCGCCCATGGCCGCCATGGCCGCCAGCATCTCGCCGCGCATGTCCTGCGCCGAATCCTGCGGCGGAACGGGGAAGTAGCCGCCCTTGGTCGCGATGCGGTGGCCGAGATTGCCGCCTTCATATTCGGTCATGCCGTTGATCGGCAGCTCGACGTTGTCGAGCTTGAAGCCGGTGTTGTACGGGTCGGCCGCGATCTTGACGTCGTCGAAGACGAAGAATTCGGCCTCGGGGCCGACATAGATCGTGTCACCGATGCCGGTCGACTTGAGATAGGCCTCGGCCTTCTTGGCGATGCCGCGCGGGTCACGACCATAAGGCTCGCCGGTGGCCGGCTCGAGCACGTCGCAGGTGATGACCATGGTCGCCGCCGAGAAGAACGGGTCCATCACCGCCGTCGTCGGGTCTGGCATCAGCAGCATGTCGGATTCGTTGATGGCCTTCCAGCCGGCGATCGACGAACCGTCGAACATCGTGCCTTCGGCGAAGATGTCCTCGTCGATCATCGTGACGTCGAACGTCACATGCTGCCACTTGCCGCGCGGGTCGGTGAAGCGGAAATCGACATATTTGACGTCGTTGTCCTTGATCGCCTTGAGGACATCCTTGGCGTTCTTCATCTCAGCATTCCTCTTGTGGTCGTTTCTCAACTCATTCGGTCCATGAGGTCGCAATGACCTCCGGACCACCGAACGCGCGGGTCGGGATGAGCCCTCAGATCGCGTCCGCGCCGGTCTCTCCGGTTCGGATGCGGATCGCCCCCTCTACCGTCGATACAAAAATCTTGCCATCGCCGATGCGCCCGGTCTGGGCGGCCTTCATGATCGCCTCGATCGCGCCATCGACCATCTCATCGGCGAGCACGATCTCGATCTTCACCTTCGGCAGGAAGTCCACGACGTATTCGGCGCCGCGATAGAGTTCGGTGTGGCCCTTCTGCCGTCCGAAGCCCTTGGCCTCCAGAACGGTGATGCCCTGCAGGCCGACCTCCTGAAGCGCCTCTTTCACCTCGTCCAGCTTGAACGGCTTGATGATCGCTTCGATCTTCTTCATGCGCCGACCGGCCTCCTCTGCGTGCCAATGCCGTCCCGGGACAGGCCCCGCGACGGTGGGTTCCGCCGGCCCGCTCGCCGAGGGACGTCCCAGAGCCGATCAGGGTCCGTCCAGCGTCTTGCGTTACGGCAAGCCTTCATCAGACTGCTCATACCATCGGCGGATGGCTGCCGCCATGGAGCAGTGAGCCACCGAACGCCCGATGATAGGGCAGAAAACAGATCATAAAATAATCATCTGCCTATTTGCGCATCAACGCTAGACGGCGGAGGGTCGAACTTGCCCCGCCGGTCCCGCGCCCCGATGATGCGGCCATGACAGCCGTCGCCAACACCGAACTCGCTCTGCTCGACGTCGCCAGTATGGCCGCCGCCGATCGCATCACGATCGAGGCGGGAACGCCCGGCCGAGCCCTGATGGAGCGCGCCGGCCGGGCCGTCGCAGACGCCGTCGATCGGCGCACATCGGCGGGAGCGTCCATCCTGGTGCTGTGCGGCCCGGGCAGCAATGGCGGGGATGGCTTTGTTGCCGCCCGCCTGCTCGCCGCGCGCGGCCGGCGCGTCACGCTGGCGCTTGCCGGCGAGGCCGCGCGCCTGGCCGGTGACGCTGCCACCATGGCGGGGCTTTGGACCGGACCCGTCGCCTCGCTCGCCGAAATCGTGCCGGGTGCCTTCGATATCGTGGTCGATGCGCTGTTCGGCGCGGGGTTGAGCCGCCCGCTCGAGGGCGCCGCGGCGGCGGTCGTCGCCGCCGTCAACCGATCGGGGCGACCCGTGGTGGCGGTCGACGTGCCCAGCGGCCTGAGCGGCGACAGCGGGCAGAGCCAGGGCGAGGTCATCAGCGCGACGGAGACCGTGACCTTCTTTCGCCTGAAGCCCGGCCACCTGCTGCAACCGGGGCGCAGCCTGTGCGGGATCGTTACCCTCGTGGACATCGGCATCGCGGCGGAACGGGTCTTCACCGTCGACCGGCCCGCAAACACGTTCCGCAATGCGCCTGCCCTCTGGCGGGCGCATTGGCCCGTTCACGCCATCGACACCCACAAATATCGTCGCGGTTGCGTTCTCGTCGTGGCCGGTGGGCTGGCGGGAGTCGGCGCCCCTCGGCTGGGGGCGCGCGCGGCGCTGCGGATCGGCGCCGGTCTCGCCATCATCGGCTGTGCCCCGAATGCGCTGGCCGCCCACGCCGCGCGCGGTCCCGACGCGCTGATGCAGCGGCCCTTCGCTGATCCGGCCGGGCTGGAGCGCCTCCTCGCCGAGCCGCGCCTGTCGAGTGTCCTCATCGGCCCGGCGTTGGGGCTCGATGCACCGGCGCGCGATGCGGTCATGGCAGTGATGCGATCGGGCATCCCCGCGGTGTTCGATGCGGACGCGTTGACGCTCCTGGCCGCGCGCGGGGCGGGCCTGCGACGGCTGATTCAGCGACGCGGTGCGCCCTGCGTGCTGACGCCCCATGAGGGCGAGTTCTCGCGTCTCTTCGGCGACATCGCGGAGGTGATGCAGGCACCGTCCAAGCTCGAGCGCGCGCGCCGCGCCGCAGCCCGCGCAGGTGTCATCGTCGTGCTGAAGGGCCCCGACACCATCATCGCATGCCCCTCCGGCCGCGCCGCGATCAACACGACCGGCTCGCCGGCGTTGGCGACGGCGGGTTCCGGCGACGTTCTGGCAGGTCTCGTCGCCGGCTTGCTGGCGCAGGGTATGCCGGCCTTCGAGGCGGGCTGCGCGGCGGTCTGGCGGCATGGTCGCGCCGGCGAGGAGCTCGGCTTCGGACTGATCGCCGACGACCTTCCCGAAGCCGTCATGCGGCTCATGCCCGCGATCGCCGCCGACACCGAGCGCGACTGAACGTGGAACGGCCCGCCCTCGGTCTGAGGACGGGCCGCGGGTTTGACATCCGCCGGCGTTACCGGAAGAACGCTTGCTCAGGTGCCCGAATAGGTCACGGCCGGCGCCGAGGTCAGCTGCTCCTTGGTCATGGTGATCGTGCCATGATCGGGATACATCGCGGGAGCCTTGGACGTCGTGGACGGGCTCGCGGACGAGGGAGCCATGGCCGCCGTACCGCCCGTGGCGGTGCTGCCGCCAGACGGGGCAGGGGCCGGCGCAGCCGCTGCCATCGGCTGGTCGCTCCAGTTGACCTGGGTGAACGGGATCGCCACGTCCTTCGCGCCGATTCCGAGGAACCCGCCGACGCCGACGGTCACCATCTCGATCTTGCCGGTCCGGTCGAACAGCACCTCGGTCACGTCGCCAACCTTCTTGTTGTCGGGACCGTAGATGTCGACGCCGATCAGCTTCGTCGCGCGCCACTTGCCCTGGCCCGCCAGGTTGGTGTCGGGGACCTTGGCGGCGTCAGTGGCCGGAGCCGGCGTCACCGCCGGGGCACTCGGGCTCGGCGCGGTCGCCTGCGCCATGGCGGTCGCGGTCCCAAGAGCGAACGCGAGCGAGGTCGCTGCGATGTGTCTTTTGAACATGGTGTCCTCCTTCGTTCTCCGCCTGTCGGCGGCTTGATCGAAAAACGTCCGGGACCTCGTTTTGTTTCCCGGAGGCACCATCTTTTCGGCTCGCGATCATGGGCGCTCTCCACTTCGGAGCGTCCTGGTCCCCTCTGTTCAGGCGATCACGTCGGACGGGGAACGCAAGCGCAACACCGCACGTTGGTTCTGCGGCCACACTGGCCGGGCGCGCTCGATCCGAAAGCGCTGGCAGCCCGACACAACACAGGCGGCCGTGGGTCCGCGAAGGAAAAAAACCGATGTCGCAGAACTCTGTCACGATTCAGCTCAGCGAGCCGCAACTGGCTGTCCTCGACCGATACCGGCACGACCATCAGCCCGCGCTGACGCGCGACCAGATGGTGGCCAACATCGTCTCGAGCTGGCTCGCCGAAGTGCAGGTCGATCGGGACGCGCTGGCGGACGAGGGTTTGCGGCCCGAACAGCTGAATGCCAGCAACGACATCTAAAGCAAGCCTCGGCCGGCCGGCGGCGCACCGGACCGAAAGGGCAGATTCATCAGGCCCCGGGTTGGTCGCGCCTCATTTCGAAAGCGAGCATCGCCTCCGCGAGAGCGGCGAGTTCGATCTCCTTGGTGGAGCTATCCGCCTCCGTATTGAGCTCTTCGATGCGGCTCTGGGCGCGCTCATAGTCTTCGTCGGTGTGAATGAGGATGGGTTCTTTCATGGTCGATCCTTTCATCGGGGGCATCATGCCGAGCGTCCTGCACGGCGCAGTCATTTGAAAACGTCAGCCCCACCGGGCCGGAAGCTTTGTCGATCCCTTTAGGCAGCGAACTAACATCGCCAACTCTCGGCCGGCCGTGCGAGATCGTCCTGCGAAGGACGCGGCCGGTACCACTTCGGTTCCAGGCGCTCGCAGAGCCGTTAAATCTTCCGAAGGGTTTGGCCGGTGATTCGTGGGTCAGCGCATCAGGCCGATCCACGGCCGGGCGCCGGAGATCTCCGATGATCAGATCGGTCGTCATCCTGTCGCTCGCAGGCCTCGGCTTCATGGAGCCTGCGCAGGCCTTCTGGCCGCGGGGCCAGGTATCGCACTGCGCCGATGCGACGACGCCGGCCGAGCGTGCCCGCCACCGCTGCGATGAACTCAGAGCCTATGCGGATCCGGGCTGGCCGGCGCTCGGAAACGGCGTGCCTGTCTACGGCGATCGCCACAAGGGTTCCGGCGCGCTACGCGGTCCCCGCGCACCGGTCCGCCGCCTCGGGTGAGCCCGCGGCTCAGGTCACGAGGACGCGCCAGAGGCGCCAACCGGCCCAGCCGAGGAAGCCGAACCAGACGATCATCACGACCGCCGCCAGACCCAGGATCATCCCGATCCAGAGTTTCTCGGCTGCGGGCGCCGGGCGCGGGATCGACCGCTTGCGGTCGGTGGCATCAGGCGCAAAGGGCGCGGGCGATCGGCCCGCTTGCGCGATCGGGCCACGGGCTTCGTGGCGGCGGCGACGGCTCATCAAACTCAACCCTGCAAGCCTGCCGGCTTCCCCCTTCACCGTTCGAACGACGGTGTTGTTTCCATCCTGCTTCGAAAGCGACGGCTTGAAAAGTGCCAGCATATCTGGGGCTTGTGGTCGTCCGTCGCGCGGGACCGTCACGAATGTCACGCCGGCGGCACCCTTCGCTTGGCTGGCGGATCCGGGTCATGCGCGGGCCGTGCCGGTCCGCGCTTCCGCTGCGCCCGCGCGCCCTTCTTGCGCAGGTTGCTCATGAGCGACCGGCCGCACGCGTCACGACGGAATCACGCCTCGCGTGTGCGCGGAAAAGCTCCGGCGCACGGCACGGCTGTCGAGGTGACCACCGCGTGGAAACACACCCTATTCAGACAGTGTCGAGGCGGGGGAGGCGCCTGGTATCGCGGAGACCGCGCCTGACCCAGGTCAGCATGACGTCCGCTTCATCAGCAGAAATCCGTCGCGCTGGCAGTGGTGAGCGGGGAGGGGATCGAACCCTCGACCACATGATTAAAAGTCACGTGCTCTACCACTGAGCTACCCGCCCTCACTGGGCCGCTGACATACGGATGCACTGCGCGCGGGTCAACCGTGGCGAAACAACGCTGCCGAAGATCGGACGGCAAAACAGATCGCGCCGGTGATCTGGAGGCCGATCGTTAACCCGCGATAAACCACCCCGGCATAGCCTCGCACCATGGTCATCCGCCGTGGCGTCAGATCCGTCTTCATTGCACTCGCGCTCTACCTCGTGTCGGGCGCGGCGGTGAGCTATTTCATGTTCCACGCGCAGCATGGCGCGCGCGGCCTGGAGGCGCGCGACACCGTGCAGGGCTCGTTGCGCGAGATGGAGGCCGAACTCTCAGGCCTCAGCGCCGAACGCAAGCTGTGGGAGCAACGCCTCGCGCTCATCCGCGACGAGGCTGTCGACCGCGATCTGCTGGAGGAGCGTGCGCGCGACACACTCGGTCGCGTCCATCGCAACGACGTCATCCTGATGGGGCGCTGAGCGTTGCTCGCACATGCCGGCAAATAGTCCCGGACGTATCGATTAACTGAATTCCAGTTACATTATAAAACAATAGCGATTTCTGTAGCTTAGACGATGCTGCAATGCGAGATAGCCTCCTCGCCAAGGGTTTTGCGATCCACTACAACCAAGGACGCATGACCTTGGAGGACCGCCGATGGCCGTTGCCGCGCGCAAGACGAAAGCTCCCGCCCCAGCCAAGCCCGCCGCCAAATCGGCGAAGACGCGCACGGCCAAATCCGTCGGCGAAAACGCCTCGGCCGCTCCCAGCAACATCCCGGTCTTCAGCAAGGATGATGACCTTCACGCCTATCGCGAGATGCTGCTGATCCGCCGCTTCGAGGAGAAGGCCGGCCAGATGTACGGCATGGGCCTCATCGGCGGCTTCTGCCATCTCTATATCGGCCAGGAGGCCGTTGTCGTCGGCATGCAGATGGCCTCGAAAGAGGGCGATCAGGTCATCACCGGCTATCGCGACCATGGTCACATGCTCGCCTGCGGCATGGAATCGCGCGGCGTGATGGCGGAGCTGACCGGCCGGCAGGGGGGCTATTCCCGCGGCAAGGGCGGCTCGATGCACATGTTTTCCCGCGAGAAGAACTTCTATGGCGGCCACGGCATCGTCGGCGCCCAGGTTTCGCTTGGCACGGGGCTGGGCTTCGCCAACTGGTACCGGGAGGACGGCCGGGTCTCGATGGCCTATTTCGGAGACGGCGCCGCCAATCAGGGCCAGGTCTATGAGAGCTTCAACATGGCCCAGCTCTGGAAGCTGCCGGTCGTGTTCGTGATCGAGAACAACCGCTACGCCATGGGTACGGCCGTCAGCCGCGCCTCGGCGCAGACCGACTTCTCCCGTCGCGGCGTCTCCTTCGGCATCCCCGGCGAGCAGGTCGACGGCATGGATGTCCGCGCGGTGCGCGACGCCGCCACCCGCGCGATCGAGCATTCCCGCTCGGGCCAGGGCCCCTACATCCTGGAGATGCAGACCTACCGCTATCGCGGCCACTCGATGTCGGATCCGGCCAAGTACCGCTCCAAGGACGAGGTCCAACGTATGCGCGAGGAGCACGACCCGATCGAGCAGGTGAGGGGGCGTCTGACCCGCGAGTTCAAGGTCGGCGAGGACGAGCTCAAGGCCATCGACGCCAAGGTCCGCGAGATCGTCAACGACGCGGCCGAGTTCGCGACGCATGATCCCGAGCCCGACGTCTCCGAGCTGTTCACCGACATTCTGCTGGAGCCGGCGAAGGCCTGACCGCCTTCGCCGCCGCACCAGTCCTTTTCGCCTCGTCCAATCATTCCGGGTGCGTTCATGCCGATCGACATTCTCATGCCTGCTCTCTCGCCCACGATGGAGCAGGGCAAGCTCTCCAAATGGCTGAAAGCCGAGGGCGACAGCGTCAAGGCCGGCGACATCATCGCCGAGATCGAGACCGACAAGGCGACGATGGAGGTGGAGGCCGTGGATGAAGGCACCCTCGCCAAGATCCTGATCGCCGACGGCACCGAGAACGTCGCGGTCAATACGCGGATCGGCGTGATCGCCGCCGAGGGCGAGGATGTGAAGGCGGCCGCCAGCGGCGGCGCCGGCGCTTCCGACAAGCCCGCCGCGACGTCGCCGCAGGCGGCCCAGTCCGCGCCGCCGGCCGCGACCGGTGAGGCTCCGAAGGTCGCCGCTGCGCCCAAGGCCGAATCGGCCGTCGCCAATCCGCCCGCCACGGCCAAGAGCTATGACGCCTCGTCGGAATTCCCGGCTGGCGCCGAGATCGTCAGCATGACCGTCCGCGAGGCGCTTCGCGACGCCATGGCCGAGGAAATGCGCCGCGACGGCGACGTCTTCGTCATGGGCGAGGAGGTCGCCGAATACCAGGGCGCCTACAAGGTGACCCAGGGGCTGCTGCAGGAGTTCGGCGCCAAGCGCGTCATCGACACGCCGATCACCGAGCATGGCTTCGCCGGCATCGGCGTCGGCGCGGCGCTGACCGGCCTCAAGCCGATCGTCGAGTTCATGACCTTCAACTTCGCCATGCAGGCGATCGACCAGATCATCAACTCCGCCGCCAAGACGCTCTACATGTCCGGCGGCCAGATGGGCTGCCCGATCGTGTTCCGCGGCCCCAACGGCGCGGCCGCCCGCGTCGGCGCCCAGCACAGCCATGACTACGCCGCCTGGTATTCCAACATCCCGGGCCTCAAGGTCGTCGCGCCTTACAGTGCCTCGGACGCCAAGGGCCTGCTCAAGAGCGCGATCCGCGATCCCAACCCGATCATCTTCCTCGAGAACGAGATTCTCTACGGCCGCTCCTTCGACGTGCCCAAGGGCGACGACATCCTGGTGCCGATCGGCAAGGCCAAGGTCGTGCGCCCTGGCACCGACGTCACCATCGTCTCCTTCAGCATCGGCATGACCTATGCGCTGGCTGCCGCCGAGGCGCTGGCCAAGGAGGGCATCGAGGCCGAGGTCATCGACCTCAGGACGATCCGCCCGATGGACATCGAGACCGTCATCGCCTCCGTCCAGAAGACGCATCGCTGCGTTGCGGTCGAGGAGGGCTTCCCGCAATCGGGCGTCACCGCCGAGATCGGCATGAAGATCATGGAAGCCGCGTTCGACTATCTCGATGCGCCGGTCGCCCGCGTCACCGGCAAGGACGTGCCGATGCCCTACGCTGCGAACCTCGAAAAGCTCGCTTTGCCGAATGTCGGCGAGGTCATCGCGGCGGCTAAAGCCGTCTGCTACCGCTGAGAGGCTGACCGATGGCAACCAACATCCTGATGCCCGCGCTCTCTCCCACGATGGAGAAGGGCAATCTCGCCAAATGGCTGAAGAAGGAAGGCGACACGATCAAGTCCGGCGACATCATCGCCGAGATCGAGACCGACAAGGCGACGATGGAGGTCGAAGCCGTCGACGAGGGCATCCTCGCCAAGATTCTTGTGCCGGACGGCACGGCCGATGTCGCCGTCAACGAGATCATCGGTGTGATCGCCGCCGAGGGCGAGGACGTGAAGGCGGCCGCCGCGCCAGCCAAGGCCGAGGCTCCCAAAGCTGCCGAAGCTCCCAAGGCTGAAGCGCCGAAGGCAGAGGCCCCGGCACCGGTTGCTGCTGCTCCTGCCGCAGCTACGCCTGCCGTCGCCTCGGGCGATCGCCCCTTCGCCTCGCCGCTGGCGCGCCGGCTCGCCAAGGAAGCCGGGCTCGATCTGTCGAAAGTCGCCGGCTCCGGGCCCCATGGCCGCATCGTCGAGAAGGATATCGAGGCCGCCAAGGCCGGCGGCGGCGCGAAGTCTGCGCCGGCTTCCGCACCGGCTGCGGCCCCCGCCGCTGCAGCGAAGCCCGCCGCTACGTCGCTGGCGACTGCCCCCTCCGACGAGCAGGTCAAGAAGCTGTTCGCGCCGGACTCCTATGAGGAGGTCCCGCATGACGGCATGCGCAAGACGATCGCGCGCCGGCTGCTCGAGGCCAAGCAGACTGTCCCGCATTTCTACGTCACGGTGGATTGCGAGCTCGACGCCCTGCTCAAGCTGCGCGGCGAGCTCAACGCCGCCGCGCCGGAGAAGGACGGCAAGCCGGCCTACAAGCTCTCGGTCAACGACATGGTGATCAAGGCGCTGGCGCTGGCGCTGAAGGCCGTGCCGGACGCGAATGTGAGCTGGACCGAGAACACCATGCTCAAGCACAAGCATGCCGATGTTGGCGTCGCCGTCTCGATCCCCGGCGGGCTGATCACGCCGATCATCCGCGACGCCTGCCACAAGACCCTGTCGCAGATCTCCAACGAGATGAGGGACATGGCGGCCCGCGCCAAGGCCCGCAAGCTCAAGCCCGAGGAGTACCAGGGCGGCACCACGGCGGTTTCCAATCTCGGCATGTTCGGGGTCAAGGACTTCGCCGCGATCGTGAACCCGCCCCATGCGACCATCCTGGCGGTGGGCGCCGGCGAACAGCGCGCGGTGGTCAAGGGCGGCCAGCTCGCGGTCGCGACCGTGATGTCGGTGACGCTCTCGACCGACCACCGCGCGGTCGACGGCGCGCTCGGCGCCGAGCTGCTGGCGGCCTTCAAGGGCTATATCGAGAAGCCGATGGCGATGCTGGTGTGAGACCGCCATATTGTAGGGGCTGATCGAATTCGGAGACGACGCCATGGCCGAGCCGAAGGATATGATCGTTCCGATGCTGCTCGAATTGCGCGATGAGATGCGCCGATCGTTCGCCAATGCGGAGCAGCGATCGGAGCAGCGTTTCGCGGAGGTCGAGCGCCGTCTCGAGCGCATCGAGAAACGGCAGGACGCGCAGAAAGACGCTTTTGCTGGCGAAAGCGTCTTGGCGCGTTATGCAGCCAAAGGCGTCGATGAACGTCTCGACAGTCTCGAACGAGACGTCGCCATGCTGCGGGCCGAACGCTAGCAGCGTGCCGGTCCTAGATACATTCGTGATTGCTGACGCTCCTTCGCGGGAGCCGAGCTGAGGCGCTTCCCATGGCTGACTACGACATCATCATCATTGGCTCCGGCCCCGGCGGCTATATCGCGGCGATCCGGGCGGCGCAGCTCGGCTACCGCACCGCGATCGTCGAGCGCGAGCATCTCGCCGGCATCTGCTCGAACTGGGGCTGCATCCCGACCAAGGCGCTGCTGCGGTCGGCCGAGATCCTGCATTACGGCCAGCACGCCAAGGATTACGGTCTCGTGCTCGAAGGCACGTTCAAGGCCGACCTGGAGGCCATCGTAAAGCGCTCGCGCGGCATCGCGGCGCGGATGAACAACGGCGTCCAGTTCCTGATGAAGAAGAACAAGGTCGACGTGATCTGGGGCGAGGCCACGCTGACCAAGCCGGGCACGATTTCGGTCGTGCCGACGAAGAAGCCGCCGGTGCAGCCGCAGGTGCCGCCGCCGAAGAACACCAAGGGCGAGGGCACCTACACCGCCGACCACATCATCGTGGCGACCGGCGCCCGCCCGCGCGCCCTGCCGGGGCTGGAGCCCGACGGCAAGCTGATCTGGACCTATTTCGAGGCGATGATCCCGGCCAAGATGCCCAAATCCCTGCTCGTGATGGGCTCGGGTGCCATCGGCATCGAGTTCGCCTCCTTCTACCGCACCATGGGCGTCGAGGTGACGGTCGTGGAAGTGATGCCGCAGGTCGTGCCCGTCGAGGATGCCGAGATCGGCGCCTTCGCGCGCAAGGCCTTCGAGAAGCAGGGCATCAAGATCCTGACCTCGGCGAAGGTCACCAAGGTCGAGAAGGGCGCCGACAGCGTCACCGCCCATATCGAGGACGAGAAGGGCGGCAAGCTGACGATCACCGCCGACCGGATGATCTCGGCGGTCGGCGTCGTCGCCAATATCGAGAACATCGGGCTGGAGACGCTCGGCGTGAAGACCGATCGCGGTTTCATCGCCATCGACGGGCTTTGCCGCACCAATGTGAAGGGCATCTATGCCATCGGCGACGTCGCCGGTCCGCCCTTGCTCGCCCACAAGGCCGAGCATGAGGCGGTGATCTGCGTCGAGGCCATCAAGGGCCTGCATCCGCACCCGATGGACAAGCTGATGGTCCCGGGCTGCACTTATTGCCACCCGCAGATCGCCAGCGTCGGCCTGACCGAGGCGAAAGCGAAAGCCGCCGGCTACGAGCTCAAGATCGGCCGCTTCCCCTTCGTCGCCAACGGCAAGGCGGTGGCGCTCGGCGAGGATTCCGGCCTCGCCAAGACGATTTTCGACGCCAAGACCGGCAAGCTGCTCGGCGCCCATCTGGTCGGGCCGGAGGTCACCGAGCTGATCCAGGGCTTCGTCGTCGCGATGAACCTCGAGACCACCGAGGAAGAGCTGATGCACACGGTCTTCCCGCATCCGACGCTCTCGGAGGTGATGAAGGAGAGCGTGCTCGACGCCTATGGCAAGGTGCTGAACGCTTAAAGGGAAACAGACCGGCCGCCCGCCGGGCGGAAGGGGGGCATGATGAAGCGGCTTTCTCTTGGATTGGCGGTGCTGGCTCTGCTGGCGGCCTGGTCCCCGGCCCGAGCCTGCGACGGCGCGGGCTGCGCCAATGGCCTGGCCTACGAGGCCTTCGGGGCTGCGCCGGGCGCCGGCCGCCCGGTGCTGGCTTTCTTCATTCATGGCGATGTCTCGGCCGGTGGGCCGGCCGACTACATGTATGCCCATGCTCGGCAGTTCGCCGCCTCGCGCAAGAACGTGGTGGCGATTGCCCTGCTGCGGCCAGGCTATCACGACCGGAGCGGGCGGCGGAGCGCGGGCTCCGACAATGGCCGGCGCGACACCTTCCATGCCGGCAACAACCGTGCGGTCGCGGGCGCCATCCGCGAGCTCAAGCAGCGTTACGGCGCGCGCGGCGCGGTGGCTCTCGGCCATTCCGGCGGGGCCGGCACGATCGGCGTGATCGCCGGCAGCGATCCCGGCCTGCTGAACGGTATCGTGCTGGCCGCCTGCCCCTGCGATGTCGCGGCCTGGAATGCGAGCCGCGGCCGGCGCGGCGGCTTCTCGTCGCAATCGCCGGTCGACTATCTCTCGAGCGTCCCGGGCGGAACCGCCATCGTTGCGGTGACCGGGCAGGGCGACGACAACACGCGCCCCGAGCTGGCGACGGACTATGTCGCGAAGGCGCAGGCGCGTGCCCTGGCGGCGCGCGTCCAGATCGTCGGCGGCGGGCATAATTTCAACGGCCCTCTCTCCTCCGCGGCGGTCGCAGCCCTCGGCGGCATGGCCCGCTAACGCCTCTGGATTTTGCAGCCCCGCGTTCGCATATCCCGACCATGGCGCCGCGCACCCGCAAACCCAAAGACCCCGACCGCATCGTCCCCGATGAGCAGGTCGAGATCCTGCCGCCCGGCCGCGGCCTCGTGCTCGACTGGCGCGTGATCGCGCCGACCGTGGCGCTCGGCACGGTGACGGGTTTCGTCGCCAGCCTTGTCGTCGGTGGGGGCGGTCTCCTGCGCCATGCGGTCGTCGGGCTGCTCGGCATGCTGGTCGGGCAGGGGCTCGTCCGTCTGACCGGTTGGCGCGTCCGCACCGGACACCCGCGCCTCGACGACGCCGCCATGGCCGTGATCGGCGCCATCCTGGTCGTCCTGCTGGCGCGCTTCATCGCTTGACGGAACCTTCCTCGGCCAGCCTCGTTGTCGGCGTGCATTCGTGCGAGCCTTGCGCGAACGGACTGGGGAACGATCACGATGGAAAATTTCGCCGCCACCATGGCCCAGCCGGGCTATGGCTTCTTCGCCACGATCTTCATCGGCATGCTCGCCGGCTGGATCGCCGAAAAGATCACCTCGGCCGACCACGGCCTCTTCACCAACATGCTCGTCGGCGTCGCCGGCTCCTTCCTTGGCAGCCGGCTGGCGGAACTGTTGGACATCCCGATCTTCGGCTTCTGGCGCACGCTGGCGGCAGCGATTGCCGGCGCGGTCGTCGTCATCGTGATCTGGAACGCGGCACGCGGTCGCAAGTGACCGGTCGGCATGACGGGAGCGCGCGAAGCGGCGCCTCCTGAGGTTGCCCTGCGCGGCGGGGACGATTAGCTAGGGGACAGGCGGCGGCCATCGGGCCGCCGCGATGGATCCTGTCCCGATGGCTCTCGTCCTCGACCTGCTCAACCGCGATCCGCGGCCCAATATCAGCAATCCGAAGGCGGAGGGCGCCGTCGCGCCTGCGGAAAAGCGCCATCCCGAAAAGCAGAAGCGGCCGGAAAACCCGATCCTGCGCAAGCCGGACTGGATTCGCGTCAAGGCACCCGGCTCACCGAAATGGGCCGAGACCCAGAAGATCGTGAAGGCCGAGAAGCTGGTCACGGTCTGCGAGGAGGCCGGCTGCCCCAATATCGGGGAGTGCTGGGAGAAGAAGCACGCCACCTTCATGATCATGGGCGACACCTGCACGCGGGCCTGCGCCTTCTGCAACGTCAAGACCGGCGTGCCCCAGCCGCTCGACCCGCTGGAGCCGGCGAAGGTCGCCCAGGCTGTCGCCAAGCTCGGGCTGGAGCATGTCGTGATCACTTCGGTCGATCGCGACGACCTCAAGGATGGCGGCGCGCAGCATTTCGCGCAGGTGATCCGGGCGATCCGCGACGCCTCTCCCGGCACCACGATCGAGATCTTGACGCCGGACTTCCTGCGCAAGCCCGGCGCGCTTGAGGTCGTGGTCGCAGCCAGGCCCGACGTCTTCAACCACAACCTCGAGACGGTGCCCGGCAAGTATCTGACGGTGCGGCCCGGCGCGCGCTATTTCCACTCGCTTCGCCTGTTGCAGCGGGTCAAGGAGCTCGACCCGACGATCTTCACCAAGTCCGGCATCATGGTCGGCCTCGGCGAGGAGCGAAACGAGATCCTGCAGCTGATGGACGATCTGCGCTCGGCCGATGTCGATTTCATCACCATCGGTCAGTACCTCGCCCCCTCGCGCAAGCACCATGCGGTGATCCGCTTCGTCACGCCCGAGGAGTTCAAGGGCTTCGAGGCGATCGCCTATGTGAAGGGCTTCCTGATGGTGTCCTCGACGCCGCTGACGCGGTCCTCGCACCATGCCGGCGAGGATTTCGCCCGGTTGCGCGCGGCCCGCGCCGCCAAGACCGGCTGAGCGGAAAAAGCGCCCGCCATGCCCATGTTCAACAACGCCCGCAGGGTGAAACATTCGCCTGAGCAGATGTTCGCGCTGGTCGCCGATGTCGAGAAGTACCCGCTGTTCCTGCCGCTCTGCGAGGGCCTGACGGTCCGCCGGCGGACGCCGCGGGAGGGCGGGGGCGAGGTGCTGCTGGCGGATATGAGCGTCGGCTACAAGGCCATCCGCGAGACCTTCAGCAGCCGCGTGACGCTCGATCCGGACAACCTGAGGATTCTCGTCGAATATGTCGACGGCCCCTTCCGCTACCTGGAGAACCGCTGGACCTTCAAGCCGCACGGGACCGGCTGCGAGATCGGCTTCTTCATCTCCTATGAGTTCGCCAGCCGCATGCTCGGCCTGCTGATGGGCGCGATGTTCGACAAGGCCTTCCGCAAATTCGCCGAAGCCTTCGAGCGCCGGGCCGACCTCGTTTATGGCGCTGGCGCTACGGGAGCCGCGGTCACCGCCCCTTAAGCAGTTGATGCGATGGTGATACCCACACCATTGGGGACACCGCATGGACGCGCCGACGACCGCCGCTGAAACCCGCTTCCAGGCCCGCCGGCTGGCGACGACCCTGCCGCTCTATGCGGGCACGCTGTTCCTCTCCGCGTTCCTGCTGTTCGGCATCCAGCCCATGTTCGCCAAGATGGTGCTGCCGAAACTCGGCGGTTCGCCTGGCGTCTGGTCGGTGGCGATGGTCTTCTTTCAGACCATGCTGCTGGCGGGCTATGGCTATGCCCATTGGCTCGTCAGCCACTGCACGCTCCGCCGCGCCGCCCTGATCCATATTGCGCTGATGGCCCTCGTCCTGTTGGTCGGCCTGCCCATCGGGATTGCGGCAGGGTTCGAGCGGCCGCCGCAGGAGGGCGAGACGTTGTGGCTGATCGCCCTGTTCACGGCATCCGTCGGCCTGCCGTTCTTCGCCGTCGCCGCCAACGGACCGCTGCTTCAGGCCTGGTTCGCACGCACGGGTCATCCCCAGGCCGCAGACCCCTATTTCCTCTATGCAGCCTCGAACATCGGCAGCTTCCTGGCGCTGATCGCCTATCCCTTCCTGGTTGAGCCGTTCCTGACGCTCTCGGTTCAGTCGGCGGGCTGGAGCTGGGGCTTTGGCCTTCTGCTGGCGGGCATCGCGGCCTGCGCGGGCCTCGGTCTCGGGCGTGTCCCCACGGCGAGCGAAAGCCCGCAAGCCGCGCTGGCTTCAAGCACTATCCCCGCCCGCACCAATCTCGGCTGGGTTGCGCTCGCCTTCGTGCCGTCCGGCCTGCTGGTCGCCGTCACCGCCCATATCTCTGCCGATGTCGCCTCGGTTCCGCTGCTCTGGGTCGTTCCGCTCGCGCTGTTCCTGCTGACCTTCGTCATCGTGTTCCAGCGCCGGCCCCTGCTGCGCCATGGCTGGATGCTGAACGCCCAGCTCGCCTTCTTGGCCGCCTACTTGCTGTGGACGGTCCTGCAGCCGAGATTCGGCTGGGGCGCCGAGCTCGCTTTGCATCTGGGGCTGTTCTTCACCACGGCAATGGTCGCGCATGGTGAGCTCGCGCGCCGCCGCCCGGAAGCGGCGAACCTCACCGCGTTCTATCTCTGGATGTCGGTGGGCGGCGTGCTGGGCGGTCTGTTCTGCGGCCTGATCGCCCCGTCGATCTTCAACTCGGTGGTGGAGTATCCGCTGCTGATCGTCGCCGGCGTGCTCTGCCGCCCCGGTTTCCTCTCGATCAAGCTTCCGCGCGTCGCTCGCATGGGCCTCGCCGCCTTCGCGCTCGCCAGTCTGAGCGCGCTTGTCGTCTCGGAACAGCAGCGCACCGATTCCATCCGATCGTTCTTCGGCGTCAACAAGATCCGGGACACCGAGAATGGCCGCTTTCGCAGTCTCGTCCATGGCAACACGGTCCATGGCGTGCAGCGGCTGCGTAACGACGATGGCTCGGTCACGACGGGCCGGCCCGAGCCGCTGAGCTATTACTTCACGGGTGGCGGCATCGCCGACGGCATCGACGCGGTGCGTCAGGTGCGTGGCGGCACGCTGGGTGCGGTCGCCGCTGTCGGTGTGGGAACGGGTTCGCTCGCCTGCCAGATGCGTGCCGGCGAAGACTGGACGTTCTACGAGATCGATCCGAAGGTCGTCAGCATGGCGACCGATCCCGCGCGTTTCGGGTTCTTCGCCGCCTGCGCCCCGGAGGCCCGCTTCGTCATTGGGGATGCGCGGCTGACGCTCGCCGATGCGCCCGCGAACTCGCTGGACCTGATCGTGATCGACGCCTTTTCGTCGGATTCGATCCCGACCCATCTGATGACGACCGAAGCCATCGGGCTCTATCTCGCCAAGCTGAAGCCCCACGGAGCGGTCCTCTTCCACATCTCCAACCGCAACATGGAACTTGGACCCGTCGTGACCGCCACAGCCCATGCCAAGGGACTCGCGACCTGGTTGAGGTCGTCGCAGCAGTCGCCGGAATTGATCGACCAGATGAAATTTTCGCCGCGTGTCGCCATCGTCGCGCGACGCCCTGAAGATGTTGGCCTGTCGGCCCAGCAAGGCTGGGTCCGTCAGGACGCGCCCGGCACGGCGCGCCCCTGGCGCGACGACTATGCCGATGTGATCGGCGCGATCTGGCGCAAAGTCGCGGACTGATGACGCCCTAGAGCCGCGCTGCCGCCTCGCGCAGCATCTCGAGCGCCGTCAGCACGGAGAGCCGCCTGATCTCGTCGCGCGAGAGCGGCCCAAAGCGCATCTCGCGATGCGCGGTCCCGCCGGCACCGGCGCAGGCGAAATGGACCAGCCCGACCGGCTTTTCGGCGCTGCCTCCGCCGGGACCGGCGACGCCGGTGATCGCCACCGCCAGCGTCGAAGACAGCGCCTTCCGCCCCCCGGCCGCCATCGCCCGTGCGACCTGCTCGCTGACGGCGCCATGAGCGGCGAGCAGATCGCCGGGGACGCCAGCGAGCGCCGCCTTGGCGGCGTTGGAGTAGGTGATCAGCCCGCCGAGCACGACGTCCGACGAGCCAGCGATGGCCGTCAGGGCGCCGCCGACGAGCCCGCCCGTGCAGGATTCCACGGTGGCGACGGTGGCGCCCGCCGCCCGGCACGACTCCAGCATGGCGGTTGCCAGGCTCGTGGTCTGTGCGTCGAACATCGCTTTACTCCTGTGTGTCGGGCAACCGGATCGTCGCGGTGGCGAGCGCCGCCAGCCCCTCTTTGCGCCCGGTGAAGCCCATCCGTTCGGAGGTTGTCGCCTTGATCGCGACCTGATCGATCCGGACTCCTGCCGCAGCCGCGATCGCCGCGCGGATCGCCTCGCGATGCGGCCCGACCTTGGGCGCCTCGCACACGATGGTCAGGTCGAGGAAGTCGATACGTCCGCCACGAGCCCGGACGCGTTCGGCCGCGAACTGGAGAAACCGGTCGGATGACGCGCCCCTCCATTGCGGGTCGCTCGGCGGAAAATGCGTCCCGATATCGCCTTCGGCGAGGGCGCCGAGCAGGGCATCGGTCAGCGCGTGCAGCGCGACATCCCCGTCGGAATGAGCCAGCACCCCACGATCATGCGCGATCCGCACGCCACCCAGCCAGACATGGTCGCCCTCCGTGAAGGCGTGGACGTCGTAGCCGGTGCCGACCCGCACGACGAGCGTCGCGGCTGCAGGGGCTCCCGCACGGGTGAAATCCTCGGGATGGGTCAGCTTCACATTGGTCGCCTCTCCGGGAAAGGTCGCGATCGCATGACCGGCCCATTCCATCAACGCGGCATCGTCGGTGAACCCTTCCTGCCCGGCCGCGGCCGCGGCGCGGTGGGCGGCGAGAAGGGCGCCGAACCCGAAAGCCTGTGGCGTCTGAACGCTGACGAGCCTGTCACGCGGCGGCGTTTCGGCGATCCCGCCTGCCTCGTCGATGCGTTTGATCGTGTCGGTGACGGGCAGCGCGGGGATCGCTGCCGTCCCCTGGCGCGCGATGGCGGCGACCGCCTGGTCGATCAGGATCGTCGAGACGAAGGGGCGGGCCGCGTCGTGAACGAGCACGACGCCGTCGAAACCCGCCTGAGCCAGGGCCTCGAGTCCAAGACGGACGGACTCCTGACGCGTCGCGCCCCCGAGGATCGGCAAAGCCAGCCGCTCGTCCGTGATCTCAGTGACGGCGTCGGCGTAGCGCGCCTCATCGCCTGTGCCGATCACCACCGCAATCCGCGCGATGGCCGGCTGCGCCAAAAAGCGCGCCAGCGTGTGACCAAGAACCGGTCGCCCCTCCAGCAGGCGGTACTGCTTGGGGCGGTCTCCTCCGGCGCGAAGTCCGCGGCCGGCCGCAACGATCAGGGCGGCGACGGGCAGGGGGCTGTCATGTGGTTCGGAGATCACGGCTCTTGGTCCTGCATGAGGTTCGGTGATAGTCGCCGGCGTCGGGATCGCCAAGCCCGAAAGGCTGCGACGGGGTGCGGCGATGATGCGACGCAATAAATGTCAGGAAGGCCTTGCGCTTCTGCAGCAATGTCCAATAAATATGCACAATGCAGATTGCCTCAAATGCAGGCTCTGATGTGAGTGCGTCGGTTCTTTCCGGTCTGGCGTCAGCCGCCTTTCTGGCACCCATGTCAGGCGTGACCGACATCGTCATGCGCCGCATCGCCGCGCGCCATGGCGCCGGCATCGTCGTCTCGGAAATGGTCGCATCGGACGAGTTCGTGCGAGGCAGCGAGGAGGCGCGGCTCAGGGCCGAGGGCGCCGGTGTGTCGCCGCATGTCGTGCAGCTCGCCGGCTGCGATCCCCATTGGCTGGGCGAGGCCGCCCGTCTGGCGGAGGCGAACGGCGCCGCCATCATCGACATCAACATGGGTTGTCCCGCCAAGAAGGTAACGGGCGGCTGGGCCGGCTCGGCCCTGATGCGCGACCTCGATCATGCGCTGGCGCTCGTCGAGGCCGCGGTCGCGGCGGTCAGCATTCCCGTCACGGTGAAGATGCGTCTGGGCTGGGACGATTCGGCGCGCAATGCTCCCGAACTGGCCCGGCGCGCGGTGGCTGCCGGTGCGCGCCTGATCACGGTGCATGGCCGCACCCGCCAGCAATTCTACAAGGGCGTCGCCGACTGGGCCGCCATTCGCGCCGTCCGGGACGCCGGGGATTTTCCGCTCGTCGCCAATGGCGACATCCACACCATCGACGACGCCCGCAATTGCCTGGCGCGATCGGGGGCCGATTTCGTGATGGTAGGCCGCGCGGCGCTGGGGCGGCCCTGGCTGGTCGGCGACATCGGCTCAGAGCTGGCGGGACGGCCCGTGCCGACCCTGTCGCTGGCGCAGAAGCTCGACGTGGCGCGAGAGCACTATGACGGCTTGCTCAGCCTGATGGGGCAGGCCCATGGCGTGCGTCATGCGCGCAAGCATCTCGCAGCCTATGCCGACGAGGCGGTCGCCAGCGGGGCAGCCGCCAATGCCGAGCTGCGCCGCATTCTCCTGACATCCGATCAGCCGCATCAGGTTTTCGAAGCGCTGACGCGGCTGTTTTTCCAAGACGACAGCCGCCAAAGCGATCATCACATTGCGGCTTGAACCAAGGGTCCTGCGTATGACGATGGCGTTCGCCGACAACGGCGCAAAGGGCAGGGACGATTTCCTGCTCGATCCGATCGAGATGCAGGCGCTCAACGTGCTGCCGATGCCGGTCGTGGTTGTCGGCGAGGGGCACGGCATTCTCTACGCCAATACCGCCGCCGAGGATTTCTTCCAGTCGAGCGCTGTCGTCCTCAAGCGCCAGCGCATCGAGGACCTGATCGCCTTCGGCTCGCCCGTGCTGGCCCTCGTCGAAGAGGTGCAGCGCCGCGGTTCCAGCGTCAGTGAATACAGGCTCGACCTCGGTTCGCCGCGGCTAGGCGCCGATCGGGTTGTGGATGTTTTTGCATCACCGCTGCCCAGTCAGAGCGATACCGTCGTGCTTATGCTTCAAGAACGAACAATTGCTGAAAAAATGGACAGGCAGCTGACCCATAGAGGAGCAGCGCGGTCCATCACGGCGCTCGGCGCGATGCTGGCCCACGAGATCAAGAACCCGCTTTCCGGCATTCGTGGCGCGGCGCAATTGCTCGAAGCGACCGTTCCCGACAGCGAACGCATGCTCACGCAGCTGATCTGCGACGAAACGGACCGGATCGTGAAGCTGGTCGAGCGGGTCGAGCTTTTCGGTGATGAACGCCCGACCGAACGCGATCCGGTGAATGTCCACGACGTGCTCGATCACGTGAAGCGCCTCGCCCAGTCGGGATTCGCGCGTCACATCCGGTTCAATGAAATCTACGACCCGTCGCTGCCGCCGGTATCCGGCAATCGCGACCAGCTCGTCCAGGTCCTGCTGAATTTGATGAAGAATGCGGCAGAGGCGATCGGAACGCACGCGATCGATGGCGAAATCACCCTGACCACCGCCTACCGGCCGGGCATCCGGATGCAGCTCGCGGGATCGTCGGGGCGGATCGCGTTGCCGCTCGAGATCGGCATCCGCGACAACGGTCCCGGCGTGCCCTCCGACCTGCTGCCGCACCTGTTCGATCCCTTCGTCACCACCAAGGCGCAGGGCAGTGGCCTTGGACTTGCACTTGTCGCCAAGGTGATCGGGGATCACGGCGGAATCGTCGAATGCGAATCCGTCCCCCGCCGCACGACGTTTCGAATTCTGCTGCCCCTGCACCAGATCCGGGCACGGCAGGCAGTTTGAGGCCTACAGGACCACAGTGAATGCCCACCGGTAACATTCTCGTCGCGGATGACGACGCCGCCATCCGCACCGTCCTCAATCAGGCCCTCGCCAGGGCCGGCTACGAGGTTCGGACCACCGGCCAGGCGGCAACGCTCTGGACCTGGGCCGCGCAGGGGCTGGGGGACCTGATCATCACCGATGTGGTGATGCCCGACGGCAACGCCTTCGACCTGCTGCCGCGGATCAAGCGGGTGCGCCCGGACCTGCCGATCATCGTGATGAGCGCGCAGAACACCTTCATGACCGCGATCAAGGCGTCCGAGCGCGGCGCCTACGAGTACCTGCCCAAGCCCTTCGATCTGAAGGAGCTCGTCGCGATTGTCGGTCGCGCCCTGTCGCGTCCGCGCGGCGATGGCGGACGCGCGCTCGCCACCGAGCCCGACGACATCCCGCTGATCGGCCGCTCGCAGGCGATGCAGGACGTCTACCGGGCGCTGGCCCGGCTGATGCCGATCGACCTGACCGTCATGATCAACGGCGAGTCGGGAACCGGCAAGGAACTGGTCGCGCGCGCGCTCCATGACTACGGCAAGCGCAAGAACGGCCCCTTCGTCGCCATCAACATGGCGGCTATCCCCAAGGACCTGATCGAGTCCGAGCTGTTCGGCCATGAGAAGGGCGCCTTCACTGGCGCGCTGACCCGCTCGTCCGGTCGTTTCGAGCAGGCCGAGGGCGGCACGCTCTTCCTCGACGAGATCGGCGACATGCCGATGGAGGCGCAGACGCGTCTGCTGCGAGTGCTGCAGCAGGGCGAATACACGACCGTCGGCGGTCGCACGCCGATCAAGACCAATGTCCGCATCGTCGCCGCGACCAACAAGGATCTGCGCATCTCGATCGCGCAGGGTCTGTTCCGGGAAGATCTGTTCTTCCGGCTTAACGTCGTGCCGATCCGCCTGCCGCCCCTGCGCGAGCGCGTCGAAGACATTCCCGATCTTGCCCGTCACTTCTTCACGCTGGTTGAGAAGGAAGGGCTGCCGCGCAAGCAGATCGATTCGGAAGCGATGGACGTGATGCGTCGCTATCGCTGGCCGGGCAATGTGCGCGAACTCGAGAACCTCGTGCGTCGTCTTGCGGCCCTCTACCCGCAGGAGACCATCACGGCGCCGATCATCGAGGCGGAACTGCAGCCGGCCAGTCCGACGGCGAGCTATTCCGGCAATGCTTCGCAGGAGCGCGCCGAGACCCTGTCTGGCTCGGTCGAGCGGCACCTCAATCAGTATTTCGGCGGCTTTGGCGACAACATTCCGCCGCCTGGCCTCTATCATCGCATCCTGCGCGAGGTCGAGCCGCCGCTCATCGCTGCGGCACTGGCGGCAACACGCGGCAACCAGATCCGGGCGGCGGAACTGCTCGGGCTCAACCGCAACACGCTGCGCAAGAAGATCCGCGAACTCGACATGCAGGTGGTGCGGTCGCCGCGCTGAGCGGCCCTACGCACCTCGCCTTGCCCATGTCATATTTTGACAACACCGTTGCGTCGGCGCATCAGTGCCGCGCAGCGACCGGACTCCATCGTCGGAGTCGGGTCGCAGGGAGTTGTTCGGGATCGTGTCTGCTACTTCGAGTGACATCAGGATCGTGCCGCGTGCTGAAGACACGCCGCGGCGCGTGTCGGGCTGGCTCGGCGCGACGGTCGTGGTGTTCGCCCTCATCTCGGCGCTCGTCACCTTCCTCGTCCTGTCGGGCGTTACGCCGGTGGTGCCGGTGCACGAGGTCGTGGTCGGCGTCTTCGTCCTCAACGCTTTCCTGATTCTGCTGCTGCTGGTCGTCGTCGCCCTCGAGACCTCCGTCCTGATCCGCGCGCGCCGCGCCGGCGCTGCCGCCGCCGGCCTCCATGTCCGCATCGTCGGCCTGTTCAGCATCATCGCGGCCCTGCCGGCCGTTCTTGTGGCGATCATCGCGACCGTGACGATCGAGCGGGGGCTCGAGCCCTGGTTCTCCGACCGGATGAGGGATGCGATCTTCCGGTCCGTCGACGTCGCCGACGCCTATGCGGGATCGCAGTGCAAGTCGCTGGGCCGCGAGATCCGTCTGCTCGCCGACGATCTCTCCCGCGCCAAGGCTGCCTATGACGTCGACCGCAAATGGTTCGAGACCTTCCTGACGGCGCGAGCGACGGCGCTCGGCGTGCCCGTGGTGGCGATCATGCAGCCGCCGGACAAGATCCTGGCGCGGGCCAATATCGATGTGTTGCGCGGGGCTCCCAAGCCCGACCAGGCGGCGTTCGACGATGCGCAGTCCGCCCCCGAGCCGATCTGCGTCGTGCCCTCCAGCGGGCGCATCTTCGGCGCGCTCGTCAAGCTGCCGGCCTATGACAACGCCTTCCTGCACATCGCCCGCGAGGTCGATCCGCTGGCGGTCGAGTTTCCCGCCGTGGCGCGGGCGGCGGCCGCGGAATACCTCTCGATCGACGCACGCCGCAAAGGCGTCCAGGTCGCCTTCGCCTCGATGTACGGGCTGATCGCGGTCATCCTGCTGCTGTCGGCGATCTGGCTGGGTCTCAGCTTCGCCAACGGGCTGGTGGCGCCGATCCGGCGGATGATCCACGCTACGGACCAGGTTTCCAGCGGAAACTTCTACGTCCAGGTGCCGATCCGGCGTTCGGAGGGCGACCTCGCCCATCTCGGTGAGACCTTCAACAAGATGACCGCCGAGTTGCGCCGGCAGCGCGACGGGCTGGTGACCGCCAGCGAGGTGATCGACCGCAGGCGCCGCTTCACCGAAACCGTCCTGTCGGGCGTCTCCTCAGGCGTCCTCAGCCTTGATGGCGACGGCCACATCACCATCATCAACCGCTCCGCCGAGAGCCTTCTGGGCACGGGCGGCCGGCTGCTCGGCGAATCCATCACCCTGGCGGCGCCCGAGATCGCAGCCTTCGTCACGGAAGCGATGCAGGGGCGTCAGCGCCAGAGCGCCGGCCAGATCGCGATCACCCGCGGCGGACGCGACCGGATGGTCAATGTCCGCGCCGTTCGCGAAGGCGAGGGCGCCGGCGCCGGTCTCGTGATCACGCTCGACGACATCACGGATCTGGTCTCGGCGCAGCGCACGGCGGCCTGGGCGGATGTGGCGCGGCGCATCGCCCACGAGATCAAGAACCCCCTGACCCCGATCCAGCTCTCGGCCGAGCGCATCCGTCGCAAATTCGGCAAGGTCATCCTCGAGGACAAGGACATCTTCGATCAGTGCACGGCGACCATCGTGCGCCAGGTCGAGGATATCCGGCGCATGGTCGATGAGTTCTCCTCCTTCGCCCGCATGCCGAAGCCGTCCCTGATGCAGGACGACATCGCCGAGACGGTGCGCCAGATCGTGTTCCTGATGCGGGTCGGCAATCCCGAGCTGACGATCACGGAGAACCTGCCGGAGGGCTCCGTGCTCGCGCGGTTCGACCGGCGCCTACTGTCGCAGGCGCTGACCAACGTCATCAAGAACGCCACCGAGGCGATCGAGGCCGTACCGATGGACGAGCGCGGCCCCGGCCGCATCGACGTCGACTTCGAGCGCCGCGACGATGGGCGCATCGTCATCAGTGTAATCGACAACGGCAAGGGACTGCCGGCTGACCAGCGCCAGAAGCTGCTGGAGCCCTATATGACGACACGCGACGGCGGCACGGGCCTCGGCCTCGCGATCGTCGGCAAGATCCTCGAGGACCATGGCGGCGGCATCGAACTTCTTGACCGGCCCGATGCCGGCGAAGGCCACCGCGGCGCCCGCATCGTGCTGTGGTTTCCGGAAACCGGCCCCGCGATCGACGAGAACCCCGAGGGCGGCCGTGGCGACCATGCAGGGGGCGCAGCGGCGGGACGGGCAAAACAAGATGGGATACGGGTATGAGCGCTGACATTCTGGTCGTGGACGACGAGACCGACATCCGCGAGCTGGTGGCCGGCCTGCTCGAGGACGAGGGTTATCGGACCCGCAAGGCGAGTTCCGCCGACGAGGCGCTCGCGGCGATCGCGGCCCGCCGCCCCAACCTGGTTTTCCTCGACATCTGGCTGCAGGGCAGCCGCCTCGACGGGCTGCAGGTTCTCGAACTCATCAAGCAGGGCCATCCCGACCTCGCCGTGGTGATGATCTCCGGCCACGGCAACATCGAGACGGCCGTCTCGGCGATCAAGAGCGGCGCCTATGACTTCATCGAGAAGCCCTTCAAGGCCGACCGCCTCGTGCTCGTGGCCGAGCGCGCACTGGAAGCCTCGCGGTTGCGGCGCGAGGTTCGCGAGCTGAAGAAGGGATCGGTCCAGGCGAGCCGCATCGTCGGTCGCTCGACCGTGGTCAACCAGCTGCGCCAGACGATCGAGCGCGTCGCGCCGACCAATGCGCGCGTGCTGATCACCGGCGAACCCGGCTGCGGCAAGGAGCTGGCGGCCCGCACGCTGCACGAGGCCTCGACGCGTTCGTCGGGACCTTTCGTCGTTATCAACGCCGCGACGATCACGCCCGAGACGATGGAGGAGGAACTCTTCGGCGTCGATGCGGGCGAGGGCCGCTCGCGCCGCGTTGGCGCGCTCGAGGAGGCCCATGGCGGCTCGCTCTACATCGACGAGATTGGCGACATGCCGCGCGAAACCCAGAACCGCATCCTGCGGGTGCTGGTCGATCAGAATTTCCAGCGCGTCGGCGGCGCCACGAGGGTGCATGTCGACGTCCGCATCATCTCCTCGACCAGCCGCGATCTCTCTCAACTCATCACGGGCGGGCAGTTCCGCGAGGATCTCTACCACCGCCTCTCGGTCGTGCCGGTCAAGGTGCCGGCCCTGTCGGAGCGACGCGAGGACGTACCGGAGCTGATCGAGTTCTTCATGGACCAGATCTCGGTCGCCTCGGGTCTCCCGAAGCGCCGCATCGGGCCGGACGCCATGGCGGTTCTGCAGTCGCATGAATGGCCGGGGAACGTCCGCGAATTGCGCAACAACGTCGAACGCCTGATGATCCTGACCAAGGGCGATCCGACGGCCGACATCACCGTCGAGATGCTGCCGGCCGAAGTCGGCGCAATGGTGCCGACGACGCCGTCGGGATCCGGCGGCGAGCGCCTTATGAGCCTGCCGCTGCGCGACGCCCGCGAGATCTTCGAGCGCGAATATCTGATCGCGCAGATCGCACGCTTTTCCGGCAATATCTCGCGAACGGCGGAATTCATCGGCATGGAGCGCTCGGCGCTGCACCGCAAGTTGAAGTCGCTCGGCGTCGGCTGAGCCGATGTCACGCGGGCTTTGCATGCGTCCGTGCGTGCGGCGCAGGTCTTCGCCGCATTGCGAAGCAATGTTGCACTTGCGTTGTCGACTGACTCGACGATCTAATAGCGCGTCGGAGTCCCGAAGCGGCAGGCAATCGCCTGTTCCGCGAACGGGATGAAATGGATCGCGGGCCTGAAGCCGATCAGCGATCCCAACAACAGGGGCTACCCATGGCCGCAGAGCGGGCACAAAATCTACAGGACACGTTCCTCAACTATGTACGCAAGCAGAAGATTCCCCTGACGATCTTCCTCGTCAACGGCGTCAAGCTGCAGGGCGTCGTCACCTGGTTCGACAATTTCTGCGTGCTTCTGCGGCGCGACGGACATTCCCAGCTGGTCTACAAGCACGCCATCTCGACCATCATGCCCGGCCATCCCGTGCAGCTGTTCGAGCCCGAGGAGCAGGACAAGGCCTGACCCCGATGAGCGCCCGCAGCGATGCGGATGAGGCGCGGGCGGCTGCCAAGCCGCTCGATGCAATTGAGCGCGAGATCGCGGCCAACACCCGCGCCTATGTGATCGGGCCCTATCAGCAGCGGCGCGGCACGGTCGATTCCAACCAGCGTTCCTTCGCGGCGCGGCTGGACGAGGCTGTCGGCCTCGCCGCGGCGATCGACCTCACCGTCGTCGAGCCGATCCAGGTCATGCTGACGGCGTTGCGGCCGGCGACCTATCTCGGCAAGGGCAAGGTCGAGGAGATCGCCGAGCGCATCAAGATCGAGGAGATCGGCCTGATCGTGATGGATTGTGCGCTCTCGCCGGTGCAGCAGCGCAATCTCGAAAAGGCCTTCGGCTGCAAGGTCATCGACCGCACCGGCCTGATCCTTGAGATCTTCGGCCGTCGCGCGCGCACCAAGGAAGGCGCGCTGCAGGTCGAGCTGGCCCATCTGAACTACCAGAAGAGCCGGCTGGTTCGGTCCTGGACCCATCTCGAGCGCCAGCGCGGCGGCTTCGGCTTCCTCGGCGGCCCCGGCGAGACCCAGATCGAGGCCGACAGGCGCATCATCCAGGAGCGGATGACCAAGATCGAGCGCGATCTCGAGGCGGTCAAGCGCACGCGCGGCCTCCATCGCGCCAGCCGCAAGCGCGTGCCCTATCCGGTGGTCGCGCTGGTCGGCTACACCAATGCCGGCAAATCGACCCTGTTCAACCGCCTGACCTCGGCCGAGGTTCTGGCGCAGGACATGCTGTTCGCCACACTCGACCCCACCGCCCGAGCGCTGAAACTGCCGCACGGCGCCAGGATCATGCTGTCGGACACGGTCGGCTTCATTTCCGATCTGCCGACGCAGCTCGTGGCGGCCTTCCGCGCCACGCTGGAGGACGCCATCGAGGCCGATGTCCTGCTCCACATCCGCGACGTCGCCCATGAGGACACCACCGCCCAGGCCGCGGATGTCCAGGCGATCCTGCGCGATCTCGGCATCGATCCCGATGACGGCCAGCGCGTCGTCGAGGTCTGGAACAAGTCCGACCTGCTTGCGCCCGAGGAGCATGAGCGCCAGCTTGGCCTCGCCGGCCTGAAGCCGGAGGTCTCGCGGCCTGTCCTGGTCTCGGCGGTGACCGGAGACGGCATGGGGCGGCTGACCGATGCGATCGAGAGCCGCATCGCCCGCAGCCGCCCGGTTTATCGCCTGGCGCTGCCGCCGGGCGACGGCCAGTCGCTGGCCTGGCTGCATGCCAATGGCGAGATACTCGAACGCCGCGACGCCGAGGATGGTACGCTCGACCTGACGGTCCGGCTGCCGCCCGAACGGGAAGGGGCCTTCGGCGCCCGTTTTCCGGAAGCGCAGCGGGAGCCATAGCGGCGTCCGACGGCGGCCAACGGGCCTGCCGCAGGTTTGGCCGCCTATGGATTGATGTCGATCAACGCCCCGTCGGCAGCAGCGACTACGCTGCCATCCCTCGTCAGGGGAGGCGACGGATGGCGGAATTGATCGGTGGCGTCGCGTGAATCGCGCGACCAGCCAGGCACGGGGAGGAGGCGGCGCGGGGCCCGGCGCCTATGTGACAGCGCCGATCGCGCCTGCGCAGGTCGATACCGCCTATCTGCTTGTCCGGCCCCTCGCCCCGTTGCTGGATATCAGCCACTGGCGGGCCTATTGTGAGCCGGCGCCTCGACACGGCGCGACCGGCCGAAAACATGGGATCGTCGTCGCCCTGAACGCACGCGGCTATGTTCTGGGCCTGTGCGTCCATGCGATTGCAGGACATCCCGTCCACGGCGCCATCCTCGACGTTCCCGTCTTCGTCGTGGCCAGCGCGGCCGACGAGACCGGCGTCGCGGACGCGCTGGTCCGCGATCTCCGCGCAACCGCTGCGCGACTCGGCTGCACGGCCGTCCGCATCGCGACCGAAGGGTCGCCCCGGCTGCATCGCGATCTCCAAGACTCCCACGCCAGCATCAGCGACACGTCGATCGCACTGATCCTGGAGACCGGTGCGGCGTCCAATGTACCCTGGGCCCCGCCTCAGGCCGACGGCTTGCCCGTGAAGACGTAGCCGATCCCGCGCACCGACTTGATCAGCGAAGGCTGTTTGGGATCCCGCTCGATCTTTTTCCTCAGACGCGCGATCTGCGCGTCGATCGTCCGGTCGAACGCCTCGAGACCCCGCCCATGGGTCAAATCCATCAGGACCTCGCGGGACATGACCCGCCCGGAATGCCGCGCGAGCACCGCGAGCATGTCGAACTCTCCGGTGGTGAGAACAATTTCGGCGCCTTCGGCGGTCAGGAGCTGCCGACGGCCCAGGTCGAGCCGCCAGCCATCGAAGCAGATCGCCTCGCCCGTCTCGATCCGGGCCGCCGCAACGGGTTGCCGCCGGCGCAGAACGGTCCGAAGCCGCGCCAGCACCTCGCGCAGGTGGAAGGGCTTGGCTATGTAGTCGTCGGCGCCGATCTCGAGCCCCACGATCCTGTCCACGACATCGTCGCGGCCGGTCAGCATGATGATCGGCACATCCGATCGCGTGCGCACCTCGCGCGCGAGCATCAGGCCGTCCTCGCCGCCGGGGAGCACGAGATCGAGCAGGATGATGTCGACGGGCATGCGGAGCATGCAGTCGCGGAGCCCCGCACCGTCGGACACCGTCGTCACCCGGTAGCCCTCATCCTCGAAATAGCGAGCGAGCATCTGCCGGATCCGGATGTCGTCATCCACGACGAGGATGTGATCGCTGCGGGTTACAAGCTCGGTCATGTCCGGCAGCGGTGCGCTTCCTGGTCGTGAGGCATGTTACAAACCGTCACACATTCGCACGGATCGTATCGGTAGCGCCGTTCGGCCGTTACCAGAATGGGGTCAATTCGGAGCGTCAAATCCTCAGGAGGAGCCGCGCCGATGTTCTCGCAAGCCACCATGTCACAGCCGCGTGATGCTGTCAGGCGATTCGCGAAGCCCCCGGTCGCCACGCCTGATCTGCGCAGCCTGTTCGGCGGTCAGCCGATCGAGAGCTTCGAGGCCGGTTCTGCGGTGTTCTGGGAGGGTGACGACGCCCGCCATGTCTTCGAGGTCGTCGAGGGCGTCCTGCGCGTCTTTCGCATCCTGAGCGACGGACGCCGCGTCATCACCGGCTTCATCTATCCTGGCGATCTTCTCGGCGTCTCGCTCAAGGATCACTATCTCTACACCGCCGAGGCGGTGACCCGGACACGGCTGCGGCGTTACGAGCACGGACGCTTCCAGGACGAGATCAACCGCTGCCCCGAGTTGCGCCCCCAGCTTTTCGCCTGCCTGTGCGACGAAATGGCCGCTGCGCAGGACCAGATGGTGCTGCTCGCGCGGAAAAGCGCGGAAGAGCGTGTCGCCAGCTTCCTGCTTGTCATCGCGCGCCGCCTCGGCGCCCAGCAGACCCAGCCCGTCGTCGAAATCCCCATGACGCGGCTCGACATGGCCGACTATCTCGGGCTGACGATCGAGACCGTCTCGCGAACCATGACCCGGCTGACCAATTGCGGCGTGATCGCGCCCAGCAGCCGCCATACCATGGTCGTCCGCAGACTCGGCAAGCTGGCGGCGCTTGCCGGAGAGGCGGATGCCGACGATAAGGGGCGCGTATCGGCTGGGTCGGTCCAGCAGGCCGTCTGGCCGCAGTGAAAGTTACAAAGTCGAGGTAGAGCCGGTCATGCGGTCGACCGTCACAAGCGAGTTCAGCCTCGACGAGATCGCACGGGTTCTCGACAGCGCCAACATCATCGTCCACGGGTCCGACGGCGTCATCACCCGGTGGACCAGCGGCTGCGAGGCCCTCTACGGCTGGACCCGAGCAGAGGCGCTCGGTCGCGTGGTTCACGACCTGCTCGAGACCGTCCCCCCGCAACCACTCGCCACGATCGTTGCCGATCTGCACGAGCATGGCGCCTGGAAAGGCGAACTGACGCATCGCCACAAGAATGGACACGCCATCTTCGTCGCCAGCCGCTGGGTGGCGGCGACCTCGGACGCGCCGTCCGCAAACGGATTCGCCATCGTCGAAACCAACATCGATGTCAGCCACCTCAAGGTGATGCAGACCCATCTCGTGGCGCGCGAAGCGCATCTGCGCTCGATCCTCGACACCGTGCCCGAAGCGATGGTGGTGATCGACGAAGCCGGCGTGATCACCTCCTTCAGCGCAGCCGCAGAACGGCTGTTCGGCTTTGACTCCGACGAAGTCGTCGGGCGCAACGTCCGTATCCTGATGCCGCAGCCCGACCGCGACGCGCATGACGGTTACATCTCACGCTACCTCGCCACCAGCGAGCGACGCATCATCGGCTATGGCCGCGTCGTGACGGGGCAGAAGAAGGATGGCAGCCATTTCCCGATGGAGCTGGCGATCGGCGAGGCGCGCGTCGAGGGCAGCCGCATCTTCACCGGCTTCATCCGCGACCTGACCAGCCGCCACCGTATCGAAGAGGAACTGCGTCAGGCCCACAAGATGGAGGCGGTCGGCCAGCTTACCGGCGGCATCGCCCATGATTTCAACAACCTGCTGACGATCATCAGCGGCAATCTCGAGATGATCGAACGCCGCCTCACCGACGCCAAGCTGCAGACGCTGCTGGCCGAGGCCCAGAGTGCCGCCGATGACGGCGCCAAGCTGACCGGGCAGCTGCTCGCCTTCGGCCGCCGGCAACCCTTGAACCCGAAGCTCGCCGACATCGGGCAGCTCGTCTCCCGGTTTTCGGAACTGCTGCGCCGGGCTCTAGGGGAGGCGGTCGAGCTGCGCACCATCGTCTCGGGCTCGCCCGGCCTCGCGCTGGTCGACGCCTCGCAGCTTCAAAATGCGCTGCTGAATCTGGCGCTGAACGCACGCGATGCCATGCCGCGCGGCGGCCAGCTCACCGTCGAGATCTCGGCCACGAAAATCGATGCCGACTATGCCAGCATCTATCCAGAGGTGCGCACCGGCAGCTATGTCCTGATCTCGGTGACCGACACGGGAAGCGGGATGTCGGCGGAAGTCCGCCAGCGCGCCTTCGAGCCGTTCTTCACCACCAAGGGCGTCGGCGCCGGGACCGGCCTCGGATTGAGCATGGTCTACGGCTTCACCAAGCAGTCGGGCGGGCACGTCCAGCTCTACAGCGAGGTCGGACGCGGCACGAGCGTGCGCCTGTTCCTGCCGGTCGCCAAGGCCGAGCCCATGGACTGTCCATTATACACATCT
>NNBT01002136.1_pt1 | contig 62994 bp, 56 predicted proteins | sample 1173831 | NCBI WGS metagenome assembly NNBT01 (sample SAMN07173936, study PRJNA388173) | plant metagenome | isolation source: symbiotic tissue sample KVJ10 | place: Norway: Troms, Kvaloya island | reverse complement strand
GTGCTGGTGAGAGTGGTATTGGTGCTGCAAAATTGGCCCAGGCAAAAGGCTTTGAGGTTTTTGTATCAGACTATGGAATAATCACCGATAAATACAAAGCTGCTTTAGAAAAACTTGGCGTCCCATTCGAGTCTGAAAAACATACCGAAGAGCTGATTTTAAATGCTACAGAAGTAATTAAAAGTCCAGGTATTCCGCCAGGCGCGCCGATCATTAAAAAGTTGGTTGCTAAAGGGATTTCAGTGGTATCGGAAATCGAGTTTGCCAAAAGATACACCAATGCCAAAACCATCTGTATTACTGGTTCAAATGGTAAATCGACAACCAGTTTATTAACCTATCACATTTTAAAAAATGCAGGTTTAAATGTGGGGTTGGCAGGTAACATTGGTCAGAGTTTTGCGGCGCAGGTGGCTACAGAAAGTTATGATTATTATGTGCTGGAGATCTCGAGCTTCATGCTTGATGATATGTTCAAATTTAAAGCCGATATCGCGGTTTTGTTGAACATCACACCAGATCATTTAGACCGTTACGATTATAAACTGGAAAATTATGCCGCATCAAAAATGCGTATCGTTCAAAACCAGACGGCAGATGATGTTTTCATCTACTGCGCTGATGATGAGGAAAGCTTAAAAGCCACCGCTTTAACAAAACCTTTGGCAAAAAGTTATCCATTTTCAATTATTAAAAAGGTTGAAACTGGTGCTTATTTAGAAGAAACTACAATACATATCCTTACAGAACCAAATAACGAATTAACCATGACGATTTCAGATTTAGCCTTACAAGGCAAGCACAACATTTATAATTCTATGGCATCAGGAATCGTGTCGAAAGTTTTAGAATTAAGAAATGAGACTATCCGCGAAAGCATGGGCAATTTCAAAAATATTGAACACAGGTTAGAGCATGTGGCTAAAATTTCTGGGATTGATTTCATCAACGATAGTAAAGCAACCAATGTAAACTCTACCTGGTATGCTTTAGAGAGCATGACCAGTGATGTAGTATTGATTATGGGCGGTGTTGATAAAGGAAACGATTACAACATGCTTAAAGACCTGGTTAAAAGTAAGGTAAAAGCTATTGTGTGTTTGGGTAAGGATAACAAACGTATTCACGATGCATTTGAGGATGACGTGGAAGTAATTGTAAATACTTTTTCGGCTGATGAGGCAGCGCAGATCGCTTTCCATTTAGCTAAACGGGGAGATGCAGTATTGTTATCACCAGCCTGTGCTAGTTTCGATTTGTTTAAAAATTATGAAGACCGCGGTAACCAGTTTAAAGCGGCAGTTAGAGAATTATAATAGGAGGCTTAAATATGTTTCAGGCATTACTTAATAAAACAAAAGGCGATAGGTGGATCTGGTTGATCATCATCCTGCTTTCGCTTATATCAGTAATGGCTGTGTATAGTGCAACTGGTACATTGGCCTATAAAAAAGGAGAAGCAGTAGAAAAACTTTTGCTTACCAAGCACCTTATTTTTGTACTGATGGGTATTGGTATGATTTACATCGCCCACCTGCTCGATTACCGTTATTATGCCGGTATCTCGAAGGTTTTGATGATCGTAACCATTCCCCTGCTGTTTTATACGCTAATATTCGGTACCAACTTAAACGATGCTTCCAGGTGGGTTAAAATACCTGTAATTGGATTAACTTTTCAAACCTCCGATTTAGCGAAATTAGCTTTGATCACCTTTTTGGCGCGTATGCTTACCAAAAAGCAGGAAAATATTAAAAACGTAAAAGAATCATTTATACCAATTATGGGTTCGGTTTGTGTGGTATTTGTTTTAATCGCACTTGCTAACTTGTCTACAGCATTGATGCTGTTTGGTGTAAGCATTTTGCTGTTGATTATCGGCAGGATTAGTATTAAACAGATTGCGATTGTTTGTGCAGGGGGCTTTATACTGCTATTATTCGTTTTCTTTTTGGGGCCAAGGAGAAAAACATACATGTCGCGTATCAATACGTTTATGCATCCCGAAATGCAGCATTCAGATAAAACTTTCCAGGCAGATCAGGCGAAAATCGCCTTAGCTACTGGTGGTGTTTTTGGTAAAGGACCAGGTAATAGTACACAGCGCAATTTCCTGCCACACCCATATTCCGATTTTATTTTCGCCATTATTATTGAAGAATGGGGAACTGTGGGAGGAATTGTAATTATGATACTATACCTGGTGCTTTTATACCGATGTATCAAGATCGTAACCCGGGCGCCCAAGGCCTTCGGGGCATTGCTGGCTGCCGGACTAAGTTTTAGTCTGACCATCCAGGCTTTTGCAAACATGGCTGTAGCAGTAGGTTTAGGCCCGGTAACAGGGGTTCCGCTTCCATTGGTAAGTATGGGGGGTACATCGATGATTTTTACCAGTGTGGCCTTTGGAATTATTTTGAGCGTAAGCCGTGATGTTGAAGAAAATGCAAACGCAGCAACAAAAGAAGAAAAAGAAAAAGAGAAAGTAAGAAATAAAGTAATAATAGGTGAGATACCTGCGATAGCTTAGAGAAGTTGAAATGTTGGAAAGTTAAAATGTTGAAAAGTTAATTAAGCATCGACAAACCTTGTGTCTTCGTGCCTAGGTGGTGAAAATATAAGTTCAGCGCTCCTTGCGGTTAAAAATAATAAAAACTCAGTGCCCTCTGTGAAAACTAAGTGTACTCTGTGGTAAAAAATAGATAAACAATAAAATGAATAATTCCCCAAAAATTATCATATCAGGTGGTGGCACCGGCGGGCACATTTTTCCCGCCGTAGCCATAGCCAATGCGCTAAAGCGCTTGGTGCCCGCTTGTGAAATTTTATTTGTGGGCGCAAATGGCCGCATGGAAATGGAAAAAGTTCCTGCAGCCGGATATAAAATAATTGGTTTAAATATCAGTGGTATGCAGCGTGGCTCGATCGTAAAAAACCTGTCGCTTCCTTTTAAGGTCATCGGCAGCGTGCGCAGGGCTATACAGATCATTAACGATTTTAAACCTGATGCGGTTGTGGGTGTTGGCGGTTACGCTTCCGGACCTTTATTATACGCTGCCTCATTAAAAGCGATTCCGTACCTTATTCAGGAACAGAATTCTTATGCTGGGGTAACCAATAAATGGTTGGGTAAAAAAGCATCCAAAATATGTGTCGCTTTTGATGGCATGGACCAGTTTTTCCCTGCCGACAGGATTTTAAAAACCGGAAATCCGGTGCGTAAAGAAGTAGTCGATATTCAGGGGAAACACTTTCAGGGTGCGGAGCTGCTAAAATTAGATCCTTTGAAAAAGACCATTATGGTTACCGGAGGGAGTTTGGGTGCGGGAACACTGAATAAAGCAATTGAAAAACATTTGCCCGAAATCATTGCACAGGATGTGCAGGTAATCTGGCAAACAGGTAAATACTACTATCAGGGAATAATCGAAAGATTGGGGCTTGAATGCCATCCAAACGTTCGCATCCTCGAGTTTTTAAATAAAATGGATCTGGCCTATGCTGCTGCAGATGTAATCATCAGCCGTGCTGGAGCAGGAACCATTGCTGAGCTTTGTCTGATTAAAAAACCGGTGATCCTGGTGCCTTCGCCAAATGTTGCTGAAGATCATCAGACCAAAAATGCAATGGCTTTGGTAAAAAACGGAGCAGCTTTATTAATCAATGACCGCTCTGCTGAAGACACCTTGGTTAATGAGGCACTGGCACTGCTAAACAATAAAGAACAAAGTGAAAAGCTTGCAGAAAATATAGGTAAAATGGCATTACCCGAAGCCGATGAAATTATTGCAGGCGAAGTATTGAAACTGATAAAATAAAGGTATAAAAAAATCAGATGTGAGATATGAGAAGTTAGATTTGAGATTAAGCGTTAACTCGCAAGTCTCACATCTCACATCTCACATCTCAGTCTCAAATGAAAAAAAATGGAATTAAGTAAAATAAATAGGGTTTTCTTTGTAGGTATCGGTGGTATCGGCATGAGTGCGCTTGCCCGTTATTTTGCTAAACGCGGTCAAGTGGTTTGCGGTTACGATAAAACCCGTACCAAGTTGACCGAGACATTAGAACAGGAAGGGATTTTGATTACCTATCTTGATGACGATGCTTCATTGCCCTGCGCATTTTTAGATCATCATGAAGATACATTGGTGGTATATACCCCGGCAATTCCTAAAGATTCGAAAGTTTTAAATCACTTTATTGACAAAGGTTTTTCACTTAAAAAGCGTTCAGAGGTTTTGGGTATCATCAGCAAAGGTATGTTTTGCATCGCTGTTGCTGGTACACATGGTAAAACCACCACATCGTCTATCGTAGCGCATATTTTAAAAGATACCGGTTACGATTGTACAGCATTTTTGGGGGGTATAACCAGTAATTATAACAGTAACGTGCTTTTCGGCGATAATAATGTGGTGGTAGTAGAAGCCGATGAATATGACCGATCTTTCCTGACATTACATCCTGATATTGCAGTGGTGACCTCGATGGATGCCGATCATTTGGATATCTACGGAGATAAAAGCCACCTCGAAGAATCTTTCAGGTTATTTGCCGGACAACTTAAGGCCGAAGGTACCCTTTATGCACATGAAGGATTACCCTTGGAAAATAGCATCAGTTATGCGGCTAGCCCCACAGCGAAAGCAAAGGCTGAGAATTTGAGGGTTGAAGGATCAAAATTTGTATTCGATTATGCAGATGCCACGCAGCGAATAACAGATATCAGTTTAATGCTTCCAGGCAAACACAATGTAGAAAATACAACCGTTGCTATTGCCATCGCGTTACAATTGGGTATTGATGCAGAAAAGATAAAACAAGCTGTTGCAAATTTTAAAGGAGTTAAACGCCGTTTCGAATATATTGTGAATAATGGCAATCAGATTTACATTGATGATTATGCGCATCACCCTGAGGAACTCAGAGCCTGTTTTGACGCAGTGAGACAGCTTTATCCTGATAAGAAGTTAACGGTGATTTTTCAACCGCACCTTTTCACGCGTACTAGGGATTTTGCAGATGAATTTGCAAAAGTTTTAAGTACCGCCGACGAACTGCTGCTGCTGGAAATTTATCCGGCAAGAGAATTGCCCCTTGAAGGTATAAACGCGCAGTTTTTGTTGGATAAAATCACTTTAACAGATAAACAAGTATGTGCAAAAGATTTTGTTGTTCAGCATGTTAAAGACACAAAACCTGAATTAATTTTAACAGTAGGAGCGGGCGATATCGATACGGTTATTGAGCCCCTAAAAAATATATTGAACAATGCTTAAACGTATAAACTGGAGCGCAATTTTTACTGGCTTTGCCTGGCTGATCAGCCTGGCGGGGGTGGTTGTGCTTTTGAGTTTTATTAACGTGAAAAAGCAGACGGTTAAATGTACCGATGTTAAAATCCTGATTCCTGGTGCTGATAATTTTATTGAGCGAGAAGAGATTGATGCCATCCTGAAAGAAGATCAGGGCATATTATTAGGTCGTAACCTCGAAAATATCAACATTCATAAAATTGAGCAAAAACTGCAGTCTAACCCATATATCGGTTTTGCAAAGGTATACGTAGATATGGACGGTGTATTACATATCGAGGTAAAACAGCGGCAGCCTATCCTGCGCATTCTGAATGAGAACGGACAGGATTTTTATATTGATAATGATGGGTTGAAAATGCCGATTTCATCAAACTTTACCGCTAACGTACTGGTGGCAACAGGTCATATCAGCGAGGTTTTCGGCAGCCGTGTTGATACCTTGCATACACAACTTGCAAGAGATCTTTATAAGACAGCGCAGTACATTAAAAAAGATACGCTCTGGGATTCGCAGATCGAGCAGATTGTGGTTGATCAGAAAAACGACATAGAACTGATTCCGAGAGTGGGCAATCAGCGTATCATTTTAGGTGATGCGGATTCATTGGAAAAGAAGATGAAAAACCTTTTGCTCTTCTATAAAAAAGCAATGCCGCAGGTGGGTTGGGATACTTATAAAACCATAAATATTAAATATACCAATCAGATTGTTTGCGAAAAAAGAGATTCAACAGGTTTAGGGAAAAAAGCAAAAACATTTTCGGCGGCTGATAGTTTGAGGATACAGCGAAGCGTGACTGATTCATTAATAAAAAATACAATTAGTGCAGTAATGGACGATCGCCCTGAAGCCGATCAGCCGGAAGCGGCAGCGCCTAAAAAGCCAGAACCTAAAAAGCCTGAACCTAAAAAGGTGGAAGCCAGAAAAGAGGAGCCAAAGAAAACAGAAGTAAAAAAGGTCACGCCTAAAAAGGTTGAACCCGTAAAAACAGAAATAAAAAAGCCGGTAGTTGTAGCGGCTGTTAAACCAAAGGAAACAAAACCAGCGGATAAAAAAGAGAAACCGAAGCAAACCGGAGCAACGCAGCCAAAGACGGCAAAATCTGAGGCTCAGTTGAAAAAAGAAAAAGAAGCAAGAGAAAAAGAAATCAGAGCCCTAGAAAAACAGTATAAAACTCAGCAAAATTAACGAATATGGACAAGGCAAAATTTACCAGTCAGTCGCCCATTGTAGTAGGATTGGATATCGGTACTACAAAAATTTGTGTTATCGTTGGTCGTAGAACACAGCACGGTAAGATAGAAATCTTAGGAATTGGAAAGGCAGAATCGGCGGGTGTGACACGCGGAGTGGTTTCTAACATTCAAAAAACCGTACAGGGCATTGCTCAAGCAGTTGAAGTAGCAAGCGGACAATCCAATGTAGAAATACAGGTGGTAAATGTGGGTATTGCTGGTCAGCACATTAAGAGCTTACAGCACAGAGGAATTTTAACAAGAAGAGAATTAAACAACGAAATCGGTAAAAAAGATATCGATAAATTGATCGATGATATGTTTAAACTGGTAATGCCACCGGGTGAGGAGATCATCCATGTATTGCCTCAGGAATTTACCATCGATAACGAGCCGGGGATCAAAGATCCGATCGGTATGGCAGGTGTGCGCCTTGAAGCCAACTTCCATATTATCTCAGGTCAGGTTACCGCGGTAAAAAACATTATCAAATGTGTTAACAATGCAGGACTTCAAACTCAGGATTTAATCCTTGAGCCATTGGCTTCTTCTGAATCGGTGTTGAGCGAGGAAGAAAAAGAAGCCGGTATTGCATTGGTTGATATTGGTGGTGGTACTACAGATATTGCCATTTTCCACGAAGGCATTATCCGCCATACAGCTGTAATCCCGTTTGGAGGCAACAGCGTTACCGAAGATATCAGGGAAGGTTGCTCTGTAATGCGCAACCAGGCCGAGCTTTTAAAAACACGTTTCGGTTCTGCACTTGCTGAGGAGAACAAAGAGAACGAAATTATCTGTGTTCCTGGCTTGCGTGGCCGCGAACCAAAAGAGATCTCAGTTAAAAACCTGGCCTACGTTATCCAGGCCCGTATGGAAGAGATCATCGAGCACGTATATTATGAGATCAAATCTTCAGGCTATGAGAAAAAACTCATCGGAGGTATCGTAATCACAGGCGGTGGTGCTTTGCTGAAACACTTATCCCAGGCGGTAGAATATGTAACTGGTTTAGATTGCCGTATCGGTTATCCGAACGAGCATTTATCTAAATACGAAGATATGCCTAAAGCCATTTACGATGACCTCAAGAGCCCAATGTATGCAACCAGTGTTGGTTTGTTAATCAAAGGGATCCAAAAGGCAGAAGAACTGATCGAAGAGATGAAACAGCCTGGTGTTTTTGTAGAAAAACCAAAAACGGCAAAAGAAAAAGAGAAACGCGGACCAGGATTGTTCGACAAATTACTTGCAAAAACAAGAACTTTCATTCAGGATGATATGAATGTAAGTGATGAAGATTACTTAAAAAGTTAATTATTTTTCCACAAAGAAAGAGTTTTCCACATTATTAACACTTGTGGAAAACGTCTGTTGAAAAAGTGTTAATATTACATTGAGTAATGAACAGAATTTAAAAATTTTTAAACAACTGATTCATAAAGATATGCAGTTCGAAATGTTAAAAGATAAGTCTTCAATCATCAAAGTAATTGGTGTTGGAGGCGGTGGCGGCAACGCAGTGAACCATATGTACCTTTCAGGTATCACTGGTGTGGATTTTATTATTTGTAATACAGATGCCCAAGCTTTGGAATCTAGCCCGATACCTAACAAGGTGCAATTAGGTGCTAGTTTAACCGAAGGAATGGGTGCTGGCTCTATTCCTGAGGTTGGTAAAAACTCGGCGATAGAAAATATAGATGATATTAAAGCGATGTTAGGGAATACTACCAAAATGCTTTTCATTACAGCAGGAATGGGTGGTGGTACTGGTACAGGAGCTTCTCCGATTATTGCCAAAGCCGCTAAAGAACTTGATATTTTAACAGTGGCCATCATCACCACACCATTTTCTTTCGAAGGAAAGAGACGTAGGTTACAGGCTGATGAAGGAATGGAAGAGTTAAAGAAATACGTAGATTCTTACCTGGTGATCTCAAACGACCGCCTGCGTGAAATTTTTGGAAACTTAACCTTAGGTTCTGCTTTTGGTCAGGCTGATGATATTTTAACAACCGCTGCAAAAGGGATCGCAGAGATCATTACTGTTCCGGGTTATATCAACGTGGACTTTAAAGATGTGCGTACCGTAATGAAAGATAGCGGTGTGGCCATCATGGGTAGCTTTGCTGCCGAAGGCGAAGACCGTGCTTTACAGGCTGTAGAAGGCGCTTTAGCTTCTCCACTTTTAAAGGATAACGAAATCGAAGGTGCCCGTTATATTTTATTGAACATCAGTTCTGGTCTTCGTGAAGTAACCATGGATGAAGTGTCGATCATAACCGATTACATCCAGGAAAAAGCAGGTTTATCTGCCGATTTGATCTGGGGTAACTGTACCGACGAATCTTTGAGTGATAAACTATCGGTAACCATTATTGCTACCGGCTTCCAAACTTCAGAAGAACGCGTAAAAGAAGAAAAAAATAAAAAGAAAATATCACTTTTAACACCAGAAGAAGCACCGTTGGTTCGCCCTGTTGAGCCTGTAAATTCTTTTATGCAGCCAAAAGAAGTTCCTTCTTATGAGCCTGTGTTGAAAGCTAAAGAAGGAGTTTCACAAGCAGATCTGTTTGGAGGAATGTTCAATAAAGCTGAAGCTCAAAAAAATCAGGATACTGAAAACAATGTGGTTCGTCATACCCTAATGGAAGAAGAACCACAGGTGGAAGAAGCACAGGAAACAGGATTTGAATTTGAGGTGAAATTGGCCGAAACCAATTTCGTGTTCGAAGCTCCGGTTGCCCAGATGCCGCCAATGCCAGAGCCTGAACCTGAAATCGAAATGCCGGTTGTTGGTTTGGATGATGATAAAAGCGACGAATCGATGGAAGAGCAGTTGAAAAAATCTAAAGAGCGTATCTTACGTTTAAAAGATTTAAGTATGAAATTGCGTACCACCAATGGTTTACAGGAACTCGAAAACGAACCTGCTTACAAACGTAAACAAATGCAGTTGCAACAGGTACAGCATTCATCTGAATCGCAGGTGAGCCGCTTCACTTTAAGCAACGATCAGGATGGCGGTACAGAGATCAGACCGAACAATTCTTTCTTGCACGATAACGTTGATTAGATCAAACCAAATATAATTTTAAAGCCCCGTTGTAAAACCGGGGCTTTTTTGGCATAAAATTAGTGTGTTAAAAAATCTTAATTGACACCTAAAAGATCAAGTTGGTTGATTTTAAGACGAATAAAGCTTAAATTTGCAAAATTCTTATTATAAAAAAACAGATAATACATTGGATATATTTGATAAAATAGCAAAACACATGGGGCCGCTAGGTCAACACCAGAAATGGTCTCATGGGTATTTCTCTTTTCCAAAATTAGAAGGAGAGATTGCACCTCACATGCAGTTCCGCGGAAAAGAACATTTGGTTTGGAGTTTAAACAACTATTTAGGTTTAGCCAATCACCCGGAAGTTAGAAAGGCTGATGAAGAGGCAGCTGCTAAATTTGGTATGGCTTACCCGATGGGTGCCCGCATGATGAGCGGTAACTCTAACTATCACGAGCAGTTAGAGCAAGAACTGGCCGAATTTGTTGGCAAGCCTGATGCATTTTTATTAAACTATGGTTATCAGGGCATGGTATCCATTATTGATACTTTAGTTGATCGCAATGATGTAGTGGTGTATGATGCAGAATCTCATGCCTGTATTGTAGATGGATTGCGTTTGCACATGGGTAAACGTTTTGTGTACAAACATAATGATATCGAAAGTGCCCGTAAACAATTAGAGCGTGCTACCAAGCTGGTTGAAGAAACTGGTGGGGGTATCCTGTTAATTACCGAAGGTGTTTTCGGAATGAGTGGTGCCCAGGGAAAATTAAAAGAAATTGTTGAGCTTAAAAAAGAATTCAATTTTCGTATCCTGGTTGATGATGCTCATGGTTTCGGTACAATGGGTAAAACCGGTGCCGGTACACACGAAGCGCAGGATTGTATCGATGGTATTGATGTTTATTTCGGAACTTTTGCCAAATCAATGGCGGGTATTGGTGCTTTTGTGGCATCAACCGAACAAATCACTAATTTCTTAAGATATAACATGCGTTCTCAGACCTTTGCAAAGGCATTGCCTATGCCAATGGTAATTGGTTTATTAAAACGCTTAGAACTGCTGAAAAGCCAGCCTGAGTTAAAAGATAAACTTTGGGAAATTGCCATGACCCTTCAAAAGGGTTTACGCGAACGCGGTTTCGATTTAGGTGTTACCGATTCAGTAGTTACCCCTGTTTTCTTAAAAGGAGAGCTTTCTGATGCAACTGCAATTACTTACGACTTACGTGAAAACTATAGTATTTTCTGTTCAATCGTAGTATATCCGGTAATTCCAAAAGGCATGATCGAATTACGTTTAATTCCTACTGCAGTTCATACATTAGAAGATGTGCAACGTACTTTAGATGCTTTTAGTGAAGTAGCAGAAAAATTAGAAAACGGATATTATAAAGAAAATCTTTTCGCAACCGTTTAAGATCAATTAAAATATTACAAAGCCCTTTAAATACGTTTAAAGGGCTTTTTTTATTTGAGTGTTTTTTGTAAGTTGTTGTTCTTTAGGTATTTGTATGATTAATTTTTGCTAAATATGTGTATAAACCCCATATATGTGGAAAAAAATGATAAATAAGCCTGTTTTTTATTCTTCCAAAAATTTTTTTATTTCATCAAACACTTTAAATTAGAGTTACGTAATTTAAAATCACCTTAAAAGAACCATAAATTAATTAAAAATGAAAAAATTCGAAGAAGTAAAAAGTTTAGTGGCAGCTTTGGAAGCTGATGCAGACAAATTTTATAGCAAAGGTAATAGCGCTGCTGGTACCCGTGTTCGTAAAGGCATGCAGGATCTGAAAAATTTAGCTCAAGCAATTCGTTTGGAAGTACAAGATACCAAAAACAAAGCTTAAGCAATCAAAATATTTATATGAGCCTCAGGAAATTTCCTGGGGCTTTTTTTTTAATGTCCATTTTAGTCAAGTTTTCGAGCCGGATAAAATAACTGCGAAATACTGTAAAATATATAAGACAATTTATCATCGATTGCGTAATTTTTCATAGCTTTCTTCTTTTACAAAGGATGTCCACATTGCTGTTGATCCTTGTAAAAAATCCAAAAATTAACTTCACCATTTTTAGTTTATTAATGCCTACGCTTAAATGTAAAGTATAATAAGAAAATGGCACCGCTCTCAAAAAGATCTGGGTATTCAGATAAATAGATATAAATAATTACCACTGTTAACAATATCAGGTGTCAGAACATTTACATTATCATCAGGCAAATAGTGAAGATGTCGGGCTTGTGCTGGATGTTATGCGTACTGTGCATCCTGTAGATATTAAATTAATCGAAGCGTTTCAGCAGCACCTTTTACGTGTACAGATCAAAAAAGGACAGATACTTTTCAAAGAGAACGAGTTATGTGAATACATGTATTTCATTGTTAAGGGTGCGTTAATGGGCTGCACTACGCATAATAAGAGAAAAATTACCACTTATATATCTGTTGAGCACGATTTTGTAAGTTCCATTTCGGGGCTTCATGGCTCCGACTATTCACATGAATATGTGGTGGCGGTAGAAGATACCCAATTGCTTGCCATGCATAACAGCGAGCTTAACCGGCTTTTTTCCCATCATTTCGAACTGAATTATATTTTCAGGGTGGTTTTGGAAAAATATTACAAAGATGCCCAGCAACGTGCGCATATTATACGTGTAGGGAATGCCAAAGAAAGATACCTCTATTTTGCCAAAACCAATCCCGGTTATTTAGACCGTTTACCCTTAGAGCTGATTGCCTCGCTGCTGAATGTTAAAACCTCAACGCTTTTATCCATCAGAAAAAGCTTTACTCTTCCTAAAAATCAAAATGAAGAACTGGAAAGATGGGGCAAAAAGTTGGAGATGCACGTAAATAAACAACAATCATTCCGGAATAAGGATATCAGGCTCCACGCGCTCGCCAAAGATATAGGAATAAGCAGTCATCGGCTTTCGGTTGTATTGAACCGTTATTTCAACAAAAGTTTTATCGATTACATTAACCAGTACCGCATAAACTGGATTAAAGAAAGCATCAGGAACCCTGAGATTATGCAAAACTTTACTTTGGAAGCATTGGCCTATAGTGCAGGCTTTTCTTCGCGAAGCGCCTTTTACATTGCTTTTAAAAAATTTGTCGGGATGAGTCCCCTGGAATACTCGAAAAACCTAAATAAGTGAAAAACATTGATCTAACGTTTTTGTTACGAAAAATAGCTTATAAGGTATTTTTGTTGATATAGTTGTGTTGATTTATAATACAGGACAAACTTGTTTCTGCAAACTATGTAATAAGGATTTTGATTAATTATTTTAGTATATCAAACATAAACTATAGGATTTATAGGTTAATAGAATTGCTAAAATTGATTAAACTATGATTAGAATGATGCGCTCATCAGATTGGGAGGAAGTTAGTGCGATTTATCGGGAAGGAATTGAAACAGGCACTGCAAGTTTTAGAACGCCTGATATTTCCTGGAAGGATTGGGATTCATCGCACCTTAAAGGCTGCAGATTTGTGGTGCTACAAGATAAAGAAATTATAGGTTGGAGTGCGCTTTTACCTGTGGTGGCAAATTATGATGTTAATGGTGTTGGAGAAATCGAAGTTTACGTTAAATCGGGATATAAAGGGCAGGGTATAGGTTCATCTTTATTAAATGCTTTAATTACAGAAAGTGATAAAAAGGGCATTTGGATGCTTCAGTCAGGTATTTTCCTGCAGAATTCTGCATTACTAAAAATCCACGAAAAAGCTGGCTTCAGGGTAGTAGGGTACCGCGAAAAGATAGGGAAAGCGAAAGGTGTATGGCAGGATAACCTGTTAGTGGAAAGAAGGAATAAATTAATTGCCTGAAAAGACAAAAGAGAGGGTGAATTATAGATTTTTTTTCTTTAGATGCTGTCAAGTGAGCTTGTCTAAACGCATTAATTAAGTCATTCTGTAAGCTATTATAACAAATTCCAATAGAGAAATCGTCATCTCGACTGGAGTGCAACGAAATGGAGAGATCTTTGAACCTGTTAACTTAGAGATCTCCCCACTACGGTCGAGATGACGATACTAAAATTGATATCGGCAAAAAAGACCTCTTTTTTATCTAATAGATTTATAATTATCTTCTATTCCACAAAAAAACAGATTGTCTTTAATTGCTTCTGGCAAAATCAAACAATCTGTTCTTGAAAATATTCTTGTAAGCGTATTTTAAGCTACCACGCTCAGTTTTTCTATTTCTGCCACAATTGATTTCTCTAAAGATGAAGAAGCTTTAACCAATGGCAATCTTACCGTATCGCCGCATACACCTAAATGTTTTAAGGCAGCTTTAACGCCGGCAGGATTACCTTCTGCAAAAGCCAAACGGGTAAATTCTACCAGGCTTAAGTGTGCAGGCAAAGCTGCTTTATAATCCCCTGCCAGGCACAGATTAACCATATCGGTAAATTGTTTAGGCAATGCATTTCCAATTACCGAGATAATACCAGCAGCGCCCAAGGCAATCATGGGTAAGGTAACCGGATCATCGCCAGAGATTAAAAGGAAATCTTTAGGTTTATCCCTCATAATCTGGTTAAACTGGTCAAAACTTCCTGAAGCTTCTTTTGTTGCAATGATGTTTTTAAAATCATGCGCCAATCTGCAGGTTGTTTCCGGACTCATATTACTTCCTGTACGGCCTGGTACGTTGTATAAAATCAGGTCCAAAGGTGAAACTTCGGCTAAATACTTATAGTGCTGGTAAATGCCTTCCTGTGTAGGTTTATTGTAATACGGACTAACGGATAAAATTGCACTATAACCGGTAGTATCGAATGATTTAATGTCTTCAGCAACTGCTAAAGTATCGTTTCCACCAATTCCGGCAACCAATGGTAATCTGTTATTGTTAATTTCAGCAGTATAGGCCCACACCTTCTTCTTCTCGTCCTTGGTCATTGTAGCGGTTTCGCCGGTTGTACCTAAAGAAACGAGGTAATCTATCCCTCCGTCTACCAAATGATTAATCAGGTTTTTTAAGCCATTATAATCAACTGATCCATCTGTGTTGAAAGGCGTAACCAATGCTACACCAGTACCCTGAAATTTGTTCATTATATAATTTTACTTTTTGTTTTTACTACGGAACCACGAAGGTAACGAGGTTTTATCTTTGTTTTTACAAACAGTTTAATTTTTTACCACTAAGCCACAAAGGCACCAAGGTTTTGTTTTTTGGTTATAAGTTGTTTTTATAACACGTTTTATTTTTTGTTATGAAGTCACAAGACATTAAGCTTTTTGTTTTTTATAAATAGCCATTTATGACTCTTCTTATTCCATCTTTTATTTTTGCTTCATTAAAGTTAATTAGTAATCCTAATTTGCAATTCGAAAGCTTTAAGTAAGTTATGGTTTGCGCCAAATGAACTTCCTTAATTACATTTACGGCTTTCACCTCGATAATTACTTTATTTTCAACCAAAATATCAATTCTATAATTACAATTCAATTTCACATCCTTGTAATAGATTGGAAGATCTATCTGGTTGCTAACCTGCAATCCAGCATTAACCAACTCATAAGTTAAACAAGCTTCGTATGCTGACTCTAACAAGCCCGGCCCAAGTTCAACATGGACTTGATAAGCAGCATTAACAATTAATTTAGCAATTTCATTTTCATTCATCCCCTTAAAGTTTTAAAATGGTTTTTAAAGCAATAGGGATGCTTTTAATTAATTAACTTTGTGTTTTCGTGCCTTTGTGGTAAACTTAACCACTTATCATTTCCAACAACTCAGCATCGCTGATGATCGGTACGTTTAACTTGTTTGCTTTTTCCAGTTTTGAAGGCCCCATGTTATCGCCCGCCACCAGGTAATTCAATTTACCCGATATACCGCTCAGCATCTTGCCTCCATTGGCCTCAATCAAGTCTTTTAGCTCATCGCGGCTATAGTTCTCAAAAACGCCCGAAATTACGAATGTTTTTCCAATAAGTCTGTCACTATCAAGCGTAATTACCTTTTCTTCAATTTCGAACTGTAATCCTGCTAATTTTAATAATTCCACCTGCTTTAAGTGCTCTTCTTTTCCAAAATACTCAACAATGCTCTCTGCAATGCGCTGCCCGATTTCATCAATTGCAATCAATTCTTCTACGGTAGCTTTAGCAAGATTGTCGATATTCTTTACTCCGGCAGCTGTTTTTCTGGCGACAGTTTCGCCAACGTAGCGGATTCCCAAACCAAAAAGCACTTTCTCAAAAGGCATTTCTTTCGACTTTTCAATCCCGGCAAGCATATTTTCAATTGAACGTTCTCCGAAACGGTCTAATGTTTTAAGCTGATCTGATTTTTGATATAGCGTATATAAATCGCTGATATGGTTTACCAAACCGTGCTTGTAAAATGTTTCGATGGTTTCGTCTCCAAGTCCATCAATATTCATCGCTTTGCGTGAAATAAAGTGTTGTATTTTTCCAACAATCTGCGGTGGACAGCCCTCATCGTTAGGACAGTAGTGTACCGCTTCACCTTCTTTTCTGATCAGTTCCGTTCCACATTCAGGGCAGTTATGCAGGTAATGTACTTTTGCTGCCCCTGCCAAACGTTTATCTAAATTTACCTTGATGATTTTCGGGATAATTTCGCCTCCTTTTTCTACATAAACGGTATCGCCTTCGTGTAAATCTAAACGGTCAATTTCGTTGGCATTATGTAAAGTGGCACGTTTAACGGTCGTTCCGGCAAGTAAAACAGGTTTTAAATTGGCTACAGGGGTAACAGCACCCGTTCTGCCAACCTGATAGGTAACTTTTTCCAAAACAGTTTCAACCTCTGCAGCTTTATATTTATAAGAGATTGCCCAACGTGGTGATTTGGAGGTAAAACCAAGCTCTTGCTGCTGAGAGTAATTGTTAACTTTAATAACAATACCATCAATATCGTAACTGAGCTTAAAACGTTCATTTTCCCAATGGTGGATAAATTCCAAAACGGCATCTATATTGGAAACCAGTCTGTTGTGTTCGCAAACGTGGAAACCCCACTCCTTTACTGCATTTAAACTTTCCCAATGGGTTTTGAATTCATTTTTATCTGTATAAAGGAAATAGATGAAGCCGTCTAAAGGTCGTTTAGCCACTTCCTTGCTATCCTGCATTTTAATGGTTCCAGAAGCAAAGTTCCGCGGATTTGCGTAAGGAATTTCACCCAGTTCTTCTCTGGCAGCATTTAAACGTAAGAAAGCCGCCTTATGCATAAAAATCTCTCCACGAATTTCGAAATGTTCAGGCGCAACGGTCGATTTAATCTGGTGGGGAATGGTATGGATGGTTTTTACATTATTGGTTACATCATCGCCTTTGGTACCATCGCCACGGGTAACCGCACGCAAAAGTTTACCGTTTTCGTAGGTCAGGCTAATGGATAAACCATCAAATTTAAGCTCACATACATATTCAAAATTATCACCAATGGCTTTACGGATACGTTCGTCAAAGTCACGGAGATCTTGCTCATTATAGGTGTTCCCCAACGATAACATGGGGTATTTATGGTTTACGGTGATGAAGTTTTTAGTGATATCGCCACCTACACGCTGTGTAGGCGAATTGGGATCTGCAAAATCAGGGTTTGCTTTCTCCAGCTCGGCTAAATGTTTTAATTTTTTATCAAACTCATAGTCGCCGATAGTGGGCATAGCCAGCACGTAATAATTATAATTGTGCTGGTTTAATTCGGCCACGAGGGTGTCTATTTCTTCTTTTATTGCAGTTAAGGGCATTTACAAATATAAAAAAAGGATGAAAGGGTTTTATGGTGTGGAAAACAAAAAAACGTTCTGTTTAGCATTTTTATGTAGTGTGCGAGAAATCTTCACTGCGAAAAGACTTTTTCAGCCGATCAAGCAATCTACGGCCATTGATTATAGCGATTGTTGTAAGATTGCTTCGTGCCTCGCTATGACGACTTTTTTAGATTTCTCCACTCCACTACGTTCCAGTTGAAATGACGATTTCTCTTACAGGTTTATCTTCCCCTCAATTTCCTTAAAAATATCCATAAAATCTTTTTGTAAAACCGCTTTAAAAATCCCAAGTTCGAAAGTAAGTTGTTGCAGCTGTATTTCGTTCAGTGTTTGGGGCCAAAGGCGCATGCATATCCTGTTCAGCGCATAACTGATGTTTTCGAGTTGCTGGTAGCTCAAGAGGTATTTACTGCTGATGAACTTCTCCAGGAAGTTAAAAAATACTTCCGGCTTTTTCAGGTTGCAATGTTCCAGAAAATCACTTAAAGATTCTTTTTTTACGGCATTGAGCTTATCGTAAAATTGATGCACCTGAATAAGGTTATGTTCGATCAATAAATGATCAAGCAAAAGTTCTAAACCAATATGGGCAAGAAATGAAGGCCTTACAGCGGTGTTTTCTACAATGGGCTTAACAAGCTGTTTAAGTTCGGTAGTCTTCTCCAGAAAGAAATCGGAAGAGTGGAAAAACAGATCGACCGCTAAATGTCTTTTCCAGCCACTTAGCAGGCCTTCCTCATCCGGATTTCCCTTAAACAGGAATTCATTCTTTTGGGGATATAAATTCGCCTCCTTTGCTGCGTTTTTGATTAGATCAGGCAAAACAGTTCCCATTACCACATTGGCATCAATATTTGCCCTATCGAAATAATAATGGGATAAAAAATTCATGCTGCAAGGTAATGTTTTATTGCAGGTTGTAAAACCAGAATTATTAATATTGACCATAAATCTATATTGTTTAGCCGCTTAATTATGCATAGCTTTAAGTATTCCTAATCCCACGCATCATGCCTAATGCTAAAACTTACAGGATATTATCGCTCGATGGCGGTGGTTCCTGGGCGCTCATCCAGGTGAAATGCCTGCGCAAACTCTTTGCCGAAACTTTTAATAATCCCGATCCCACTGGTCACGAAGTTTTGGCAAAGTTCGATCTGGTATCTGCCAACAGTGGTGGCAGTTTAGTGGCAGCAGCCATGGCAGAAAACCTTAAACTTTCTGAAATAGAAAAAATATTTGAAGATGAAAAACTGCGGAACAAGGTTTTCTCAAAACTGAGCTTTTTCGAAAAAAGTTTACTGGCGAGTGTCGCAAGAATATTTAAAATCGGTGCCAAATATGCTACCAAACGCAAACACCTGGCGCTAAAGGAAATTTTACCAGGCATTGCGCAAATTGACCTGATGGATATCCCGGCGCATATCGCTTTGGACAATGAAAGCAAGACACAGTTTCTGATCGTGGGATACGATTATTACCGCAATAGGGCCGAACTTTTCAGGTCAGATTGTGATAGTATGGCCTCCACTTCTGTTATCGAACGCAAACTTAAAAACCTGTCTCCACAGGCTGCAGCAGCGTCTGATTGTATGGTAAGTTTGGTTGATGCCGTGCATGCTTCCAGTACCGCACCTGTAAACTATTTTAATGAACCCGCTACTTTTCTGGTGAACAATAAACCGAAATATTATTGGGATGGAGGGGTTACGGGCAATAATAATCCGGTACTTGTTGCTGTAACAGAGGCCATTTGTAACAGGATGCGCAGCGGCATTGAGCATGTACAGGTGCTTTCTATTGGCACCGGGACAGTTTCTCAACTGCAGTACGATGAAGAAACCCCGGTAAAATATGATGAACTTAAAGCAAAACAAGAAGCCCCGGGACTGATCAGGGACATCCAGAAAATGGGGACGAGTATTTTAAACGATCCGCCTGATACTGCGGCTTTTGTGGCCTACATGATCCTGAATCCTGATATGCCAGGAAAACCGGTAGATTTTATCCGTATGAATCCGGCACTAAGACCGATATTGGTTGACGATGCTGCCGGTAAATACTGGGACCTGCCTGCTGGCATCAATAAAGAAGAGTATGTGAAACTCAACAGTATGGATATGGATGCGGTAAAAGATGAGGAGGTAGCACTGATCAAAAAACTATGCGATAACTGGTTGAATGGCGAAGGAGTTCCAAATCAGTCGATCAGAAGCAGTTCAAACCTGAACTGCCTCATTGGCCATCCCGATTTTAATGCGGCAATGACTGATTTTAAGAACTGGTTTACAAATCCAACTAATTTGCTTTAAACTAAGCTAAAATTTTATCTTTGCACGCACATTATTAAAGTGTTTGTACAATGACGAATTTTGTTGAAGAGTTAAGATGGCGTGGCATGCTGCATGATATTATGCCGAATACTGAGGAAAAGTTAAACGAGGGTATGACATCTGGTTATATCGGTTTCGACCCTACTGCAGATTCGTTGCATGTTGGTCACTTAACGCAGATCATGACGCTGATCCATTTTCAAAATGCAGGTCACAAGCCATTTGCTTTGGTGGGTGGAGCTACAGGTATGGTGGGCGATCCATCAGGGAAATCTGATGAACGTAATCTTCAAACGCCCGAAATGATCGAGCATAACCTAAAAGGAATGAAAAAGCAATTGGCTAAATTCCTGAAATTTGAAGAAGGTGGAAATGGTGCGGTAATGGTTAACAATGCTGATTGGTTTAAAGATATGAACCTTTTTACCTTTATCAGGGATGTTGGTAAACACATTACCGTAAACTACATGATGGCAAAAGACAGCGTTAAAAGACGTTTAGAAGGTGATTCTGGTTTGTCGTTTACCGAATTCTGTTACCAGTTGATTCAAGGATACGATTTTTACCATTTATGGAAAAATGAAAACTGTTTAGTGCAGATGGGTGGTTCCGATCAATGGGGGAACATTGTTACAGGTACAGAGCTAATCAGAAGGAAGGATGCCGGAACAGCTTATGCAATTACCACGCAGCTGATCAAAAAAGCAGATGGAACCAAGTTCGGTAAAACCGAGAGTGGCGCCGTTTGGTTGGATCCTGAGAAAACTTCACCATATAAATTTTACCAGTTCTGGTTAAATGCATCAGATGATGATGTGAAAAAATGGATCCGTATTTTTACGCTAAAAACTAAAGAAGAGATTGAGGCATTGGAAAAAGAACACGATGCTGCACCACACCTGCGTATTCTTCAAAAAGCTTTGGCTGAGGATATCACCATCAAAACGCACTCAGCAGAAGCTTTAGAAACCGCTATTAAAACTTCTGAGTTTTTGTTCGGAAACGGATCCCTTGAATTTTTAAGGGGTTTATCGGATAAAGCCGTATTAGATATATTTGATGGGATTCCTCAATATAAGATTCTGATTGAAGAGCTTGGAGCTGGAATTGATGCAGCAAGCTTGTTAGCAGAAAAATCTGCTGTTTTCCCTTCAAAAGGAGAGGCTAAGAAGACTATTCAAGGTGGGGGTGTTTCTGTAAATAAGGAAAAGGTAGCTGAAATGACCCAAATATTTAATGCCAATCATCTAATCAATGATAAATTCATCGTGGTACAAAAAGGAAAGAAAAACTACTTTCTTTTAATTGCAGAATAAAATTTTCGGGCCCAATGAAATTAAAAGATTGGGCTCGAATTTAAAATTACATTAAAGAAAATTAGAGTTACCTGCTTTTTAAGAATTTTTCTTTAACCTTGAAGCTTTCTATCAATCGGTCGGCCATAAAGTTGAGCATTGATCCTGGACTATTCTCTTCTGCCTCAAAACTGTTCATATAATCCAACTTATTTATCGATTTTATGAAAATTGGCGGGTATTTAGATTTAATTAGGATGATGTTCATTATGATTCTCGCGATTCTTCCATTTCCATCACCAAAGGGATGAATATTGTTTAGGAAGTGAAAATGAAAGTCTGTTACAATTTTTAAGATATGGTCTTCATTTCCATCACAAATTAAAACAGACAAACGGTGGTTGGTATCCTTTATCAAATCAGAAATAGCTGCAGAAACTTCTGTTGGCTGTTTATAATGATGTATTTTCCCAGATAAACGTGTAGTTACATTTTCTAAGATTTTGTATTTCCCTGGATCATAGTGGATGGAGTCAGACCACTGATCTGGGCTTTTCATTAGCGCTTTATGAAGTCGTTTTATATTGGTTTCAGTGATTTCGGTTGCTTGATACTGCTCAAAAACTTCATCCAATACTTGTTGATGGTTTAATATGTCGAGGCAGTCTGCTGTAGATGTGTTTTTTGGGGCAACAAACTCTTTAAGTAATTGTATTGTTTGCCCGTAAGTCAGTGCATTACCTTCAATCTTATTTGAGTTGTAGGTGAAATCTATCTTGATTTTTTCAATGAAGTCTTGGTCCCAGTCTTTGTTTGTACCAGCTTCATCAATTTTTTTTTTTAGGCGGTCAATTTTTTTTAATTTTGCTGAAATCTCCATTAAAGAAACTTAATATCATAATCAAACCCTTTGGTCTTAATTTTAAGAAGCCAGTTTCTATAAAGGTTTTTCCCGATAACAGGTTTTCCCTCTTTAATCATCAGGGTTTCTCCAAAAATAAAATGCTGGAGATCCTGCCGGAATTCTTTACGGACATCGTGTAGAAATATTGTTTCCTTTTTATCCGGGATTTCAGACAGGTGTTTTAATCGCTTTGATATTAGATTCAAACTTGGCATTTCTATTTTTAAGATTTATCCTGTATGTCAAAATTAACAGTTTTTGATCAATTTTTCTATATAAAGGATATAAAGTTGGCTTTCTTTCAGAAAAAACCTTTCCCACTATGATATAGGATCTAAAAGCTTTTATCTTAAGTTTAATTTATTTGTTTTTGATTTACTCCTGATCCGGCAACCTGTCCTTTTCATCTTTCTTGCGGTTAAAACGGTAAACCAATGTAGCGGTGGTTAATCTTCCGATACCCTTAAAATTCGATTCTAAATAATAAGTAGCTGTTGTGGTAATCTGTTTGTCGATAAATGAATCGAAAATGTTGTTCACCGCTAAGGTTACCGATACCTTATCTTTAAAAAGATCTTTACTTATGGCAATGTTGGCACGGTACTGCGCTTTATTTACCGATTGGATGTCGGTGTTTTTGGCCCTGTAGTTAAAAACATATTCTAATGAAAAACTCTTCGGGAATTTCATCCGCGAATTGATACGGGTAAACCAGGTATGGTCTTCAGACCCATATTTTTTATCTTCAAAAGTACCTTGCTGTTTAAAAGCATAGTAATTAAAATCCCATGATAAGCGCCACCAGGATAGCGGGCTATAAGTAGTCGATAGCTCCAGCCCATATCGGTCTTTAAAATCGAGGTTAACAGGGGTGTTCACAAAACCATTAGCAGATTGCTTGAGTATAAATTCGAAGTAATTGGTGGCATGTTTGTAATACACCGATGGATTGAAAGTGAGTTTTCCCCATCTTTGTAATGCACCCAGTTCGAACGAATTAGTGTACATTGGGTTTAAATCAGGGTTGCCTATGGTTAAATTTCTTGTGTCTGATAAACCTGAAAAGGGGTTTAACTGCCAAAACTGTGGCCTGTTTATTCTTCTGCTGTAACTTAAACGCAGATCGGTACTCTTTAGCAGTTTATAGGTAATATTTGCAGTCGGGAAAAGATCGATATAATCTTTTGCAGCCTGAAAGGAGCCCTGGCGATCTGAAATTCCAATGTCGGATAGTTCTGCCCTTAAGCCCAACAGGTAGTTAAACCTTTTAAATTTGTTTTCATACTGAAAATAGGTCGCATAAATATTCTCATTATACTTAAGTTTATTGTCGTATGCAGGAAGCAGTATATCATCTGCCTTTGCCCAATAATCGCTTCTGATCGATCGGATATTGCCTCTTATACCTGCCTCAAATTTCGAACTACCGGAAAAAGTACCCACAAAATCGCTCTGGATAAATAAAGCGTCACTACTTTCAATATCCCTTGAGGTTAAGCGGCTTATGTTGCCTAAGGCTGGGAAGGTTTTTTGTTGCGTAATATCCTGGTTCTCATCATCGTTCCAAAAAACATACTGTAAGCTCGTATTCCATTTCTGATCCTTATTATCAAAGGTTTTTACATAATTCAGTTCAAGCTGATTGTATTTTTGCGGCTCCCGGTAATTTTCGAAACGTTTAATCACGCTATCGGGTGCATCATTTTTATCGGAGTAATTGTAGCGGTAACTGGTTGTATCTTTATTTACCAGTAAATCATGATAGAAGCTGCCTGTTAAGGTATTTTTCGGATTGATATAATAATCCATTCCGATATAAGCATTATAAAGGTCATCATTTCTACCCTGCTCATTATGCTGTCTCAATATGGTCTGTATTCCATTATTCAAAACATTCTGATAGCGCTGTTCTGACCCGTATAGATTTCTGTACCTGTAGCCGATATTGGTGAAGATGTTGATTTTTTCAGTTTTATAACTCAGGTTTAAATTCCCGTTATAATTTGCCGGATCACCAAGGCCAACTTGTACTGAGCCATTAAAGCCGCTTAGCGTATTCTTTTTCAATACAATATTGATAATGCCGCCGCCGCCCTGCGCTTCATACCTCGAAGAGGGGTTGGTAATCACTTCTACTTTTTCAATATTGCTGGCCGGTATCTGTTCTAACCCGTTATTATTGGTTAACATAGATGGTTTTCCGTTAATCAGCACCTGGACACTCCCATTTCCACGCAAACTTATGGCACCATTGGCATCTACATTTACTGAAGGTACATTGTTTAAAATGTCATTTGCAGTACCGCCTTTCGAAATAAGATCTTTACCCACATTAAATACTTTTTTATCGAGGCTTAGCTCCACAGTAGTTTTTTCTGCTGTTATATCAACCGATTTCAACAGCTGTACATCTTCTTTGAGTATAATATCTTCGAGTTTAAGGTTTTTGGATATTTCCCTGTTTTCCAATAGCTGTGTTTTGTAGGCAATAAACTCGATTTTAATATGGTACCTGCCAGGTTGCGTAAGGAGCACAAATTCGCCTTTAGCATCGGTAACTGAGCTTTTTAAAACTTTATGATCGACCACAGCTAAAAGCTTAATGCCTACATTTTCGAGTGGTTTTAACGTTTTTTCATCTAACACCCTTCCGGTAATTTTAACTTCTGTTTGGGCAAAACTTTCAAGGGCAGAAAATAACAGGAGCAGGAAACACAGTTGCCTCATTTGATTCATAGTTTGGTTTATTTTTTCTACGAATATGGATATTAGAGGAAAGTGAAAACTTAACGGAAGATAGATAGGCAGGTATAGCAGCTAAAAACGGACATTTTATAGGCGAAACCTCTTTATATGCTTTTCAACTTTATTTATATGCAGTTTTAGCCTGTTCGTCGACTACTGATATCTGAATACTTAAGAATTGTATATTTGTGTAGATGCCATTAATCGAGAGGATAGCCAAGTTTAGTACCGCACACCGGTTCCTCAGCCATATTATTTTCTGGCTGATCACCACAATTGTGTTTTTTAACCGGTATGATATAGGAGAATACAACGATTTTGGTAATATCCTTGTCAGGCATACTTTCTATATCTCATTCACCATTATTGCTTCTTATTTTTTAGCCTATATCATTATTCCAGGGTTAATTACGGCGAGAAATTATTATCCAGTAGCAGCTTATTTTTTTATAGGCAGTTATATCATCTGTGTATGTGCCAGGATTGTTGTGGTGCACATTTTGGAGCCCATTATAAGAACACCTCCTTTTGACCAGGAATCGATCTGGGAAATTATGTTGGATGTACCTAAACTCATTACCCATTATTTTGCGCTAACTTTTTCTGCGGCATGGATCTTTGCCTTTATCAAATTGATCAAGGAACAATATACTGCCCAGCAGCACAAACTTTCTGTCGAAAAAGAAAGGGCAGAGACAGAGTTGAAAGCATTAAAGGCGCAGTTAAACCCTCATTTTCTTTTTAACACCCTGAACAATATTTATTCGCTGTCGTTGGTGAATTCTCCTGTTACTTCAAAATCTATTGCTGGCCTGTCAGAAATATTGGATCATGTACTGTACAGGTGCAATGGAATGTATGTTCCTCTATCTGCCGAGATCAACCTGGTTAAAAATTATATCGAGCTTGAAAAATTAAGGTATGGTAGCCGTTTGGAAGTAAATTTTACGCATTCAATAGATCGGGAGGCCAATATTGCCCCTTTGATTTTACTTTCGCTGGTAGAAAATGCCTTTAAACATGGTGCTGGAGAAGATATTGGTCAGCCGGTAATCAATATCGATTTAAAATTAACAGATAACCGTTTCCGTTTTATGGTTTCTAATGGTTTTATTCCGAACAGGGAAGAAGGGAATGATAGAATTGGCATCAATAACATTACCAAACAGCTCCAGTTACTTTACCCCGGATTATATGATTTAAGTATTTCCGACCAAGATAATATCTTTGTCGTATTGCTGAATATTAACCTGCAAAACCATTTCATTAAACAACAAAATCACTATGAAAGTCAGATGTCTTTTAGTTGATGATGAACCTTTGGCTATTCAATTGATACAGAATCATATTGATCAATTGGATACCTTTGAGGTGGTGGGTACCTGTTCAAATGCAATTAAGGCATTGGAAGTGTTAAGGTCTGTGCCTGTAGATCTCTTGTTCCTGGATATTAAGATGCCACAGATCACAGGGATTGATTTTCTTAAAACATTAAAAAACCCGCCTGCTGTAATCATTACAACGGCTTACCGTGAATATGCAATAGAGGGTTACGACCTTGACTTGGTGGATTATCTGTTGAAACCCATCACCTTTGACCGGTTTTTTAAAGCGGTAGACCGTTACTTAAGGCTAAAAAAACCCGTTGCTAAAACAGAAATATCGGCTTCCGCAACTCAGCAATTTATACATATAAAAGCTGGGGGTAAATTCCACAACCTGAATAAAGAAGAACTTTTATACGTAGAAAGTTTAAAGGATTATATTGTCATTCACTGCACAGATAAAAAAATCACCGCTAAATACAAAATCGGCGATCTGGAAGCGGAGTTAGGGGAAACTGTATTTTTGCGTATTCACCGCTCATTTATTGTTAACCTGAAAAAAGTAACTGCTTTTACAGCCTATGATGTGGAAATTGGGAGCAAAGAGCTTCCTATTGGCGCAAGTTATAAAGAATATGTGTTTAAAAAGCTGCAGCATGCTGCACTTAAATGATACTAGTTTGGTACTACCAGGTATGATACCAAAAAAGCCACTTTTTAGGGTGGCTTAAATGATTAGTACTAGACGGGACTATTTAAATACGTAAAATTTATTAAAACATTTATAACATTTGTACCGCTTGATGGAAACCCATGGCATGAGTGTTTTGAATATAAAACCTCTCGGCACCCTGTAGGTCTCAAAATTTTTGCATTTTGGACAGGATGGGCAGGTTGAAACCACAGATAATTCCTTGGGCGATGTCATAGTAAGTATAGTTGTTTGGGAAATCAAATTTAAACAAAATAAATGCAAATAATGTAGTAGAAAAACTACCATTTTATTTATTTCGTCGACTATTTTGCATTAATCCTGGAAGATTACACGCTCGAACGGGTTTTTAAAACCTTTTCCAGTTTTATAATCCATAATTTCGCTATCCGTTAATAAACATGTGGTTAGCGATTTTTTTAATTCTTCAGCGTCCATTTCCTGACCGATAAAAACCAGCTCATTTTTACGGTCACCGAAGTCATTGTCCCAATCAGCATGTATTGCTACTCTGTTCTCCAAATAATCGCTGTATTGCTCCCGTTCCTGCAGGTTCATACTTGCCCACCAAACACCGGCAGGATCGATGCGTAGCGAGCCGCCCGCCTGCGAAAAGTTAATGGCCTGCTCTGGCATAGCTGCCAGATAAAATATGCCTTTTGACCGGATCACATTTTGAGGAAATTCTTTATTAATGTAATGCCATAACCTTTCGGGGTGAAAGGGTTTTTTGGAGCGGAATACCATAGAACTGATGCCGTATTCTTCAGTTTCGGACTGATGAACCTCTTCCAGTTCTTTTTTCCAGCCTGCACCTTCTGATGCCGATTCAAAATCGAACAGTCCTGTATTTAAAATCAGGGCAGGATCTATTTCTCCAAAAAGTGTTTCATAAATTTTTGCATCCGGGTTTAATTTGGCAATTAATGCCTTTAATACTTTGATATCATTATCGCTTACCAGATCAACTTTATTTAATAAAATCACATTGGCAAATTCGATCTGATCGGTAAGCAGGTTTACAATCGTGCGCCTGTCTGCGGCATCATCAACCATATTCCTATCAGCCAGTTTTTCGGCTGAGCCAAAATCCTGATAAAAGTTATAGGCATCTACCACGGTTACCATGGTGTCCAGCTGGCTAAACCGGCTAAGGTCAATGCCCGATGTTTCATCAATAAAAGAAAAAGTCTGTGCAACAGGGACCGGTTCCGATATGCCGGTACTTTCAATCAGCAGGTAATCAAAACGGTTTTCTTTTGCCAGTTTTTCCACTTCGATCATCAGGTCTTCACGCAGCGTACAGCAGATGCAGCCATTACTCATTTCAACCAGTTTTTCTTCTGTTTTCGATAGGCTGTGCTCGTTTTTAATCAAGGAGGCATCAATGTTTACCTCGCTCATGTCGTTCACAATAACAGCTACTTTTAAGTCCTTTTTATTCTTTAAGATAGCGTTTAGCAAAGTGGTTTTACCACTGCCCAGGAAACCGCTTAATACGGTTACCGGTAATTTTTTTATCATGTTAATGCAATTATGTTGCAAATATAGTGCTGAATATTTTAAATGCAACCGTATTGCTTTTATATTTGTGAACTAAATTTATTTTTAATGAAATTACGGAGCTACAAAATCAACCTCGACCGGATCGGTATTACCGCCTCAACACTTTGTGCCATACACTGCGCTGCCCTACCATTTTTTATTACTGTATTGCCAATGTGGGGTATGGATTTTCTGGCCAACGAAGCGGTTGAAATTGCGATGATAGTAGTTTCATTGATCATTGGGATATGGAGCCTCAGTTCGGCTTACCGGAAACAGCACCATCGTATTTTACCAATTTTAGTGCTTATCGCGGGTTTTGCCTGTATTGCAATGGGGCACTTCTCCGGAATTGAGCTGTTGGAGCCTGTTTTGATCCCACTAGGTGGCTTTACCATTGCTGCTGCACATTTTATCAACTTGCGGATGCTCAAATCCTGCCCGATAGACCATCAACACTAAAAATAGCCTTATGTCTAAAAATTATAAAATCCTTTTTATGCCAGCTTTGCTGTTCATCACGACGCTGAATCCGGCCTGTAAGCACGGCACAAATGATGGTATAGAAATTTACAGGCGTTATGCCATCAAAAATATTGTGGTAAAAAAAATGCAAAAGATGATGCCTCATGATTAACATCAAATCATTGTCTCATGTTTATGAGCAGGGAAGAAGGATAAAATTTCCCGATTGGGAAATTGCAGATATGGAACAATGGCTTTTACTGGGCTCATCGGGCAGTGGAAAGAGTACCTTATTGAATATTATTTCTGGTTTATTAAAACCTACACTGGGCGAAGTGTTGATCAACGATACCGATCTCTATCAGTTAACGGCAAGAAATATGGACCGTTTTAGGGGAAGGCATATTGGTATCATTTTTCAAAGGCCCCACCTTATCCGCTCGCTTAATGTACTTGATAACCTGGAGCTTGCCGCGGTAATGGCCGGTTTACCGATCGATGGAGAACGCAACCTGTTACTTTTAAAAGAGCTTGGCATTATAGAATTAGCCAAAAGGTATCCGGATGAACTGAGCCAGGGGCAGTTGCAAAGGGTTTCGGTAGCGCGGGCATTGGTGAATAAACCAGATCTGCTGATTGCTGATGAACCTACCTCGAGTTTGGATGATGAAAATGCTGCGCAGGTAATTAAGATGTTGACCAGCCAGGCGAAGGATAACGGTGCTGCACTGATCATTGCGACGCACGATCAAAGGGTTCGGGACCATATTGCTAAAACCTATCTACTCTAATGAATATTTTTAAAATCAGCAGCAAAAACCTCGTCAGGAATAAACTGACCACCATTCTGAACATTATTCTGGTTGCTTTTGGGGTTGGCATCTTATCCATTCTTTTTCTCGCCTCGAATCAGATTGGCAATAAGCTCGAAAAAAATGCGAAGGATATCGATCTCGTTGTTGGCGCTAAGGGAAGTCCGTTACAGTTGATATTAAGCAGTATTTACCACATCGATTACCCAACAGGGAACATTCCGGCTAAAGATGCCTACCAGTTGGCACATCACCCAATGGTTAAACGCGCTGTTCCGTTGGCCCTGGGCGATAATTATAATGGTTACCGTATTGTGGGCACCGATAGCACTTTCAGCCACCTTTATGGTTTAGCTGTTCAGAAGGGGGATTTCTGGCACAAAGATTTAGAAGTAACCATCGGCAGTACAGTGGCCTCTGAATCGAAACTGAAAATTGGCGATTCGTTTTTTGGGGCGCACGGATTAATGGGCAATGGCGATATCCATAAGCAGCACGCCTATGTGGTAAAGGGTATTTTAAAGCCACAGGGCAATATTACCGATAACCTGATCCTGACCAATATTGGCAGCGTGTACAAAATGCATGAAGAAAAGCACGAGGAGAGCCATCATTCTCCGGTAGCGGAAGCCAAAGAAATTAACGATAAACAGATTACGGCCTTATTGATCCAGTATAAATCGCCGATGTCGGTTATCCTCTTTCCAAGAATGGTGAACCAAAGTACCAACATGCAGGCGGCTTCACCGGCGATGGAAAGCGCGAGGCTTTTTTCACTGATTGGCGTTGGGATTGATACCCTGCAATGGTTCGCGGTGTTTATCATGGCCATAGCAGCGCTAAGTATTTTCATCAGCCTGTATAATGCCATGAAAGAGCGGAAATATGATCTGGCGGTGATGCGCTGCCTGGGTGCATCCAAATCGAAACTGTTTTTTCTGGTGATGTTTGAAGGCATCCTGGTTACACTAATAGGTGCCTGTTTAGGCTTATTGATCGGGCATATTGCCCTCGAAGTAATCGGCGCTTATCAACAATCCTCGCAGGCAAAACTAACCGGAATGACTGCCGTTCCGCAAGAAGTATATTTAATCTGGACCGGTTTATTTATCGGCACTTTAGCCTCGCTAATTCCGGCCATGCAGATTTATAAGGTTGATATTGCAGCAACTTTAACGAAAGACCGTTAAGTGATGAAGAAATTAGGTTTGTTAGTTTTTTTATGTTTAGGTTTCCAGGTACTGGCGGCGCAGGTTCGGGTACATACCGACATGCGCACGCCAACTTGGACTATCATCGGGCTGAGGTACGATGCTGAACTTGCACCGGGCAAATGGGGGAGTGTTTTTCCGCCTCCTTTAAAGGCTTTAAACAATAAGGTAATCGAACTGCCGGGTTATATCATTCCCACCAAAGTAGGTGCTAAATTCAGCGAGTTTATGTTCTCCATTGTACCCATCGCCTCCTGTCCTTATTGCGGTTCGGGCGATATTCCTGCAATGATCCAGGTAAAAATGATGACTTCTATTCCCATTACCGAAAAACCAGTCAAACTAAAAGGAATATTTATCATTAATGATTCGGGCGATGACCGGAGCGAATTTTTTCTTTTAAATGCAAAACAGTTGTAATGAAAAAACAGGTAACGGTTTTATTGATCCTGGTTTCTTTTTCGGCTATTGCACAGGTAAATGTACATACTGATATGCGAACGCCAACCTGGAACCTGATCGGCTTGAAATACGATAAACAGGTAAAACCTCTGGTTTGGCAGGCTGTTTTTCCGCCGGCATTAAAAGCAATTAATAATAAGATTATTGAGCTGCCCGGTTTTATTATTCCCACTAAGGTGGGCAATAGTTTTACTGAGTTTATGTTTTCAATTGTGCCCGTTGCTTCCTGTCCTTACTGCGGCACGGGTGATATCCCCTCGATGATAGAGGTTAAGACGTTAAAGCCGGTTACCTGGACGGAGGAACCCATTACCCTTAAAGGAAAATTTGTTATCAATGATTCTGGTGATAGCCGGTCAACCTTTTTTCTTTTAGATGCCGGGAAAAAATGAAAAAACTATATTTTGTATTTCTTTTGTTATGGGGAAGTGCTGCTTTAGCGCAGACACAGAAACACAATCCCAGCGATCAGCTGCGTTCCCTAAATTGGGATGTAATCGGTTCGGTAAAATTTGAGCTAACCGAAAAGAATGAACTTTTGCCGCTTTTTTCTGAATCGATCAAACGTTTTGAGAACCGAGAGTTTGACCTCACAGGTTACCTCATCCCAATAAAAAGCGGACAGAAGCAACAGAAGTTCTTACTGGCCACGCTACCCATCAACCAGTGTTATTTTTGCGGACAGAACGGTGTTCCGGTGATGATCATGATCGAAATGGAAAGTGCTACAGCTTACAGCGAAAAACCGATCCACGTGAAAGGGATTTTAAAACTGGAACAGAAGGATGCGAGTTATGCCCCGCCAATCAGCATCAAAAATGCAAAACTCATTAATTAATTGCTTATTTTTGTATTGCTATGGAAAATAAAACAGAGCGTTTCGAAAAACTTTTGGTTAAAAACGGATTAAAAAGGACCGCGCCACGTTTACAGGTGCTGGAAATTTTGAGTGGGAGAGATTCTGCAACCTCGCAGCCGTATTTAGAACAGGTAATGGGCAAAGATGCCGACCGTGTTACTTTATACCGCGTATTACAGGCTTTTGAGGAAAAAGGAATTATCCATAAGGTTTTAGATCAGCAGGGAACTGCCAATTATGCCATCTGTTCGGATGGTTGCAGTGCGCACGATCATCATGATGAACATGTGCATTTTAATTGTGATAACTGCCATAAGATTTACTGTCTGGATACGGTTAAAATCCCGGCCTTAAAAGTTCCTGCAGGTTTTAAAGTAGAACATTTAAACCTGATTGCTACCGGTATCTGCGCCAGTTGCTCGGATAAAGTGAATTAATTACTGTACCAAAAGGTTGCATCCCCTTATATCCGCATTGTCAAACCGGCCCAGTACTTCAAAACTTTGATCAGGATTGATCCTGCCCAGATCCTGTGTAGCGATAAATGAGCAAGAATTGATATTGGCCAGATCGATTACGTTGATGCCTCCGGTTCTGCCATTTGGGATCAGACTCAATGGATCGTTGGTATCGCGGATCAGCACCTTCATCCAGTTAGGGCAATTGAAAATGCCTTCGCCTAAAGAATAAGCCTGAGAAAGTAATTCCGTCATCCCGTATTCGCTGTGGATGGTTTTTACGCCAAATCCTTTTGTTAACTGTTCATGCAGTTCTTCGCGCACCATTTCTTTGCGTTTGCCTTTCATGCCGCCGGTTTCCATTACAATCAGTTCAGGGAAATCGATATCGAAATTTTCAATGAAATCAAGCAGGGCATAAGTAACACCAATTAAAACGGTTTTCTGTTTTTTCAATTGCAGATCGAGCAGGGTTTGCAACAGTTCATCGTGGTTGTATAAAAAGTAGCCACTTTGCGGATGTTCACTTTTTTCGATCAGATCGTTCACCATATAGATCAAAGATGAACCTGAACGTTGCTGGTAGGAAGGAAGCAGCGCTAAAAAGCAATATTCGGTAACATCCCCATAAAACTCGGTAAAGGCCTGCAGATAACTTTGTTCATACAGTTTTACATCAGTTACATGGTGGCGGCTTTGCACCATGCCCGTTGTACCCGAGCTGCTGAAAGTGATTTCAACAGGGGCGGTACTGCTCAATACCGAATGGCTTTTAAAAAAACTGATCGGCAGAAATGGAATCTGCGTTATTTCGCTTATTTCATCGGCATCAAGCCCCAGGTGGAAAATATATTCGCGGTACACGTTACAGTTTTGCGCCTGTAACTTAAAAATCTTCAGGGCGAGCGCATTAAACTCATCCGCACTTTTTATAGAAAATATATCCTCAGCTGTTAAATTCACGCTGCAAAAGTACAAAGCATTATGCTATTTTCTCGTCAGTTTTTTTCGCCAGCATTGCCATACGGAACTGGTATCCGCAATAACCACTGATGCCAGCCACCAAACCGCTTAAAATACCGGTAACCAATAGCAGTGCCCACCAAAGTTTTATGCCCGTCATTACCGCCACACGGCCGGCCAGTACATTATCATTAGGTAGGCTTTTAAAAAGCGCGTAGCCGATCCAAAGCAGGAAAATAGCAAGAAACGATTGCCAAAAGGCTATTTTTCCTGTTTTGCCAATAATGCCACAGGTAGCGAAGGAAATTACAATGATGGTCCACCAGGGAGCGATCATTTGTAAGAAAAAACAGATTATTGCGATAACGATGAAAACCATTTTACCTATTTAGAAATTTTTAAACGAGAGATAATTGTGCCCGATTTATCATCAGGACTTTGCATATAAAACAGATCGTATAGTTTGCCATTTGCCCAGGTATCGATCATGTTATCATAGAATTTACTTCCGGGGTTACCCGATTGCCCCCCAGGATAAACACCGTGTCCCTTTGGTGTTTTACCAAGTTCGATCACCATTCTCCATGAAGGACCATTGCTTTCGCCCAATGCATTAATGGTCGATTTTGCACCACCGATCTGCAACACTTTCGATCCCATCCCCGGTATTTTCGCCAGGTGCGGTACATTGCTCTGTTTTACATTTGCCCAGGCCCAATCTTTATTGATGGGGCCAAAACGCCTTTCCAAACTGTCGCAGCTATATTTAAAAGATTCGTTTACCAGATCGGCAAGTGTTTCTTTTTTAGGTGTGTTGATGTTATCATACCAGGTAGCATTCGGTTCTTTCAGAATCATTTCTACCGTACGGTCTCTGGATGGATAACGCATCGGGATTCCTTTTACCTCAAATTCATCCCCCCATATATCGTAAGTTAAACGTTTGGTCCATATTTCGAATACACTGGCTGCAATCTCATGTGCATCGTAACGTTTATTCCATTTATTTACATAAGCCAATGCTTCCTTTTGCGTGGCATTCAGCTGCTCATTGTTTAAAAAAGGCAACAATGCCGGAACCAGGTTTTGGGCAAGGATACTGTAATTATCAGTCTGCATTAAACGAATGCTATCCATGGTGGCCTTGTTCATGGCCGATAGACGGTCGTTAATTCTCTTTCCCCGTTCGTAAGGCGAAAATTCCCAGTTGATATAATATGGATAAGTGGTATCGGTAGAAGATTGGTTGGCCGAGCTTACAAAACCACGCGGTGGATTTTTTACCGTTGGGTTCTGCGCATTTGGGATCCAGCCCTGCCAGTCGTAAGCCGGATCAGTACCATCAAGAATAAATTTACCCTGATCTTTCCATTTCAAAGGAAATTTACCATTTGGGGTAATGGCGATATCGTTATCCACACTGGCAAAAACAAAATTCTGAGCAGGTGCCGTATAAAAAGTTAACGCTTTGCGGTAATCATTATAATTTTTCCCCCGGTTGAGGTAATAAAAAGTCATCAGCTCATTCGATTCTTCATGGGCAATCCACCTTAACGCATCGCCAACCGGTACATTGTCGGCCCTGCCATATTTTGGTTTTTGAAAGTAAACCACGGGACCATGGTGGGTATAATAAACGGTATCTACCTCATCCTTCCCACCGCGGATTTTGATCGTTTCCAAACGTTTCTTTGTCGCTTTCCACTGGTTATTGTACCAGTACTCGTTATGTGATGAATCCTTAAACTTGATCTGATAAAAATCCAGTACATCAGCGGCTACATTGGTTACGCCCCAGGCAATTTTCTGGTTAAAGCCGATAATCACCCCAGGTGCACCAGGCAGGGAAACGCCATAGGTATTTACGCCAGGGGCGTGTAATTGTATCTGGTACCAGATTGATGGAAGCGTTAAATCTAAATGCGGATCGTTTGCCAAAATTGGGTAACCCGAAGCCGTTTTAGCCCCAGATAGTGCCCAGTTATTACTGCCGATACCTTCTACCTTTTCTTTTGTTTTTACTGCTCCCGTTTGGGCCTGCGTAAAGCTTTCTGGTGTTTTAGGGATAGGTAGAGGTGAGAAATTCCATTTGGTGCCTACCGGGATAATCGGATCCTCGCGGAAAGGATAATCAGGAAAAAGATCTTTGGTAACTTCAGGTCCGAATTTTTTCAGGATGTTGGTCATGTAAAATTCGTCTGATCCCATGGCCAAAACGGCCGACATTTGTTTGAGCAACAAAGCACATTTAACAGGTGTCCAGTCTTCGGGTTTAAAATCGAGTATTTTATATTCTAATGGATAATTGGCATGAGAAAGCGTTTTGATATAGGCATTAATCCCTTCGGTATAGGCGAGGATCATTTCTTTTGCTTTCGGATCGGCCATCATGCCTTTTAAAGAATTTTCTGCACCGTACACCATACCCATCCTGCGTTGGTAACGGTCAACCTCAATGGCTTTACTGCCCACCACTTCACTAATTCTGCCTGCAGCAAAACGCGTCTGGAAATCCATTTGCCAGAGGCGGTGCATGGCCGTTACATAACCCTGCGCCAGGTAAAGATCGTGATCGTTTTGCGCGAAAATATGAGGGATCATGCGGTCATCAAAAACGATTTCTATTTTATCTATCGCCCCTTTAATTTTCGCTTTATGGTTAAACATAAAATGATTATTTTCTGCATTTTGCCAGAAACCCATAAAAGGATTAAGGAATTTTAACAAAGGAGGTGTACTACCTAATTTGGTATTAAATAAAAAAGCTAGTGCGATCGGAACGATGACGCAGAATAAGGCCTTAATTTTATTCATAATGGTTAGCTAACATGTCTTTTACTAAGATAGCGCAAAATGACGGTTTATGTTCAATGCAAAATACAACAAACTGTATATCAATCAAAATTATAATTTGCATTGAGATTATTATGCTAACATAATTTGTTTAATTCAAAAAAAGGATTTAAGTTTATATAACTAATAATACAAACAACCGAATTAACTAATCACCCAAATAACCAAATTAACAATCTTTTATGAGCAGAAATTTTACACAGATCTTCTATGTGTTATTATTAATGTGCGCAATTAATGTTGCTGCACAGGCACAGAGCATTACGGTGAGCGGAACCGTGAAAGATAAGCAATCGAAAGAAGGCCTTGCAGGCGTAAGTTTAACCATCAAGGGACAGTCAGGCGGTACGGCATCTTCCAGTAATGGAAGTTTCAGTTTTACCACAACGGCAAAAGTCCCTTTTACTTTAGTAGCCTCTTATGTGGGTTACGGTACAGTAGAACAACAGATTACCGGAAGTACTACAGGTATTAACTTCGAAATTGAAACTGCTGTTGTATTAGGCGGCGATGTGGTGGTTTCGGCTTCACGTACGCCAGAACGTATTTTAGAATCACCGGTTTCAATCGAACGGATGAGTGCAGCCTCAATCAGGGAAATAGCCGCTCCATCATTTTATGATGCCTTAAATAATATGAAAGGTGTGGAAAGCAGCACACAGAGTTTAACTTTTAAATCAATCAATACCCGTGGATTCAACTCGAACGGAAACACGCGTTTTAATCAATATATTGATGGAATGGATAACCAGGCGCCGGGCCTGAATTTCTCGGTAGGTAATATTGTGGGCATCACCGAACTTGATGTAGATAATGTAGAGTTATTGCCAGGTGCTTCCTCAGCGCTTTATGGTGCTGGCGGAATTAACGGTACCTTATTAATGACATCAAAAGATCCTTTTAAATATCCTGGGAATAGTTTTCAGTTTAAAACCGGTATGAACCATGTTAACGATGGCGACAGTAAAGTACAGCCGTTTAAACAATTAGATGTACGTGTGGCAAGATCGTGGAACAATAAGTTTGGGGTAAAAGCAGCATTCTCGTTTTTACAGGCCAAAGATTGGTTCGGTAATAACTACTCAAACTTCGACAGGGTAGCCAGAACGGCGAAATCCGGTGACAGAAACAGCGATCCGAACTATGACGGTATCAATGTATATGGTGATGAAGTGAGCCAGAACATGCGTAATGTAGCCTTAAGTGTTCAGAATGGAACTATAGCGGGTATTAATGCAGCAACAGGTGGTTTAATTCCTAATATTAAATCCACATTGGATGGGGCTTTTGGGGCAGCCATTCCAAATGCAGCGCAACAGGCGGGTTTTTTAGCTACTTTACCAGCGGCCTTGCGCTCTACAGTACAAAATTACCTCCCATTTTATGTTGGTTTAAAAGCAGGCCTGATTCCTGATCAAAATATTTCCAGGACAGGATATAATGAAGAAAACCTGGTTGATTATGATACCAAATCGTTAAAAGCATCAGGAGCATTATATTACAACATCAGCAATACAGTTCAGGTAGTTGGTCAGGCCAATTGGGGCACTGGAACTTCTGTTTACACCGGTTCTGACCGATATTCATTGCGTAATTTTAACATCGGGCAATACAAACTGGAGCTAAAAGGAGAAGACTTTTTCTTAAAAGCCTACACCACCCAGGAACGTTCCGGCGATTCTTATATCTCTTCTATTTTAGGAAGTTATATCAATGAGGTATCTAAACCATCAACTACCTGGTTTCCACAGTATATCGGTAATTATGTAGGTGCAAGGGCTGCGGGACAAACAGATTCACAGGCACAGGCTTTTGCTAGAGGTATTGCAGATCAGGGACGTTTTGTGCCAGGCAGCGCACAGTATGAGGTAGCAAAAGATAAAATTTTGAACACTACTATCAGTGCGACCAATATTAACGCTGTTGATCCTTCTAAAAGTGTTTACGGTGCTAAATTCGATGATAAATCGAACCTGTACCACTACGAAGGCATGTATAACTTCACCAACCTTTTTAATAAGGTAGTGGAGTTTCAGGTAGGTGCATCTTATCGTTTATACGATTTAAATTCGGCAGGTACCATTTTTAACGATTTAAATGAATCTATCGACATTAAAGAATATGGTGCTTTCGCGCAGATTGGTAAAAAACTCTTTAACGATAAAGTTAAATTTACTTTTGCCGGCCGTTATGATAAAAGCCAGAATTTTGAAGGCAGGTTTACTCCAAGGATAACAGGTGTATTCACTGTGGCCAAGAACAATAACATCAGGGTTTCTTATCAAACAGGCTACCGTAATCCAACTACCCAGAACCAATATATCGACCTTTCGGTAGGTGGCGGGTCTCAAAGACTGATCGGTGGTTTACCTGAAATTATGTTCAGTAAATATCATCTAGACAGCAACAAACCATTTACAGATGTAAGTTACCGTGCGTTTTTAGCTTCAGCAGCAAGCGGAGCGCCTAATCAGGCACTTTTACAACAATATACTTTCGATGCAAAAGGTGTCCGTCCGGAAAGCGTTCAGTCTTACGAATTAGGTTACAAAGGTTTAATCCTTCCTAATTTATTGATTGATGCTTATGGTTATTACAACATTTACAAAGATTTTATTACCGCTGTTGATGTATATCAGAATGTGAACGGCAGTTTTGTGAAATTCGGTGTTCCTGTAAATGCGGCCGGTAAAGTAACCTCCTATGGTGCTGCTTTAGGCCTGGATTACCTGGTTGGTAAATATGCCATTAGCGGTAACGTTTCCTATAACCAGATTGGCGATCTTCCTGTTAATTATATTAACGACTTTAATACGCCAAAAATCCGTTACAACCTTGGACTTGGCAATAAAGAAATCATCAAAAACTTTGGTTTCAACGTTTCTTACCGCTGGCAGGATCAGTTCTACTGGAATTCTTCTTTTGCCTCAGGTCAGGTACCAGCATACAGCTCGCTTGATGCACAGGTTAGCTTAAGAATTCCTTCGGTACAATCGGTTATTAAACTGGGCGGCTCGAATGTATTGAATAAATATTATTTCACTTCTTACGGAAACCCATCAGCCGGGGCAATTTATTATATAGCTTATAGCTTTAACCCATAAAGAATCTATTAACGCTTAAAAGCCCTTCATAACTTGAGGTATGAAGGGCTTTTTTGTGTGATACTTTTTTGATATGATTATTGTTTATCCATTGCTTCGGTTAAATCTTCCTTAATAAATTCCCAGATTTTTCCTTTTAGACAAATTGGATCAAAATCATTATCTGCCTGATGAAAATTAGTGAAGTTTTCCCTGATCTGAACTTCATCATGTGTCCATTCAAAACGTTTTTTATGCAGTTCGATCATTGCTGTTGGGGTATAAATGTCTAAAAGTTCGTGCAGATCCCAAAAGTCTTTTTTTCTCCCGCCTCTTAGTACAATATCCATCTTCATTGCAATAATTTCTGGTATGGATGCCATCCGGATTTTTTCTTGATATACCGGTTTTTCAAAAAATGGATCCATACTGTAAAAGAGGTCAAGTTTAACAACATTGTCTTTTTCTGTTCCAACAAGGTAAGATTTTCCTAAACCGGCAAATAGTCCGAAATCGCCTTGAACATAATTGAACTTTTTTCTTAACAGTTTTTCAATGCGTTCAAAATCAATTGATCCGTACTTTGCGTCAGTAAAAAGGTCTATGTCAACTGATAAACGATGACCAAGATAAAGACTCAGTGCAGTTCCACCAACCAATCTAAACTCTGCTAATTCGGGAACCTGCATCAGCTCAAGTAAAGTCTTTTTTAATAGTTGATTAACTGTATTCCAATACATAATTATTTATGCTATGATTTTCTTAGGTTAAAGGAATTATCGGTCATTTTAACCTCATCAACTTTTTGTTTACCGTAAAATCTGATTATTTCATCTTTTTCATCATCATTTCCCCGCTCCATTACTCTCTTAATAACTGCTTGATATTGTTTTTGCCAGTTTATTTTTTCGAACTCAGTGTCCCAAAAGAGAATCTGTCTAATAATTGACAAATCAGGTTTATCGTTTGAATTTTTTTTGTCTTTTTCTTTTTGTATTTCATAATAGGCCTGGAGTAGGAACATCGTGCCTTCTTCCAAGCCAAGACTCTGGTCTAATTTAATCGAAAGAGAGGTTGTTATCCCTCTTTTGCCTTTTGTAATGTCATTTAAAGTTTGTGGATATTCATTCAGTGAAAGTGCGAACGGACCTTTTTTAAATCCTTTCCTTTTAAGTTCCCGTTCCAAAATAATCCCTGGATGGATTCCTTTAAATTTACTGATCAATTTTTCCATTATCAAAAATAAACAAAAATGTTTATAATTTATTGTTTATAATTTGATTTATTAATCGCTTACTTAAAGTGTCAAATTAAAACAGGATAAACGGTTTTCTTTCGTTTATCCTGCTCTAAAGTTACATCTTTGAATACCTTTTAGCTATATTAGATTTACATTCATCTTAGTGATCCCATTATTAAATAACCTAGGTTAGTGTAAAACTTACACTATTAAATACATCTTTTATAAAAAAGCTACATCCCTTTTATAAAATATTTGTATTATAGTACTTTCTTAAGCACATCCCAGTTTAAGAGCTATGAATTTAAAAAATTGAATAAATAAGGATGGAAGCGCAAAACGACAAACCGAATGAAACAAATGACCTGATCGAAAAAGAGCAGGAAATACAGCATTTAAACAATCCGGTTGATATATCGGTAAAACCAATCGTTAAACAATACCTTGGAGAAGTTAAAAAAGTAAAGAAAGAAGGTAACCGTTTTTATTTTTCAGATGGCGATGCAAGGGTAGAGGTAAGGGTAGTAAGTGATGATATTATCAGGGTACGCCTTGCGCCACATGGTGTTTTTCTGGATGATTTTTCTTACGCCGTGCCGGAAGTAGATCAAAAAGTTTCTGTTTTTAAAATGCAGGAGCACGAAGATCACTATACCATTTCTACACACGCGGTAACCTGTAAAATTGAAAAAGCAAACTTTCATATTTCTTTTTCCGATAATATTACCAATGTGGTAATGGTTGACGAGGCCAACTCCATGCACTGGGAAGAAAATGTAGATTTTGGCGGTTATTACATTTATGCAACCAAAAAATGCCATCCTGAAGAAAATTTCTTTGGTTTAGGTGATAAATCGGGCAATTTTAACCTTCGTGGCCGCCGTTTCGAAAACTGGAATACCGATGCCTATTCTTTTGGCTGGAACCAGGATCCATTGTACAGAACTATACCTTTCTATATCGGTTTACACAATCAGGCTGCTTATGGTATCTTTTTCGATAATACATTTAAATCGTATTTCGATTTTGGGAACGAAGATGTAAATAAAACCAGTTTCTGGGCTGACGGTGGCGAGTTACAATACTACTATATCCACGGACCACACATCATGGACGTGGTGAAACGTTATGCAACCCTAACCGGAACGCATCCTATGCCTCCAAAATGGACACTAGGTTATCAGCAGTGCCGTTGGAGTTATTATCCTGAAACCAAGGTTAAAGAAATAGCCAAGCAGTTCAGAGATCGTAAAATTCCTTGTGATGCCATTTACCTGGATATTGATTATATGGACGGGTACCGCTGCTTTACCTGGAACAAAAAATACTTTCCGGATCCACGCAGGATGATCAAAGAACTTTCTGATGATGGTTTTAAAACCGTTGTAATGATTGATCCCGGAATTAAAGTAGACGATGACTACTGGGTTTTTAAAGAAGGTAAAGAGAAAAGATTTTTCTGTCGCCGTAGCGACGATTATTATATGGAAGGGCATGTTTGGCCAGGCCGTTGCCAGTTCCCGGATTTTACCAACCCTAAAGTACGTAGCTGGTGGGGTAACCTCTACAAAGAACTGGTAGATATGGGCGTGGCGGGTTTCTGGAACGATATGAACGAGCCTGCAGTATTTGGTTCGGGTACTTTCCCTAACGATGTGCGCCATAACTACGATGGTTACCGTGGTTCTCACCGGAAAGCGCATAATGTTTACGGCATGCAGATGGTACGCTCTACTTACGAAGGGCTTAAAAAACTGATGCGCAATAAACGTCCCTTTACCATTACAAGGGCAGGTTACTCTGGTATGCAGCGGTATGCCAGCGTTTGGACCGGTGATAATATTGCGACCTGGGAACACCTGAAAATAGGTAATATCCAGTGTCAGCGCTTGTCTGTTTCTGGTGTGCCTTTCTGCGGAACAGATATTGGCGGCTTTAGTGGCGAACCGGATGGCGAATTATTTACCCGCTGGATCCAGTTGGGTACATTTTCTCCTTTTATGCGGGCACACTCTGCAGGTGATACTGCCGAACGTGAACCCTGGAGCTTTGGCGAATTTTTTGAAGACATTAACCGTAAATTTATTGAGTTAAGGTACCGTTTAATGCCTTACCTGTATTCTGTGTTCTGGGAACACCACCGTTATGGCTTCCCGATTTTAAGGCCATTGGTGATGCTTGAGCAGGAAAATATCAGCAATAGTTTCCGCCAGGATGAATTCTGTTATGGTGATAAGCTGTTGATCTGCCCGGTTTTAGAACAAGGCGCAATATCAAGAAAAGTATACCTTCCAAAAGGAACATGGTACAATTTCTGGACCAACGAAATCCTGGATGGCGGTAATGAATATACCGTTGATGCAAAGATAGACAGTATGCCGATGTTCGTGCGTGCAGGTACCGTTTTACCCGAATATCCGGTAATGCAGTATGTGGATGAGAAATCGATCACAGAGGTAGTGCTGAATATTTACCATAGCGATTACGAAGTGAATTCGTACATGTACGAAGATCATGGAGATACCTTTGCCTACGAACAGGATATTTACCTGGAAAAGAAATTTACTGTAAAAGGCGATAGCAAGGCCATTAAAGTAAACCAACGCAGCGAAGGCTTGTATACACCTAATTATGAATTTTATGTCTGCAATATTATTGGCGTAAAATTCCAGGTTAAAAAGATCATTATCGATAATAAAGAGGTTCAGGATTTTTATACCGACGATCAGAACATCCTGCATTTCAAGTGCAATAAAAATTTCTTAGAAATTCAGATCTTAAGTCTGTAACATTTAGCCCCAAATGCTGTTTAGTGTTTGGGGCTTCATTTATCTAGCCAAAATATCTATGTCAGCAAAAAAAGTTCCTACAAAAAAAGCAGTTTTACCAAAAATCGATAAAAAGAAATCCGTTTGGGTACACAGTTTATTTACCGATTACGACATTGATCTTTTTCTGGTTGGGAAACATTTTAGGCTGTATGAGAAAATGGGCTCACATTTAATTAGTGTTGATGCCACGGCCGGAACTTATTTTTCGGTCTGGGCACCCAATGCTACAAATGTAAGCGTAGTTGGTAATTTTAACGATTGGAACAACGCGCAGCATCCGCTATATAAACGCTGGGATAAATCGGGTATCTGGGAAGGTTTTATTCCCGGTATTGCCAAAGGCGAGGTTTATAAATATTTTGTTAAAGGTTATGATGCATCAGAACATTTAAAAGGCGATCCCTATGCCCGCCGCTGGGAGCACCCTCCACAAACGGCCTGTATTGTTTGGGATACCGATTATACCTGGAAAGATAAAACCTGGCTCAGTAAAAGAGCGAAATTAAATGCGCTGGATCAGCCTATATCCGTTTATGAAATCCATTTAGGCTCCTGGGAGCGTGATCCCGATAATCCTGAACGGGTATTGAACTGTATGGAAGTGGCCAGCAGGCTCGTGCCTTATGTAAAAGAAATGGGGTTTACCCATGTAGAACTGATGCCGGTAATGGAGTTCCCTTATTTTCCAAGTTGGGGATATCAGATTACAGGTTATTTCGGCGCCAGCTCGCGTTATGGTTCTCCACAGGATTTAATGTACCTGATCGATGAACTGCACAAAGCCAACATTGCCGTGATACTCGATTGGGTTCCTTCTCATTTTCCTGGCGATAGGCATGGTTTATATGAGTTCGACGGTACGCATCTCTACGAACACGCCGATATGAAAAAAGGCTTTCATCCTGATTGGAAATCCTACATTTTCAATTATGACCGGAATGAAGTCCGCTCTTTTTTAATCAGCAATGCTATATTCTGGTTAGATCAGTATCATGCAGATGGACTCAGGGTTGATGCGGTGGCTTCTATGCTATACTTTAATTTCTCAAGGGAAGATGGCGATGCGGCAACCAATGAATATGGTGGAAGTGAAAATATTGGTGCTATCCAGTTTCTACAAGACCTAAATGTGGCCGTTTATGGCAATTTTGAGGGCGTGCAGACCATTGCCGAAGAAAGCAGTACTTATCCGGGGGTAACCCATCCGGTACATAATGGCGGATTGGGTTTCGGTATGAAATGGATGATGGGCTGGATGAACGATACGCTGAAATATTTTAAAGTAGATACCCTTGCCCGGAAACACCACCATCACCAGCTGAGTTTTAGCATGACCTACGCCTTTACCGAAAACTTTATGCTGCCTTTTTCGCATGATGAAGTGGTACATGGTAAATCGCCCATGCTGTATAAAATGCCTGGCGACGACTGGCAGAAATTTGCCAACCTGAGGGCGCTTTACGGTTATATGTTTACCCATCCGGGAGCAAAACTGCTGTTTATGGGGAATGAGTTCGGTCAAACTAATGAGTGGAACTTTACCCAATCGCTCGATTGGCATTTGTTGCAATACCCGCCTCATAAAGGGATGCAGGAAACGGTTAAAGCCTTAAACTTCCTTTACCGGAAAGAACCTGCGCTTTATCATTTCAATTTTAGTTACGAAGGTTTCCAGTGGCTCGATGCCGATAATGCAAACGAATCGGTATTCACCTACATGCGCAAAGGGCCAAAAGCAAAAGATACTTTGGTAATTGCCATAAATTTAACCCCGGTAGTCCGCGAGAATTATAAAATCGGTGTACCTTTTAAAACCAAGTGGAAAGAAATTTTCAATACCGACGATATTGTATATTACGGTGGAGGCATTAATAACCGTGGTGATATTGTACCTCATTTAGAAGGTTATAATGGGCAGGAATATTCGATAATGGTTGATCTGCCACCATTAGCTGTAACTATTTTCAAAAGCAAATAAGATTAATTTCATTTTTATATCACGCCAAAACTATCCTAAAAAACATAGTTTTGGCGTGATATATCTTTTTATACCGCGCCAAAACTCGTTAATTTATTATCTCTTTTGTTGGTCAATTAATTTAGGTAGTGTGAAGGGTTAATGCCAGTCTGATCTTGATAGGCTTAAAATAAGAAAAGCCTCCCATTGCTGGAAAGCTTTCTTAAACTCTGGAGTGGAAGCTTCCAGAGAGGGTGCAAAGATACGATAACTCTTTTCTTATACAAATATTATTTGCCTAATAAATTTAATGCCAATAATTGGCATCTTCCGCATCTTCGCTTTTCAGAAAATGAGATATTATAATATTCTCTAGCTTGTTGATTAAATTCTTAGCGCTAAAACTCCAGGTTGTTGATAAATGTCAATAAAACAGATGTTTATGAGTTAGGAAAGAACTTAATGAATAAAGTGAACGGCTAATCTGACACCAGGCTACTATACTTTTGTAACAACAAACAAACTGTTTTACGTCACATCCCGAAAGTATTGAAAAGGCGCTCTTGTCTATCTTTCCTGGTATTTGTGTTTTATTTTATACCTGCATATTTATATGCACAATGTGAAAATACAGCACGGACTTATGCAAATTTTCAAGGTTCATATCTTGATGGCCTTGGTATTTTAGGGGCAAATTTATACGGAAATATCGCTGATGCGCCAAATGCTATTAATGGACAAGTTAAGGATGCATCAACACTATCGGTTCCAATCGGGCTTGTCGGGCTTACAGGATCGGCCACTCAATTCCTCGAATTTACTACTGATGGCACTAATTTAGGTAAACGTACAATTGCTGCAAATACCCCTGTAACGGTTAAACTGGCGCTTCCAAAAGAATTGCTCGGGCTTTTAAGCAGTTTTGAGATTGGGAGTTTTACCGATCTGCATGCTGTTGCGGGCAGCAAACCATTAATCGGTTATGGATACGACCCCGGTTATGATGCAACGCGGAACCCGATTTATACCTCTGCAAACATTGCCGGGGTGATAGGCGGAGGAGGGGAAGTGGAAATTGCGGTAACGCCGACTCAGGATTTTAACGGAATTTATATTAAAATTTCCGGTGCGGTGCTTTCTACGGCATTATCGATAAAGGTTTTCCACGCCTATATTATGGAGTTAAGCCCTGGATCTATCAACTGTGATGAAGCCATTGATGTACTTTCGGGGGTAAAACCAACGCCACTTGGTGGGATTGCGAACTTAACAGGCACGGTAACAAATCCATTTAATGCGATTGATGCAGATCCAAATAGCTTTGCCCTGATTGATGTTGGGGCATCGGTATTAAACCAAGTGTATTTAACAACTGTTTTTAACAAGCCTTCGCAGCCTGCAGATTCGGTGACCATTGTGCTTGAAAACCCCGGTGGCGCACTTTTAGATCTTAACCTTTTAACAGGTTTTACCATCCAGCCCTATTTAAATGGAGCAAAGGCAGGACCTGCATTTGATAATACCGGAACTTTTTTAAACCTAAAACTATTACCGGGATCATCCAGCAAGTATACGCTCACTTTCTTGGTAACTGATGTTTACGACCGGTTGGAAATTACCATGGGAGGGCTTACAGGAGCATTTAGCCGTTTAAGGATTTACGACATTAAACGTAAGCTTGCTAAGCCGAGAACATTGTTAGATCCATCAACTATGGATGAGAAAACAATCTGTCAAGGTGGTACAGCGAGTTTTTCGGTACAGAATGCACAAGCTTGCACCGAATACAGATGGTACGATGCCGAAACCGGTGGCAACTTATTATATACTGGTTTAAGCTATACTCCGCCTTCCACACTGGCTGCCGGCGAATATAATTATTATGTTCAGGCAAGCCGGACATATTGTGTTACTGCTGTATCAGAGCGGTTACGGGTAAAACTTAAGGTTAATCCTTTACCCGCATTGGCTATTTCTGGGGCAACAATCTGCAGCGGGGCATCAACTGTGCTCAATGTTAGTAATCCTGATGCTGGTTTTACTTACAGCTGGTATACATCATCTTCTGGTGGCACGGCATTTAACGTAGGTCCGACTTATACTACCCCAGCACTAACAGCCACAACAACTTATTATCTTGAAGCGGTTAATACGCTAACCGGATGCAAAAATGCCGGCGGTGCTCAGGCAGTAGAAGTGAAAGTAAAACAATACGCGCCTGTACCTGCAATTGTTGGTAACGTAACGATGTGTGGTGGAACAAATGTGGCTTTTACAAATGCTTACCCCAATGGAACCTGGAGCAGTAGTAATGCAGGTATTGCAACGGTAAATGCTGCGGGTTTGGTTACAGCTATTGCAGCCGGCAATACGGTAATCAGTTATACTGTTGCCGAAGATCCTACTTATTGTGGAAAAAAAGTGGATTTTAACCTAACGGTAAATCCTCAGCCCAATTTAACATTAATGCCTGATCCCGGTATCTGCGAAGGTTTAAGCACAACCAGGCTCACATATATCAATCCTGTTTTCGATCCCATTACTTATAGCATTTCATGGGTTGGAAACCTCCTTCCAGGAGTTTCGAACCAAGTTTTACCCGCAAATGAAATTACCATCAATATACCCACCACTACGCCTGTTGCAGTGTATCAGGGGAATTTAACCATTAAAAACGCTAACGGCTGCGAGCGGACTATTCCCTTCAATTTTAGGGTAAAACTGATGCCGCATAAGCCAACAGTATCCATTAATTAAAAAAGAAATCAATCATTCATCCCTAACAAATTAACACCATGACAAAAAAAACTACAAAAAACTATTTAAGCATCTTCGCATTTTTGATGTTCTTATTGCCGATCAGCGCATTGGCACAAACGCCAAATGTATATCTGTGTGGAACAGGTACGGTAAAACTTACTCCATCATTTACAGGATATACACCTGTAGCGGGTGATAAGATTATTTGGACAGTTGACAATGTGGCTCAAAGCCCTGTAACCTATGCCACGGCAACAGATGCCATTTTTAATGTGCCTGCAACATTACCAGCCGGAACACATACTTACGCTGTTCAGGTAATACCAGCCGATGCAAATCTTTGTCCTAGTGATGCATCAGACAATACTGTGGTAGAAAAACTTCCACCTCCGGCTATTGCGGTAACAGCTCCAGGAAGTGTTTACTGTACCGATCAAACCAATACAACGGTAATTACTGCGAGCAAAGATGCTGCGCTTAATTTACCAACTGGCGTTTCCTTAGTTTACTCATGGTCTGCAACCAAAGGTGGCGTAGCGGTAAGCGATCCTACAACCTTAGGCACTGCTTCGGGTACTAATAATGAATTATTTACCTTAAAGGCAGGGGTTACGCCAGATGCTTATGTATTTACTGCAGAAGGTAAATATGCTGTTGGCTCTGCTCTTATTGTTCCTTCTACCAGTTGTACTGCAACAGCATCTAAAGCGATTACCGTTACTGTTAAACCAGGCAAAGCAACTATTGCTGTAGCACCATAAAGCTTATTTAGGTTTAACGGTCATGGTGTTTAACAGATTAGGGACAATCGTGTTTGGCGTGCTGCTGTTTCCAGCGGCAGCATGCTTTGCGCAATCTGCTAATCCCAATGCACTTAACCTTAAGCCGGGCGTTACGGTTAAACTCAGGGCCAATGGCACAGGTGCAACATCATATCAGTGGTTTAGAAATGGGAATGCTATTTCGGGTGCTACCGGGCAGGATTATGTAGTAAATGCCGCAGGAAAATATACTGTGATCACTTTTAATTTGGGTGGCTGCAGTTCCGATCTGTCTGAAGAAATGGAAGTAATTATGGAATCGGTCATATCAGCTGATGTTTCCATTGTTAAAAGGTCTGAGCGCCGGCAGGTAATAAATACCGAAGTGTTTAAATACAATTTACTGGTGCGCAATAACGGATTGGGTATGGCCACCAATGTGCAGGTAAAAGATGATCTTCCCGAAAACCTGACATTTGTGAGTCTCGATCCTACCATCGTGGGTACTGCGAGTTATAACGAGCAAACCAAAACGGTTTTATGGGCAATTCCTTCGTTAGCCAATGGCAGTTTTGTAGAACTTGTTGTCAATGTGAGGGCCATGAAACCGGGTAAAGTAGTGAATAGTGCCACTGTTACCATCAATGAAACCGATCCGGATCCATCCAACAATATTTCGGTTGATACCAAGGACATCACCGGACTTAAAATCCCAAATGTATTTACGCCAAATGGTGATGGTAAAAATGAAACTTTCTCCATCGAACGTCTTGATCTTTACAGTGAAAATCAACTTACCATTATCAACCGTTGGGGAAGTACGGTGTATGAAAAAAATGGCTATTTAAACGATTGGACAGCTAATGGCCTGGTAGATGGGACATATTTCTATATGCTTAAAGTGAAAGGCACAAACGGGCAGTGGCAGGAATTTAAAGGTTATGTTACCGTGATCAGATAAATGAAAGTTAAAAGGTGAGGATATGAAAAAGATAATTTTAACGGCATTATTCAATTTAATCTGCCTGTGCTTGTTTGCCCAGCAAAACGCACAGTTCGGACAGTATGTGTTCAATGGTTTATATATCAATCCGGCTTATGCTGGTTACAAGGAAGAACTTTACATGCAGGCATTTGTAAGGGCGCAATGGACCGGCATTCAGGGGGCACCACAAACGCTTTCCATATCAGTTGATGAAGCGGTTAAAGACGAAAGCCTTGGTTTGGGGCTTTTGGTGTCGAAAGATAAGATCGGAGCACAGACGTCGCTTAATTTTTCGGGAAATTTCGCTTACCGCATAAAGCTCGACCGTACGGAAACGAATGTACTTGCTTTTGGGATCGGACTGGGGGTAATGCAAATGGGGCTGAATGGGAGTCTTTTAGATCCCAGTGAAACAAATGATAACCGGATCCCTACGGGTTACGAGAGCCGGATTGTACCTGATATCAGAGCAGGTGTACATTACTCAAATGAAAAATTTTTTATCGGATTCTCTGCCAATAATCTGCTTACACAATATCTCCCGGTTTTTAGGGACAATAATTTACTCAGTATCACTACTAAACCGCATTTTTACCTTACGGCGGGCATGGTATTTCCGGTGAACAACGATTTTATGTTCAAACCGACGTTTTTGATCAAAGATGACCTGAACGGACCAACCTCTTTAGATCTGAACGCATTTTTAATGATCAAAGATAAACTCTGGCTGGGCGGAGTGTATAGAACATCAGTAAAACTCTTTCCAAAACCCGATCTGCAGGCCGATTTAAGGGCAAGAAGTGCTATTGGTTTAATTGCCGAATTCTTTATCCGCGAAAACCTTAGAATTGGTTATGGCTACGATTATAGTTTAAATAAACTGGGTAGCTATGATTATGGTTCGCATGAAATATCCATCGGTTATTACCTGCAAACGGCCAGGAGTAGGAGACCTAAATGTTACTTCTAACGATAATCCACCGATTATCTTATTGATATTCCTGATTTGTTTGCTTTTTACTTGTGATAGCATGCTTTCTTAACATGGATTACAAAGGCGTTATTTAGTTTTGTCGCAGTTACAAAGAAAATAAAATGAACGTTTTAAAAACCGTTTCCTCCGTTTTTACGTAACGAAAAGATAACCCTGAATTTTGCTCTCCCAAACAAATTGAAGCGGTTTTTTTGTCTATTCTTATTATTAGGACTTTTATCGGTCCTCTCTCGACCTTTGTATGCACAATTGTGTACGAATCAAAGCCGCGTATATGCTAGTTTTCAGGATTCACAAAGTGCTCCGGCGGGGCTAGGCTCGGTATCTATCAGCAATAATGCGAAGTCAGTTGATACGGATCCTGCAACAGCATCTACTTTATCTGTAAATAATGTGCTTGGCGCTTCTTCCATTACACAATACCTGGAGTTTAGTACTGATGGTACCCACAACGGCAAGAGATTGCTTCCGGCAACTACACCAGTGATTATAAAAGTATCTATCCCGTCTTCTTTTTTGGCAGTGGCAGCAACTATTGAGGTAGGTACCTTTATTGGTTTAAATACCGCAACAAAAGTAGCCACCAGAACCTCACTTTACTCGGCCTCTACAGTAGGGCTATTAAATGGAGCAGGTGCTATCGAAATCCCGTTAACCCCCAATCAGGCGTACAATGGTGTTTATGTTAAATTTTCGGCACCCGTTATTTCAGTCGGGGCATCAGCCGAAATATACGGGGCTTATATTTTAGAAGATAACCCATTGGATATCGAATGCGATAAGGGTATCGATGTATTAACCGGAGTTAACGGCGCAGGTCTGTTAAATGCCACTGCTTCAATTAGCAATCCTTACGCAGCGATAGATACAGATCCTAACTACGCCACTTTTGCTACCATTAATACCGGGTTGCAGGCCGCCAATGAGGCTTATCTCACTGCCATATTCGCCAGGCAGGGTCAACCGCTCGATTCGATCAAAGTAGTTTATGATGGCGGTGGAGGCTTAAGTTTGTTTAGTGGCTTTACCATTCAGCCCTATTTAGACGATGCCCTTGCTGGCGTTGCTTTTAACAATGGAAATGTAACCATTAAAGCAATTCCAAACACTACAAAATTCGAAGTTTCCTTTCCGGTTTCAACTGTTTTCGATCGGGTAAAAATTTCCTGGGGCGGTTTACTGGCCATTGGAACCGAACTTCATATTTATAATGTAACCAAGGTAATACCCAAACCTATACCCTTAATTGATGGACAGCAGCTTTATAGTGCTAACGTATGTTCTGGTCGCGCCACAACCTTATCTATCAGTAATCTGCAAGATTGTACTACTTATAAGTGGTATGCAGATAAAACCACTACCACTCCTTTGTTTACAGGCAATACTTATAGCCTAGGTATATTGCCCGTTGGTGATTATGTGTATTACGTAGAATCGAGGCGTAACAACTGTATTTCATCCATTTCTGAAAGAGTTAAAGTAACCATCAAGGTTAATCCACTGCCAACGGTTTCTGCTACCAACGCAGTTTCTTGTAGTGGTTCTGCGGTAAACCTTGCTGTAGATAACCCGCTTTCTGGTATCACCTATAATTGGTATGATGCTTTTACAGCTGGTAATTTAAAACATTCGGGTAATACTTATACCACGCCTGTACTTACCGCAAATACGACTTATTATGTTGAAGCAGTAAATCAGGCTACGGGCTGTGTGAGCGCTAACCGGGCAGCGCTTGCTATTCAGGTTAAGCCAATTGCTGTAGTAGGTGTTACAACAGGTACGAATAAAATCTGTATCGGTTCGGTTACTATGCTAAGTAATTTAAATGCTGGAGGCAGCTGGTCTAGTGCTAATCCGCTCGTTGCTACTGTAAACGCTAATACTGGTGAGGTAACAGGCCTTGCTGCCGGCTCAACAGTAATCAGGTATACCATTCCAGACGGACCAGCTATCTGTTCAAATTTTACCGATTTTAATTTAACCGTAACATCTCCCCCAAATTTAACATTAGGGCCAGTGCCAGAAATTTGCTCGGGCTTCACCAGCTCGTCATTAAGTTATACCAATCCGGTAAACAGTCCGGAAACTTATAGTATTAGTTGGAGCACAGCAGGATTTACATCAATAAACAACCAGGCTTTACCCTTAGGCAATATTCCTTTTACGGTGCCTTTTGATGCCGCAACAGGTATACATTCAGGCATCCTCACCATCAAAAATGCCGATGGCTGCAGTACTCAGCTCAATTTTACCATTAAAATAAACCCCAAACCACCAGCGCCGCATGTGTTGGTGCCCATAACATCACAATATTAATTAAACAAATTAAAAATCCCCATCCCCATGAACAGTACCATTAAAAAAAGCTTATTCGTAATTGCATTATTGCTGATCTGTAACTTTTTACGCGTTTCGGCGCAAATTACGCCAACCACAACAGGCGTTAACCTATTTTGCAAAGGTTCGGATCTCACCCTGCCTGCACCTCCTGCTGGCTCAAATTGGATAGTAAGGTTTAGCGCATCATCTACCACTACACCATCTACAGTAATTACTTTAGTAAGTGGAAATCAAATTGCTGCGGCAAATTTACAGAATGGATATTATTACTTAAGCTCAAAATCTACCACGGCAGGTTCATGCGAATCGGATATGCAGGAAATCCCGGTTTATGTGCTTAAACCACTGGTGCCTGACTTTGCCGCGGCTAATTTTTGTGTGGAAACGCCAATTGCACAGCTTGGAAATATTACCAATCCGGAAGATCCAACCATTACCACTTTAGCTTATCAATGGTACACTGTAGTAGGTTCAACTGAAACTGCAATTACTGGCGCAACCCAAAAAGATTATACACCAGTTTCGCCAACCGTGGGTATTACAAAATACCGCTTAAAAGTGGGTTATGTAATTAATGGTAATAAATATTGCGCCCAAACGGTAGATCATGATGTAACGGTAACGGCCAAACCAACAAAACCAACCATCACACCTGCACAAATTTCTGGAACAGCCAGCGCAGTTACTTTTTAATTGCGGGTAACACATTTTTTCCTATTTGTAAATCTATAAATGAGGCTTAGGTTTTATACCTTCCTGTTTATGGCTTTTCTGTTATTTTCATTTATAACAGCATTTAGCCAGACCGTACCCAATGGGCGGCAGAAAATCACGATCAAAAAAGGATCGTCGGTTTCTTTGCGTGCAAATTCGGGAGGGGCTACCACGTACATCTGGTTTAAAGATGGCGTATTGGTGCCTGGTCAGAACAAACAGAACCTCATTACAGCCACCGCAGGGATTTATAAAGTCGCGGCAATCAATAGTTTTGGATGTACATCCGACCTTTCGGATGAGATAGAAGTAGAGGTGATCAGTGTTCCTCAGGCAGATGTGGCCATCATCAAACGCTCGGAAACCAAAAATGTACTCAGTAACCAGATTTTTGATTATTATCTGGATGTGCGGAACAATGGTGCAGATGATGCTACACTTGTTAAAGTGAAGGATGTTTTGCCTGATAACCTCATTTTCGAAAGCCTGGCACTACCTACAGACGGTGAAGCAGCTTATGATCCGGTTACAAGGACTATCCAGTGGGGGATAGCATTCCTGGGCAATGGAAAATTTGCAGAACTCGTAGTGCATGTAAGGGCTAAGCAGCCCGGTATGGTTAGCAATACTGCAACCGTAACTGCGACCGAGAACGATCCTATATTATCAAATAACACTTCAACCGATTTAAAAGAAATTTCAGGTTTAAGGATACCAAATGTATTTACACCCAATGGGGATGGGAAAAACGATACATTTTATCTCGAAAATCTGCAATCTTTCGAATATAACGAGGTAACGGTAATCAATAGATGGGGGAGTACAGTATATCAATCAAACAAATACCTAAATGACTGGACCGCTCCGGGATTAAGTGATGGGACTTATTTCTATGTGGTTAAGGTGAAAAATGGTAATGCCGATTGGTTGGAGTATAAGGGTTATATCACCATCATCAGGTAAACACAATTAAGCTAATATGATAAGTTTAAAAAAGATCATTTTTGTTGCAGGCTGTTTTTGGTGTGCAACATTGCATGCTCAGCAGAACGCGCAGTTTGGTCAGTATGTTTTTAACGGGATGTACATTAATCCGGCATATACAGGGTATAAGGAAGAACTTTATCTCCAGGCATTCGCACGGGCACAGTGGACAGGTGTAAAAGGTGCGCCGCAAACCTTGTCAATTTCTGCTGATGAAGCCATTAATGATGAAAGCCTGGGCATAGGTGCCATTATCACTAAAGATAAGATCGGTGCACAAAGTTCGCTAAGTGCTTCGGCTAATTTCGCCTACCGCATTAAGTTAGATCGTACTGAAACGAATATCCTCGCTTTCGGCTTAGGGGTTGGGGTGATTCAGACCGGCTTGAACGGAAATTTGCTCGACCCGATTGAGCAGGGCGACAACCGTATCCCTACAGGTAGCATTAGTCAGGTGATGCCCGATATTCGTGCCGGCATCCATTATTCTAACGAGAAATTTTTTATCGGTTTCTCCGCAGATAATCTTTTGTCCAAATCTTTATCTGTTTTTACTGATTATAACCTCCTCAATGTTAAGGTACAGCCTCATTTTTATTTAAGCTCCGGTCTGGCACTTCCATTGAATGATGAATTTGTATTTAAACCCACTTTTTTAATTAAAGATGACCTCCATGGACCAACCTCTTTAGATTTAAATGCATTTTTACTGGTGAAAGAGCGCTTTTGGCTGGGGGCGGTGTACCGCACTTCCGTTAAAATATATCCCAAACAGAATTTAGAAAATAATCTTCGTGATCGTGCAGCCATTGGATTTATTACCGAATTGTTTGTTCGTCAAAACCTGCGCCTTGGCTATGGATATGATTATAGTTTGAATAAACTGGGCAACTATGATTATGGTTCGCACGAAATTTCTGTAGGGTATTATCTTGTTACCAAAAAAAGCAGAAGGCCAAAGTGTTACTTTTAGTTTAGCACTTTTAGGTGTACTCTTTTGGGTTGTTTGATTGATGGGCCTAAGGGTAAACAAATCCATAGTCTCCATGTTAAGTCTATAATAGCAATTTATCATGAATGTGTCAATTAATCGGGTAATAGATCAAGATGCCAATCTCAAAGTATGGCTATCCGATCAAGAATTCCTTTTCAGCAGATTAAGGGCTCATGATGCCAGTGCTTTCAAAATGCTCTATCAAAAATATGCTGCGGCCATCTACGGATCAATTATCAGGCAGGTTAGCGATGAGGAAAAAGCAAAATCGATTTTAGCGCAAACCTTTTGCGATGTATGGCAATCTTTTGCCAATTACGACGAAACCAAGCTACAAATATTTACCTGGATCAATCAGCTTGCGGTGCAGAACATTAAAAAAGCTACCGTATAATAAGTTTTTGGCAGCAGAATCGTCTCAATAGCCTGTTTTATTTTTATGTTCCAGTTGGATTTGCTATTATTAAGGGTCTAAAGTCTATCCCTATATTGTATGCTCGAATCCCGCAAGGTATTTTTAGTTAACGCTGTATTGAATTATTTCAGCAGTTTAAACCCGATAACGCCGGGTTTTATTCAGGAAATTGAAAAAAATCTTCAACCCATCCTCGTTAAAAAGAATAAATACATTCTCTCACCAATTGACAACAATGATGACGTTTTTTTTGTGGTAAGTGGATTGGTAAGAGGGTTTATCAAAGATGATGGTAAAGAAATCACCACCTGGATCAGTTTAGGTAATGAATTTATCGGTGCAATCCAGCATCCTGATGAAAACATCCAGCCCTCAATTGAATATTTACAAGCCCTCGAAAATTCTGAACTGGTACCCATGCCACGCACATTTATAAACAAGTTGTATTCAAGTCATCAGGAAACCAATGTAATCGGACGGAAAATCCTGGCCCTCCAGTACCATGCTGCTTCAGAGCGATCAATCCTGGCCCGTATCCCTTCAGCTGAAAGGCGCTACGAAAAATTTCTGGAGTTAAATTCTTTTGATGTATCCAAGGTCCCGTTACGCTGTATTGCCAGTTATTTAGGCATGCGCCTGGAAACGCTGAGCAGGATCCGTAGCAGGTTGGTAAAAGAATTGGTATAGTTGTATTGATTAAATTCTTATTTAGTATTATATTTATGATATGGAAATAATCCTTGAATTATTACTTGTGCTGCTTTCTATCCCTTGGAAAAAGATAGGGAAATGGCTGGAGTTTGAAAAATAACGTAAACTGAATATGAACGAAGCGCTGTGGAATAAGGTCTTGCAATTTGATCTCGATAATCCAGGGGGCGATTATTCTTTTTCGGTTAGGTTGGCCAGTGAAAACCGCTGGACAAAAGACTTTACCGAAAAAGCCATTTTGGAATACAAAAAGTTTATGTTTTTGGCAGCCGTTTCTGAGGTAATGGTTTCGCCTTCCGCCATTATTGATGTAGTTTGGCACCAACATCTTATTTTCAGCCAATCTTATGCTGATTTTTGTGTTTTATTGGGTAAAAACATTCAGCATATTCCATCAACCCATAACAAAGCACAATTTGATCAATTTAAAAAAGCGGCTGAACAAACCCGAAAACTTTACACCGATCATTTTGGCCAGCAGCCCGAAAGTATTTGGCGTTATGATACAATGTTGGATAGTTTGAGTCTTGAGCCGGCAAAAGTTAAAATTGGTTTCTTTGCGTTGTTTGGTATATTTGCCGTCATAGTACTCTCCATCCCGTTTTATTACCTGCTCAAGCCAATTTATATTCATATTGATAATCCCAATTTTATTTTGGGTTTTGTTGGGGTGTGGCTTGCGGCTTATGTAATCATTCATTTATACACAAAAAGCAGGTTTAAAGAAATTGCGCACAGCTTCGACAAACAATCATTTGTATACCATCTTAAGCCATTCGAAGTTATTTATCTCAAAGGCCATAAAATGGAAGATGTCATAAATGGAGCCATAAGTGAACTGATCCAGTCTGGCGCTGTAAGAGTTGATTTAGATCGGCGGATTTGTATTTCAGATGAAAAGGAGGGGCTTTCCGGAGAACAGCTCCAGGTAATTAATACTTTGAAAGATAGGGGTAATCTTTTTTATTCTCAATTGCTGCAATCGCTGCAAACGAAGGCGATTTTTAGAAACACGGCCAGAAGTATAGATCAGTTGAGATGGTGTTTTAATCAATCTCTACAGTTTGCGAAACTGTTTTACCTGAATTTTATCGTTTTCGCGGCGCTGATAATTTTCCCTTTAATCCGCTTGGCGACTGGTATTTCGAGGGGTAAACCTGTTTTTCAGGTAGCAGTTTTATTGGCGCTTTTAATTGTTTTTGCTGTTAATTATCTATATAAACTCAATCAGCAGTTTTTTAGCCGCACAATGCCCGATCTGTATAAAGAAACCATTTTGCCCGCAATAAAAGAAGAACACGATTGGCGCTGGGATTATTTTTTGTATGGTTCGGCGGTATTAACTTCAAGCCTGATCCCTCTGGTAAATTACCAAAGAAGTAGCACTGTTTATGCAGGAGGTGATGGCGGGAGTGGAGGCAGTTCATGTGGCTCGTCCTGCGGAAGCTCTTGCGGAAGTTGTGGAGGCTGCGGTGGCGATTAACCAAAAAAAATCTTTAACAAATTTTCAATAAATTAAAATCTTCATCAAATCTTAATCTTTCTGCCGTAATATTGTAGGCATAAGGGGTGAGAGCCTTATATCAACTTCATAGTTGAGAGCGTTAATTTAGATAGAGGGTGTAGCCAGTGGCTACATCCTTTTTTATTTTGATAATAGCCATTATGCCAATGTCAGGTTTTCCTCTTCCAGTTGCTTCAGCAGAGCTGGTACCTCGTTCCAGTGGTTAATCCGCTGGTGATGATCTTTCTTTACATTATGGAATGCAGTAAACATTAAAGGTTTGCCTTTACAGAAATCGAGGTTTTTGCAATGATCATCAATTAAGTAATCAGTATCTATAATGCTTTTGTCGCCGCATAAGATGATGTTCTTCCAGCTGATGAAAGGGAAATGCTCTGCCAGCCATTCGTGTTTTTCGAAAAGCGATAAGGGAAATTCCATGGCGGCCGAAACAATATAGATTTCATACTCTTCCATAAGCTGTTTTACCGTTTCAACAGCACCTTCCATAACGGGCAGGTTTCTGAAAAAGCCCACCCTGTTGCAAATTTTCATCACTACAGCCCTATCGGGGAAAAGTTCCTCTTCCGGTTTGCCCTTAATATCATCGCGTGTTAGCGAAATGCCTGTTTCAGTATAATAAGTCTGTAATATATGATCTTCGATGTCGGCCAGTACGCCATCCATATCTATGCCTATTGTCTTTTTCATAACTTGCTATATTTTGCAACAAAAATATTTAATATTGCAATATGTTGCAAATTTTAATTGATTTAAATTTTTATATTTGCAATATATTGCAGTAATATGGTAAAGGAAGAGCGACTACAAATCATAATAGATACCCTTGAAAAAGACAGTAAGGTAAGACTGGATGGGTTAAGTGCATTGTTGAATGTATCAGAGGATACCGTGCGCCGCGACATTAAAGAGCTCGATTCGCAAGGGCTGCTCCGTGCAGTTCGCGGCGGTGCAATTTCCCGCTCTCCTATACCACAGCACTACAGGAATAGGGAAAAATACAACCAGCAGCATAAGCAAGTCATTGCCAACAAGGCTTTGCAGTTTCTGAAAGATGGCCAGGTAGTATTTTTTGATGGTGGTACTTCGGTAGTTGCACTTGCAGCGGTATTGCCAAAAGATTTAAAGATTACCATCATTACCAACAGCTTTCCGGTAGCTAATATTTTAGAAGATCATCCTGGTGCAGAAGTGATATTTGCAGGTGGAAGATTGCACAAAACTGCATTTACCACTATGGGACAGGAAACCATCGATACTTTTAAGAAAGTGAGGGCCGATATCTGTATGTTGGGGATTTGCAGTTTGCACCACAGCATGGGCATTACATCCATTAGTTATGAAGATGCCCAGTTAAACAACATTATAATTAACCAGGCGCAGAAAACCATAGCGCTTTCGGCACTCGAAAAAATAAATACGGTAGAGCCTTATTATGTTTGCCCGGTTACCGATGTAGATGTAATCATTACCGAAACCGATGCTAATGATGCTGCTTTAGCACCTTATAAGCATTTGGGGATCGAAGTGGTTTAGGGGGGATATATATTTAATAAATCACTTTCTTTGCAGTATCATGCTTTGTGACAATGATAGTTGGGTGGATAAATTGAATATAAATAATAAGTAATTTGCCTCATCTAAATTTAATGCTCATCAATGTTTAATAGTATTTTACCACACCATATCCTGCACGAACTCATATTGATTTACGCTTGCTGGAGTATTGGAATATTCTTTTTTAGGAAAACTGAATGGATCATCAAAGCAGATATTGCTGTTACCTGGCTGATTCGGATTGTAGGGATCGCCTATTTTTTGCAGTTAGCTATAATTATAATACCAGAATTACTTAGTGGCTTTTGGTCTGGTGCTGAATATGTATCATACACTTTTGTAAATCATGGTTTCGGGCCACTTTGGCTTCAGATTTTATTTTTTCTATTGGTGTATCTATTTTCTACACAAAGCCTTTGGTTCAGTTATTTTCGGAAAACGAGGCTTTGGCGTTTAACTTTTGGCTTGCTAATATTGATCGCAAACTTAATAAATGAGATATTACTCTTATTTAGTGGTTTAGAAAGACATGAAATACTTTCATCATGGGCAGTTTCTCTTCAGTCATCACCTTTACATCTCGAATCGGTTATTGTATTTTGTTTGGTAATAGGAGTGGGTTATTTTATGGCCAGGAAAAAGAATTGAATTATCGATTGTTTAATTATGATATAACATATATAAGCGTTCTTTGCCGGTTATAGGTAATCTGAAAAAATGAAAAAAATAAGTATATGCTTGGTGTTGGTTTTTTTGTCATTAACAGTTTATAGTCAGTCAGAAAAAGACATGGATAATAGATTTTTTACTAGAAAAGAATTTAACAGCGGCTATTCCGAAGAAAAACAGGCTGCCATTGATGTTTATAAAAGAATGTTTAAGGATGGTTTTAAAGATTATACCCTGGCAAAATTTGATCTGGACTTTATTTCAAACAGCTCACAAAAGCTGGATACATTAAGTGCCTTTTTGCAGGAGAATTATGATTTTACATTCAAAAAACCAGTTCAGGAAGATGATCATTGGATTTTAGCGGGTACCGCTACCGCTTTGCCTTACACTGAAGAGGGTCTGATTTTTTGGGTGATAGATTTATATTGTAAAGGTTATGAGTTTGACTGTAAATTAAACGGTTATGGTGCATTATCAGATCCGGACAGTTTAAGTGATCTCGATGTTGAAACTGAAATGCCTGTCGGTTTTTATGAAAAAGGACTTATTGAAATTGATAAAAGAAATTTTGGTAAAGCAATCATTTGTTTTTCGGTGGAAATAAAATCATCACTTAAAATGAAAGAGGCCTTTCAGGCCAGGGGCTACTGTAAAGAGATGATTTATAGTTACAAAGCAGCCAGGAGAGATTATGACAAGGCTTTAGAAATAGATCCTGATTATGCTGATGCATTATTGAGCAGGGCTACCAATAAAGATGATGCCGGTGAATACGACGGGGCATTAAAAGATTATAATCATGTTATAGAACTTGAGCCCGATAACGGTCTTGCATATTATAACAGAGGAAATACAAAATTTAATCTTGGTGATAAAAGTGGTGCCTGTATGGATTGGAGCAAAGCAAAATCACTTGGTGACGCAAATGCACAAAAAAGACTTAATGTTGAATGTAAATAGTTAAAACGCTGGTGGCAAAAGGTTTAAATAATAAACAGAATAAATGAAAATACAAATTATCAGTGATTTGCATCAGGAATTTGGCGTTTCGGAGTTAAGCTTCCAAAATGCCGATCTTGTTATTTTAGCTGGTGATATTAACCTGGGCACAAAAGGTATAACGTGGATCAAAGAAAATATCCCTGATAAACCTGTAATTTATGTTTTAGGTAATCACGAATATTATAAAGGCACATATCCTAATACCCTCCATAAAATCATGGAGGCTTCAAAAGGATCGAATGTTCATGTGCTGGAGAATAATTTTGTAGAATTTGAAGGCGTCAGATTTCATGGGGCAACTTTATGGACCGATTTTTCCCTGTTTGGCAATCCTGTAGAATATGGAATCATTTGTCAAAGTAAGATGAATGATTATAAATTAGTCAGACGTGATCCCTCTTATTCAAAGTTGAGAACAATTGATACTTATAAAATTCACCAGATTTCTAAAAAATGGCTGCAAAAAAGTCTCGAAGAATCAAAAGGGTATATTAATGTAGTGATTACGCATCACGCGCCAAGTATACAATCGCTCCCTTTCTTATATAAGAATGATCCGGTATCATCTGCCTATGCTTCAAACCTTGAAGATATGATTGGGCAATACAAACCTGCATATTGGATACATGGGCATATTCATACGCCGGTAAGGTACAAAATAGATCAAACAGAAATTATTTGTAACCCACATGGTTATATCAGTGAAAAATACAATGGGTACCGCAAAGAATTAATAATAAAAATTTGATACGCTATTCTGAGCAATATTTGATCTGTAACTAAACGATCGTTAATTCAACTTAAGCAAATAGTCTTAATGATAAATCGGGAGAGTGCTATAGCGGATTTCATGGCTGCGTTGCACTTCGCTTGAAGTGAGGAACTATTGGTGGAAGGGATAAGCTATTCCAATTTCCCCTAAAATAAGAAAAGAGACAATCTATCCAGACTTGTCTCTTTTTTCTAACCAAATATAAACCTGTTATGAGCCAGGCTTTGTCTTTAATCTTCTATCTAAACCGGGGTTTTTCAAGAAAATGATTTATCTTTTTTAATGGTGATAAACATCGTTCCGTTTATTACTCTACAAATATAGTAAAAAATTTGA
>NNBT01001979.1_pt1 | contig 63331 bp, 59 predicted proteins | sample 1173831 | NCBI WGS metagenome assembly NNBT01 (sample SAMN07173936, study PRJNA388173) | plant metagenome | isolation source: symbiotic tissue sample KVJ10 | place: Norway: Troms, Kvaloya island | reverse complement strand
GCCAGGGGAACACGATCACCGTGCCGACGACCAGCACGGCCGGCAGCGCAAACAGCCAGTAGCGCGGCGTGAAATCGGCCGAATGGACGAAGGGCGCGGGCTGTGCCGACGCGATCGCCGCTGGAAGGGTTGTTGTGGTCGCTGTCATTCGTTCATCGACGATCTGTTGCAAGCTCGACGCCTCTTCCTTCTCCCGGATGGGAGAAGGTGGCGCGGAGCGCCGGATGAGGGCCCGCCCGCGAACCAGCCAAGCGGCACCGTCGCGCTTCAATCGGCAACGGCGGTCCCTCATCCCTGCCCTTCTCCCATACGGGAGAAGGGTTCCCCGCGCTCTTCTTCCGACGGGCTCGCCGCTCAGCCCTGCTCGCTCTTGGCGAGCACGGGCGCGAAGGTTTCGGTGGCCTTCTTCAGCTCGGCCGCCACGTCGGCGCCGCCGAGCGCGTTGGTCAGCGCCACGCCGAAGACGTCGCGGAACTCGGTCACCGGGACGATCTGCGGCAGCGCCGCGCGGGCGATCTTTGCGGAGCCGAGCAGGCAGTCGAAATACTGCTTGCCGAATTTGGACTGCGCGATGGTGTCGCTATCGAGATAGGCCGAGGCGCGGCCAGGCGCGCCGGCGCCGGCCTTCAACATCGCGACCTGCTGCGCCTTGCTGGTCATGAACTGGAGATAGAGCCAGGCCGCCTGCTTCTTCTGCGAGCCGCGCGAGATGCCCATGCCGTCGGCGAACATGCCGGCGTGATGGGCCTTGGGGCCCGGCGGCGTGATGCCGTAGCCGACCTTCCCGACGATACGCGACTTGCTGGGATCCTCAAGCGGCGTGGCGAAGCCGATGCCGTCGAGCCACATCGCGGCGCGGCCCTGCATGAAGGTGGTCTGGCACTCGTTCCAGTTGAACCCGACCTGTCCGACCGGGCCGGAGTCCTTGTTGAGCTTCTTGTAGAGTTCGCCTGCCCAGACCGCCTCCGGCGTGTCGGTCTGTAGCTTGCCATCGGCCGAGGTCGTCTCGATGCCCTGGCCGAGCAGCAGGCTCGCCCAGACCGGGACATTGGCGTTCTTGAGGCCCCGCGAGACGAAGCCGGCGATGCCCTTGGCGGGATCGTGCAGCTTGGCCGCGACCGCCGCCATCTCGTCCATGGTCTTGGGGTATTCGGCGCCCTTCGCGGCGAAGAGCTCCTTGTTGTAGTAGACCATCCAGTAGTCGACGAAGAACGGGATCGTATCGAGCGCGCCGTCTGCCTGGCGGGCATAGGCGACGGGGCCGGCGCCGAAATCCTCGAAGTTGAAATCGGGCGAGGTCAGCGAGGCGTCCTTGATATAGGGCGTCAGATCCTCGAACCACTTGCCCTTGGCGGCCATGCGCTTCTGCACATGCAGCGAGATGCCCGACACGTCGAAGCTCGGCTTGCCGGAAGCGAACTCGATCACCGCCTTCTGGCGCTGCTGCTGCTCGGGCACCTGCTCGGCCGAGACCTTGATGCCGGTGAGTTCGGTGAACTCCTTCTCGGCGGCCTGCATCAGGTCCGAACGCGGGTTCTTGACCAGCAGCACGTCGATCGTGGTGCCGGAGAAGCGCTTCCAGTTGAAGGCCGCCTGGGCGCGCGCCTCGCGCAGCACAAGCGGGGCGCCGATGGCGCCCGTCGCGGCGAATGCGGCGGTGCCGCGCATCAGCGCGCGGCGGGTCGGCTTGAGAAACAGGTCACTCATCGGTCGCCCTCCCTGGACGTGAAGCTCGGCCCTTGGCGGGCCGGTTGATGAGGCGTCCGCGCCGGGGTGAACCGGTCGCGCTCCGTCATCTTGAGACGGACGCTAATCCTGATCGAAGGCGGTTGCAAGCTAACATGTCGGTGTGCACATAGTGTCGCCCATGACCGTGGAACCGCCCCGCATGCCTGCCGTCTCCGCCCTTGCCCCGCGCCCGCTCGGCCGAACCGGGCTGCCGGTCTCGACGCTGGGTTTCGGCGCCGCGCCGCTGGGCGATCTCTATGCACGGCTCGACGAGGCAACCGCCGTGGCGACCGTCGAGGCAGCGATCGCCGGGGGCGTCACGCTGATCGACACCTCGCCGCTCTACGGCCATGGCCTGTCGGAGCATCGCGTCGGCGCCGCGCTGCGGCGGGTCCCGCGCGACGGCGTCATCCTGTCCACCAAGGTCGGGCGGGTGGCGCAGCCCTTCGCCGGACGCGGGGACGGCTCGGGCTATCTCGGCGGCCTGCCACACGGGATGCGCTTCGACTATTCCTATGACGGTGCGATGCGCTCGCTCGAGCAGTCGGCGCTGCGGCTGGGCGTCGACCGTCTCGACATCGTCCTGATCCACGACGTCGATGTCTGGACCCATGGCGAGGGAATGATCGAGCAGCGCTTTGCGGAAGCGATGAACGGCGCCTATCGCGCGCTGGAGGCCTTGCGCGCCTCGGGGGCGGTGCGCGCCATCGGCGTCGGCGTCAACGAGGCCGAGATGTGCGAACGCTTTGCCCGCGCGGGCGATTTCGACGCCATGGTGCTGGCCGGGCGCTATTCGCTGCTGGAGCAGCCGGCGCTGGCTTCCTTCATGCCGCTGGCGCTGGAGAAGGGCATCGGCCTGATGCTCGGCGGCGTCTTCAATTCCGGCATCCTCGCCACCGGCCCGGTTCCCGGCGCCAAGTACAACTATCAGCCGGCATCGCCCGAGATCCTCGCCCGGGTCGCCGCAATCGAGGCCGTCTGCACCAGCCATGGCGTGCCCCTGCGCCGCGCCGCGCTGCAGTTCCCGCTCGGCCACAAGGCGGTGGCGAGCCTCGTCATGGGCGCGGTCTCGCCCGCCGAGGTCGCCGATCAGATCGCCGAATTGTCGCAAGCCGTGCCGGCTGCGCTCTGGGCCGATCTGAAGGCGCAGGGGCTGCTCGCCGCTGATGTCCCGGTGCCGACATGACGTCCGCGCCTCGCATCGACGCGCACCAGCACTTCTGGCAGATCGCGCGCGGCGACTATGGCTGGCTGACGCCTGCGCTGGGGCCGATCCACCGCGATTTCGATCCCGACGACCTCGCGCCGCTGCTGGTCCGCCTCGCCATCGAGCACACCATCCTCGTTCAGGCCGCGCCGACGGAGGTCGAGACGCGCTTTTTGCTCGGCCTCGCCGCCGCCACGCCCTTCGTCGCCGGCGTCGTCGGGTGGACGGATTTCGAGGCCGCCGATGTCGGCGAGCGCATCACGTCGCTCGCCGCCGATCCGCTGCTGGTCGGCCTGCGACCGATGGTCCAGGACATCGCCGACGTCGCCTGGCTCGCGCGCCCGTCGCTGGCCCCGGCCTTCGCGGCGATGGTCGCGCAGGATCTGGTCTTCGACGCGCTGGTCATGACACCGCATATCCCCGCGACGCTTTCCGTGCTGGAGCGCCATCCGGACCTTGCCGTCGTCATCGACCATGCGGCCAAACCGGATCTCGTCGCGGGCGACCTCGCCGCCTGGCGCGCGGGCATCGCGGCGCTCGCCGCGCATCCGCAGGCCCATTGCAAGCTGTCGGGGCTGGTCACCGAGGCCGCCGTCGGCTGGACGATCGACACCTTGCGCCCGGTGGTCGACCATCTGCTGGCGAGCTTCGGTCCGGAGCGCCTGATCTTCGGCAGCGACTGGCCGGTCGTCACGCTGCGGGCGGATTACGACCGCTGGTTTGCGACCGCGCAGGCCCTGCTCGCCGGCTGCACGGAGGCGCAGCGTGCCGCGGTCTTCGGTGGGAATGCTCAGCGGGTCTATCTCGAGTGGCGGGGTCGGGTGTGAGTGCGGCCTTGCCTCAAACAATCAGGACGCGACCATGCTGAAAAACCTCGACCCCGTCCTTTCCGCCGACCTGCTCTGGATCCTCGCCGCGATGGGCCATGGCGACGATCTCGCGCTGGTCGATGCCAACCACCCGGCGGAAACCATCGCCGCCGCCACCACCAGCGGGCGACTGGTGCGGCTGCCGGGGCTGACGATGGAACGGGCGGCGCGCGCCATCCTCTCCGTGCTGCCGATCGACGATTTCGAGCCCGATCCGCTGCGCCGGATGCAGGTCGTCGGCGATCCCGATGCGATTCCGGACGTGCAGGCGGCGATTCAACGTGAGATCGATACGGCGCTGGGCGCGCCCACCCCGCTTGCCGGCATCGAGCGCTTCGCCTTCTACGAGGCGGCGCGCGCGTCCTTCGCGGTGGTGCAGGTCGGCGATCCGCGCCCCTATGGCTGCTTCCTGCTGCGCAAGGGCGTGATCGCCGGAGAGCCGGGCTGAGGGCCGGCTGACCCTAGCCTTCCGCCTTCGCCACCGCCTGCCGCAGCCGCGCCAGCGCCTCGGTGGCGCCTGCCTTGCGGGTGGCGTCTCCCGATTCGGCGTCCTTGGCGATGACCTCGGACAAGGCTGCGACCGTAATGTCGGCCTTGGCCGCCGTCAGCTTCAGCACGGCGTTGGCGATGATGTTGGGCCAGAACGCCGCCCCGCCCTTGGCCAGCCCCTTGGCCTTGCGGCCCTCGAATTCGCGGGCGAGTTGTTCGGGGGTCTTCTGGGCCATGATGTCGAACCTGTTGCGGAGAGCGCCGCTGCCTATCACGAAATCCCGGGCTTGCCTGCCCCCGTCGGCATGGTGGAGGTCGGGCCATTATGGCGCGGATGATCAGACGACGTATCCCCGGGCCTGAAGCCTGAGCCTATCCTGCGCGTGCTTTCCCCGGGCGAGAGGGGGCGCGAGACATCGTGCACGGCGACGCCATCTCGTCCCGCGCATCCCCTCGAATCCGCATTCAGTGTGAGAACTGTGCCCACCGCGGCCACAGGCCGGATGGGGCTTTCGGCGCGTCCGGGGCGGTTCCCTGGGGAACAGCGCGCAAGCCAGCCGGCTGCGATCCTCTCGTCATCGAAACAGCGGCGCCTCGCCGGCACGAAGCCCGGGCCGCGCCTCGACAGGGAGGATCATGTCATGGCCAGGCCCGTCTGCGATCCGCGCGAACCGAAGCTGCTGCGCGGCGACAAGCATGCCGCCGTCAGGGTTGTCCAGGACGCGCTGAACCGGCGCGGTTCGCGGCTTGCCGTCGACGGCGATTTCGGCGGTCACACCGAGCGCGCCGTGACGAAGTTCCAGCACGACATGGAGCGCGTCCAGGGCGCCACCGCCGGGGTCGTCGGGCCGAGCACGCTGAACGCGCTGGGCATCACCGGGCCGGTGCGCGACATGCTGGTCAAGGCGCCGCCCAAGCATGTCGAGGGGAACGACTGGCACGGCAAGCTCGGCTTCTCCCGCGTCAATCTGGGCGGGATGTCCGTCGATCCCAATACGCGCCGCCTGGTGCCGGCGGTCGGTACCGGCTGGGTGCTGAGCGGCCATGAAAGCCTGGTCGGCGGGCGCATCACCAACAGCGATCAGGTCTGGCATTTCCATGATGCCGAGGATCCCGATCGCACCACGATCGGCAACAACGAATGCGCGCTGCTGGTGCAGGCCTTCGGCTGTGGCGGCACTCGCTATTGGCGCCGGGGGCCGCAGGTGAGGTCACGGACCCATCTTCCCCGCGGCACGGTGATCGCGACCCTGCGCGACGGCGTCTACTGGAACGACCATTCCGGCCGCTCTCATGTCGGCATCTTCGATGGGTTCCTGCCCAACAGGAAGGGCTTCAGGATGTATGACCAGTCCAATGGCGCCAACATCGCGCTCCGGGAGTATGCGTTCTACGACAGCTATGACCCCGACGAGATGGTGGAGAAGAAGCACAAATCCAAGCATGGCGACCTGACAATCCCGGTCTATGATGATAATCACCGGCTGCTGGGTTATACGGTGATCGAGGACGACTACTACAAGAAGCACAAGTTCAGGCGCATCGGGATCGGTGACGAGTACTACGTTATGTACAGCACCACCGAGCCCAACCTCGTCATGCTCTGAACGGCGGAGGGTTTGATCGAGCGCAAGGACGGGGGCGTTGGCTTGCCCTCAAGCTGGGGCCTACTTTAGAATCTTTCCAAGATGCCGTTGCCCCGAAAGCTGATTGCCATGATGCTCAAGCCCTATTGGTTGCGCTTCCACCGCTGGATCACGCTCGTCTTCGCCCTGCCGCTGATCGCGTTGATCCTGAGCGGGCTGGTTCTTTCGGTCGAGCCGCTGGCGCAGCGGACGCGGCCGGTGGCGCCGGTCACAGAAGCCTCGGTGCTGGCGGCGCTGCAGAAGTTCGATCCTGAAGGCAAAGCGACCGGGCTGACGATCCGCACCTATGACCAGTTGATGACACTGAACGGGGTCGGGCCCGACGGCTCAGTCGATGTCAGCCTTAGCACCGGCGAGGAAGTCGACGAGCCGGGATGGGCCGACTGGTTCGGCACAGCCCGGCAGCTGCATGAGCGGCTGCTGCTGGATCTCGGCTGGCTCGTCACGGCCTCGACCATCGCGATGCTCGCGCTGGCGCTGCTGGGCGTGCTGATGGGCTGGCCGCGCTTTCGCAACACGCTGGGCGGCTGGCACAATGTCGCGGCCTGGGTCTTCCTGCCGCTGATCGTGCTGTCGCCGCTGACCGGGCTCGCCATCGCCTTCGGCGTCAGCTTCACGCCGGCGTCGCCAGCCGGGGCGCGGCCGGCGCGGCTGCCGTTGGCGGAGGCGATTCCGCTCGTCGCCCGCGCGCATGACCTCGCCGACCTGACCTCGCTGCGGGTGCGCGGCGGGCGGCTGCTGGCGCGGGTCTATGTCGGCGACCGGCTGACCGGCGTGGTCGTGACGCGCGAGGGGCTCGAGGCGCCGCCGATGAACTGGCCGCGTGCGCTGCACGAAGGCAACTGGCATGCGCTCTGGGGCAGCGGACTCAACCTCGCGCTCTCGCTGGTGCTGGCCGGGCTCTGGGGCACGGGGCTGGTGATCTGGGCGAAGCGCCGCTTCCGCAAGCGCAACCCGCGTCCACGGCTGGCGGTGGCCTGAGCATGCGCGTCGCACTTGCCGGGCCGGCGGGGCTGCCGTAACCGGGAGGCTCCGAGCGCCCGCCCGAAGACCCTGCCATGACCGCCACGCTGTCCCAACGCTATGCCGCCCTGGTCGAATCCGCGGCGATCGAGCGCGATCCGGCGCAGGTCGCCGTCGTGAAGCGGCTGTCCGCGCTGGCCGAGACGCTCGCCGCGCAGCGGCTGGCGCAGAAGAGCAGCGCGCTGGGGTGGCTGTTCGGCAAGAAGGCGGCGGCGAAAGATGCGCCCAAGGGGCTCTACATCTGGGGCTCGGTCGGCCGCGGCAAGACGATGCTGATGGATCTGTTCTACGAGTCGGTGCCGATGCCTCTTCGGCGCCGGGTGCATTTCCACGAATTCCTGGCCGATGTGCATGGCCGCATCCACGCCTATCGCCAGAGGCTCAAGGCCGGCGAGGTCAAGGATCCCGATCCGATCGGCCCCGTGGCGGCGGACCTGGCCAAGGAGGCCCGGCTGCTGTGCTTCGACGAATTCACCGTCACCGACATCGCCGACGCGATGATCCTCGGGCGGCTGTTCACGGCGCTGTTCGCTGCCGGGGTGGTCGTGGTCGCGACCTCGAATGTCGAGCCGTCGCGGCTCTATGAGGGCGGGCTCAACCGCTCGCTGTTCCTGCCGTTCGTGGCGCTGCTGACCGAGAAGGTCGAGGTTCTCAAGCTCGAGGCGCGCACCGATTTCCGGATGGAGAAGCTCGGCGGCGCGCCGGTCTATCGCGTGCCGGCCGATGCGGCGGCTGAGGTTGCGCTGGACGACGCCTTCCGCAAGCTCTCCGGCGCGGCGAAGGGCCAAAGGCTCGTGATCGACGTCAAGGGCCACGAGCTGGTCGTGCCGCAGGCGGCGGGCGGCGTGGCGCGGGCGGGCTTCGGCGATCTCTGCAGCAAGGCTTATGGCGCCTCGGACTATATCGCGCTGGCGCAGCGCTTCCACACGCTGGTGCTGGACGACATTCCCGTGCTCGCCGACGAGCAGCGCAACGAGACCAAGCGCTTCATCATCCTGATCGATACGCTCTACGAGCATCATGTGAAGCTGGTCGCCTCGGCGCAGGCCGAGCCGCATGAGCTGTACCGGGCCAAGACCGGACGCGAGGCCTTCGAGTTCGACCGCACCGTCTCGCGGCTGATCGAGATGCGCTCCGACGACTATCTCGGCTTGCCGCATGGCCGCGCCGATTCGGCGGCGAGCGGCGACAGCGGCGGGCTGGTGGAGACGTGAGGGTGGTGCTGCGTATCGATTCCGCTCCGTCATTCCGGGGCGCCCCGCAGGGGCGAGCCCGGAACCCAGAGCCGATGTCGCGAATCCAGCTTCGCGCATGCGGCGGTCCGGCCAACCGTATGAGGGCATCACTTCTGGGTTCCGGGCTCATCGCTGCGCGATGCCCCGGAATGACGGCGTCGCGGTTCTGCCTCCGGGACGTCGGGTGATTCCATGACCCAGCGCGAGCCGAGCGAGACCCGCATCCTCACCGTCGCCAGCGAGCATCTGCGCCGGTTCGGGCTGAAGCGGTTCACGGTCGTCGCGGTCGCCGAAGAGGCGGGCATGACCCATGCCAATGTCTATCGCTACTTTCCCTCGCGCGCGGCGCTGGTCGATGCCGTCGTCGATGTCTGGCTGAAGGCGACCGAGCGGCGGCTCGCCGACATCGCCGATGGCCCCGACCCGGCCGACGACAAGCTCGAGCGGCTGATCCTGGCGTTGGCCAAGGCCAACCGCGACCTGTTGACCGAGGAGCCGCATCTCTTCGCGGCGCTGTCGCAGGCGGTGGCGAAGCGCCACGCCATCAGCCGGCGCAACCGGGCCCGGGTGCGGGCCCTGTTCGAGCGGGTCATCGACGAGGGCGTCGCCTCGGGCAGTTTCGAGACGCGCGACCGCGACCGGGCCATCGCCTTCGTCATCGACGCGACGCACCGCTTCATCCATCCATCCGCGCTGGAGCTCGATGCCGATGTGCCCCAGGCGTCGATCGACATGCGCCTGTCGACATTGATCCGGGTGGCGCTGCGGGTGCTGGGCAGCGGCATCGTCTGAAAATTCCTGTGACAAATTACATCTGATGTAAATTGTCATTGTGGCCGTCCCGTGCCATTCTGAGGCAGGAATTCGGGCTCTTTCCGCCAAGTCCTTGAAAAGGCTCGCGCCGCCGCTGACGTTCCGACAGGGGCCGCGCCTGGGCGGGTCTTTGCGACCGTGTCGCATGAGGGTTGCGGCAAAAGGGCCATTTGGGCCAAAGGAGCCGACGGTTTCGCCGGTTCGCCGGCATTTCGCAGCGTCAGGACAAAGGACTAGGCAATGGCCCGCAAGAAGATCGCCCTCATCGGCGCCGGCCAGATCGGCGGCACGCTCGCCCATCTCGCCGGCTTGAAGGAACTCGGCGACATCGTGCTGTTCGACATCGCCGACGGCATCCCGCAGGGCAAGGGCCTCGACATCGCCGAATCCGCACCGGTCGACGGCTTCGACGCCGCCTACAAGGGCACCTCGTCCTATGAGGACATCAAGGGCGCCGACGTGATCATCGTCACCGCCGGCGTGCCGCGCAAGCCCGGCATGAGCCGCGACGATCTGATCGGCATCAACCTCAAGGTGATGAAGGCCGTCGGCGAGGGCATCAAGACCTACGCGCCCAAGGCCTTCGTGATCTGCATCACCAACCCGCTCGATGCGATGGTCTGGGCGCTGCAGAAGTTCTCGGGCCTCAAGCCCAACATGATCTGCGGCATGGCCGGCGTGCTGGATTCGGCCCGTTTCCGCCACTTCCTCGCCGACGAGTTCCAGGTCTCGGTCAAGGACGTCTCGGCCTTCGTGCTCGGCGGCCATGGCGACGACATGGTGCCGCTGGTGCGTTATTCCGGCGTGGCCGGCATCCCGCTGCCCGACCTGATCAAGATGAAGTGGACGACGCAGGAGCGCATCGACGCCATCGTCGACCGCACCCGCAAGGGTGGCGGCGAGATCGTCAACCTGCTCAAGACCGGCTCGGCCTTCTATGCGCCGGCCGCGTCGGCCATCGCGATGGCCGAGAGCTATCTCAAGGACCAGAAGCGCGTGCTGCCGGCGGCCGCCGCGCTCAAGGGCCAGTACGGCGTGCGCGACATGTTCCTGGGTGTGCCGGTCGTGATCGGCGCCAAGGGCGTCGAGCGCGTCGTCAAGATCCGCCTTAACAAGGCCGAGCAGGAGATGCTGTCGAAGTCGGTGGCGTCCGTGCAGGGCCTGATCGAGGCCTGCAAGGCCATCGATTCGTCACTGGCGTGATCTAGAGCGGGTTGGTGAGGGCGCGCGACCGGCGCGCCCGTCCCGCCCGCTCCTCGCCGCCCCCCATTCGTTTCCAGGGAAACCGAGCACATGAACATCCACGAATACCAGGGCAAGGCCGTCCTCAAGGAGTTCGGCGCGCCCGTCTCCGCCGGCTTCCCCGCCCTGACGGTGGCGGAGGCGGTCGAGGCCGCCAAGAAGCTGCCCGGGCCGCTTTACGTCGTGAAGTCGCAGATCCATGCGGGCGGCCGCGGCAAGGGCAAGTTCAAGGAGCTCGGCCCGGACGCGAAGGGCGGCGTGCGCCTGGCCAAGTCGGTCGAAGAGGTCGAGGCCCACGCCAAGGAGATGCTCGGCAACACCCTCGTGACCGCGCAGACCGGCGAGGCCGGCAAGCAGGTCAACCGCCTCTATATCGAGGACGGCTCCGACATCTCGAAGGAGTTCTACCTCTCGGCGCTGGTCGATCGCGAGACCTCGCGCGTCGCCTTCGTCGTCTCGACGGAAGGCGGCATGGACATCGAGGCCGTCGCCCATGACACGCCGGAGAAGATCGAGACCTTCTCGGTCGATCCCGCGACCGGCATCATGCCCCATCACGGCCGCAGCATGGCCCGCATCCTCGGCCTGACCGGCGACCAGGCCAAGCAGGCCGGGGCGGTTCTGGCCCAGATCTACACCGCGTTCGTGGCCAAGGACATGGACATGCTGGAGATCAACCCGCTGATCGTGACGACGCAGGGGCAGATCAAATGCCTCGACGCCAAGATCTCGTTCGACTCCAACTCGCTCTACCGTCACCCCGAGATCGTTGCGCTCCGCGACACGACGGAAGAGGACGAGAAGGAGATCGAGGCCTCCAAGTATGACCTCGCCTATATCGCGCTCGACGGCACGATCGGCTGCATGGTCAATGGCGCGGGCCTGGCCATGGCCACCCTCGACATCATCCAGCTCTATGGCGAGAGCCCTGCGAACTTCCTCGACGTCGGCGGCGGCGCCTCGGAAGAGAAGGTGACGGCGGCGTTCAAGATCATCACCGCCGACCCGAAGGTGAAGGGCATCCTGGTCAACATCTTCGGCGGCATCATGAAGTGCGACGTCATCGCGCGCGGCGTCATCGCCGCGGTGAAGGCCGTCGGCCTGCAGGTCCCGCTGGTCGTCCGCCTCGAAGGCACCAACGTCCAGGAAGGCAAGGACATCATCTCGTCCTCGGGCCTCAACGTCATTTCGGCCGACGACCTCGACGACGCCGCGCAGAAGATCGTCGCCGCGATCAAGAAGGCTTGAGGAGCAACCATGTCCATCCTGATCGACAAGAACACCAAGGTCATCTGCCAGGGCTTCACCGGCAAGAACGGGACCTTCCACTCCGAGCAGGCGATCGCCTATGGCACGCAGATGGTCGGTGGCACCTCGCCGGGGAAGGGCGGTTCGCTCCATCTCGGCCTGCCCGTCTTCGACAGCGTGTTCGAGGCCAAGGAAAAGACCGGCGCGACCGCGTCCGTCGTCTATGTGCCGCCTCCGGGCGCGGCGGATGCGATCTGTGAGGCGATCGACGCCGAGATCCCGCTGATCATCTGCATCACCGAGGGCATCCCGGTGCTCGACATGGTCAAGGTCAAGCGCTCGCTGTCGGGCTCCAAGTCGCGCCTGATCGGGCCCAACTGCCCCGGTGTCGTCACGGCGGGCGAGTGCAAGATCGGCATCATGCCGGCCAACATCTTCAAGCCGGGTTCGGTGGGCATCGTCTCGCGTTCGGGCACGCTGACCTATGAGGCGGTGTTCCAGACCACCCGCGAGGGTCTTGGCCAGACGACGGCGGTCGGCATCGGCGGCGATCCGGTCAAGGGCACCGAGTTCATCGACATGCTCGAGATGTTCCTGGCCGACGAGAAGACGACCTCGATCGTGATGATCGGCGAGATCGGCGGCTCGGCCGAGGAAGACGCGGCGCAGTTCATCAAGGACGAGGCCAAGCGCGGGCGCTCCAAGCCGATGGTCGGCTTCATCGCCGGCCGCACGGCGCCTCCGGGCCGCCGCATGGGCCATGCTGGAGCGATCATCTCGGGCGGCAAGGGCGGCGCGGAAGACAAGATCGCGGCCATGGAAGCGGCCGGAATCCGGGTCTCGCCCTCGCCGGCGCGCCTTGGAAAGACCTTGGTCGAGGTGTTGAAGGGCTGAGGCCCGCAGAGCGGCAAAAGGGCGTCATGGTCGGGCTTGACCCGACCATCTCTCCCCGAGCCAGCTCCCGCAGAGATGCTCGGGTCAGCCCGAGCATGACGACGTAGCAGGCAGGCAGGAAAAGGGCAGAAACGACCATGGCTCGCCAGGACATCAACGAGGCTCTCGCGCAGACGGGTTTCCTCTATGGCGGCAACGCGGCCTATATCGAGGACCTCTACGCCCGCTATCAGGCCGATCCGAAGTCGGTCGACGAGCAGTGGCAGGGCTTCTTCTCGGGGCTGAAGGATGATGGCGCGTCCATCGTCCAGAACGCCAAGGGCGCATCCTGGACCAAGCCGAACTGGCCCGTCCATGCCAATGGCGATCTCATCTCCGCGCTGGACGGCAACTGGGCCGTGGTCGAGAAGGTCGTTTCCGACAAGCTGAAGGGCAAGGCGCAGGCCAAGGGCGTCGAGATCTCGGCGGCCGATGTGCAGCAGGCGACGCGCGATTCGGTGCGTGCGATCATGCTGATCCGCGCCTACCGGATGCGCGGCCATCTCCACGCCCGGCTCGATCCGCTCGGCATCGAGCAGGTCAAGGATCCCGAAGAACTGTCGCCGGCCGCCTTCGGCTTCGGCGAGGCCGATCTCGACCGCAAGATCTTCATCGACAACGTGCTCGGCATGGAGTTCGCCTCCATCCGCGAGATGGTCGCCGTGCTGCAGCGCACCTATTGCAGCACGGTCGGCATCGAGTTCATGCACATCTCCGACCCCGAGCAGAAGGCCTGGCTGCAGGAGCGCATCGAGGGGCCCGACAAGGAGATCGCCTTCACCAAGGAAGGCAAAAAGGCGATCCTCAACAAGCTCGTCGAGGCCGAGGGCTTCGAGAAGTTCATCGACCTGAAATACACCGGCACCAAGCGCTTCGGGCTGGACGGCGGCGAGTCGCTGATCCCCGCGCTGGAGCAGATCATCAAGCGCGGCGGCGCGCTCGGCGTGCGCGACATCGTCTTCGGCATGGCCCATCGCGGCCGCCTCAATGTGCTGACCCAGGTGCTGGGCAAGCCGCATCGCGCGCTGTTCCACGAGTTCAAGGGTGGCTCCTTCGCGCCTGACGACGTCGAGGGCTCGGGCGACGTCAAGTACCATCTGGGCGCCTCGTCGGACCGCGAGTTCGACGGCAACAACGTCCACGTCTCGCTGACCGCCAACCCGTCGCATCTCGAGATCGTCGACCCCGTCGTGCTCGGCAAGGTGCGCGCCAAGCAGGACCAGTTCGGCGACATCGTCGAGCGTTCCAAGGTGCTGCCGCTGCTGCTGCATGGCGACGCCGCCTTCGCCGGCCAGGGCGTGGTCGCCGAATGCCTTGGGCTGTCAGGCCTGAAGGGACACCGCACCGGCGGCTCGATCCACTTCATCATCAACAACCAGATCGGCTTCACGACCTATCCGCGCTATTCGCGCTCCTCGCCCTATCCGTCGGATGTGGCGAAGATGGTCGAGGCCCCGGTCTTCCACGTGAACGGCGATGATCCGGAGGCGGTGGTCTTCGCCGCGAAGATCGCGATCGAGTTCCGGCAGAAGTTCCACAAGCCGGTGGTGGTGGACATGTTCTGCTATCGCCGCTTCGGCCATAACGAGGGCGACGAGCCCGGCTTCACCCAGCCGCTCATGTACCGCAAGATCCGCGGCCACAAGACGACGCTGGAGCTCTACACCGCCAAGCTCGAGGCTGAGGGCGTGATCCAGCCCGGCGAGGTCGACGAGGCGCGTGCTGCCTGGAAGGCGAAGCTCGAGGTCGAGTTCGAGGCCGGCCAGGCCTTCAAGCCCAACAAGGCCGACTGGCTCGACGGCCGCTGGGCCGGCATGAAGGCGATCCGCGCCGACGAGGACGATCCGCGTCGCGGCGCGACCGGCGTCGATGCGGCCGTGCTCAAGGAGATCACCGACAAGATCACCGCGGTGCCGCCCGGCTTCAACGTCCACAAGACGATCCAGCGCTTCCTCGACAACCGCCGCAAGGCGGTCGAGACCGGCAAGGGCATCGACTGGGCGACCGCCGAGGCCCTGGCCTTCGGCTCGCTGCTGCTCGATGGCAACCCGGTCCGGCTCTCGGGCCAGGATTGCGAGCGCGGCACCTTCTCGCAGCGCCATTCGGTGCTGATCGACCAGGAGACCGAGGCCCGTCATACCTCGCTCAACCATATCCGCGAGGACCAGTCGCGCTACGAGGTCATCAACTCGATGCTCTCGGAAGAGGCGGTGCTGGGCTTCGAATATGGGTACACCCTGTCGGAGCCCAACGCGCTGACGATGTGGGAGGCGCAGTTCGGCGACTTCGCCAATGGCGCGCAGGTCGTGTTCGACCAGTTCATCTCCTCGGGCGAGCGCAAGTGGCTGCGCATGTCGGGCCTCGTCTGCCTGCTGCCGCATGGCTATGAAGGGCAGGGCCCGGAGCATTCCTCCGCCCGTCTCGAGCGCTTCCTGCAGATGTGCGCCGAGGACAACATGCAGGTGGCGAACTGCTCGACGCCGGCGAGCTATTTCCACATCCTGCGCCGGCAGCTGAAGCGCGACTTCCGCAAGCCGCTGATCCTGATGACGCCGAAGTCGCTGCTGCGCCACAAGCGCTGCGTCTCCGACCTGGCGGAACTGGCGGAGGGCTCGACCTTCCACCGCGTGCTGCATGACGACGCCGAGCGCGGCAACTCGACGACCAAGCTGGTCAAGGATTCGAAGATCCGCCGCGTCGTCCTCTGCTCGGGCAAGGTCTATTTCGACCTGCTCGAAGAGCGCGAGAAGCGCGGCATCGACGATGTCTACCTGATGCGCGTCGAGCAGCTCTATCCGTTCCCGCTGAAGTCGCTGGCGCAGGAGCTGGCGCGCTTCAAGGGCGCCGACGTGGTCTGGTGCCAGGAAGAGCCGAAGAACATGGGCTCCTGGACCTTCGTCGAGCCCTATCTCGAATGGGTTCTCGGCCATGCCGGCTCGAAGTCGAAGCGGCCGCGCTATGTCGGGCGCCCGGCGTCGGCCGCGACCGCGACGGGCCTGATGTCCAAGCATCTCGCCCAGCTCAACGCCTTCCTGGACGAAGCCTTCGCAGGCTGAGCTCCAGACACCCGACCGCCAGACAAAAGACAGAAAACAGAGGCCTGACATGGCGACCGAAATCCGCGTACCCACCCTCGGCGAATCCGTCTCCGAGGCGACCATCGGCAAGTGGTTCAAGAAGCCGGGAGACGCCGTGAAGGCCGACGAGCCTTTGGTCGAGCTCGAGACCGACAAGGTGACGCTTGAGGTCAACGCGCCGGCCGCCGGCGTGCTCGGCGAGATCGTCGCCAAGGAAGGCGACACCGTCGGCGTGAGCGCGCTCCTGGGCATGATCTCGGCCAGCGATGGCAAGGCGGCGGCTCCCGCTCCGAAGGCCGCCGACGCTGCCGTTGCCCAGGCCTCCGGCAAGGCCGGCGAGTCGAGCTCGGCTGCAGCCGAGAAGAAGGCCGGCGAGGTCGCCGGCGACACCCAGATCAAGCCCGCGACCAAAGCCGCCGATTCCGGCCCGGCCGTGTCGCGCCTGGCCGCCGAGAGCGGCGTCGACCCGTCGACCGCCAGCGCCTCGGGCAAGGACGGTCGCGTCACCAAGGGCGACATGCTGGCCGCGATCGCGACCGGCCCCGCCGTGGCTGCCGCTGCTCCCGCCGCACCGGTTCAGATGCGTGCGCCGTCGGCCCCCGACGACGCCTCGCGCGAAGAGCGCGTCAAGATGACCAAGCTGCGCCAGACCATCGCGCGCCGCCTCAAGGAAGCCCAGGCCACGGCCGCGATGCTGACCACCTTCAACGAGGTGGACATGTCGGCGGTGATGAGCTTGCGCAACCAGTACAAGGACGTGTTCGAGAAGAAGCACGGCGTGAAGCTCGGCTTCATGGGCTTCTTCGTGAAGGCCTGCGTGCAGGCGCTGAAGGAGATCCCCTCGGTCAACGCCGAGATCGACGGCACCGACATCGTCTACAAGAACTACTACCATGTCGCGGTGGCCGTCGGCACGGATAAGGGCCTGGTCGTGCCGGTCGTGCGTGATGCCGACCAGCTCTCCATCGCCGGCGTCGAGAAGGCGATCGGCGTGCTCGGCAAGAAGGCCCGCGAGGGCGCCCTCAAGATCGAGGACATGCAGGGCGGCACCTTTACCATCTCGAATGGCGGCGTCTACGGCTCGCTGATGTCGACGCCGATCCTCAACGCGCCGCAGTCGGCGATCCTGGGCATGCATAAGATCCAGGAGCGCCCGATGGTCGTCGGCGGCCAGATCGTGGTGCGCCCGATGATGTATCTGGCGGTGAGCTACGACCACCGCATCATCGACGGCAAGGAGGCCGTGACCTTCCTCGTCCGCATCAAGGAGGCCCTGGAGGACCCGGCGCGGCTCGTGCTGGATCTCTGAGGCTTAGGCCGTGGCGGGGGATGCAGCCATGGCGGCGCTCGGCGTCGCGGGCGTCGCCCTCCTGCTGGTCCATATCACCGCGCAGGTGGTCAGCGTGACCGCGGAACGCGGTTCGGCCTGGAATGCCGGGCCGCGTGACGAAGGGAGCGCTCCGCATGGGAGGTTCGCAGGCCGCGCCGATCGCGCGCTGCGCAACTTTCAGGAAACGTTCCCGGCCTTCGCGCTCCTGGCCGTGATGCTGATGGTGCTGCAGCGGGCCGACGGCATCGGCCTGCTCGGCGCGCAGATCTGGGTGGCGGCGCGGGTGATCTACCTGCCGCTCTATCTCGCGGGCATCCCCTATCTGCGGACGCTGGCATGGCTCGCCTCGCTTGCAGGGATCCTGCTCATGGCGCTGCGCGCGGTCTTCTGAACCCGCAAGGAGATGTCGATGACGGCCTGCCCCTGTCTTCCTCGCCTGCAAGCGGGTCCGTCCCGCGCCAAATCCTGATATCCTCGCCCAAATCCACCGAGAGAACCCCATGTCCTACGATCTCGTCATCATCGGAACCGGCCCCGGCGGCTATGTCTGCGCCATTCGCGCCGCCCAGCTCGGCCTCAAGGTGGCCGTGGTCGAGAAGCGCAAGACCTTCGGCGGCACCTGCCTGAATGTCGGCTGCATCCCCTCCAAGGCGCTGCTGCACGCCTCCGAGATGTTCGAGGAGGCGTCGCACACCTTCCCGAGCCTCGGCGTGATCGTCGGCAAGCCCAAGCTCGATCTGAAGCAGATGATGGTCCACAAGCAGGAGACGGTGGACGCCAACGTCAACGGCGTCAGCTTCCTGCTGAAGAAGAACAAGGTCGAGACCTTCACCGGCACGGCGAGCATTCCGGCCGCGGGCAAGGTCGTCGTCACGGCCGAGGACGGCAAGACCCAGGAACTCGAGGCGAAGAACATCGTCATCGCCACCGGTTCCGAGCCTGCCGGCCTGGCCGGCGTGACGATCGACGAGAAGACGGTGGTGACCTCGACAGGCGCGCTCGAACTGACCGCCGTGCCGAAGGAACTCGTCGTCGTCGGCGCCGGCGTGATCGGTCTCGAGATCGGCTCGGTCTGGAGCCGGCTCGGCGCCAAGGTCACGGTCGTCGAGTATCTCGACCGGATCCTGCCCGGCATGGACGAGGAGATCGCCAAGCAGTTCGGCCGCATCCTGCAGAAGCAGGGCTTCGAGTTCATCCTCGGCTCCAAGGTCACCAAGGTCGAGACGGCCAAGAAGGGCGGCGCGACCGTCACCATCGAGCCGGCTGCCGGCGGCGAGGCCAAGACGCTGAACGCCGACATCGTGCTGGTCGCGATCGGCCGCCGCCCGAACACGGACGGGCTCGGGCTCGACGTGGCGGGCGTCACGATGGAGCGCGGCCGCGTCGTGATCGACGACCATTTCAAGACCAATGTCGCCGGCATCTACGCCATCGGCGACGTGGTGCGCGGCCCGATGCTGGCGCACAAGGCCGAGGACGAGGGCATGGCGGTGGCCGAGATCATCGCCGGCAAGCACGGCCATGTGAACTATGACGCGATCCCCAGCATCATCTACACGGCGCCGGAAGTCGCCGCGATCGGCAAGACCGAAGAGGAATTGAAGGCTGCGGGCGTCGCCTACAAGGTCGGCAAGTTCCCCTTCACCGCCAATGCCCGCTCGCGGGCGATGCGCCACACCGAGGGCTTCGTGAAGTTCCTGGCCGATGCAGAAACCGACCGCGTGCTCGGCTGCCACATCATCGGCCCCCATGCCGGCGACCTGATCGCCGAGGTGACGGTGCTGATGGAGTTCGGCGGCTCGTCGGAAGACCTCGCCCGCACCTGCCACGCCCATCCGACCCTGTCGGAAGCGGTCAGGGAAGCGGCGATGGCGGTGGAGAAGCGCCAGATCCATATGTGAGGGGGCGCCGATCTTCGCGTCTGGCCCCCTCTGGTGTAAGGTGGGGCCATGACGCGGGACGAAGCCACGACCGAACTGGCCCGTCGTACGGAGGCCTTGCGCCAGCGCGGCGCCAGGGCCGTGTTCGTTTTTGGCTCCACAGCCCGAAACGAGGCGCGCGACGACAGCGACATCGACATCTTCATCGATATCGAGCCTGGCCGGAAGTTCTCGCTACTCGATCTAGCGGGAATGCAGCTCTATCTGGCCGAAGAGCTCGGCGTCGACATCCATCTGACGACGCGATCAAGCCTGCATCCCAAGCTGAAAGATCAAATCGAGAGCGAGGCCGTCAGGATTTTCTGATGGCGCGACGCGTGGCCGTCGCCCTCCACAGTCCTGTTTATCAGAACATCTAGTGTCGTTTCCCAGCCTGTCGCTAGCCGGGCGCCCGTCCTATATTCTCTGGACGCAGCAAGGGAGGTCACTGATGTCTGACATTAACAAAATTGTAGCCGCAATTCTCACGAGCGGCCGTATGCCAACAATGACCCAAACTTCAGGTGTGCGAGAGTCCGGCGACTGGCTGGCAGAGTATAACATGTGGGTCGAAGCACTGAACAAGCAAGATGCCGCCGAAGGAAAAGCTAAGGCGTCCCAGTGGACCAAGGGCATGATGTCCGCATTGGAAGACGAAGCCAAACGGTAGGATATCTAACCTCGTCTCGCCTTGAACGCCGTCAGCGTGTTGCGCAGCAGGCAGGCGATCGTCATCGGGCCGACGCCGCCCGGCACGGGGGTGATGGCGCCGGCGACCTCGACAGCCTCCGCGAAAGCGACGTCGCCGGTGAGCTTGCCGTCGGGCAGGCGGTTGATGCCGACATCGATGACGGTGGCGCCGGGCTTGATCCAGTCGCCTCTGACGTAGCCGGGGCGCCCCAGCGCGGCGACGACGATGTCGGCGCGGCGCACCACGGCGGCCAGGTCCTTCGTGCGCGAATGCGCGATCGTCACCGTGCAGTCGGCCTGCAGCAGCAATTGCGCGACGGGGCGGCCGACGAGTTCGGAGCGGCCGATCACCACCGCCTCAAGCCCCGCGAGCGCGGGCAGGACGCTCTTCAGCAGCAGCATCGAGCCCAGCGGCGTGCAGGGCACGAGCAGATGCTCGGGATCGACCTTTCCGCCGGCAAGACGCCCGGCATTGAGCGGGTGCAGTCCGTCGACATCCTTGGCCGGGTCGATGGCGTCGATCACGGCTGCCGTGTCGAGATGCTTCGGCAGCGGAAGCTGCACGAGGATACCGTCCACGGCGTTGTCGGCGTTGAGTTCCGCGAGCTTGGCCAGCAGCTCGGCCTGCGTCGTCTCCGCCGGCAAGCGGTGGGCGACCGAGTTCATGCCGACCTCGACGGCCAGCTTTTCCTTCGAGGCGACATAGACGCGGCTTGCCGGATCGTCGCCGACGAGCACGACATGCAGGCCGGGAACGAGGCCGCTCGCCGCCTTGATGCCGGCGATCTCGGTGGCGATCTGCGCGCGCAAAGCGGCGGCGATGGCCTTGCCATCGATCAAGGTGGCCTGCGGCATCGGATCGGTCTCCATCGGCGGGAAGCCGCCCTCATGCGCGATCGTCGCGCGCGCGACAAGCCCGGATGCGACGCTTGTTGTCGCATACGCGTCGCCCGCTTGCCCGCATCCGTGGTGGCCGGTATCGATCATGCATGGCTGAGCCGATGGAGAATTCGACCCCGTGACAACCGGTTTCGCCGTGCTGCCCCAGACGCCGTCCTATCGCCTGAGCCGCGCCCGCGCGCCGCTCTGCCTCGTCGAGGCGGGCGGGCTCGCCGCCGACCGGGACGGGCTGGCGCTGATCGACATCGCGGTGGAGGACGGGCGGATCGTCTCGATCCTGCCGGCGGGGACCGAGGGGCTCGCCGAAGGGCCGGTGGTCGATCTCGACGGCGGCATCGTGCTGCCACGCCTCGTCGATGCCCATATCCATCTCGACAAGGGTCATATCTGGCCGCGCAAGCGTAATCCCGATGGCAGCTTCATGGGCGCGCTCAACAGCGTCATGGCCGACCGCGAGGCGAACTGGTCGGCAATCGACGTCCGCGCGCGGATGGAGTTCGGCCTGCGCTGCGCCTTCGCGCATGGCACCGCCGCCGTGCGGACCCATATCGATTCGCTGGGGAAGCAGATCGGCATTTCCTGGCCGGTGCTGGCGGAGCTGCGAGCGGAATGGGCGGGGCGGATCGAGATCCAGGGCTCGCCCCTGTTCGGCATCCAGTTCGCGCTCGATGCGGCGCATGTCAGCGACGTGGTCGCGGCGGTGAAGGCGCATGACGATCGCCTGTTCGGCTGTGTCAGCTACATGATCCCCGAGCTGGACGCCGCTCTGGACGTGATCTTCCGCACGGCGATGGAGAACGGCTTCGACCTCGACTTCCATGTCGACGAGACCAACGATCCGGCCGCGCGCTCGCTGGAGCACATTGCCGATGCGGCGATCCGGCACCGCTTCACGGGCAAGATCCTGGCCGGGCACTGCTGCTCGCTGGCGCTGCAGGAGCCGGCAGCTGAGGCCCGAATCATCGCCAAGGTCAGGGAGGCCGGCATCGCGGTGGTCTCGCTCCCGATGTGCAACATGTATCTGCAGGACAGGACGCCCGGCCGCACCCCGCGCTGGCGCGGCGTCACCGCGCTGCACGAGCTGAAGGCGGCGGGCGTGCCGGTGCTGATCGCGTCGGACAACACCCGCGACCCGTTCTACGCCTATGGCGATCTCGACCTGATCGAGGTGCTGCGTGAGGGCACCCGCATCCTCCAGCTCGACCATGCCGGCGGCGGCTGGGCCAATGCGGTGGCGCGGACGCCGGCTGCGATCATGGGGCTGGAAGGGAAGGGCGTGCTGTCGCCCGGAGGGCCGGCCGACCTGATCCTGACCCGCGCGCGGGACTGGACCGAGTTCTTCGCGCGCCCGCAATCGGATCGGACAGTGCTGGTCACGGGTAGGGCGATCGACACGGCCCTGCCTGATCATCGCGAGCTCGATCATCTGATGGGTGGGCGGTCGTGAGGCGCTCTCGGTTCCTACATCCTCTCCGTCATCCCGGGCTTGCCCCGGGATCCATCGGAGGCCACCGCACTCTACGATGGATCCCGGAGCTCCGCTTCGCTGCGTCCGGGATGACGCCGAGGATGTCGGGCGAACTGAGCCAGGCTGGACGGAGCAACCGGAGATGATCCCCCGCTACGACATCGCCGCGCTCAAGGCCCGCCTTGGCTCCATCCGCAGCGAGGATAATCCGGCGCTGGTGAAGCAGAAGAGCCGCGACTTCTTCTGGTACTCGCCGGTGCTGAAGCGCCAGCTCGACCATGTCACCGCCGATCTGGTGGTCTCGCCGGTGAGCGAGGCGCAGGTGCTGGAGGTGCTCTCCGCCTGCCACGGGCTCGGCATCCCCGTGACGCCGCGTGGCACCGGCACCGGCAATTACGGCCAGGCGATGCCGCTCTCGGGTGGCGTGCTGCTCGATCTGTCGGGCTTCGACCAGGTTCTCGACATCGCGCCCGGCCGCTATGTCGCGCAGCCCGGCGCGATCATGGCCCGGATCGACGAGAAGACGCGGGCCCATTCGGGCCAGGAGCTGCGGCTCCACCCCTCGACCTACCAGACGGCCTCGATCGGCGGCTTCATCGCCGGCGGCTCGGGCGGTGTCGGCTCGATCAAATGGGGGGGCTTGCGCGACTGGGGCAACATCATCTCGCTCAGGGTCGCGACGATGGAGACGCAGCCGCGCATTCTCGAGCTTCAGGGCGAGGATCTGCACAAGGTCGCCCATGCCTATGGCACCAATGGCATCATCACCCAGGTGGAGATGCCGCTCGGGCCGGCCTATGAGTGGGTCGACGCGATCCTGGGCTTCGATACCCTGCGCGCGGCGACGGAGTTCGCCAACAGCCTCGGCGAGCAGGACGGGCTGGCTCTGAAGAACCTCTGCGTCGTCGCCGCGCCGATCGGCCACGACTATTTCCTGCGGCACCGCAAATTCCTCCCGCGCGACAGCCATCTCGTCATCGTCATGGTCGCCGATTTCGCGCTGGAATCGCTGCTGGCCTATGCGCGGCGGTTCAAGGGGGCGGAGCTGCTGCTGCGCTCGGACAAGCTGTCGCCGGAGGAGGCGAAGGGCCTGCCGCCGGCTTACGAGCTCGGCTGGAACCACACCACGCTGCGGGCGCTGCGGGTCGATCCCTCGATCACCTATCTGCAGGTGCTCTATCCCTTCCCGAACCAGGTCGATCTGGTCGAGGCCATCCATGCGCGCTTCGGCGACGAGGTGCTCTGTCATCTCGAATTCGTCCGTTTCGACGGCAAGGTCACCTGCTTCGGCCTGCCGCTGGTGCGCTTCACCACGGAAGAGCGGCTGGAGGAGATCATGGCGATCCATGAAGAGATGGGGGCGCCGATCTTCAACCCGCACCGCTACACCTTGGAGGAGGGCGGCATGAAGCAGACCGACGCGGCGCAACTCGCCTTCAAGCGCGAGGCCGATCCGCAGGGGCTGCTCAACCCGGGCAAGATGATCGCCTGGGAGGACCCGTCCTACGACTACAAGGCGGGCGGCACCTTCCTGTTCCGCAGCCTCTCGGAAGCCGGGGTCGGCTAAGCATGCGCGTGCTGGTCCTCTACGCCCACCCCAACCCGGAGAGCTATGGCGCGGCGCTCCATGCCGCCGTGGTCTCCGGGCTTCAAGCCGCCGGGCACGAGGTCGACGATTGCGACCTCTATGCCGAGGGTTTCGATCCCGTCCTCAGCCAGGCCGAGCGTGTCGGCTACCACGACCTCGCCACGAACACCGACCCCGTCGCCGGCTATGTCGCCCGCGTCCAGGCGACCGAGGCGCTGGTGCTGTGCTTCCCGGTCTGGAATTTCGGTTATCCGGCGATCCTGAAGGGCTTCTTCGATCGGGTTTTCCTGCCGGGCATCTCGTTCAAGCTGGTCGACGGCAAGGTGCGGCCCAATCTCTGGAACATCCGCCGGCTGACCGCCGTCACGACCTATGGCGGCACGCGCTGGCGGGCGCTCCTGATGGGCGATCCGCCGCGCAAGGCGGTCTGCCGGGTGCTGCGGGCGGTCTGCCACCCCGCGGCGCGGCCGCGCTACCTCGCGCATTACGACATGAACCGGGCGACGCCGGAGAGCCGGGCCGATTTCCTCAGAAGCGTTGCCGAAAAGATGCGATCTCTGTGACATCGGGCCTCCGACCGTCATCACGCCGTCATCTTCGCGGGTGAACAGACAGCCGGCGAAGCGTCTTTCTGATCCGCATAAGGATCGAGCCTGGACCGAGCTGGGGATCGCGCGAGATGACCAAGGCACTCGAAAAGAGCGTTGGCCGGGCGTTGCTCGTCACGGCTCGTCTGCACCGCGCCCGCATGGGCGAGCGGCTGAACGCGCTGGGGCTGTTCCCGGGCCAGGAGCAGGCGCTGAAGGCCCTGCAGCCGGCGCCGATGACGATGGGCGAGCTCGCGACGCTGCTGCGCGTCAAGCCGCCGACCGTGTCGAAGACTATCGGGCGGCTGTCCCTGCAGGGGCTGGTCACGCGCGAGGGCGGCGGCCGGGATGGGCGGCTGGTGCAGGTCGCGCTGACCGAGGCCGGCCACAAGACCGCGGTCGCGCTCGATGCGGTCTGGACGCAGGTCGAGGAGGAGCTGCTCGACAAGCTCGATTCCAAGGAGCGCAAGCAGCTGCGCAAGCTCCTGCGCAAATCGGCCAAGGGCCTGTCCAAGGCCGGCGTCGAGGTCGACGATCCCGATGCGGACGGGGACGAGATCGACAGCGACGCGTGAGCCTGTCGCTCCGCCTTTTTGGGCGGGGGCGCGCTGACCGGCGCATGGACCTCATGCGTTCAATCGCTGGCATGCGGGCTTCAATCGGGTAATCCTGCCGGGGTCATTCTCCCCGCGCATGACGGGATCCGCCTTGTCCGCCGCTTCGCCTCATCTTCCGGAGACTGGCCGGTCGCGTCTCGTCGCGATCGGGCTGATCTGCTGCGCCGTTCTGTTCTTCGCCCTGCTCGACACCAGCGCGAAATGGCTGTCGGGCCATATGCATCCGGTCCAGACCGTGTTCGCGCGTTATGCCGGGAGCATGGTGCTCGTGCTGATGCTGCTCAACCCGTGGAGCCATCCCGGCGTGCTGCGGACGAAGCGGCCCGTGCTGCAGGGCATCCGCTCGCTGCTGCTTCTGGGCGCGACGGCGCTGAACTTCATTGCGCTCAAATATCTCCAGCTCGCGGAAACCGTGTCGATCATGTTCGCGGGCCCGCTGCTGGTGGCGCTCGTCGCCGGGCCGCTGCTGGGCGAATGGCCGGGGCCGCGCCGGCTGGTGGCGATAGGCGTCGGCTTCCTCGGCGTTCTCGTGATCACGCGGCCGGGCGTCGGCGGCATGCATCCGGCAGCCCTGCTCTGCGTCTTCGGCACCATTTGCTACAGTTTCTACGCGCTGGCGACGCGCCAGCTCGCGGCCTACGATCCGCCGGAAACCACGATGGTCTATTCCGGCGTCGCCGGAACCATCGCGGTGCTGCCGCTGATCCTGTTCTTCTGGACGACGCCGCAGACCCCCTTTGTCTGGGTGGTGATGCTCGCCATGGGCGCGTTCGGCGGCTTCGGCCACTGGCTCCTGATCCTGGCGCACCGGCTCGCGCCGGCGACGGTGCTGGCGCCGTTCATCTATTCGCAGATCGTCTGGATGATCGTGCTCGGCTGGTTCATCTTCGGGCAGTTCCCCGATGGCTGGACCTTCGTGGGCGCGACGATCGTGATCGCGTCGGGGCTGTACCTGCTCTATCGCGAACGCGTGCGGAAGGTGCCCGACGCCGCGGCGCGGATGGACTGATAGCAACGGCCCTCATGCCTGGCGACATGAGCCCGGTCTCGCATTCCGATGGACGTGATAGTCTTGGGTCAATTCGATGTCGTTGTCGGCAGATGATGACAATCGACCGGAAGCACTCGGCATAAACGTGCCACTACCCGGCAAATTGTTTCTATCCGGCTTGTGTGTCTGGCGGTGCCCCCGAACCGACAAAGCCTCTAAATCGCTGTCGCAGCCCGCATGCAAGGCATTGGAAATACTGGCATGAGCCTTGCTGTCATATCGATCGATTTGATGCATGACTGCTGCTGAGAAGAGGCTACATATGAGGATCGACAGAAACGCGAGCTACGCTCTCGCGATGAGGACCGCGGCCAACAACGCGGCCATCAAGAGCGGCGATGCCGCAAACACCGTCGATCAAACGGGGTCGACGGGAACGTCTGCGACAGGTTCCTCAGGGAGCGGAACGACACAGACCGACTTCTCTCATATGACTCGCAAGGGTCTTGCCGACTGGATGAACAGCAAGATCAAGAACGGCGAGATGTCTCTCGATGACAGTTCCGCTTTCCTTGGCATGACCATGAAGATTCCGGTTGGAGCCGGTAGCGGCGACGTGATTGGGCTCGATGATCAGGAGCCGGTGAATTTCCTGCAGAAGGCGCAGGATGGCATCGCCTGGGCTCGACAAAACATTGACGCCGGCGCGGTGAAGCGGTTGGAAACCGCGCTCAACGCCATGCGGCACGATCAGGGACAGGTGACGGGCGTCGATATCACGGTCTGATCCCGCAGCTTGTCGATCATGCGCTCGCAAGTCATGCGCTCGCAAGAACGGCAAAGGGGCCGGCTCGCAAGGAGCCGCTACACGGTGACCTGGGTTCCGACCTCGACGACGCGGCCGGTCGGGATCTGGAAGAAGCTCGTCGCGTCCGTCGCGCTCTTGGTCAGCGAGATGTAGAGATTGTCCTGCCAGACCGGCATGCCCGATTGCGGCGAGGCCTTGATCGAGCGGCGCGACAGGAAGAACGAGGTCGACATGATGTCGAACTTGAAGCCCTGCTTGCGCAATGCGGCCAGCCCCTTGGGCACGTTGGGGCTCTCCATGTAGCCATAGACCAGATCGACCCGCCAGAAATCGTCGGTGATGCGCGAGAGGCGCACGCGCTCCTCCTCGGCGATGCGCGGCGTGTCGGCCGAGCGCACGGTCAGGACGACGTTGCGCTCGTGCAGGACCTTGTTGTGCTTGAGGTTGTGCAGCAGCGAGGCGGGGGCCGTCTCGGGGTCGCTGGTCAGGAACACGGCCATGCCCTTGACCCGGTAGGGCGGGCTCTTGGAGAGCATGCCGACGAGTTCGAGCAGCGGCACATCGGTCTTGCGGGTCTTGTCAAAGAGGATCTTGGTGCCGCGCACCCAGGTCCACATCAGCATGACCAGGACGACGGCGAGCAGCACCGGGACATAGCCGCCGCTGAACAGCTTGAGCATGTTGGCCGCGAAGAAGGCGACGTCGATGATGAGGAACGGCGTCACCACCGCGACGGTGGCCACCAGCGACCAGCGCCAGCCCTTCCAGATCACGATGAAGGCGAGCAGCGAATCGACCACCATCGCGCCGAACACCGAGATGCCATAGGCGTGCGACAGGTTCGACGAGGTGCGGAAGGTCCAGACCAGCACCAGAACGACGACCAGCAGCATGATGTTGATGCGCGGGATGTAGATCTGGCCCGAGGTGGTCTCCGAGGTGTGGCGGATCTCGAGGCGCGGCAGCAGGCCGAGCTGGATCGCCTGGCGGGTCAGCGAGAAGGCGCCGGTGATCACGGCCTGGCTCGCGATGATCGTGGCGATCGTCGCCATGACGACGAGCGGCAGGATGAGGCCTTCCGGAGCGAGCTTGTAGAACGGGTTGTCGATCGCGGTCGGGTCGGAGAGGATCAGCGCGCCCTGGCCGAGATAGTTCAGCCAGAGGGCGGGAAACACCATCCAGATCCAGGCGCTGCGGATCGGTCCGCGGCCGAAATGGCCCATATCGGCATAGAGCGCTTCGGCGCCCGTGACCGCGAGGCAGACCGAGCCGAGCACGGCGAGCGAAACGCCCGGATGGTCGAAGAAGAAGCGCGCGCCCCAATAGGGGTTGATCGAGGCGAAGACGCCGAGATCGTCGGCGATATGGTAGATGCCCAGCCCCGCGAGCGTGACGAACCAGATCATCATCAGGGGGCCGAAGAAGTTCGCCACCTTGGCCGTGCCGCGACTCTGGACCAGGAACAGCGCGATCAGGATGCCAGAGGCGATCGTCACGACGTAGTCGTTGAGCGCCGGGGTGACCAACTTGATACCTTCGACGGCCGAGAGCACCGAGATTGCCGGCGTGATGACCGCATCGCCGTAGAACAGCGCCGCGCCCGCCATGCCGAGAAAGAGCACGACGCCGCCGCGCATGCGGCCAAGCGCGCGCTGGGCGAGGGCGACGAGGGTCAGAGTGCCGCCTTCACCGTTGTTGTCGGCCGAGAGCAGCAGGACGACATATTTCAGGGTCACCACGATGACGAGCGACCACAGGATCAGCGACAGCACGCCGATGATGACCTCGCGCGGAATCGGCGCCGCCAGGGCGACGCCCGCCGCTCCGCCATGTCCGCCGGCGGCCGCACCCGTCGCGGCCAGCACGGTTTCGCGCAGCGCGTAGAGCGGGCTGGTGCCGATATCGCCATAGACGACGCCGAGCGCGCCCAGCGCCAGCGCGGCGTAGCTGCCGTGGCTGTGCTTGGCGGGGCTGTGGTGTCCGTTATCCAGGCCGAACCGGGAATCCTCCGCACTCGGGGTCGGGGGGGTCGTCTGGTCATGCCCCATAGGTGTTCTCCGCGCGCGCTGCATTGCAGCGGAAGGCCGGGGCCTCTAGCACAACGCTGAAAGCACGCAAAGGCACTGTCATGTTTTCAGGACAATGTCGCGCCCCGTGGCGAAAGGGCTTCACTCGGCCGCATTGGCGCGCCCGCCATAGCGTCGCACCACATAGTCATCGACCATCGTCTTGAACTCAGCGGCAATGCCGGGACCGCGCAGGGTCTTGACCTTCTTGCCGTCGACGAAGACCGGAGCGGTCGGCTCCTCGCCGGTGCCCGGCAGGGAAATGCCGATATCGGCGTGCTTGGACTCGCCCGGCCCGTTGACGATGCAGCCCATCACCGCAACGTTGAGGGTCTCGACGCCGGGATAGCGCGTCTTCCAGTCCTGCATCGAGCCGGCGATCCAGTCCTGGATGTCGCGCGCGAGCTCCTGGAACACGGTCGAGGTGGTGCGGCCGCAGCCGGGGCAGGCGGCGACCTGCGGCACGAAGGCGCGAAAGCCCATCGTCTGCAGCAGTTCCTGCGCCGCCTTGACCTCGAGCGTGCGGTCGCCGCCGGGCTCGGGCGTCAGCGAGAAGCGGATCGTGTCGCCGATACCCTCCTGCAGCAGCACGCCGAGCGCGGCCGAGGAGGCGACGATGCCCTTGGAGCCCATGCCGGCCTCGGTCAGGCCGAGATGGATGGCGTAGTCCGAGCGCTGCGCCAGCATGCGGTAGACCGTGATCAGGTCCTGCACGCCGGAGACCTTGGCCGAGAGGATGATCCTGTCGCGGCCAAGTCCGATCTCCTCGGCGCGCACCGCCGAGAGCAGGGCGGACTGCACCATCGCCTCGCGCATGATGGCGCGGGCGTCGAGCGGCTGCGGCAGCAGGGCGTTCTCGTCCATCAGCGCGGTCAGCAGCTCCTGGTCGAGCGAGCCCCAGTTGGCGCCGATGCGAACCGTCTTGCCGTGCCGGATGGCGAGTTCGACGATCTGGCCGAATTGGCGGTCCTTCTTGTCCTTGAAGCCGACATTGCCGGGGTTGATGCGGTATTTCGCCAAAGCTTCCGCGCAGGCTGGATGATCGGCGAGCAGCTTGTGGCCGATATAGTGGAAGTCGCCGATCAGCGGCACGTCGATGCCGACGCGGTCGAGCCGCTCGCGGATTTTCGGCACGGCGGCGGCGGCCTCGTCGCGATCGACGGTGATGCGGACGAGCTCAGAACCCTGCCGGGCGAGCGCCGCGACCTGGGCGACGGTGCCGTCGATGTCGGCGGTGTCGGTGTTGGTCATCGACTGGACGACGATCGGCGCGCCGCCGCCGACCACGACGTTGCCGACCCTCACGGGGACCGTGAGATGGCGCGCCAGCGGGCCGGAATGCTCGGCCGTCAGGCAGGGTGCGACCCGCTCGTTCATTGCATGCGTCCCGGCACGTGAAAGTCCGTCATGTCCGTGCGCCCCGGCAATGCTCGCACAGGCCGACGATCTCGACCACCTGATGCGAAGGGGCGAACTGCCGGGTCTGGGCGATGGCGGCGACCGCCTTCTTCATCGCAGGCGAGGAATCCTCATCGACGCCGCCGCAGGCCTCGCAGATCAGAAAAGCCACAACCTCGTCGGCGCCATGGCCGTGCAGGCAGGCGACATAGGCGTTGCGCGAGGAGAGCCGGTGCACGAAGCCCTGCTCGACCAGGAAATCCAACGCGCGATAGATCGAGATCGGCGCCAGCCGGCGCCCGCCCGCCGGCGAGATCCGGTCCGCGAGGTCATAGGCGCCGACCGGGCGGTGATCGGCGTGGAGCGCCTCCAGCGCCTTGGCGCGAATCGGCGTCAGGCGCAGGCCGCGCTCGCGGCAGATGCGCTCTGCCCGCGCCAGGGCCTCCGCCGCGTGGGCGCGGTGGTCATGCGCGTGGCGGCAGCCCGCCTCGTCATGCGAAGCGTGATCATGGTCGCCATGGGGGTGGGCGTGCGGCTGCATTTTGGTCATGTTGCGTTGCGAAGGGTCATCGGGCAACGTGCGGGCTGTCCTGTGCAGGCTGTCTCGTCATGGCGCCATCGCCTCGTCGCGTCCGAACCTAAGCATTTTCCAAGCGATTGTCAGGAGCCTTGAAGCCAATGTTTCTCAAAGACCGTGCGGCCGTCATCACGGGTTCCACCTCGGGCATCGGGCTCGCCTATGCGCGGGCGCTCGCGAAGGAGGGCGCCCATCTCGTCATCAACGGCATCCTGCCGCCCGCGGAGGCAGAAAAGCTGCGCGCGGATCTGGCCGCCGAGTTCGGCGTCACCGTGCTGTTTTCCTCAGCCGACATGACCAAGCCCGAGGAGATCGCTGGCTTCATCGCGAAGGCCGAGGCCGAATTCGGCGCGGTCGACATCCTCGTCAACAATGCCGGCATCCAGCATGTCGCGCCGGTCGACGAGTTCCCGCTCGAGAAATGGGACCAGATCATCGCGATCAACCTGTCCTCGGCCTTCCACACCACGCGCGCGGCGCTGCCGAAGATGAAGGCCAAGGGCTGGGGGCGCATCATCAATACCGCCTCGGCCCACGCCTTCGTCGCCTCGCCTTTCAAGAGCGCCTATGTGGCGGCCAAGCACGGCATCGCCGGGCTGACCAAGACGGTGGCTCTCGAAGTCGCGGCCAAGGGCATTACCGTGAATGCGATCGCGCCGGGCTATGTCTGGACGCCGCTGGTCGAAAAGCAGATCCCCGACACGATGAAGGCGCGCGGCCTGACCAAGGAGCAGGTCATCAACGACGTGCTGCTGACGGCGCAGCCGACCAAGGAGTTCGTCACGGTCGAGCAGGTGGCGGCGCTGGCCGTGTTTCTCTGCACGGATGCGGCCAAGTCCATCACCGGCACGATCCTGCCGATGGATGGCGGCTGGACCGCGGCGTGACCGGGCGCAAGAAGGCGGCTTCGCCGGTCCTCGGGCTCGCCGGACCGAAGGCGCAGAAGTCGATCTCGCTGGCCTTGCAGGGCGGGGGCGCGCATGGCGCTTTCACCTGGGGCGTGCTCGACGCGATCCTCGAAGATGGGCGGCTCGCCATCGAGGCCCTGTCGGGCACCAGCGCGGGGGCGATGAACGCCGTCGTGCTGGCGGAAGGCTGGATCGAGGGCGGCCCGGAGGGCGCGCGCGGCAAGCTCGAAGCGTTCTGGCGGGCGATCAGCGTCGACGGGAAATATGGCGGCTCCGAGCGCTCGCTGATCGACACGATGCTGGGCGCCTGGGGCGGCAGCAACGGCGTGCCGCCCGGCATGATCTGGTTCGAGATGTTCTCGAAGGTGGCGAGCCCCTACGACATCAATCCGCTCAACATCAATCCGCTGCGCGGGGTGATCGCGGACCTGATCGATTTCGACAAGGTCCGCGCCTGCACGCAGGTGAAGCTGTTCATCGCCGCCACCAATGTTCGCAGCGGCAAGATCAAGCTGTTCAACGGGCCGGAATTGACCGCCGACCATCTGATGGCCTCGGCTTGCCTGCCGATGGTGTTCCAGGCGGTCGAGATCGACAAGGAGGCCTATTGGGACGGCGGCTATATGGGCAATCCCGCCCTGTTCCCGCTGTTCTACGAGGCGGCGGGCGACGACATCCTGCTGGTCCAGATCAACCCGCTGCTGCGCAAGGACCTGCCGACCAAGGCCCGCGACATCCAGGACCGGCTGAACGAGATCACCTTCAACGCCTCGCTGCTGCGCGAACTGCGCGCGATCGACTTCGTCAACCGGCTGGTCGATGGCGGCAAGCTCGACAAGAACGAGTACAAGCGCGTGCTGATGCACCGGATCGACGGCGGGCCGCCGCTGGCGGAGATGACCTCCTCCTCGCGGCTCAACGCGGATTGGGATTTTCTGCTGCGCCTGCGCGACATCGGCCGGGCGGCGGCCAAGCGCTGGCTGAAGCGGAACTACGAGGCGGTCGGCACCGTCGGGACGCTCGACCTGAAGGCAGCGTTCTCGTAGAGAACGCGCGATATCTCTCCAGCCCTCATCCTGAGGAGCGGGCGAAGCCCGCGTCTCGAAGGATGCTCCAGATGGTTCGCGAGCCTCCTGAAGCACCCTTAGAGACGCCGCTGCGCGGCTCCTCAGGATGAGGCTCAAGGCCCCATCTCCCTCGCCTCATCCGATCCCGGCGAAGCCACGCGAAAGGTCGTCCCATGTCCCAGCTCATCGTTACCGCCGGCCCCTTCACCTTCGAGGCCAAGCTCGAACTGGAAAACGCGCCCAAGACCTGCGCTGCCTTCCTCCGGCACATGCCGTTCACCAGCAAGATCGTGCATGTGCGCTGGAGCGGCGAGGGCGTCTGGATGCCGCTCGGCGATCTCGATTTCGGCGTCGGCTACGAGAACCACACCAGCTATCCGGCTCCGGGCCAGATCATCCTCTATCCCGGCGGCATCAGCGAGACCGAAATCCTGCTCGCCTATGGCGGCGTGCATTTCGCCAGCAAGATGGGCCAGCTCGCCGGCAACCATTTCATCACGCTGACCTCGGGGCTGGAGAACCTCTACACGCTCGGCCGCAAGACGCTCTGGGAGGGCGCGCAGGACATCCGGTTCGAGCTCGTCTGAAGTCTCGCCCGCAGGCGTCGAGGAGCCGATCCATGTCCCATCTCCTGATCAAACCCAGGGGCCGCGAGGGCCTCGTCACGCATGTCACGCCGTACAGCGCCGGGTGGACCCATGTCGGCTTCGACCTGCATCGCCTGACGCCGGGCGAGACCGTCAGCGCCCAGACCGGCGATCGCGAGGCCTGCCTCGTCTTCGTCACGGGGAGGGGCGCGGTCACGGCCGGTGGCCTGCCGCTCGGCGAGCTTGGCGGGCGCATGTCGCCCTTCGAGGGAAAGCCCTGGTCGGTCTATGTGCCCCAGGGTTCGGACTGGTCGGTCACCGCCACGACCGATTGCGAGCTTGCCATCTGCACGGCGCCGGGCCTGGGCGGTGGCCTGCCGGTGCGGGTGATCGCGCCCGACGCGCTGGGACAGGAGGTGCGTGGTAAGGGCTCGAACACCCGCCACGTCACCAACATCCTCCCCGAAGGCGAGCCGGCCGATTCGCTGCTCGTCGTCGAGGTGATCACGCCCGCCGGCAACACCTCGAGCTATCCGCCGCACAAGCACGACCAGGACGACCTGCCGCGGGAGTCGCTGCTCGAAGAGACCTATTACCACCGGCTGAACCCGCCGCAGGGCTTCGGCTTCCAGCGCGTCTATACCGACGATCGCAGCCTGGACGAGGCCATGGCGATCGAGGACGGCGATGTCGTGCTGGTGCCCAAGGGATACCACCCCTGCGCCACCTGCCACGGCTACGACCTGTATTATCTCAACGTCATGGCCGGCCCGAAGCGGACCTGGAAATTCCACAACGCCGCCGAGCACGAATGGCTGACGCGGCTGTAAGACCGCTGATCCCTCGGCGTCGTTCTCGGGCTTGACCCGAGAACCTTAGGACGAGACTGCTGGAGCCAGAGATGGTCGGGTCAAGCCCGACCATGACGAGCCCGCCCTCACGTCCCGCATTTGTAGACGGTCCCGGCGGTCGAGGGGCCTTTCCACTTGATGTCGGCGACCGTGCTGAAGACATGGGTGCCGCCGAGATCGGCCGCCCTGATCTTCAGCCGCGACACGGCCGCATCGCGCGCCTTGTCGAGCACCAGGATCGAATGTAGCTCGGCGGCGCCGTCGATCTCGCCGAGCTTCGTGCAGGGCTCGACGACCGCCTTGTTGTCGGTCAGCACGACGATGTTGGAACGGGACGTCGAGACCGCGCAGGCGCCCAGCAGCAAGGCCGGGACGATCAGGGCGGGCGCTAGCAGCAGGCGTCGCGGCATCGGGACGGTCCTTCGGCGATGGGCAGGCGGTCGTCCGCCATGTTCAGCCGCTTTGCCGCAATTTCAAGGCCGGATCGACGTCACTTCAGCGCGCGGTCGGCCCACCGAGATGCAGCACCGCCTCAAGCAGCGTGCGGGCATACTCCGTCTGCGGCGCCGCAAACAGCGCCAGGCTGTCGCCCTGCTCGACGATGGCGCCGTTCTGCATCACCACCGTGCGCTCGCACATCATCCGGACGACGTTGAGGTCGTGGCTGACGAAGAGCAGCGCCAGATCGTCCTCGCGCCTGAGACGGTCGAGCAGTTGCAGGATCACCGCCTGGACGGAGACGTCGAGCGCAGCCGTCGGCTCGTCGAGGATCAGCAGTCGTGGCCGGCAGGCGATGGCGCGCGCGATGCCGACACGCGCCTTCTGCCCGCCCGAGAGCTGATGCGGGAAGCGCTCCAGCAGGCTGCTCGGCAGCCCGGCGCGCTCCGCACATTCGCTGACGCGGGCGGTCAGCGCCGCCCCGTCCTTCATGTTCAACAGCCGCCGCAGCGGATGAGCGATGCAGTCGAAGGCGTTGAAGCGCGGATTGAGGCTGTCGGTCGGGTCCTGGAAGACGATCTGGATGTCCTTGCGCTGCGGCGAGCGGTGGAAGTCGCGCGCTGGCAGCGTGCCGATCGCCTGCCCGTCGAACAGGATCTCGCCCTCACTGGCGTCGATCAGCCGGCAGACCAGCCGCGAGATCGTGCTCTTGCCCGAGCCGGATTCGCCGACGAGGCCGAGGCTCTCGCCGGCCCGGATCGAGAACGAGACGTCGTTGACCGCGACCACGCCGCGGTCATAGCGCTTCACCAGGTTCTGGACTTCGAGCAGCAGCGGCGTGCCGGGGGCGGGCTTCTTCCCCGAGCCCTCCTCCCCGTCATTGCGAGCGGAGCGAAGCAATCCAGCCTGGCTCGGCGCCCCTTCCCCCTGGATTGCTTCGTCGGCTGCGCCTCCTCGCAATGACGACGGTGCCAAGGCCTCGGGCGCCAGATCCGCAATCGTCGAAGTCGCCGTCGGCGAGGCCGCGACGAGGCGCTTGGTGTAAGCGTGCTGCGGCGCGCTGAACAGCGAGAGCGGCTGCGCCTCCTCCACGACCTGGCCCTGCTCCATCACGCAGACGCGCTGGCAGTAGCGCGAGGCTAGCCCGAGGTCGTGGGTGATCAGGATCATCGCCATGCCGCGCTCGGCGGTGATCTTGGCCAGCAGGTCCATCACCGTCTTCTGCGTGGTGACGTCGAGCCCCGTCGTCGGCTCGTCGGCGATCAGCAGCTTCGGCGCGCAGGCGATCGCCATGGCGATCATAACGCGCTGGCACATGCCGCCCGACAATTCGTGCGGATAGGCGTCGAGCCGCTTTTCGGGATCCCGGATCAGCACGGCCTTGAGCAGGTCGAGCGCGCGCGCCCGGCCCTCGCCCGCCGAGATCGGCTCATGCGCCATGATCGCGTCTGCGATCTGCTGGCCGACCGTGCGGATCGGGTTCAGTGCGCCGCGCGGGTTCTGGAAGATCATCGAGATCGCCGCGCCATGGATGCGGCGCAGCTGCTTCGAGGAGGCGCTGGTAATGTCCTCGCCGGCGAAGCGGATGCGGCCCTGGCTGACCCGGCCCGACGCGTCGAGCAACCGCGTCACGGCGAAGGCCGTTACCGATTTGCCGGAGCCGCTCTCGCCGACGACGCCGAGCGTCTCGCCCGCCGCGACTGAGAAGGACACGCCGCGCACAGCCTCGACCAACCCGCGCCGCGTCGAGAAGGTGACGTGCAGGTCTTCGATGGCGAGGAGGGGGGCGTCGTGTGAAGTGTTCACGGTCAAAACTCTGACGCCCAACCAAAGCGCGCCGTCATCCCGGACGCAGCGAAGCGGAGCTCCGGGATCCATCGTAGAGCGCGGTGGCCTCCGATAGATTCCGGATCGGCGCCGCTAACGCGGCTTGTCCGGAATGACGGAGAGTGTTCGAGCGAAAAAACCATGCGCTTCACGTCCGCATCCGCGGGTCGAGAATGTCGCGCAGGCCGTCGCCGAGCAGGTTGAAGCACAATACGGTCAGCATCAGCGCCAGCCCCGGAAAGGCCACGAGCCACCATTTGCCGGTGGAGATGAAGCGCGCGCCCTCCGCGACCATGATGCCCCATTCCGGCGTCGGCGCGGAGACGCCGAGCCCGATGAAGGAGAGGCCCGCCGCGTTCAGGATCGCCCAGCCGAGATTGAGCGAGACCTGCACCGCCATCGCCGGCAGCACGTTGGGCAACAGGAAGCGCAGCACGACCGAGACATGGCTGTCGCCGCTGGCGCGCGCCGCCTCGACCCAGCCGGCATTGCGGCGGACGTTCACCTCGGCCCGCGCGAAGCGGATATAGAAGGGCAGGTTGATGATCGCGGTCGCGATGACGATGTTCTCGACCCGGTTGCCGAGCGCCGCCACCATCGCCATCGCCAGCACGAAGAGCGGGAAAGCCATCAGCACGTCGACGAAGCGCCCGACATAACGATCGAGCCGCCCGCCGGTATAGCCGCAGAGCGCCCCCACCACCGCGCCGAGCACGAAGGACAGGGTCACCGCCGAGGCCGCGATGGCGAGATCGAGCCTCGCCGCCACGATCAGCCGGCTGAACACGTCGCGGCCGAGCTGGTCGGTCCCGGCCCAGTATTTTGCGCTCGGCGGCTGCAGCGCATTGGCGACGTCGGATGCGATCGGATCGAACGGCACAATCCAGGGGCCGATGATGGCGAGCAGGCACAGGATGAAGGCGCCGGCTGCTGCGATCGCGGTCACCGGGTTGCCGCGGAGAATCCAGACGGTGTGGCGGAGGGTGGAGGAGGTCATGGGTACACCGCGCTCCTGTCATTCCGGGGCGCGCCACAAGCGCGAACCCGGAACCCACGACGGGGCGAGCCCGTCCCGTCATTGCGAGCGCAGCGAAGCAATCCAGACAGGCGCCGAACTCTGCCGCTCCTGGATTGCTTCGTCGCTAGCGCTCCTTGCAATGACGGTCGGCACGGACTCACCCAGTCATGGGTTCCGGTTTCATCGCTGCGCGATGCCCCGGAATGACCGTCTTGAATACAACCCATCATTCCACCGAGACCCTGGGATCGGCGATGCCGTAGAGCACGTCCACGGTCAGGTTCACCACGACGAAGATCGAGGCCATCAGCAGCACGAAGCCCTGCACCGGCGCGTAGTCGGAGGAGAGCAGCGCATCGAGCGCGTATGAGGCGACGCCGGGCCAGGAAAACACCTTCTCGACGAGGACATTCGCGCCCAGCATGGTCGAGAACACGATGCCCGCGATGGTCAGCACCGGCAGCAGCGCGTTTCGCAGCGCGTAGGTGACAATGACCTTGCGCGGCGGCAGGCCGAGCGAGCGGGCGGTGCGGACGAAATCGCTGCCGAGCGAGGCCAGCATCGCCGCGCGCGTGATGCGCGCCAGCGGCGCGACCACGAACAGCGCCATGGTGAAGGCCGGCAGCACGAGCTGGGAGGCCGCCGCGCGCCAACCCTCCCAGTCACCGGCCAGCGCGAAATCGATCAGCAGGAAGCCGGTCAGGCGCGGGGGCAGCGAGGTGAAGATGTCGACGCGCCCCGTCGGATCGGGCGCGATGCCCAGCAGGTAGTAGAAGGCGTAGATTAGGAGCAGCCCCGAGACGAAGGTCGGCACGCAAACGCCGAGCGCGCAGATGAAGCGCACGATGTGATCGACCCAGGAGCCCTGCCGCAGCGCCGCCGCGACGCCGAGCGGGATCGCCGTCAGAAGCGCGATCAGCAGCGCTGAGAAGGTCAGCTCCAGCGAGGCCGGCAGCCGCGATTTCAGATCCGCCAGCACGGGCTGTCCCGTCGTCAGCGAGCGCCCGAGATTCCCTGAGCCGATGTCGCCGAGATAGCGCAGGAGCTGTTCGGGCACCGGCTTGTCGAGGCCCATCTGCTTACGGATCATCTCGATCTCCTCCTTGCCCGCACTGGGGCCAGAGGCAAAGAACACCGCCGGATCGCCCGGCAGCACCCGCATCAGCAGGAAGGTGAAGACCAGCACGCCAAACAGCGCCGGCAGCGACGAAGCGAAGCGCCAGCCGGCCCGTTTGGCGGTAGTGGAGAGTTGCGACATGCGTTGTCTCGCTCGCCCTGTTCCGAACCCGTACCGTCATCCCGGACAAGCGGCGAAGCCGCGCCGATCCGGGATCCATTCCTGAGCCTATCCGGAAATGGTCAGGCATGGATCCCGGGTCTTCGCTTCGCTACGCCCGGGATGACGGCGGTGGTTTGGGGTCAGTGGCGGAGGCCCCTCACTTCCGGCTCAGATCCCGGAAGTCGATCTGGCGGTGGAACTGGTAGACATAGCCCTCGATCGAGGGCGCCATCACCGCGTCCTGCGAGGGCTGCCAGAGCGGGATCTGCGGCATCAGCTCGAAATGCCGGGTGTTCAGATCCTTGCCGAGAGCCGCATACTTGGCCATGTCGGGCTCGAAGCGCGCGGCCTGCGCCCATTCCGTGATCTTCTCATCGTTGATCGAGGAGTAGTTCCAGCGGATCGGGCCGATGTAGAAGTTGCGGTAGAAGTAATCCATCGAGGGCAGCCAGGCGACGATGCCCTCGGTGAAGAACGGCACCTTCTTCTCGTTGATCAGCGTCGACATCTGCGCGTCCGGCAGCTTCTGGATCTCGACCTTGATGCCGATCTTGGCGAGCGATTCCTTCAGCAGCGCCGCCATCGGCTCGGCCGTGCCGGCCTGGCCGACATTGAAGGAGAAGGTGGTCGAGAATCCGTCGGGGAAGCCCGCCGCGGTCAGGAGCTTCTTGGCTTCCGCGAGATCGGTCTTCACCGGCTGCGGGATCGGGAAGACCGCGCCCGTCGGCGCCTTGCCGTCCGCCCAGGTCGCGCCGTAGAGCGGCGCGCCACGCCCGAACAGCGCCGCCTTGAACATGTCCTCATAAGGCAGCGCATAGGCGATCGCCTTGCGGACCTCGAGCTTGTCGAAGGGCGGCATCTGGTTGTTGAACGAGACGAAGGTGATGGCGTTATATTGCGGGGTCGAGATGACCTTCAGCTTGGCCTTCTTCTCGAGATCGGCCGCGTCGGTCGCCTGCAGGTCGATGACGATGTCGGCGTCGCCTTTCTCGACGAGATTGGCGCGGGTCGCCGCCTCGGGAATCGTCTGGGTGATGATGCGCTTGAAGGCGGCGGGCTTCTCGGCCGAGCCGCGGTTCCAGTCCGGGTTGCGGCGCAGGATCGTGGTCTCGCCGGGCTTGAAGCTCTCGATGATGTAGGCGCCGGAGCCTGCGGTGTTCTCCTTCAGCCAGGCCAGCGCCCAGGGGTCCTCAGGCGTCGCCTTCGACTTGGCGAGCTTGGAGTTGAAGATCACCGGATAGACCACGGCGAGGTTCGCCAGCGCCAGCTTGTCGGGCTTGGGCAGCGTCACCTCGAAGGTGTGGGCGTCGACGACCTTGAACTGGTCGGGGCTGGTCAGCGAGCCCGTCAGGAGCTGGCCCTTGCCGAGCACATTGGCGGTCACCGCGCGGTCGAGCGACCACTTCACGTCCTCGGCGGTCACCGGCGTCCCGTCATGGAACTTGGCGTCCTTGCGCAGGATGAAGGTGATCTTCAGACCGTCGGGGCTGACGGTGTAGCTCTCGGCGAGCTCGGGCTTGAAGGTGTCGAGATCGAAGACCCATTTGCCATCAAGCTGCTTCTTCCCAAAGGAGAGCAGGCGGTCATAGGTCAACAGCGACAGGCCGAACGCCTCGCGGGTCGAGCCGGGGATATTGGGGTCGAGCGTGTTGATCGCGGCGCCGGTGACATGGCGCAGGGTCTCGGCGCGGGTCTGGGCCAGCGCCGGCAGGGCCGTCGACGACAGCAGCGCCGCCACCAGGCAGGCGGTCTTCAGGATGCTCATGATGGTCCCCTCGTTTTTTATGGTTGCACGCGACAGGTTGGTTCCGAACGGAACAAGATGCAAGGCCGGTGCCATGGCTGCTGGCGACAGGCCTCGTCAGGCCGGTTGCCGCACCACCGCCTGCGGCACGTCATAGGCCTGGAACTCCTCCCAGAGCGTCGCGACATCGGCGCGGAACAGCCCGCGCGTCAGGCCTGACACCAGCCTCGGCACGGCCGTTGTCATCGCATTGATCGAGGAGCCCGAGGCGCCGAAGCTCATGGTCGAGGCGATGCTGAAGAGGTGGATGTCGGTGATCCAGGGCGTGGCGCCGAGTACGCGCTCGCTCAGCGCATAATCGTCGCCGAGATAGGGAAAGCGCCCGAGCCGGTCGTTGCGCTCGGTTTCGGGGGGCGTGTAGCGGTCGGCCCATGAGGCGATGTTGCGGGCGAAACGCGACAGCTCGGGCCGCGCCGACAGATCGATCTCGATGCCCGAGGCGCAGATGACGAAATCCACCGGCAGCAAGCCCGCAGGCGTCGCCAGTTCAACGCCGCCGGGCCCATCGACCGCGCTCAGGACCGGCGCGCCCAGATGCAGCCGGAAGGCCGCGCGGTCGGCGCAGCGGTCATAGGTCGCCTGCGGAAAGCCCTCGCGCAGGCCCATCACCGCGCCCATGAAGCGCCAGCGCCAGGCATCGTCGAGATCTCCGAGATGGCGCAGGAAGCCACGGAATGTCAGCCAGCGATAGGGCTGCACCACCTGGATTTCCGGACGCCGACAGAGCAGATGGACCTCGGCCGCACCCGCCTCCAGCGCGGTCGCGGCGTTGTCGAAGGCGGAAGCCCCGGCTCCGATCACCGCCACGCGCTTGCCCGCCAGCGCCGCGAAGTCGATCGCCTGCGCGCAATGGGCACGGCGATGGGGCGGCAGCGCCACGATCGGCGCCGGCAGGCTCCAGTCGCCCATGCTTTCCTGGCCTGTGGCCAGCACGACCTTGCGGGCGTGCAGCGTCTGCGTTTCGCCGTCGCTGCGGATAGTCACCGCCAGCAGCCCGCCGGCCGGTGCGATGTCGACGACCTCCGCCTCGTTGCGCACGGGAATGCCGACGACATGCCGGAACCAGTCGAGATAATCGGCCCAGTGGCCCTTGGGGATCAGCGCCAGGTCGTCCCAGCTGTCGGCCCCGAATTTCGCCTCGTGCCAGGACTGGTAGGTCAGGCTGGGGATGTCGAGGTCGGGCCCGGTGAAGTCCTTCGGGCTGCGCAGCGTGTGCATTCGGGCATAGGTGCGCCAGGGGCCTTCCAGCCCGGCGGGCGCCTTGTCGAGCACGAGGATGTTGTCGACGCGCGAGCGCAGGAGCCCGAAGGCCGTGGCCAGTCCCGATTGGCCGCCGCCGACGATGATGACGTCATGGGCCGGGGTGCCGTCTGGCGCCATGACGGGCTTTAGCCAGGGCGCACGCGGATGGGCGGTGCGCGCGAGATCGGCCGCGATGCGGCTTTCGAGAACGGAGAGGCCATCGTGTTTCATGGGCGCCTCGAATGCAGCGTTCATGCCGACACCGTCGCGCGGTTCCGCCGCCCTGTCGACAGGTTCAGGCCGCCAGCCAGCCGCCATCGACGACGAGCGTGGTTCCCGTGCTGAAAGAGGAGGCAGAGCTGGCGAGATAGAGAGCGCCCTGCGCCACCTCCTGCGCCTGGCCGAAGCGCTTCATCGCATGGCGGTTGCGCGAGGCTTCGCGGATCGGCTCGGGATCGGCATGGCGGGCGAAGCTGCGCCGCAGCATCGGCGTGTCGATCGCGCCCGGCGCGATCGCGTTCACGCGGATGCCGTCGGCTGCATAATCCAGCGCCATCGTCCGGGTCAGGGACAGGATCGCGCCCTTGGCGGCGATGTAGGCGCTGTTGCCGCGCCCGCCGGCGAGCGCGAGCTGGGACGCGAAGGTCACGATCGCCCCGCCGCCGCGCTTCTGCATCAGCGGGATCGCGGCGCGTGCGAACAGGAAGGTGCCGCCGACATTGGCGCGGAAGACGGCGTCCCAATCCGCAGGCGCCGTCGTCGTCACCGTGCCGCCGCAGGAGAAGCCCGCGGCCGTCACCAGCACGTCGAGCCCGCCGAAGCGTGCCGCGCAGGCGGACACCGCCGCCTCGGCGAAGCCGGGCTCGCCGACATCGCCGCACTGGACGATCGCCTCGCCACCGGCGTCCCCGATCAGTCCTTTCGTCTCGGCGAGTCCGGCCTCGTCGCGGTCGACCAGCGCGAGTTGCGCCCCCTCGGCCGCGAAGAGCTGCGCGATCGCCTGGCCGATGCCGGAGCCGGCGCCCGTGACCAGCGCGACCTTGCCCTGAAGCTTCATCGTCCCGTTCCCTCGTGTTGCCCCTGCGCGCGCCACCAGGCCGCAAGCCGGTCGGCCGTTTCCAGATCGTCGGTCTTCGCAGACCAGCCGAGATCCTGCGCGATCCGTGCCACCGCCATCGGGGCGCGGTCGGTGGGGCCGTGGAAATCGATCGTCGCCGCCTCGCCGGGTCCGGCCAGCCGGCAAACGAAGCCGGGAAAGGCTTTCGCCAGCCGCGTGCCCCAGTCGAGCAGGGTGAAGCGGCGTCCCGTCGAAATATTGTAGACGCCATGACCCAGCCGAGGCGCCGTGGCCACGGTCAGCACGGCATCGGCGACGTCGGGCGCATAGATCCAGTCGCGCAGGCCTGGACGCGGCAGGATCGCAGGCTCGCCCGCCACCGCTGCCGCCAGGATCTGGCAATGCGGGCTCAGCGTGTCGCGCACGCCGGTCGCTCGCTCCCAGGGGCCGAAGACGCCGCTCAGCCGCAGGCTGACGACATCCAGCCCCCAGAGATCGCCGACACGGGCGCCGACCCGCTCGCTCGCCCACTTCGTGATGGCATAGAGCCCGACGGGATCGCCCGGCGTCTCCTCGTCGAGTTGCGCCAGCCGCTCGCCTGCCGCGCCATAGGCGGCCGCCGAACTCAAATTGATCACGCGGCGCACGCCGGCCGCCCGCGCAGCCTCGAGGATCGGCACCTGCGCCAGCAGGTTGACCCTGAGCGTCGTGGCGGGGTCGGTGGCGTCGCGCTCCCGGCCGGCGGTGATCGCGGCGCCCATCACGACCAGCGCGACGCCGGGCTGCACGGCGGCGGCGACGGCGGCCTCATCCGTGACGTCCCCGACGCGCTGCTCGAACCGGCCGGGCAGGCCGGCGAATGCTCGCGCCGCAGCGTCGGGAACCGGTGACCGGTCGAACGCGACGACGTCATGGCCGGCCCGCAGAGAGGCCTCGGCGATGTTGAGCCCGACAAAGCCGGCGCCGCCGAAGATCAGGATTTTCAAGGAAGCACACCTCGCTGGACGGCTCGATGGCGTGAGCTAAGGGCCTCGGCCGCGCTTCGGCAAGGCCGGAACCTGCGGGGGCGCCTGCGGTTTTGACAGGGCCGGCGCGATTGCAAGGCGACGCCCCATGGTCTAGGCGTCCCCGATCATCATCCGGACCCGCTTTTCGCCTGCGTCTCGCGCGACCCCCGCGACGCGTCTGCGCGACCTAGCCGAAGTGGCCCCGGTTCTGCCAACGTCGAAGAGGAGCCGATCATGGCCCGCAAGAAATCGAAGCCGCTCGATGCCGAATTCGTGATGTTCGACGTGGTCTACACGGACGGGTCGCGCCGCTCCAATCGCCGGGTGCCGACGGCGCTGCTCGGTGGCCTCGACGGCGACGAGCCGGCGCGCGACGCCATCATGGAGCAGGACCGCGTCATCTCGGAGAAATCCGGCATGCCGCCGCTGGAGATCGAAAGCCTCTCGCGCTCGGACAAGCCGGCAGAGAAGCCGGCGCGGAAAGCCTGACGAAGGTCTCGATCAGCCCAATTGATTCAGGATTGCAGCAGCTTCGCTAGCCGGGTTCAGTCTTTGTGTCTCTGTTTTGCTTGACCTGTGAGGGCTGCTGCATTTTAGTCCGGGACAGCCATTGGGAGGCTGCAAAAAGGGACCTATAATGCGTACCATTCTGATCGTCGGGGCGATGGCGGCCATGCTCGCCGGTTGCCAGACTGCGCAGGAATCGCTCGCCGATGCCGAGATCACCTGCGAATCGCAGGGCTTCCGGCCCGGCACCCGCGCCTACCAGCAGTGCCGCTCCGCGAACTACGTCGAGAACCGCCGCGCGTCGAACGAGACCGCGAGCGCGGTCACCGCGGGCGTCGCAGCCGGCGTGATCGGCGGCGCGATCGCGGCTTCGGCGGATCGGGGTTACTATGGCCGTGGATACTATCGTCGCGGCTATTACGGCGGCGGATGGTGGTGAGATCCGGCGCGGCCGCGGCCTGAAGCCGACGGCCCCGCACCTGTCAAACAAAAAGCCCTGCCGCAGCGATGCGGCAGGGCTTCTTTTTGGGGTCGACGACGCGTCGGACGGGCTGCCCGTCGCAGAGGCCGCTGCCGATCAACGCTTGGCGGTGCGCCGGCGCGCGGGAGCCGGATCGCTGGCGGTGGCCGAGGCGATCAGGGAACCGATGAAATAGACGGCGATGCCCACGCCGATCAGCGCCGCCACGGGCTCGCGCTCGGCCCGCTTGGCGATGACGCGGCTGCCGTAGTCGGCATAATCGCGGGCCTGGCCGGCGTAGTCGCGGGCATGGCTGGCGAGATCGCGCGCCTGATCCCGGGCGACGCTGCTGTTGCTGCGCAGCCATTTCTCACCGGTCTTGAGCGCGCCTTCGCTCGCATCGGCGGCTTCGCCGCCATAGCTCTGGAGCAGGCGGCCCCAGCGCCCGTAATCGGGCTCATAGCGCTCGAGGCGCGACGATGACGACGAGCCACGCAGGCTCGCCCAGGCGATCAGGCCGACGCTGAGAGCGCCCAGCCCGAAGGCGGCCAGCGGATGGCGGGTCACCGCATCCCTGACGGCTTCGCCGCCTTCGCGCGCCAGCTCGACCGGGTCGGTTTCGCTGATGGCGTCCTTGGCGCGATAATAGCCGTCACGCACGGTCTCGGTCGCCTTCTCGGCGAGGTTGGAGGCCTTGGCGCTGATGGTGCCGACGGCGCCCTCGATGTCGTCCCGGGCTTCGTCCATGTTCTTGGGCACGTCGGGCGGAAAGCTGTTCATGGTCGCCATCGCGGTGTCTCCATTCTGCGAATGATGTCGTGTCGTACGAGCGAGGCGCGGCCCTGGCGGAGCGTGCCTCAAGATTGCGAACTCGTTTCAACAGGAACGGAGCACGCGCTTGAGAGTTCCAGCACGAGACAAGAAAGCTGCCGGCGCTCACGGAAACCTCCGCGCCACTCATCCGCCATCTGAGGCCATCACAAGGTCCAGATTGGATGAGACATCACGATCAGGCCCACGCAACCGAGAAGGAGACGCTCATGGAAGCCCTGCATCTGGAAGCCCGGCACCTCCTCGTCCAGCATCCTTGCGTGATGTCGGACCCCGAATGGATCGCTCTCGAAAGCATCGAGGAGCAGACCAGCCACTTCGTCTTCGACGTTTCGCTCCTGCATGTTCTCGCGGGCAAAGGTCTCGTCGAGGACGCCGGCGCGTTCTGGCGGATCACCGAACGCGGCCATCGCAGGTTGCACGAACGCGACATCTGAGAGGCCACTTGCCGTCGCAACATCGCCGGCCGGCTGCGGATATCTCGCGCCGGCCGGTTTCATTTGGGCTGCAGTTCGCATCCCCTCCGTCTGGAAATCGCGCCGTCGCGCCACCATTGTGATGGCATCGACATCGGCGCCCGCAGGATCCCATGCCAAAGCCCGTCAGCATCACCGTTTCCCATGATCTCGGCCGCGAGGGCGCGCTGACGCGCCTGCGCGAGGGCATCGACCGCATCCGCGACAGGCTGGGCATAGTGAAGATGCAGCTGGTCGAGGAGCGCTGGGAGGGCGACAGCCTGCATTTCGCCGTCGCGGCGCTGGGCTACACGGTGCGCGGCAAGCTCGATGTCGAGCCGGCTCTGGTGCGCGTCGAGATGGCGCTGCCTTGGGTCCTCGCCGTCTTCGCCGAGAAGCTGAAGATCGGCGTCGAGAAGCAGGGCCAGATCCTGCTGGAGAAGCCCAAGGCCTGACGGGATTCGCCACCGCGCGGCGCTTGCGCGGGGCTGGGGCCTGCGCGGCCGGCCCGGCGCAAAATGGTCCGCCATGACCGACCCGCGGTTGAAATCGGCGGGCCCAGCCGGCATGGTCGCATCTCACCTGTCCACGCCAGACCCATCGCCGCACACCGTCTCGGGAGATTCATGCATCACGGCCCGCTGATCACCATCCTCGTCGCGGGCCTGGGCCTGGCGTTCGTTTTCGGGGCGCTGGCCCAGAAGCTGCGGATTTCACCTCTCGTCGGTTACCTCGTGGCCGGCGTCGCCGTCGGCCCCTTCACGCCCGGTTTCGTCGCCGACCAGAATCTCGCCAACGAGCTGGCCGAAATCGGCGTGATCCTGCTGATGTTCGGCGTCGGCCTGCATTTTTCCCTAAAGGACCTGCTCTCGGTCAAAACGATCGCGGTGCCCGGCGCGATCGTCCAGATCGGCGTCGCGACGCTGCTGGGCATGGGGCTGGGGCTGCTGCTCGGCTGGAACTGGGTCGCGGGCCTCGTCTTCGGCCTCGCCCTGTCGGTCGCCAGCACGGTCGTGCTGCTGCGGGCGCTGCAGGAGCGCCGGCTGGTCCAGAGCGAGAAGGGCAAGATCGCGGTCGGCTGGCTGATCGTCGAGGACCTCGCCATGGTGCTGGCGCTGGTCATGATCCCGGCGGTCGCCGATGCCCTGAACGGGGCGCGTCCGGGCGTGCCGACGCCGCTGTCGGGGCAGTTCGACCTTGGCCTCTGGGGCGTGCTCGGCCTGACGCTGATGAAGGTCGTCGCCTTCATCGCCTTCATGCTCGTCGTCGGTCGCCGCGTCATTCCCTGGGTGTTGCACTGGGTCGCCCATACCGGCTCGCGCGAGCTGTTCCGGCTCGCTGTGCTGGCGGTTGCGCTCGGCGTCGCCTTCCTGGCTGCGACGCTGTTTGGCGTGTCCTTCGCGCTCGGCGCCTTCTTCGCCGGGATGATCCTGAGCGAATCGCCGCTGAGCCAGCGGGCGGCGGAGGAATCCCTGCCGCTGCGCGACGCCTTCGCGGTGCTCTTCTTCGTCTCGGTCGGCATGCTGTTCGACCCCGGCATCCTGCTGCGGGCGCCCGGGCCACTGCTGGCGACGCTGGCGATCATCCTCGTCGGCAAGTCGCTCGCCGCCTGGCTGATCATGCGTGCCTATGGCAAGTCCAACACGGTGGCGCTGACGATCTCCGCTTCGCTGGCGCAGATCGGCGAGTTCTCTTTCATCCTGGCCGGCCTGGGCGTCTCGCTCGGCATCCTGCCGCAGCAGGGGCGCGACCTGATCCTGGCCGGCGCGATCCTCTCGATCCTGCTCAACCCGGTGATGTTCGCCCTGGTCGACCGCTTCGCCGGTGAGGCCGCCCCGTCCAAGCCCAAGCCGAACGCAGCCGAGCCGGAGCCGGAACCGACGCCCGACCTCGACATCGTGCCGACTGCGCTCGTCGACCACATGGTCGTGGTCGGCTATGGCCGCGTCGGCGCGCTGCTCGGCGCCGGCCTGCTGGCGCGCGGCGAGACGCTGCTGGTGATCGAGGAGGCCGGGGATGCGGTCGAGGCCGCCCGGCGCGACGGGGCCGAACTTCTGCTCGGCAACGCCGCCGATCCCGCCGTGCTGGCGGCGGCGGGCCTGAGCCGGGCGAAGCGGCTGTTCGTCGCCATTCCCCAGAGCTTCGAGGCCGGCCAGGTCTGCGAGCAGGCGCGTCGCGACAATCCGGCGCTGCCGATCGTCGCCCGCGCCCATTCCGACGCCGAGGTGGCGCATCTGACCAAATGCGGCGCGACGCTGACGATCATGGGCGAGGCGGAGATCGCCCGCGCCATGCTGGCGCTCTGTGCGGCGGAGGCTCCGCCCGCGGAATCACCGCCTGCGGAGCCTCCGCCCTCTGCGCCGCCGACGGCCTGACGCGCCGGCCCCGCGGCGGCGGAGGCGTCAGCCCAGCCCCGCTTCCTTGATGAAGCGGCTGAGATTGGCGTGGCCAAGCTTGGCGTACGTCTTGGGCTCAGCCTTCTTCGGGTCCTGCTCGGCCTCGACGACGATCCAGCCGGAATAGCCCTGCAGCTCCCTGAGCACGCGGACATAGTCGATCAAGCCGTCGCCCGGCACGGTGTAGACGCCGGCCAGCACCGACTGCAGGAAGGACCAGTCCTCCTTGTTGGACTGCCACATCACCGCCTCGCGGATGTCCTTGCAATGGACATGGTGGACGCGCGCTTTCCAGTGCCTTGCGATGCGGGCGGGGTCGCCGCCGCCCCAGGTGGCGTGGCCGGTGTCGAGCAGGAGCCCGACGGCGTCGCCGGTGACGGCCATGAACCGGTCGATCTCGGATTCGGTCTGCACGACCGTGCCCATATGGTGGTGATAGACGAGCTGGAGGCCGTACTGCGCCTTCAGGCATTCAGCGAAGCTCGTGTAGCGCGCGCCGAACTGAGCCCAGCCATCCTTCGCCAGCACCGGGCGGGCCGAGAGCGGCCTGGCCATGTCGGAATGGATGGCATTCGAGGTCTCGGCCGCGATCAGCACCGTGCAGCCCATGTCGCGCAGCAGGGTGGCGTGAGCCTTCACCGCTTCCATCTCCGCGGCGACGTCGCGGATCAGTAGCTCCGTCGAGTACCAGCCCGAGACGAGCGCATGGCCGTGGGCGTCGAGGATCGGCTTCAACGCGGCGGCGGTGCGCGGGAACTTGTTGCCGAGCTCCATGCCGGTGAAGCCGGCGTCGCGGGCCTCGCTCAGGCAGGTCTCGAGCGGAATGTCGCCGCCGATCTCCAGCATGTCGTCATTCGACCAGCCGATGGGGTTTGCGCCGATGCGGATCATGTATGGGGTCCTCGAGGGTCTTCAGGCTCAGGTTGATGGGATCGGGCGCGGGGAACCCTCTCCCGTAGGGAGAGGGCAGGGTGAGGGGTCGGCCGTCGGACGTCTCATTCGTGCCCTGACCGCCGGCTGCGGTGAGGGTCCGCGAACGGGTCCGGGGGCCAGCACCTCACCCCTGCCCCTCTCCTTACAGGAGAGGGGTTCCCCGCGCTTAATCGCCGATGGTCTGCCGCTTGCGGCGCTCGTCATAGCTCGCCCGCGCGGCGCGGACTTCGGCGCGTTCGCTGACCTGCGGCACCGCCACGTCCCACCAGGCGCCGCCCGCGCCGGTCGAGACCAGCGGGTCTGTGTCGATGACGACGACCGTGGTGCGGGTGTTCGTCTTCGCCTGGGCGAGCGCGGTTTCGAGGTCCGCGATCGAGGCGGCCTTGAGCGCGATCGCGCCGAGGCTTCCGGCATGGGCGACGAAGTCAATCTCGGGCAGGGTCTCGTGCCGGGCGTCCTTCAGCAGGTTGTTGAAGGAGGCGCTGCCGGTCGCGTTCTGGAGGCGGTTGATGCAGCCGAAGCCGCGATTGTCGAGCAGCACGATGGTGAGCTTGAGACCGAGCATCACCGAGGTCGCGATCTCGGAGTTCATCATCAGATAGGAGCCGTCGCCGACCATGACGACGACCTCGCGGTCCGGCCGCGCCATCTTGGCGCCGAGCCCGCCGGCGATCTCGTAGCCCATGCAGGAGAAGCCGTATTCGGCGTGGTAGGAGCCGGGCGGGCCCGCCTGCCAGAGCTTGTGCAATTCGCCCGGCAGGCCGCCGGCCGCATGCAGCAGGATGACCTCCGAGCCCAAGCTGCGCTGGACGGCGCCGATGACCTGCGCATCCGAGGGGAGCGCCGCGTTGGTCGCGGCGGTGACGGCCTGCGCCTCCTGGCGCCAGGCCGCCTTGCCGGCCTTCGCGTCGGCAGTCCAGACCGCGGGGGCCGTCCAGCCACTGAGGGCGTCGCGCAGTTCGGCGAGGCCCTCGCGGGCGTCAGCCACAAGCGGCAAGGCACGGTGCTTGCCGGCGTCGAAAGCCTGGACGTTGAGGCCGATCACCGTCTTGCCCGCGGCGAAGAGCGCCCAGGAGCCGGTGGTGAAATCCTGCAGGCGCGTGCCGACAGCGAGGATCAGGTCCGCTTCGGCGGCGAGGCGGTTGGCGGCGGTGGTGCCGGTGACGCCGATGGCGGCCATGTTCAGCGGCGCGGCGTCGGGCAGGGCCGATTTGCCGCCTTGCGTCTCGCAGACGGGGATGCCGGTTTCGGTCGAAAAGCGGGCGAGTTCGTCGCTGGCGCCGGAATAGAGCACGCCGCCGCCTGCCACGATCAGCGGCTTCTTCGCGGCCTTCAGCGCGGCTGCCGCCGCTGCGAGTTCGGCCCGGTCGGGCCGCGGGCGGCGCGGCGTCCAGAGACGCTCCTCGAAGAAGCTCTCGGGATAGTCAAAGGCTTCCGCCTGCACGTCCTGGCAGAGCGCGAGCGTCACGGGCCCGCATTCGGCCGGGTCGGTCAGCACCTGTATGGCGCGCTGGAGCGCGGGGATGATCTGCTCGGGACGGGTGATGCGGTCGAAATAGCGCGAGACCGGCCGGAAGCAGTCATTGGCGGAGACGGTGCCGTCGCTGAAGTTCTCGACCTGCTGGAGCACGGGGTCTGGGATGCGGCTGGCGTAGACATCGCCGGGCAGCAGGAGGACAGGCAGGCGGTTGACGTGGGCGAGCGCGGCGGCCGTCACCAGATTGGTCGCGCCGGGGCCGATCGAGGTCGTCGCCGCCATGAAGCGGCGGCGCATGTTCGTCTTGGCATAGGCGATGGCGGCATGGGCCATGGCCTGCTCGTTATGGGCGCGGAAGGTCGGCAGGCGCTCGCGCTCCTGCCAGAGCGCTTCGCCGATTCCGGCGACATTGCCATGGCCGAAGATTGCCCAGACGCCCCCGAAGATGGGCAGGCGCTCCCCGTCGATCTCGGTCATCTGGCGGCTGAGGAAGCGCGTCAGCGCCTGCGCCATGGTGAGGCGGATGGTGGCGGTCATGAAACGTCTCCGGAGCGCGGACAGCTATGCCGCCTTGCGGTCGCGGGTGGCAAGCCAGAGCTCGGTCAGGGCGCCGAAGCGGCGGGCCATGTCGGCGATCGCGGCCTCGTCGTCGAGCCGGCCGGCGAGCCAGCCCTCGGCCGCGGCCATGAAGATGGTGCGGCCGACGGCGAAGCCCTTGACGATGGGGGCGGCGGCCGTGGCGGCAAAGCCGGCCTTCAGCTCCTGCTCGGCGGCATCGAGGCCCAGCAGCAGCACGCCGCGGCACCAGGGGTCGTTGCGGGCGATCGTCCGCTCGATCGCGGCCCAGGCGGCGGGGGAGGCCTGCGGCTCCAGCTTCCACCAGTCCGGCTTGAGGCCGAGTGCGTAGAGTTCCTGCAGGGCGCGCGCGATGGTGTCGTCATCAAGCGGGCCGTGTTTGCTGGCGATGATCTCGACCAGCAGCTCCCGGCCGACCTTGCGCGCCGCCTCGAACAGGCCGCGCAGCGTCTCCTGCTGGGCCTGCTTCAGCGCAGGCTCGTCGTCCGGGTGGTAGAAGCAGAGCGCCTTGATGCAGTGATCGACCGGCCATTCCGGCAGGAGCGAACCGATGTCCTGGCTTGTCTCGAAGCGCAGCGGCCGCGAGCCGGGCAGCTCGACCGGGCGGCCGAGCCAGGCGAAGGGGTGGCGCGCGAACTCGAACATCGCCTCGCGGCCATGCTTCTCGTCGAGCAGCATGCCGTAGCCCGGGCGGCCGGCGGCGACCCGCGCGGCGGCCTTGACGGCGAGAACCTTGAAGGCGCGGATGCGGGCGGGGTCGGCCCCGACCTTGGCGGCGACGTCCTCGAGCTGGGCGCGGTGGTCGCAGGCGAACGCCATCAGCGCGGGGATGTCGCGGCGGCGCGTCGTCGCCCAGTGGATGTGGTTGATCGCCTCGTCCTTGCGCAGGGCCCGGTGGGGGCTGCCGTTCTTGAGGAAATACTGCAGCTCCGCGAAGGTCGGGCTTTCGGGCGAGCAGAGCAGGCGCGAGACGGCGAAGGCGCCGCAGGCATTGGCCCAGGTCGCTGCCGTCTGCAGGCTTTCGCCGCCGAGCCAGCCGCGCAGGAAACCGGACATGAAGGCATCGCCCGCGCCGAGGACATTGTAGACCTCGATCGGGAAGCCCTTGCCGACGATGCCGGCCTCCAGATCGTCGGAGATCGCGCCCTCATAGACGATACAGCCCATCGGCCCGCGCTTGAGAACGATGGTGGCCGACGACAGCGCGCGGATCGTTTTCAGCGCCGGCAGCAGTTGGCTCTCGCCCGAGGCGATCAGCACCTCCTCCTCCGTGCCGACGATCAGGTCGCAGCCGGGCAGGACGCTCTTCATCCGCTCCGAGACGGCGGCCGAGGCAATATAGCGGTTGTCGCCCGCGGCATGGCCGGCGAGCCCCCAGAGATTGGGGCGGTAGTCGATGTCGAGCACGACCTTGCCGCCCTGCGCCCGCATCAGCCGCATCGCCTTGCGCTGGGCGGCCTCGGTGTTCGGCCTAGCGAAATGGGTTCCGGTGACGACGACGGCGCGGGCCGTGGCGAGGAAGGCCTCGTCGACATCCTCCTCCTCCAGCGCCATGTCGGCGCAGTTCTCGCGGTAGAACAGCAGCGGGAAGGATGTGTCGCTTTCGACCGAGAGGATGGCGAGCGCGGTGAGGCGGGTCGGGTCGGTCTTCACCCCCTTGAGATCGACGCCCTCGCGGCCGAGCTGCTCGCGCAGGAAGCGGCCGAACTGCTCGCTGCCGACGCGCGTCAGCAGGGCCGAGCGCAGGCCCAGCCGCGCCGTGCCGATGGCGATATTGGCCGGGCAGCCGCCGACCGATTTGGCGAAGCTGCCGACATCCTCCAGCCGCGAGCCGATCTGCTGGCCGTAGAGATCGACCGAGGCGCGGCCGATGGTGATGACGTCGAGCGCCTGCGCGGGTCCGCCTTGCGGTCCGGCCATGTGGTTCTCCCGGCTGTCCCTGTTCCTGGATCGCCGCGTGCCGCTGGCGCCGACGATGCCTGTATATGAAATGATAATTCTATAAAACAGTCAATTCGGAACGTACGTTCCTGAATGCGCTGTCCTCAGCTTCCCGAAGCCGGTCCCTTGATCCGGGACTTGCCGGGCTTGCGGTCGCGGCGGGCGTCGCCGATGCCGACGGCCAGCGCCATCGACAGCGCCATGGTGGCCGAAAGCGTGCGGAATCCGCCGAAATCGGCTTCTGCGACCTCGAACCAGATCGTCGCGAACTGGACCAGCGGGGAGAAGGCGCTGTCGGTGATCGCGACGACGGGGACGCCGCGTTCGGCGAGCGCGCGCGCCTCGTCGATGGTGTCCGTGGCATAGGGCGAGAAGCTGACCGCGAAGGCGACGTCCCGGGTCGTGGCGAAGGAGAGGATTTCCGGGTTCAGGCCGGCGGCGGATTCGACGAGCTGGTTGCGGACGCCGAGCTTGCCGAGCGCATAGGCCATGTAGCTCGCCACCGGATAGGAGCGCCGCCGCGCCAGGATAAAAACCGTCTCGGCCTCGGCGAGCGCGGCGATGGCGCGGTCGAGGGCAGCCTCGTCGATCGAGCGGGCCATGAGATCGAGCGAGGTGCCCGACGCCGTCAGGAATCCCTCGAGGATGCGGTGATTGGCGCCATTGCCGCCGACATCGGCCCGCAGCGCGTTGAGGCGCTCCTCATAGCTCGAATTGCGCTCGCGCAGGCGCTCGCGAAACACCGTCTGCAGGCTGGTAAAGCCGTCGAAGCCGAGATGCTGGGCGAAGCGCACCAGCGTCGAAGGCTGCACGCCCGATGCCTCGGCGATGCTGGCGGCGGTGCCGAAGGCAATCTCGTCGGGGTTGTCGAGCGCGTAGGCGGCGACCTGGGCGATGCGCTTGGGCAGCGACTGGCGGCGACTCAGGATCAGCGCTCTCAGCCCGTCGAAATCGCGGGGGAGCGCCTGGTCCATTCCGTCATCCATCTCCACGCGTCTCCCGGCCAGGCCAATTTCGCCACCCCGTTCTGGCAGCGGCCGGGAAATGGATCAAGTGTTCCATGGCTGGAATGTCGACCGGGACGGGGAGACCCCGCGGTTGGTATTGAGCCAGCAGCCATGGCACGCAGGCTGCAGGCGCGACGCGCGCACACTGCCTTTGCGACGACACGGATGGTGACCGATGAAGATCCTGCTACTGAACCCCAACACCAGCGAGAGCCTGACGACGCGGCTGCGCGATGCGGCGGTACAGGTCGTCGGCCCGGACACGCAGATCGTGCCTGCGACCGCGCCGCGCGGGGTTCCCTACATCTCGACGTGGGCGGAGGCGCAGATCGGCGGGGCGATCGCGCTCGAGATGCTCGCGGAGCGAGCGGGGAGCTATGATGCCGCGGTGATCGCGGCCTTCGGCGACCCCGGCCTGTTCGCGGCGCGCGAATTGTTCGAGGTGCCGGTCGTCGGCATGGCGGAGGCCGCGATGCTGACGGCCTGCATGCTCGGGCGGCGCTTCGCGATCGTCACCTTCGCGAGCGCGCTGGGGCCCTGGTACCAGGAATGCGTCGAGATGCACGGCATGGCCGATCGCTGCGCCGGCATCCGCATGCTGGACGGCGCCTTCCGCTCGATCTCGGACGTGCAGGAGGAGAAGGAGGAACTGTTGGTCGCGCTCGCCAATGAGGCGGTCGCGAGCACGCAGGCCGATGTGGTGATCCTGGCCGGGGCGCCGCTGGCGGGGCTGGCGGCGAAGGTGCGCGAGCGCATCCCCGTGCCGGTGATCGACCAGGTCCAGGCGGCGGTGAAGCAGGCCGAGACGCTGGCGCTGCTGCGCCCGCGCAAGGCGCGCACGGGCAGCTTCGCGCGCCCGGCGGGGAAAGAGAGCGTCGGGTTGGCGGGACCGCTGGCCGACTGGATCGCAAGGCGGGGGTGAGGAGACGATACCACCATCCCTTGGCTCGGAACCTTACCGTCATTCCGGACCAGCCGCGCAGCGGCGCCGATCCGGAATCCATCGGAGGTTGGTGAGCTCTACGATGGATTCCGGGTCTGCGCTTCGCTTGCCCGGAATGACGGTGAGGTACCGAGCAGGATCCGGAAGGCTGATTCTCACCCCACCCCGCTCGCGCCGCAGGTCTGGCCGCCATCCACCGGCAGGCAGACGCCCGTGATGAACTTCGCCTCGTCGGAGGCGAGGAAGACGGCGGCGTTGGCGATGTCCCAGGCGGTGCCCATCTTGCCCATCGGCACAAGCGCGTCGCGGGCGGCGACCATCTCGGCGGCCGAGGCGTATTGCCCGGAGATCTGCTTGTAGATCATCGGCGTGTCGATCAGCCCGGGCATGATGCAGTTCGCCCGGATGCCCTGCCTTGCATATTGCATGGCGAGCGCGACCGTCGCCTGGTTCACGGCGGCCTTGGTCGCGTAATAGGCGAAATAGGGGTAGCCGACCCAGCGGATCGCCGCGATCGAGGAGATGTTGACGATCGCACCGCCGCCGCCCGCGAGCATATGCGGGATCACGGCCTTGGAGCAGCGGTAGACCGGGCCGAGATTGAGGTCGATCGCGGCCTGGAACTGCTCCTCGGAGAGCTCGACCGGCCCGCCCATATGGGTCACGCCGACATTGTTGTGCAGGATGTTGATGCGCCCGAAGCGTGTCATCGTCGCGGCCACCGCCGCATCGATCGAGGCCTGCTGCGTGACGTCGGCGGCAAGCGCGACGGCGACGCCGCCTTCGTTGGTGATGATGGCGGCGGTCTCGTCGGCCGCCGCCTGGCTGATGTCGATGCAGGCGATGCGGGCACCCTCGCGGGCGAAGGCGACAGCAGCCGCCTTGCCGTTGCCCCAGCCCTCGCCTGCGGAGCCGGCGCCGAAGACGATGGCGATCTTGCCCTTGAGCCGGTCGGCCATGATGGGTTCTTTCTACGCGGTGAATGTGCGGACACGCGCGGGAACCCCTCTCCTGTAAGGAGAGGGGTAGGGGAGAGGTGTCGGCCTCTTGACCAGTCGGCCACTGGTCTCACCGCGACAGCGGTCAGGTCCCGGCAAGGACGTGCAATGGCCTACACCTCACCCTGCCCTCTCCTTACAGGAGAGGGTTCCCCGCGCCTCTTCCTCTCGTCCGGTGTCCGAGAATGACGAGGTCGCGTTGGCCTCTTAGCTCAGCGAGCCGCCGACGGCCTTCTCGAGGATGGCCCAGGCCTCGTCGCCATACTTCTTCTTCCACTCGGCGTAGAAGCCGGCCTTGCGAAGCGCGTCGCGGAAGGGGTCGGCCTTGGTGTCGTTGAAGACCATGCCCTTGCTGGTGAGGTCCTCGCGCAGGCCGGCATTGAGCTTGGCGACGTCGGCGCGTTCCAGCTCGGCGGCGGCGTTGAGGTTTTTTGCGACGATGGCGCGCAGATCCTCGGGCAGGCGCTCCCAGGCGCGCTTGTTGCCGAGGAACCAGAAACCGTCCCACATGTGGTTGGTGACGGAGAGGTACTTCTGCACCTCGAACAGCTTGGCGGTCGAGATGATCGCCAGCGGGTTCTCCTGTCCGTCGACGATCTTGGTCTGCAGCGCGGTGTAGACCTCGGCGAAGTTGATGCTGGCGGGCGCCGACTGGAAAGCGGTGAACATCGAGGTCCAGAGCGGGGAGACCGGCACGCGGATCTTGAAGCCCTTGAGGTCGTCAGGCGTGACGATCGGGGCCTTCGACGAGGTCATCTGGCGGAAGCCATTGTCCCAGATCTTGTCCATCACGACGAGATTGGCCTTGCCGATCTGGCCGCGCACATAGGCGCCGAGTTCGCCGTCCATCGCCTTCCAGACGGTGGCGTAATCGGGGAAGGCGAAGCCGATGCCGGAGACCGAGGCGTTTGGTACCAGGGTCGAGAGGATCAGCGGCGAGAGCGTGAAGAACTCGACGCCGCCGGAGCGGACCTGGCTCAGCATGTCGGTGTCGGAGCCGAGCTGGTTGTTGGGGAAGATCTGGATCACGACGCGGCCGTTGGTCTCGGCCTTGATCTTCTCCACCGCCTCGTTGGCGCGCTGGTTCATGGGATGCGCGAGCGGCAGGTTGTTGGCGTATTTATAGGTGAATTCGGGGGTCTGCGCGGAGGCCGAGCCGATATGGAAGGTGCCGATCGCGGAGGCGGCGGCGGTGCCCTGGAGCAGGGTGCGGCGTGAGATGGTCATGGTCGTTGTCTCCCAGGATGGCGTTGTCGTTCGTGAAACTGCCCGGTCGTTGCCGGGAAGCAGGTGATGGTGTGCTGTCGGTTTCGCGCTCTGTCCTCACAGCACCCAGGTCGAGATGCCCGGCACGACGGCGATGATCACGAGGCCGGCGAGCAGCGCGATCAGATAGGGCCAGATCGCGCCCATCGCCTCGTCGGGCGAGACGTTGCCGATCTTGCAGGCGATGTAGAAGCCGATGCCGATCGGTGGCGTCATCAGCCCGATGTTCATCGCGGTGACCACCACCATCGAATAATGCACGTCATTGATGCCGAGGTTCTTGGCGATCGGGAACATCAGCGGCGCCATCAGCACGATGGCCGGCAGCCCCTCCAGCACGCAGCCGAGGATCATGAAGACGACGATCGTCACCGCCATGAAGGTCAGCCAGCCGCCGGGCAGCCCGACCATGAAGTTCGCCAGGTCGCGGGCGAAGCCGGTCTGGGTCAGGGCCCAGGCCATGGCGAGCGCGGTGCCAAGGATCATCAGGATCGCGCCGGACAGGGCGGCAGTCTCGACGAACATCGCATAGAATTTGCGTCGGCTGATGCCGCCATAGAGGATCATGCCGATGACCAGCGCGTACAGCACGGCGATCGTCGAGACCTCCGTGGCGGTGGCGACGCCGCCGCCGACCGCGCCGCGGATGATGAAGGGCAGCACCAGCGCCGGACCCGCGATCAGGGCGGTCTTGCCGATGACCGAGAGCGAGACGCGGCGCACGCCGGTCATGTCCTCATGCCGCGCCTTCCAGCGGGCGAGCACCGCCAGCGCCAGAAGCAGCACCATGGCGATGGCGAAGCCGGAGTTGAACAGGCCCGCGATCGAGACGCCGGCGACCGAGCCGAGCACGATCAGCACGATCGAGGGCGGCACGGTGTCGGCCATCGCCGCTCCGGTGGCGAGCAGCGCGATCAACTCCTTGGGCTGGTAGCCGCGCCGCTTCATCTCGGGGAAGAGGGCGGGAGCAACCGTCGCCATGTCGGAGACCTTGGAGCCGGAGATGCCAGACACCAGGAAGAGCGAGCCGAGCAGGACATAGGACATGCCGGCGCGGACGTGGCCGAGCATGGAGGCCAGGAAATCGACGATCGCCTTGCCCATGCCGGTCGCGTCCAGCACGCAGCCGAGCAGCACGAAGATCGGCACCGAGAGCAGGATGATGCTCGACATGCCCTCGTCCATTCGGCCGACCATGACAATCATCGGCACGCTGGTGGAGAACATGAGGAAGCACAACGTGCCCATACCGAAGCAGAATGCGATCGGCACGCCTGCGACGAGGCACAGCGCGACGACGCCGAGCAGGAAGATCAGGATGTTGCCGTAGCCCAGCCCCTTGAAGGTTGGCGTCAGCAGCCAGAACGCCACGCCGATGGCGACGACTAGAGCCGCCGCCAGCACGAGGTCGCGCAGGGTCGAGGTGCGCCAGGCGTGGCGCAGGGCCAGCAGCGTCATCAGCACGATGCCGGTGGCGATGGCCGAGACGCGCCAGCTGTTGGGGATGTTGAGCGCTGCCGAGGTGACGAAGCTCTCTTCGATCGCATAGTCGATCGCGGGATAGACCATCGCCATCAGGAAGGCGGCGACGACCAGGAGCGCGAAGCTGTTGGCGAAGCCGCGCAGGCGCTCGGGCATCATGCCGACGAAGAGGGTCAGCCGCAGATGCTCGTTGCGGTCGATCGCGATGGCGGCGCCGAGCATGGCGAGCCAGAGGAAGGAGATCGAGGCAACCTCGTCGATCCAGATCACCGGCAGCGAGAAGACGTAGCGCGAGGTCACGCCCAGCAGCAGCACGCCGATGATCAGCGCCACCAACCCTGCGGCGATCGCCTCGACCGGCCGCATGAAGGGCGAGCCCGGACGAACGTCTTCAAGTTCCGCGAGGGCCTCGGGCAGGGCGATCCTGTCGGCGATATCCACCATGATGCCGGCTCAGCCCTGGACGCAGGCGGAGAGGCCGGCGACCCTGCGGCCGGCCGGATACGCGACGGGGATCGGCACGGAGCCGGCGCCTCTGGGGATGGCCTTCATCGACATCGCTTCTTCTCTCCCATGCGCGTCGATCTTGGTGGCTTGTCTGGCAGCCGTCGACGCGGTCCATACTGTGACCTGGATCACATCTGGTTGGGGCGGAGACTACACGACATCCCCCGCATTGCAATCCGCAAACGGTCGCTTTAGGCTTCCGGGACAAGAACAAGGTCCATATCGTGGATCGACCCCGAGGAAGCCCGTTGACCCCATCCCCCGAATCGCGCGCCGGCCTGTCCGGCTCGCAGAGCGTCGACCGCGCCTTGCGGCTGCTCGCGCTGATCGGCCGGGAGCCGGCCGGTGGCCTGCCGCTCGCCGAGATTGTCTCGGGCAGCGGGCTCAACAAGCCGACGGCGCGGCGGCTGCTGCTGGCGCTGATGCGCGCCGGGCTGGTCGAGCAGGAGCCGCAGACGCGGCATTACTGCCTGGGCGAGGAGGCTTTCGTGCTGGGCGTGCTGGCCGCGCGGCGGCACGGTCTGCTCGAACTGGCGATGGAGAGCCTGCGGCGTCTCTCGGCGGTGACGATGGATACGAGTTTCCTGTCGGTGCGGCGCGACAATTACTGCGTCTGCCTGCATCGCGAGGAGGGCACCTATCCGGTGCGCACGCATGCCCTGCAGATGGGCGACCAGCATCCGCTGGGCGTCGGCGCGGGCTCGCTCGCGATGCTGGCGGCGCTGCCTGATGATGATGTGGACCGCATCGTCGCGGCCAACGAGGCGGTGTTGCGGACGCAGTATCCGGGCTTCGCGCCGGAGCTGATCCGGGCCGATCTCGCGCTGGCGCGGCAGCGCGGCTTCGCGCTCAACCCGGGCCGGCTCGTCGCCAGTTCCTGGGGCGTCGGCGCCGCCTTCCGCTATCCCGACGGGCGCGTCGCGGGGGCGCTGAGCCTCGCCGCGATCGACAGCCGGATGCTGCCGGCCCGGCAGGAGGAACTCGCCGGCCATCTCGGGGCCGAGGTCGCCCGGATGGAGCAGCTGCTGGCGGAGATGTTCGTGACCGGAGCCAAGGGCGCGAGGCCGGGAGGCCGGCCTGTCGCGGTGGCGGCCGAGGCGAGGCGGGCTTGATGGGCACATCATCTCATTCGCTCCTGCTGCCGAATTTCACAGCGCGTTCTCGTCGAGGGAGACACTGACATGACCGCAACGAACGCCTCCGCCCCCGCAGGCGGCGTCGCGCCGATGACGCGGCGGGTGATGAATCTCGGCCATATCGTCGCGCAGAACGGCCGGCGGTTCGCCTCGCATCCGGCCTTCATCTGGGGCGGGCTGACGCTGAGCTGGGCGGATATCGATGCGCAGGTCTCGGCGCTGGCGGCGGGGTTGAGGGCGCGCGGCATCGGCAAGGGCGACCGCATCCTGGTTCACTCCAAGAATTGCGACGCGATGTTCGTGTCGATGTTCGCGACCTTCCGGCTCGGGGCCGTCTGGGTGCCCACCAATTTCCGGCTGCTGCCCGACGAGGTCGCCTATCTCTCGACCTCCTCGGGCGCGAAGGCGTTTCTCTGCCATGGCGATTTTCCCGACCATGCGGCGGCCGTGGCGAAGGCCGCGCCTGCGCCGGACTTCACCTGGCGGATCGGGCCCGGCGCTTTCGGCGAGGACGAGGTCGGCGCGGTGATCGCGCGCCATCGCGGCGAGCGCGTCGCCGATGTCGCCGTCGAGCATGACGACCCCTGCTGGTTCTTCTTCACCTCCGGCACGACCGGGCGCTCCAAGGCCGCCGTGCTGACCCATGGCCAGATGGGCTTCGTCATCACCAACCATCTCTGCGACCTCGTGCCGGGCACGACGGAGGTCGATTCCTCGCTGGTGGTGGCGCCGCTCTCGCATGGCGCCGGCGTCCACCAGTTGATGCTGGCGGCGCGCGGTGCGGCCTCGATCCTGTTGCCGACGGAGCGTTTCGACATCGACGAGGCCTGGCGGCTGATTGCGCGCCACCGCGTCACCAGTCTGTTCACGGTACCGACGATCCTGAAGATGCTGGTCGAGCATCCGGCCGTCAAGCAGCACGATCATTCGAGCCTGCGTTACGTCATCTATGCGGGCGCGCCGATGTATCGCGAGGACCAGAAGCGCGCGCTCGCCACGCTCGGGCCCGTGCTGGTGCAGTATTTCGGGCTGGGCGAGGTCACCGGCAACATCACCGTGCTGCCGCCCTCGCTGCATGTCGCCGAGGACGGGCCAGACGCCCGCATCGGCAGCTGCGGCTATGCCCGCACCGCGATGCAGGTGCAGATCCAGGACGACGCGGGCGAGGAGGTCGCAGCCGGCGTGCAGGGCGAGATCTGCGTGATCGGCCCGGCCGTCTTCGCCGGCTATTACGACAACCCGGAGGCCAATGCGAAATCGTTCCGGAACGGCTGGTTCCGGACCGGCGATCTCGGCCATATGGACGAGGAGGGCTTCGTCTACATCACCGGCCGGGCCTCGGACATGTACATCTCGGGCGGGTCGAACATCTATCCGCGCGAGATCGAGGAGAAGATCCTGACCCATCCCGCCATTGCGGAGGTCGCGGTGCTCGGCCTGCCCGATCCGGTCTGGGGCGAGATCGGGGTCGCGGTCTGCGTCTGCCGCGGCGGGGCCCGCGCCGACGAGGCGGAGATCGCCGGGTTCCTGTCGGAGAAGATCGCCCGCTACAAGATGCCCAAGCGTTTCTTCTTCTGGGAGGCGCTGCCGAAATCCGGCTACGGCAAGGTGCCCAAGCGCCTCGTGCGCGACGAACTCGAAGCGCGCGGGCAGCTCGACTGGCTGAGGGGGCAGGGCTCGTGAGGCGCATCCAGCAGCCCGGGCCGGAGACGCCCGGCCGCATCCAGTGGGCGGAATGCCATGGCCTGCGCTTCCCGGTGACGCTGCAGCCCGGCCTGACCCTGCTCGAAGGCATAAGGCGCAGCTTCGCGGCGGCCGGCTTCGTCAGCGGGACGGTGCAGCTCGACGGGCTTGCGCTCTCGCCCTTCGCCTATGTCATGCCGGCGCTGTCGCAGACGCCGGAGCACGCCGCCTTCTACAGCGAGACCTTCCGGCCGGCCGGGATCGCGCGCATCGAGGTGGGTGCGATGACCTTCGGCCTGCGCGACGGGGCGCCGTTCTTCCACGCCCATGCGCTCTGGATCGAGGGCGACGGGCGGCGCAGCGGCGGCCATATCCTGCCCGACGAGACGATGGTGGCGGAGGCGATCACGCTTCCGGCGGTGGGGCTGGATGGCGCGGCCTTCATCGCCGAGCCGGACCCGGAGACGAACTTCAAGCTGTTCGGGCCGAAGCCGGCGGAACTGCTCGGCGCGACGCGCGAGGGCCGCTTCTTCGCGCTCAGGGTCAAGCCGAACATCGACTTCTGCGGGGCGCTTGAGGCCTTCTGCGCCGAGCGCGGCATCGCCCGTGCCACCATTCATGGCGGCGTCGGCTCGACCATCGGGGCGCGCTTCGCTGCGGGCGGGACCGTGGAGAACTTCGCCACCGAGGTCGCGATCACGGGTGGGCTGATCGTGGATGACGGGGCGGGACCGCAGGCGCAGATCGAAGTGGCGCTGGTCGACTACACCGGGGCGATGGCCGCCGGGCGCTATCGGCGTGGCGACAACCCGGTGCTGATGACCTTCGAGCTGGTGCTGGAGGCGGGGTAGGGTCATTCGTCATTGCGAGCGGAGCGAAGCAATCCAGAGGGACTGGGTGTGGCCCTGGATTGCTTCGCTCCGCTCGCAATGACGATCAGGTGATCTTGCCTCTGGCAATCTCCATCTCCCGCAGATCCTTCCGCCGGATCTTCCCCGTCGCAGTCATCGGCAGTTCCGTCACGAACTCGACATGGCGCGGATACTGATAGGCGGCGAGCCGGTCGCGGACGAAGGCCTGGATCTCGGCGGCCAGCGCCGCCGACGGCGCGATGCCGGGCATCGGCAGCACGAAGGCCTTCACCGCCTCCGTGCGGATCGGATCGGGCACGCCGATGACGGCCACCATCAGCACGGCGG
>NNBT01001953.1_pt1 | contig 63753 bp, 61 predicted proteins | sample 1173831 | NCBI WGS metagenome assembly NNBT01 (sample SAMN07173936, study PRJNA388173) | plant metagenome | isolation source: symbiotic tissue sample KVJ10 | place: Norway: Troms, Kvaloya island | reverse complement strand
CGTGGGCTCGGAGATGTGATTAAGAGCCAGGACAGCCTCTGGGCGAGCCAGGTGCCCCCGATTCCACCTGCGACGCCGCCCGTGACGAACAGGAGCGCGATGCGCCAGTCGACGAGCCCCGACAGCGCATAGGAGATGGCGGTGGTCACCCCGAAGGCCGTGACCGCCACGAGCGAGGAGCCGATGGCCATGATCATCGGCATGCGCGCCGCGCCCATCAGCCCGGGCACGATCAGGAAACCGCCGCCGATGCCGAAGAAGCCGGATAGGCAGCCGACGAGCCCACCCATGCCGAGCAGCCGCGGCAGCAGCTTCGGTGCGGTCGACCGTCCCAGCGGCTTGAACGCCGCCCCGTCGCCGCCCTTGCGGACCAGCATCATGATGGCGATGGCGATCATCAGCGCGCCGAACAGGAGCAGGAGCTTATGGCCGTCGAGGCTCTTCCCGATAGTCGAGCCCAGCGCCGCCCCGGCGATGCCCGCGGCCGAGAAGACCAGCGCGCAGGGCCAGCGGACATTCCCGGCGCGGGCATGTCCAAGCAGATTGGCGAAGGCGCTGAGCGCCACCGCGACCGCGCTCGTGCCGATGGCGACATGCGGCGAGGCCACGCCGACAACATAGACCAGCAGCGGCACGGCCAGGATCGAGCCGCCGCCGCCGATCAACCCCAGCACGAACCCCACCAGCGATCCCGATCCCACCGAGGCGATATCGGGGCCGCCGATCATGAGGGGCACGCCGGCGTCAGCCGTCGCATCAGGACTTGGCGACCGGGCAGGTCCGGATTCCCAGCAGCGTATAGGCGGGGCAGAAGCGGAAGGCCGCCGTTCCCAGCATGACCACGCCCCAGGCCGTCAGCGCGTATTTCCAGGCGCCCCAGGGCGCGACCATCTCTGCGACGGGAGGAACGAAGACGGCGGCGACGAGCACCGCCCCCAGGATGAACCGCAGGGCGCGATCGAGTGTGCCGACATTGCTCATGACTGTCTCTCCGGTAAAGGGCGATGACTTGATTATTCATATTAAGATATTTGAATATGTAAAGCGAAAACCGGCGATCCGGTGGCTGCGCGATGCCTACCCCGCCCTAGCCAGCACGCGGTCGTGCAGCAGCATGCCGGCCATCATCGCCGCGACGAACAGCACGACCGGCGTCAGGCCCGTCGTCAGGGCCGACAGCGCAGGACCGGGGCAGAAGCCCGCCAGCCCCCAGCCAATCCCGAACAGCACCGAACCTCCGACCAGGCGGACGTCGATGTCGGTCCGCTCGGGGATGTGGAACTGCGTGTCGAGGACGGGTTTGGGCAGGCTACGCTGGATCGCGACGGCAATGAAGGCGACGCAGACCGCCCCGCCCAGCACGAACATCAGGCTTGGATCCCAGTGACCGCTGGCGACGTCGAGGAAACCCAGGACACGGGCGGGGTCTACCATGCCCGACAGGGACAGGCCGTAGCCGAACAGCGCGCCCGACAGGAGCGCCACGGTGAGGCGGGCGATGGCGAGCGGGCTCATGACAGCAATCCTGTGAGGGTGGCAGTGGCGATGCCGGCGAGGAGGAAGCTCGCGGTCGCGACCATCGAGCGCTTCGACAGCCGCGCCAGCCCGAGGATGCCGTGCCCGGAGGTGCAGCCGGAGCCCATCCGCGTGCCGATGCCGACGAGAAGCCCGGCCAGGATGACCACCGGCCAGGAGGCGGCAACCGTCATCAGGGGGAGTGCGCCATGGACCGCCGCATAGAGCGCGGGACCGGCAAGAAGACCGACGACGAAGGCGCCGTTGACACACGCCTGGTGGCCGCCGAGCAGGCGCCCGACGATGCCGCTGATGCCGGCGATGCGGCCGTTGAGCAGCAGCAGCAGACCGGCCGAAAGGCCCAGCACCATGCCGCCGAACAGGGAAGGCCAATAGGCGCTCATGAGACGTCGTCCTTCTGGCAGAAAATGGCGTAGAGCGCCGCGATCAGTTGCGAGGCCTTCTGCTGGGTGAGGCGATAGAAGATTTGCTTGCCCTCGCGGCGCGGCTCGGCGACGCCGGTTGCCCTGAGGATGCCGAGCTGCTGCGACAGCGTCGGCTGGTGGATGTCGAGCAGCCGCTCCAGTTCACCGACGGAGAACTCCCCCTCCGCCAGCTTGCAGGCGAGCATCAGGCGAACCGGATGAGCCATCACCTTGAGCAAGGCGGCGACCTCTTCGGCCCGCGCCGCCATCTCGTGGCGTGGGTCGACCTCCAGGGGAGACGCGGCGTTGTTCACCAGACCGCTCCCGGCAAGGCGTCGAGCGGGATCTTGAGATAGCGCCACCCGTCATTCTCCGGCTCCGGCAGGCGGCCGCCGCGAAGATTGACCTGCAGCGAGGGCAGGATCAGCTTGGGCATGGGCAGCGTCGCATCGCGGGCCTCTCGCAAAGCCACGAAGCGCTCCTGCGTCATGTCGACGAGATGGGCATTGCTACGCTTCTGCTCGCCAACGGTGCTCTCCCAGCGCGCATGGCGCCCTTTCGGTTCGTAGTCATGCCCGGTGAACAGCCGCGTCTCGTCGGGCAGCGCTAGGATGGCCTCGATCGAGGCCCAGAGCGCCCTGGCGCTGCCGCCGGGGAAATCCGCCCGCGCCGTGCCGGAATCGGGCATGAAGATCGTGTCATGGATGAAGGCGGCGTCGCCGATGACATAGGTCACGGAGGCCAGCGTGTGCCCGGGCGAAAACAGGACGCGCCCTTCGATGCTGCCGAGCTTGAAGCTGTCCCCTTCTGCGAACAGCCGATCCCATTGCGAGCCGTCGGTCTTCAGCGCCGGCCAGTTGTAAAGGCGCTGCCAGAGCTGCTGGACCTGCGTGACGCGGGCCCCGATCGCCGTGGGCGCATCCGTCTTCTGCTGGAGATAATGGGCCGCCGAGAAATGGTCGGCATGCGGATGGGTGTCGAGGATCCACTCGACCGTCAGCCCCTGCTCCGCCACGAAGGCGAGGATCGCGTCGGCATGCGTCGTGCGCGTCGCGCCCGACTTCTCGTCGAAATCATGCACCGGGTCGATGATCGCGCAGCGCTTCGTCGCCGCGTCCCAGACGACATACTGGATGCTGCCGGTGCGCGGATCATGGAAGCCCTTGACGCGCGGCGCGCGTGAGCGGTCCCGGTCTATCCAGGCTTTCGCCGCGGACAGGTCGAGGCCCAGCCCCGCGCCGAACGGGACGATGTCCTCGGCGCGCATCCGCCCGTCCAAAACCTCGCCGAGGACGTGCAGGATCGCGACGCGGGTGCCGGAGCGGCAATGCGCATAGACGGGGCCTTTCGTCTCAGCCACGGCCCGCTGGAACGCCCTGATGTCGGCCTCGGTGATCGCTGCCGGGGTGACCGGCACATAGGCGTAGCGCAGCCCGGCCTCCTGCGCGATGGCGGCAGCCTTCTCGTGGCCGATCTGCCCGGCCTCCTCGCCATCGGGCCGGACATTGACGATGCCGGCGAAGCGCGAGCCGGCGAGACCGGCAAGGACAGCCGCGTCGGGCTGGCCGGCTGCAACGAGCTTCGGGGAGAGGTCGATACCAGTCATGGGGCACTCACATAGACATTATATCATAAAATATAATGTAGAGCAGCCCGACCCGTTCCGCAAGCGGCCCGAACGCCGCACCATGTGACACCGCCCCCGACGGGCAGAGCCGTGACAGAAGCCGCGGCTCGTCAGCCCTGTCCGCCGAGATCCATCACCTCGTCGGCCGTGGCCGCCAGCAGCGCCCGATCATGCCCGATCAGAACCAGCGCGAGATCCTCGCTGGCGACGATCTCGCGCAAGAGCGCGATCGTCTCGCGCTGGACCAGCGGGTCGAGCCGGGAGGTCGGCTCGTCCGCGACGATCAGGGCGGGTTTCAGGAGCAGGATGCGGGCGAGCGCCAGCCTCTGCGCCTCCCCACCCGAAACCTCGCTCGCACAGCGGCGCAGCAGCCTGGGATCGAGCTTGAGCCGGTCGAGCAGCGGCGGCAGGTCGCGTTCGATCGCGAGATCGGGGACGACCTCGGCAAGATCGGCGAACTGCAATGCCAGCGGGCGCCCAGGCAGGAAGACGGCCGCCGGATCCTGATGCAGCTTCTGGTAGCGCTGCCGCAGACGCTTCATCCCCGCCCGGTCGCGATGGGGATCGACGCCCTGCCAGGAGACGCCACCCGATATCGGACGTTGCAGCCCGAGCAGGACATTGCCGAGCGTGGTCTTGCCGCAGCCGCTGGGGCCGGTGACGCCGTGCACGCCGCCCCGAGGGACATGGATGTCGAGACCCGCGAAGAGGTCGTGTCCCTTGCTGAAACCGAAGCGCAGCGCATGCGCCGCCAGCACCGGCCCATCCGCAGCGGTGCAACGCAGGCAGGGCCGCCAGGCCGCGGGGTCAGCCGCGAGCCAGGCTTTCGTGTAGGCGTGACCGGGCGCGTCGAAGACCTCGCGCGCCGGGCCCTGTTCGATCACGCGGCCCTCGCGCAGCACGGCCACCCGGCCGCCGAGCGAACGCGCGAGCGCGATGTCATGGGTGATGACGAGGAGCGCGCGCCCGGTCTCGACGAGCGACGCCAGCAGCGCGCGCGTCTGCTCGATCCGGCCGGCATCGAGGCCCTTGGTCGGTTCGTCGGCGATGATCAGGGGAGCTTGCCCGATCAGGGCGGATGCGACGAGCACGCGCTGCGCCATGCCGCCCGACAGCATCGACGGATAGGACAGCGCGACATCGGGCGCGAGATCGACCGCCGCCAGCCCCGCCAGCGTCTCGGCCTCGCCGGCGGAGCCGCCTCGCAACTGCCGGCCGATCCGCATCGTCGGATCCAGCGCGGCGCGCGGCTCCTGCGGCAGCAGCAGCGTCTCGCGCGACCAGAACAGGCGCAGCAGGCCGGCCTGTCCGGCATCGACCGGCGGATGCCCATTGATGGCGATGCCGCCGCTGGCGGAGAAGCCCGGCGGCAGGAGGCCCATCACGGCCTGTGCGATCAGGCTCTTGCCGCTGCCGGTTTCGCCGATCAGCACGAGGACGGAGCCGGCTTCGAGTGTCAGATCGACATCGGCGACCACGGCGGCTCCGCCGCGGTCCAGGATCGTCAGGCCCGAAAGGGCCAGTGCAGGCGCTGTCATCGTCCCTCCTCCGGCGTGGCGGGCGGTTCGGCCAGCGCCTGACCCAGCAGCGTGGCGCCGAGCACGGCGAGGAAGATCGCCAGGCACGGCGCCGCCGTCTGCACCGGCGCCTCGGCGAGATAGGGCAGAAGCTCGCTGATCATCGCGCCCCATTCGGGCTTCGGCGGCTGCAGCCCGAGGCCGAGGAAACCCAGCGAGGAAATCGACATGATCGCGGCGCCAAGCCCCAGCGTCGCCAGCGTCACCGTCTGGCGCATGACGGCGGGCAGGACGTGGCGGCGCAGGATCGTGTTGGCGGGGAAGCCGGCCAGACGCGCCGCCTCGACATGGGGCTGCGCCAGTTCGCCGAGCGCGATCGCGCGGGTCATCCGGGCGAATTGCGGCCAGAGCGCGAGCTTGATGCCGATCAGCATCGGCAGGATGCCGCCGCCGAGAAAGCCCGAGATCAGGAGCGCCAGCAGGATGCCCGGAAAGGCCAGCATCAGATCGGCCAGCCGCATGATCGCGATGTCGGCGAAGCGGCCGGCATAGGCGGCGACCAGGCCGAGCGCCGTGCCGACCCCCGTCGCGACGATGACGCACAGCAGCGCGATGCCCAGCGACCGCGCCCCGCCATGGGCGAGCCGGGCGGCGACGTCGCGGCCGAGATGGTCGGTCCCGAGCAGATGTCTTGCGCTCGGGCCCTCCAATGCGCTCATCAGGTCCTGGGCGGTCGGGTCCTGCTGCAGCAGCCAGGGACCGATCAGCACGAGCGCCGCGACCGCCCCCAGGACGATCAGCGGGAACGCCAGGCGCCGCGAGGGTTCGGTCGCGGGTGTCGCAAGCGCGAACGTCATGCCGTAACACCTTTCAGACGGCGCGGATCGAGACCGATGCAGGCGAGATCGGCCAGCAGGTTCACCGCCGCATACATCGCCCCGATCACGAGCCCCGCGCCCATGATCATCGGCACGTCGCGTGCGATCAGGGCCTTGACCAGAACCTCGCCGAGGCCCGGATAGTTGAACAGCGTCTCGACCACGACGAACCCATCGACGACATAGGCAAATTGCAGCGCTGCAAAGGTCGCCACCGGAATCGCCGCGTTGCGGACGCCATGGTGCAGGAAGGCCGAGCCGCTGCTCCGGCCGCGGATGCGGGCGAAGGTCATGTAGAAGGCGCTCCTGACCGCGACGACCGCATTGCGGATGATGCGGACCGAGAAGGCGGCGAGCCCCAGCGCCAGGGTCAGCGCCGGCAGCACCATATGCGCGCCGGTCCGGAACCCGGCAGGCGGCAGCCAGCGCAGGGTCAGCGCGAAGAGCGAGATCAGCCCGATGCCGACGAGGAAGCTCGGCATCGAGGCGAGCGCCACCGCCAGGGCATTGGTGCCCCGGTCAAGCCATCCGCCCGGCCGGAAACCGCAGGCGATCCCGAGCGGCAGCGCAAGGGCATAGGAGAGCAGCCAGCCGAGCGCGCCCAGCCCCAGCGTATGGCGGCCGTGATAGGCGATCTCCTGCCAGACGGGCTTGCCCGTCACCAGCGAATGGCCGAGATCGGCCGTCGCGAGCCGGCCAAGCCAGGCCCCATACTGGGCGATCAGCGGCCGATCGAGCCCCTCCTCGCGGCGCACGCGCTCGGTCGTCTCGGTGGAGACCCGCTCGCCGACGCGCGCCGCCGAGATCGCGAGCGCGGTGTCGCCCGGCAGCGCATGGACGAAGGCGAAGCAGAGGCTGGCCAGAAGCCAGGCCGTCAGCACCGCCTGCAGAACGCGCGAGCCGACGAGTGTGGCGATCGCCCTCATGCCGGCCAGCCCGCCCGAGATGCGAACCGGCTCACTTCCACGCCATGCGCTCGAGTAGATAGCGCATTTCATAGGGGTCGATGCCAACACCGCTCACCCGCCTCGAGACGGCGACATTGTGCTCGACCCAGGAGACCGGGACACCGGGAACCTCATCATGGATCAGCCGGATGATCTGGCCCCGCAGCTCGCTCTTTGTGGTCTCGTCGAAGCTCGCAATATAGGCGTCGGTCAGCGTCTTCATGCGCTCGCGTCCGTCCCAGCGCACCGTGCCCCAGCTCGAGCGCTCGCGGGTGAAATCGGGGATCACGGTCGCGACCGGCTCGGGAACATTGACATAGGTGCGCGAGACCAGGGTGAACTGCATCGTGCCGTCCTTGATCGCAGCCGGCACGCTTCCGCCCGGCCCGACCTCGATCGTCACCTCCATGCCGATCTGCTTGAGCTGTGCCTGGATCGCAGCCGCCATGACCGGGAGTTCGGGACGGTTGGCGAGCGTCAGCAGCTTCGCCGCCAGTCGCACGCCGTCCCTGGCGCGGACCCCGTCAGGGCCGGCAGCCCAGCCGGCCTCGTCGAGCAGCTTGCGTGCGGCCGCTGGATCGAACGCGATCCCTGGCAGATCGGACCGGTGCCAGCCTGTCAGGATCGGCGGCAGGAGCTGGCTCGCGCTGGAGTCAGGGTGGCGCAGGATCGCCCGGGCGATGCCGTTGCGGTCGATGCCCATCGCGATCGCGCGGCGCACGCGCACATCCGAGAACTGCGGCAGGCCGCTGTCGAAGAAGAGAGCGCGAATGCGCGGGATGGTCAGGCTCGCGACCTTGGTCTGGGCGGCGGCGTCGATCCGGGGGATCGCGGCGGGGCTGAGCGTGTAGACGAGGTCGGCATCGCCCGCGATCGCGATGTTGGCGCGGGTGTCGCCATTGACCACAGCCGTGTAGCGCGCCCTGGCGATGGCAGGCTTGGCGCGCGCATAGCCCTCGAAGCGCTCCAGCTCCAGCGTCGTCTTGCCATCGACCGCGACCAGCTTGTAGGGGCCGGTCGCGACGATCTTCACGACCTTGCCGTCGGGTCCATAGGCGGAGGGCGCGAGCACGATCGCCGCATAGTCGCACAGGAAGGCCGGCAGCACGCTGAAGGGCGTCTTCGTGCGGATGACGATCTCCTGCCCCTCGACCGTGACCGTGTCGAGCGGCACGGCCGAGAGGCTTTCGCCCTGGAACGATGCCTTCAGGCTGGCGGCGACGGCATCGGCCGTGACGGGACTGCCGTCATGGAAGGAGGCGCCCGCGCGCAGCTTGAAGTGCCAGCTCAGCCTGTCCTGCGAAACGCTCCAGCTTTCGGCGACGCCACCGACGAGTTGCCCCTCCGGCTCAACCTGGACCAGCGTCTCGCCGACCCCCATGCGGGTCAGGATGAAGCCCGTGTCGGTCGGATCGTTGGAGGTGTATTCCCAGGGCGCCACGACGCGCAGAACCGGCTCGCCCTGCTGGGCGAAGACCGGCTGCGCGGCCACAGGCAGGGCAAGGACCGTCGCGAGCAGCAGGCGGCGCGTCAGGGACGTGTTTCTCATGATGGGTCTCTGTGAACCGGGCTTCAAAGGGGTTTACGGGCGGACAGGACGAAGGTGTCGTCATAGGTGGCGAGCAGCCGCAGCCGCTCGCTCCAGGAGGCGGAGGCGAACTGGCGGCGCTTGATGCCGGTCAGCGGGCCGGTGCGGATGTCGGCGAAACCGGCCGATCGCAGCATCGCCTGCAACGCGGGCGCCTTCAGCCCGTCGCGGAAGAACACGCCTTGCATGATGCGCTGATGCGCCTGCTCGTCCCACAGGCTCGGCGCGCCGGTGAGGCGGTCGACCAGCCGGGACAGCCGCTGCAGCAGCCTTGCCTTCAGCGAGCGATTGACCCAGTCGCCATCGACGATGACCACCGCTCCGCCGGGTTTGAGCACGCGCAGCCAGTCGGCCAGCGCGGCCTGCGGATCGACCAGCGTCCAGACAAGATTCCGGCAGATGACCAGATCGTAGCGATCGTCCGGCATCATCGTGTTCTCGGCATCGCCGAGATGGAAGCGGACAGGGGCGCCCTGATGCTTGGCCCGGGCGCGGGCGATCATCGGCTCGCAGAGATCTATCGCATCGACGCTGCAGCCGAAGCCCAGCAGCACGCGCGTGACCTCGCCCGTGCCGGAGGCGAGCTCGAGCACGCGGTCGCCGGGACCGATCGGGGCATGGGCGGTGAACAGCCGCGACCAGGCGTCGAACTCGCCGCGCGACCTGATCTTGTGGCCATAGGAGAGATCGAAGGTCTCGGCGCGTTGGCCCCAATAGGCGCGGATCTCGTCCTTGAGGCCGAAATTCAAACCCGCTTGCGCGGCGTCTAGGGTTGGTTCCTGCAGCATCCGTCACCGGGCTCCCGCGGACGGGGAGCGGTCGGTGCTGTGGCGCCGTTGCGTTCTGGACGCGCGAAAGATCCGCGCAGGAAAGCGACCGTCATCAGAGCTCCTTCCGGGGCACCCCGCCCGGTTGATTGGCTTCACGACGTCGGCAGGTCTCCTGGCTCGCGGGTCTAAGCTCCGTTCGGCCTTCCCGGGCGAACCCAGTGGCATGTTCGAACGTCGCTCGCCGCTGACAGTTGCGGGGGCAGCTCCGGATTTGCGCCCTTGCGGGTGCTCACCGGATTCCCTTTTGATCCCTCTCGGGAACCGACCAGGCGAAGAAAGCATGCCGGATGCCGCGCCGCAAGACAGAATGTCGCAGCCGCCCCGAAACGCCCCGGCCCCGTTCATCGGAGAGTTCATGCTGCTTCCCGGTCCCCGGCAGGAACGGATCCTCGATCAACAGAAGCGACTTGGACGGCCCCGTTGCCGGGCTGCCGGTCAGGCAGGAATCGAGCATGGCGCGTGTGGCGGCGATCAACGAGGAGAGGCTCGGTCATAGCGTTCGTGGGCACAGGATCCGTCCAGGTGGGAAATCTCAATTTCGTTACAGTATAACATAACTAATCCGTCAACCTGTCGCGGACGACCTGCGCTGTCATAACAACCCCGGATGTCAGGAGGCGCGGCAGCCTTCAGCCCGCTCGAACGTCACATTCTGATCGACAACCGCCGCGTGAGGGGCGATCAAGGGGCCCCCGCACGCAGTTGGATTGTGGCAGTTCATGACGTTGACGGATGGCTTAGGACTGGCTGGCTTCGTCGTCGCCTGCATGGCCGCGGCGAGTTCGGGCGCGTTCTTCAAGCCCGGCGCCTGGTATGAGGGGCTGGCCAAACCCTGGTGGCGGCCGCCGAACTGGCTTTTTCCGCCGGCCTGGACGCTGCTCTTTTGCATGATCGCCGCTTCGGGCTGGTTTGTCTGGCGCAAGGCGGGCTTCGCTGGCGCTGCCCTGCCGCTGACGCTCTATGGCGTCCACCTCGTCGTGAATGCGATCTGGTCAGGCCTGTTCTTCGGCCTGCGCCGGATGGACCTCGCCTTCGCCAACATCTGCGTGCTGTGGCTGTCGATCCTGGCACTGATCGTGCTGTTTGCGCCGATCGATGCCCTCGCCGCCTGGCTGCTCGTGCCCTATCTCGCCTGGGTCAGCTTCGCCGCGTGCCTGAACCTCACCATGTGGCAGATGAACCGACCGGTCGCGGCCTGACAGCGCCCTGGTCAGGCGCCGACATATTTGAAATGGGCGCCGACGCTGCGATAGGACGCCTCGAGCACATCGACGCCGCCGGCGAGCCGCAGCGCCTCGGCGGTGGCGAGACCGAGTTCGACGGCCTCGCGGCCGGGCCGCTCGTCATGGGCCGTGATCCGCTTGCCACCGTCGAAGGAGGTGATCTGGGCGTGCAGGTAGAGCCTGTCGCCCTGCCAGGTCGCGCTCGCGCCCACCGGCAGGCTGCAGCCGGCGCCCAGCGCATGCAGCATCGCCCGCTCGCAATCGACCTCGGCGCGGGTCCTGGGATGCTCGATGTCCTTCAGCATCGCCAGGATCGTCGGGTTGTCGTCGCGCGCCTGCACGCCGAGCGCGCCCTGCCCGATCGCATAGGGAAACAGGATCGGATCGAGCAGCTCCGACGTCGCACCATCGAGGCCGAGCCGCTGCAGCCCGGCTTGCGCCAGGATCACCGCGTCGAGCCCGTCATCGCCGTTGATCTTGGCGAGCCGCGGCCCGACATTGCCGCGGATCGGCACGACATCGACGTCGGGCCGCAGGCTCAGGATCTGTGAGCGTCGCCGCAGCGAACCGGTGCCGACGCGCGCACGCTGGCGCAGATCCGCCAGCGTCGAGCCGCAGAGCACGTCGCGTGGATCGACCCGCTCGGGCACCGCCGCCAGCACGAGGCCCTCGCGCAGGGTCGTCGGCAGGTCCTTCAGCGAATGCACGACGATGTCGACCTCGCCCGAAGTCAGCTGGTCCTCATGCTCGGTCGAGAACACGCCGATGATGCCGAACTGATGGAACTCGGAGACCCGGTCCTTGTCGGCGATCGTCGCGATCGGATGCAGCGAAAACTCGGTGTCGGGATACTTCGCCTTGATCAGGCTGGCGATGTAATTGGTCTGGGCAATCGCCAGGGGGCTGCGCCGCGTACCGATTTTCAGGAGCATGGACGAATGACCTAGCCTGGGCCCCGCGGGCCTCTCATGAACGATCGAAGTCTTCTATCAGCCGAGCAAGTCGCCGAGGCAACGTCAACTTGTTTCCCATTGCGGGGCCCGCGGTCATCGCGCCACCAGCGGAAAGGTCGCGGCGATCGCCCAGGCGAAGGCGAAGGCGTTGGCGATGCCAGCCATGAAGGGATGGCCGGAGCGCCGGAACGCCCAGGCGCTGAACAGCCCGTAGACGAGGAAGAACAGTACGATCACCGGGACGATGATCAAGAGGAAGAACAGCCGCTGGAAATCGAGCGCGACCGCAAGGCCGAGCGAGACCAGGAAGGCGAGCTTCGAGGCGAGGTAGGCCCCGCGCGCCGCGCCCTCCCCGCGCGTCAGCCATTCATCGGCGAGGAAGTAGATGAGCGTTCCCGCCAGCGTCCCAGCAAAAAGCGGCAGGCGATGGCCGGCAGGCACGAACGCCGTCACGAAGCTGTGGACCGGCCAGGCCAGGGCGACGAGACCAAACAGCATCAGCGCCAGCGTCCCGGCTACCAGCCGACCACGCGACACATCCGAAGCCGGGCCGCTGTGACCACGCTGGACGAACGCGATGCAAAGCGCCGTGAGCAGGCCATAGGCCGCGAAATGCACGGCGAGATAATCCCCGACGATGACGGGCAGGAAGTTCGTCGGCACGAAGCGCAGCACGACCGGCGTCAGCAGTGCCGGCAGGATCAGCGGCAGCGCGATCCGCCGCCAGCCTAGCCCCGCCCCCACAGGCGGCGAGGCAGCACGCGGCAGCAGCGCCGACAGCGGCCAGGCCAGCACGACGACGCCGAAGAGCAGGAGCAGGATCCAGACGCCACGGCCATCGAGATCGGGCAACGCTGTCGCCGGCCGGCCGAAGCTGGCATCGAGCCAGGCCAGCGCCTCGCGCAGGCTCGCCTCGTTGTAGAGCACGCCGACATGCTCGGCCCGGGGGCTGACGGCGGCGCGCCTCGCGGTCCCCGCGGCCACGTCGCCATAGGTGACGCCCGGCTCGGCCGAAGCCGGCGCGGACACCAGCCCGACCGCGCGCAGCGCCTCGCGCCTCAAGCCCCCCTCCCATTCCCCGGAGATGACCAGCAGGTTGCGCGGGCTCGTCGCGGTGACGGCGGGAGAGAACATCGAGACCGCGACCGTCGCCGCGACATCGGCCCGGCTCTGGGCGACGCGCACGATGATGTCGGTCGCCATCGAATGGCCGAGCAGAGCGAGCCGCCCGTCGCCCAGCCATTTGGCCCTGTCGACGACGCGCGCGGTCTCGTCGACCAGCCGGCGCGTCGCGCCGTCCTCGCGGGCGATGCTGCCCGTGAGCGGCATCGGATTGGCGCCATGGCCGGCGAAATCGAAGGTCACGGCGGTATAGCCGCTGCGCGCGAGCGTGACCGCGAAGGGCTGCATCAGTTGCTGGGAGCCGGCGAAACCATGCGCAATCACGACGACCGGGGCGGCGGCTCCACGCTCGACCGGGCGAAACACTGTCATCGGCGTGCCGTCCGCGGTCATGGCCTCGGTGGTGATGCCACGCCTCGATTCCAGCAGATTGAGCAGGGCGATCCCGATCGCGACCACGGCGAGGCATCCCAGCCCGAGCCGGATCCATCCTGTCGCAGGCCCGGCCGGGTTGCGCTCCGTCATTCCGCGCGCGGGCCCATCGCCTAGAACCCCACCGGCAGGCTGCGGACCGCGATCGCGCTGGCCATCATGCCGAAGACGAAGAGCGGCACGCCGAAGCCGCTGTAGAACAGCGCCTTGCCGACAGGATCGCGCATGAAGCGCGCCATCAGCACGAGCTGTCCCGCCAGCAACGCCGCGACCACCGCGGCCTCGACCGGCCGCTGCCAGAGCAACAGCAGCGTGATCACGATGAACTGCGGGCCGGCCATCATGGTGCAGGCGACGCGCGCCGCCCCTTCCGCCCCCAGTTCGACGGGCAGAGAATTGATGCCCATCTGCTCGTCGCCCTTGATCGACTTGAAATCGTTGAGGGTCATGATGCCATGCGCACCGAGACTGTAAAGCAGCGCGAGCAGCAGCACCGGCCAGGGCGGCAGGGCGCCGCCGAGCATCGCCGCCGCGCCCGTCACCCAGGCCAGCCCCTCATAGGAGAAGCCGCAGGCCGCGTTGCCAAGCCAGCCATTGCGCTTCAGCCGCAGCGGCGGCGCGCTGTAGGCCCAGGCCAGGAACAGCCCGACGCAAGTCGCGATCAGAACCCAGGACCCGAGCAGCGAGGCGACCGCCAGAGACAGCCCGGTCCAGATCGCCGCGATATAAAGCCCCCAGCGGCCGGGAATTCGGCCTGAAGGAATAGGCCGCTGCGGCTCGTTGATCGCATCGACCTCGCGGTCATACCAGTCGTTGATCGCCTGGCTCATCGCGCAGACGAGAGGACCGGCCAGAACGATCCCCGTCAGCGCGACGAGCCAGTTCGTCGACAGCGAGACGCCCGACGACACGACGCCGCAGGCGAAGGCCCACATCGGCGGAAACCAGGTGATCGGCTTGAGCAGTTCGAGAACGGCGGCGGGGGCGGGATAGGCGCGCTGGCCAAGCGGATTTGCAGCCGACGACGGAGCATCGATGCCGATGGCGGCCGTTTGGGTCGCCCCCCGAGCGACGAGGCGGAGGGGCGATCGCCCGGCGCGGCGCTGGCTGCTGCCCACCTGGTCGGCTTCGAGGGTCATGCTGCTGGCTCCCTGCGCATCACACGTTTCGCCGGTTACCGGCCGTCGGGCTCTGACGGACGCGATGACTGCGGCAACCAGGCGTGAAGCGCACCGAGAGCGGCAAAGCTGACGATGAGGACAAGCGGATCGGCGATGATGGGCATGACGCACCTCATGTTGGGTTGCAGGCGGGACTTCTAGCCATCGCTCGGCTGCGGCGGCGCATGCAGTGCTGCCGGCCGGTCGCGCTGGGCACGCGCCCGCTCACGCGGCCGCATCCATGCCGATACCTTCGAGCCGATCTTCCAGTTCGTCGCCAGCCTGCTGCATCGCGGCCAACGTCGCCGCATCGGGCTTCCAGTACTGGCGCTGTTGCGCCTCGATCAGCCGGTTGGCGAGCTTGGCGGAGGCCGTCGGATTGAGGGCAGCCAGCCGCTCGCGCATGGCGGGATCGAGAAGGTAGGTCTCGGTGAGCTTCTGGTAGACCCAGGGCTCGACCTGGCCCGTCGTCGCCGACCAGCCCATCGTGTTGGTCACATGGGTCTCGATCTGCCGCACGCCCTCATAGCCGTGCTTGAGCATGCCCTCATACCATTTCGGGTTGAGCATGCGGGTCCGCGTCTCCAGCGAGACCTGCTCGGAGAGCGTGCGCACGGTGCCTTCGCCGCGCGTCTGGTCGCCGATATAGACCGGCGTTGAGACACCGCCCCGCGCACGCCGCACAGCGCGGCTGATGCCGCCCAGCGTGTCGAAGTAGTTGTCGACCGTGGTGACGCCGAGCTCGACCGAATCGAGGTTCTGATAAGCCAGTTCGACCCCGCCGAGCACGCTCTTCAAAAGGTCTGGCTGCTGAACCGCCCGCCCGCCCCGGCCATAGGCGAAGCCCTTGCGGCGCGTATAGGTCTCGGCCAGCTCGTCCTCGTCCTGCCAGCGGCCGCTCTCGATCAGATTGTTGACGTTGGAGCCATAAGCGCCCTCGGCATTGCCGAAGACGCGCAGCGACGCCGTCTCCAGATCGCAGCCATGCTCCGCCTGGTAGGCCAGCGCGTGCTTGCGCACGAAGTTCTGCTCCTGCGGCTCGTCGGCGCTGGCCGCAAGGAAGGCGGCTTCGGCCAGAAGCCTGATCTGCAGCGGCAGCAAATCACGGAAGATGCCCGAGAGCGACATCACCACGTCGATGCGCGGACGCTGGAGCTGATCCTGCGGAATGAGTTGGGCGCCGGCGAGCCGGCCATAGCCGTCGAAGCGCGGCGCGGCCCCCATCAGCGCCAGCGCCTGGGCGATCGGCGCACCCTCGGTCTTGAGATTGTCGGTGCCCCATAGCACCAGCGCGACGGTCTCGGGCAGCGGGTTGCCATCCGCCAGATGGCGGTCGAGCAGCCGCGCGGCCTGTTTCGCACCATCCTGCACCGCGTAGGCGCTGGGGATGCGGAACGGGTCGAACCCGTGCAGGTTGCGCCCGGTCGGCAGTACGGCCGGCGTCCGCAGCAGGTCGCCGCCGGGCGCCGGGCGGATGAAGCGCCCGTCCAGCGCGCGCATCAGGCCCTGGACCTCGTGGTCCTCTGCCATCAGCGCATCGGCGGTCGCCAGTTCGGTCAGCATCGCCAGCATAGCATCCTGCGGCTCATGTCCCTGCGCCTTGAGGGCCCGCTCCGGGCTCAGGCCTGACACGAGATGTTCGATCAACTCGCGCTCGGGCCGCAGGCCATGGCTCGATTCCGCCATCGCGAGCAGCATATCGACGCGCTCCTCCGTCGACAGTGGCTCGCCCACGACATGCAGCCCATGCGGGATCAGTGTGTATTCCAGCTCCAGCACGGTCTCGCTCAGCCGGGCGATGCGCGACGGCAGCTCCTGGCGGGTCCAGGCCGGTTCGGCCGGGGCGAGATCGAGCGCTGCGGCCTGGGCCTGGACCAGCACGGCCAGTTCATCCCGCTCGCGCATCTCTTCAGGGGCCAATCCGCGCCAGCGGTCGAGTGAACCCTTCAGATCGAGCAGGCCGCGATAGAGCCCGGCCGAGGCGACCGGCGGCGTCAGATAGCTGATCAGGGTCGCAGCGCCGCGCCGCTTGGCGATCGCGCCTTCCGAGGGGTTGTTCGAAGCGTAGAGGTAGATGTTGGGCAGGTCGCCGATCAGCCGGTCCGGCCAGCACTGACCCGAAAGGCCCGACTGTTTGCCCGGCATGAATTCGAGCGCGCCATGCGTGCCGAAATGCAGCACGGCATGGGCACCGAAATCCTCGCGCATCCAGCGGTAGAAGGCCGAGAAGGCATGCGTCGGCGCAAAGCCCTTCTCGAAGAGCAGGCGCATCGGGTCGCCCTCATAGCCGAAGCTCGGCTGGATGCCGACGAAGACGTTGCCGAAGCGCTCGCCCAGCACGAAGATCGAGGAGCCGTCGCTTTGCTGGCGCCCGGGCGCCGGGCCCCATTGCGCCTCGATCTCCTTCAGCCAGCGCTCGCGGCGGACATGGTCCCCGGCTCCGATCTTGACGTGGACATTGGCCATCGCGCCGAGGCGCTTGGCATTGCCTTCGATGATCGCCTCTCGCAGCTCGTCGACGGTCGCGGGCACCGTCACGGCGTAACCTTCGCCCTGCATCGCCATCATCGTGCGGTGCAGGGATTCGAACACCGAGAGATAGGCGGCCGTTCCGGTGTTGCCGGCATTGGGCGGGAAGTTGAACAAGACGATGCCGACCTTGCGCGCCGCCCGGGCCGAGCGCCGCAGCGCGACCAGTTTCTCCACGCGCGCCGCCAGCATCTCGGCGCGCTCGGCGCAGACATGCATGTCGCGCTGGCCCTCGCTGGCGGGGAAGGTGCAGGCGCGGGCGCAGCCGGTGCAGTTCGAGCCGTTTTCCGTGCGCCCGCCGAAGACGATCGGACCCGTCGCGCCGTCGAGCTCGGGGATCGCGACCATGATGGTCGATTCGACCGGCAGCAGCCCGCGATCAGACGGACCCCACTGGTCGAGAGTCTGGAACTCGGCCGGATGGGCGGCGACATAGGGAACGTCGAGCCGCGCCAGGACCTCCTGCGCAGCCTGCGAGTCGTTATAGGCGGGACCGCCGACGAGCGAGAAACCCGTCAGCGACACCATGGCGTCGATGACCGGGCGGCCGTTCTTGAAGAAGAAGGCGTCGATCGCCTCGCGCCCATCAAGCCCGGTCGCAAAGACCGGCAGGACGTTGAGCCCCCGCGCCTCGAAGGCGCGGATCACGCCATCGTAATGGGCTGAATTGCCGGCCAGCACATAGGAGCGCAGCACCAGCAGCCCCACCGTGCCCTTGGCGCCGGAGCCCATCGGCAGGCTTTGCGCATCGGCGCTGACGCGGCCCGGCATCGCAGGATGATAGACGCCGGTCTCGGGATATTCGATGGGCTTGCCGACCTTCAGCGTGCCGCGCAGGCCGCGCCGCTCGCCATCGGCGTAACGGTCGACAAGGAAGCGCACGAGGTTGGCCATGTTGTCTTCCGAGCCGGCCAGCCAGTATTGCAGCGTCAGGAAATAGGCGCGCACATCCTGGGCCGTGCCCGGGATGAAGCGCAGGATCTGCGGCAGCCGGCGCAGCATCTTCATCTGGCTGGCGCCGCCACCGCCCGGCTTGCCCTTGTTGCCGCGCAGCCGCTTGAGCAGGGCCATGGGGCCGCTCTGGGTCCCGTCCATCCTGAACCGGCCAAGCCTGGTCATCTTGGTGACCTCGCCGGCCGACATGATGCAGACCATCGCGTCGCAGGCCTCACGCCGCGCCTCCAGCGCCGGCAGCAGCGGCTGGAAGTGATCCTCGAGGAAAAGCATCGTGTTGATGACGATATCGGCGGACGCGATCGCCTCGAGGCAGCGGGCCAGCGTGCGCGGATCAGCGGACCATTCGGACGCCGCGTGGACGCTGAGCTCGAGTCCCGGCAGATCACGCTTCAGGGCCATAGAGGCCCTGGCCGTCGCGCTTGCGACATGGGTATCCATGGTGACGATGGCAACGCGGATCGGAGTGGCGGCGGTGTCGGCCTTGCGGGGGCCGGCCTTGTCGATCAGGCCCATGTCACGGCTCCTCGGGAATCGCGGACGCTGGCGGCCGGGCGCCGGCGGGACGCCCCTGGGACCGTGACGCCAAAGAGGCGAGAAGCCTTCGGGTCGGACAGCCGATCATCGGGCCGGACCGCAGTTCGGTCCAGGCGGCGGGCGCCGCCGCTTGCGGCGGACGATAGGCGGACGGGAGGGGCATGGGAGTGGCGGCGCTGTCGATGGCCAGCCTGTTGGTCTCTGCATGAAACGTCATGGGACGCCTCCTGCCAACGACGTCAACCGGGTTGCGGTTGCGCTCGGGGCCCACCAAAACTGAAGCCAACGATGCTATGTGTCAAGTTTGATTGACGCTCGTTATCTAAAAAATTGTAATCCGTACTTTACATTCGTGCGGCTTCCGCTACGGTCCGTTGTCAGTAGGTTTGTGCGCTTCGCAAGCGAAGCCCCTCACGGTTCTCATATCGAGGTCGGTGAAGGGTTGCCGCCCGAACCTGCCGTCGCCCAACAGGTGAGGCACTCCGATCTGTGCGACCCGACCGGCAGCGCCAGACTTGAGACCGTCGAATCGGAGACCCCAGCGGAAAGCGTTGTTTGCGCCGGAGACCATCCAACCGGCTGTCCGACGCGACCGCATGAATGCAGGCCTTCTCAAACAGGAATGTGCCTTCGCTGCCATGTCCTCCGCACCGTCACAGGATATCCCGACGTCGCGACCGGCAGATGAGCACCGGCCGGATCGGCTTTCGCCGTTTGCGCGGCAGATCATCGCTGCGGCTTCCGACATCGCCGTCTTCGTCGACACGGACGGGGTCGTCGAGCAGGTTTTGAAGGGAGATGCCGGTCCTCCCGTTGAGCAGGGCGACTGGGTCGGACGGCCCTTCGTCGATATCGTCTCGCCCGACAGTCAGGCGAAGGCGAGGGATCTCATCGAGAGCGCAGCCCCCGATGTTACCCGCGCCAGCGAGATCAACCACCCCGCCCCGGCCGGCACGCATCACCCCTTCCGCTATCGTCTCGTGCGGGATGCGGGCAGCGGCGCGCGCTGTCTGGTGGGGGGCGATCTGATGCCGATGGCCGCGCTCCAGCAGCGTCTCGTCGAAGCGCAGCAGGCGATGGAGCGGGAATATGCCCGGCTGCGGCTGGCCGAAACGCGCTACCGGATGATCTTTCAGTCCTCCTCGGAGCCGATCCTCATTGCCGACGCCACCACCTTCCGGCTGCTGGAGGCTAATCCCGCGGCCCTGAGCGAGTTTGCCGTCACGGCAGACAAACTAGGCAAGATCACGCTGCCATCGCTCTTCGCCCCGACGAGCGCCGAAGCGCTGGAAGCGATGCTGGCCACCGCACGTCTGTCGGGCGAAGGCCAGGAAACCGACGTGTCCAGTCCCGGCCTGAAGCGCAGGAGCTGGGTTCGCGCCACGGCCTTCCGCCAGGATGGCGCCATCAATCTGCTCGTCCGGTTTCGTTCCGATGCTCAGGAGGCGGGCGCGGCGGTCGGCGACACGCCGCTGCGGCACCTGCATGGCATGGTCGAACAGACACCCGATGGCTGCGTCATCATGAGCCCCGACCGCATCGTGCTGCACGTCAACCGGGCCTTCCTCGAACTTGCGCAGCTCGCGTCCCGGCATCAGGCCATCGGCGAATCGCTCGATCGCTGGCTCGGGCGGCCGGGAATCGACCTGCCCCTGATCCAGGAGACCCTCGCCGATCACGGCGTCATCCGGAACTTCCCGACGATCATCCGCGGCGCCTTCGGCGGCGTCGAGGCCGTCGAGCTCTCGGCCGTCACAGCCTGGGCCGGCGACGCCGGCTCAACCGGGCTGATCATTCGCAGCAAAGGCGCGCAAACCGCGCTGCAGGCGCCGAGGGGCCAGGCCTTGCCACGCTCTGTGGAACAGCTTTCGCAACTCGTGGGCCGCACACCGCTCAAGGATATCGTGCGCGAAACCAGCGACGTGATCGAGAAGCTCTGCATCGAATCGGCGCTCGACCTCAGCAAGGACAACCGCGCCGCCGCCGCCCAGATGCTCGGCCTCAGCCGCCAGAGCTTCTACGCCAAGCTCCGCCGACACGGGCTGGGTGACCTCAACGACGACGACGGGCAGCTCTGAAGCGGATTTGACCGTGCAGCCATTCAGGGCCGTAGCGTGCGACCACGGTCCCGCCTCAGCCTCGACGTGAGATCGGCGGCATGAGCGACGCCGCCCAGTGTCAGCGCCGCCAGGGTCAGGCGCAGATCGGCCCCCACCGCGACCGTGCGCAGGGCCAGCAGCAGCCCCAAGCCCGACAGGACCGTCAGCAGCAGCGCCGGCCGCGGCGACGGTCCGCCACGCCAAGCCGCCAGTCCGATGATCAGTAGCTCGATGCCGATCACCGCCAGCGCGAGGTCGATCGTGATGACAAGCGGCGGCAGCGGCATCAGCGCGCCATGCCGAGCAGATGCCCGAGATCGTTGAAGAAGACCCGGACATGCGCCATGAACTTGCCGCGCACGAGCTCCTTGTTCATGTAGGAATCCCAGGTCAGCTTCTGGACGTCGGGGTTGCGGCAGAGCTTGACGAACTGCTCGCGGCGCTTGTCGTTGCGGTACCAGATCCACTGCAGCAGGCCGAGGATCCAGAACACCCGGCCGTGATCGGCCATGAAGCGCCTGCGCGCGGTGGTGAGCGCGCGCGCGTCCCCCGTGCGCAGCGCGAGTTGCACGGCCTCGCCCGCGAGCCGCCCGCAAAGCATCGCGTAGTAGATGCCCTCGCCCGAGGCCGGTGCGACGACGCCGGCGGCATCGCCGGCGAGGAGGACATCGCGGCCATTGTCCCATTTTTTCATCGGCTTCATCGGGATCGGCGCGCCCTCCCTGCGGATCGTCTCCGCGCCCTCGAGCCCCGCATCGACGCGCAGCCGCGCCACCGCGTCCTTCAGCGAGAAGCCCTTATGGGCGCTGCCGGTGCCGATGCTGGCGGTATCGCCATGGGGAAAGACCCAGCCGTAGAAATCCGGCGAGATGCGCCCCTGATAGATCACATCACAGCGCTTGGCGTCGTAGCGGGGGTTGGCCTGGGCCGGGACGCGGATGATCTCGTGATAGGCGAAGACGAAGGGCGGCCGCTTGGTGTCCGGCATCGCGGCACGGGCCAGGCTCGAATTGGCACCGTCGGCGCCGATGACCATGCGCGCGCGGATGCTGGTCGATGGGCCGCCATCCTTGGGACGGACATGCAGCCGCGCCGTGCCGTCGGGGTCGCGCTCGAAACGCTCGAATGTCCCCGTGATCCGGTGCGCGCCGGATTGGGCGGCCCGCACGCGCAGCCATTCGTCGAAATGCTCGCGATCGACCATGCCGACATAGCCGTCGTCGATCGGCATATCGACGCCTGTCTCCGAGGGGGCGACCATGCGGGCGCAGGCGATCCGCGCGACGATCTGCGAGGGCGGAATCGCGAAATCGCGGATGGCGCGCGGCGGAATCGCGCCACCGCAGGGCTTGATGCGGCCCGCGCGGTCGAGCAGCAGGACCTTGTGGCCGGCCCTCGCGAGATCGTCGGCTGCGGTTGCACCCGATGGTCCGCCGCCAACGATGACGACGTCATAGGTGATCTCACTATCGCTCTGTATCTGCGGCAGCATCTCGTTCATGGCGATCATCCTGCGTTGGGGACCAGTCCTGCATGTCGGTGATTGTCGCCGCGGCGCTCGCGGTCGCTGGCCTGCCGCGCGACCGAGACGGCGAGGCCGGCAGACACGACGAACAGCAGAGCCTCGGCGCTGAAGACGGCCGCATAGGCGAGGTCGGGCGTGTCGGAGAGTTTCCGGGCCAGATCAGTCGCACCGGCGCCACAGAGGCCGCCGAGCCCGAAAGCCACGCCCTGCGCCGCGCCCCACAATCCCATCCGCACGCCCTGCCGGTTCGGATCGCCCTGACCGACGAGCCGCATCATCGAGCCGATCGCCGCCACGGCATAGGCGCCGTTGGCCAGCCCCAGCGCGAACACCACGGGCCGAAGGGGAAACCCGGGCCCCATCAAGGCCGCCGCCGCAAGGCAGGACAGCGCGAGCGCCGACGCCAGGCAGCCGCCGACCGCCCAGATCCGCAGCGAGCCGGCCCTGGAGCCCGCCAGTGTCGTGACCAGAGCGACGAGGACCATGCCGGCGAGAACGCCGCCGTTCTGGACCCCCGCCAGCCTGGTGCTCTCACCCGGCGTATAGCCGAACACGGTCCCGGCGAAGGGTTCGAGGATCAGATCCTGGGCGCTGTAGGCGATCATCGAGACGAAGACGAAAATGGCGAAGAGCCGCGCCTGCGGCTCGTTCCAGACCTCGCCCATCGCGACGCGGAACGAAACCTGCTTCGCCGGCGCGAGACCGCGCGCGGGCTGGACGCGCTTACCCTCGACGCCCGTCACCGACAGGATGGTGACGAGCATGGCGATCGCGCTGACCGCGCCGGACACGAGCATCAGCCGGCTCGTCGAAAACGGATCGAGGAAATGCCCGGCCAGACCCGCCGTCACGATGAAGCCGGCGATCATCATCACCCAGACCACCGTGGCGGCGGCTGGTCGACGCGCATCGGCGACCCGTCGGGACAGCAGAATCAGCAGGCAGGTGCCGCTAGCGCCCACGCCCATGCCGATCAGCGTGAACGACAGCGCCGCCAGCGCGACACCCGGCCAGAACGCCGTCTCCATCAAAGCGGTGGCCGCCGCTGCGCCGAAGCCTCCCGACGCCAGAACCGCCATGCCGCCGATGATCCACGGGGTCAGACGCCCGCCCACATCAGAGCCGTGCCCCCAGCGCGGACGCAGCAACTGGACGGCGTAGTGCAACGCAACGAGGAGACCGGGCAGGATGGCGGGCAGGGCCAGTTCGACGACCATGACCCGATTGATCGTCGATGTCGTGAGGACGACGACCGCGCCGATTGCGGTCTGCACCAGACCGAGACGGGCGATGCCGAGCCAGCCAAGAGGCGCCATCATCGCGGCGCACCGAAATGGGCACCGGGCAGGGCAAAGGCCTCTGCCACCGGGACTGGCCACGCGATTTGAGATGAAATGCACCAGCGCGTCATGCCCGAAGGCTACGCACCACCTCCGTGACTGTCAATTAAAACTGACAGTCACGATACAAAAAACGTCAACTGAAGTTGACAGACAGCAGCCTCAATGGGGCTCGGCGACGTCGGCGTCGTCGAGATCGCCCAACCCGTGGCGGCGCAGCTTGGCGTAGAAGCTCTGCCGGCTCAGACCGAGCATGTTGGCGGCAGAGGCGCGGTTGTCGCGGCTGAGTTCGAGTGCCGCCTCGATGCACAGTTTCTCGATCACATCCGTCGTTTCGCGCACCAGGTCGCGCAGCGACACCCGCCCGACCAGTTCCGTGAGGTGCTCCACCGAGCGCGGCAGTGAACGGCCGCTATGCCCGGCCAGAGCCGTGCGGACGCCGAGACTGCGAATGACGAAACCATAGGACGGCGTGCTGCCCGACAGCGCCGGAACGGCGGAAAGCTCGACCTCCTCGACCGTACCGAACTGGCCGCGAATGATGGTCGTGAAGTTGCGCACGACGCCATGTTCGGTCAGCGTCACCATCAGCAGCGGCAGATCGATCCCGGGGCGACCGAGCCAGCGCTCGAGCGGCTCGCCCAAGGCCTGCTGTTTGGTCGCGAGTTGGGTGAGATCGAGGAAGGCGCGGTTGGCTTCCAGCACCTTCATCTCGGGGCTGATCACGACGAAGCCGTCCGGGAATTTTTCCAGAACATCGAGGATGCCGCTCTCAGTGGCCGCATCGGGACGGGCGGCGCCGGTGACCGGCGTCAAACGAATCAGCAGATAACCAGTGTTGTCCTGCCGAAACGCCGAGGCCAGAACGCGAAAACGCTTCGAACCCGATGCCAGCGCGATCTCCGCTTCATCGGCGCGCCCCGTCGCCTGGACGCTCCGAACCATCGCCTGCAGCGCCTCGCTGCTCTGCGGCGCAAGCCCCGCCAGGATCGACGTGTTGGCCAGCCGGTCGCTATGCAGCTCGAGCTGGAGCTGCGCCGCCGGATTGGCTTCGACGACGCGGAAATTCGCGGCCTCGACGATCACCACGGGCTCGGAGGTGAGGTGAAACAGCATGCGATAGCGCGTCTCGGCCATCCGCAACCGCGCATATTCCCGCTCCATCGCCTGCTGCGCTTCGACGAGCTGCTGCTGGAGATGAGCGAGATTGCGCAGATCCCGGCCGAGCGCGACGATCGTGCCGTCTTCGCCGACCTGCATCGCCGAGTAGCGGATCGGCACATCGGCTCCACCCGCCGTCGGGTGGTTGAGCTCGCGAAACTGAAGCGAGGTCTCGTTGCCGGCGCTGTCGATCAGGTCGAGCACCTTGGGCCGGCTCTCGACCGTCACGACATCGGTCCAGTTCCGGCCGATCCAGTCCCGGTGCCCTTCGCGCCGCAGATCTTCCGTGCCGAGGGAGATATCTAGAATGACGCCTTCGCGGTCGAGCACGAGCGCGATATCGCTGGCCGCCGTGATCAGGCTTCCCGCGACCTCCGGCGCAAGCCGTCCGAGCCATCCGGACTGACCCTTGAAGCCGAGCGTAGGAGACTGGGGAGCAAAGACGTTCATAACGACGGATACCCGGTTCCTGCCTGTGATGGGCGGTCGAAAGGCTTTCAGCAAATAATGATATACCAGCTCTTCAACAAGTGATCTTTTTCGCGTCGAGCATCCAGCCGACACGATCGACGGCTTCCGCAGCGTCGCGTGCGCCGAAATCAGCGCCCAGCGACAGCGCCAGCGTCGGATCGGCCACGAAGAGATTGCCGCCGAGCATGATCTGGACGTTCTTGTTCAGCGCCGCCCCCCGCACCGCCTTCACCATGGAGCCGACGCCGGCAGCCGCCACCTCGCCGCTGGCGGAAAGGCCGATCACATCGAACCACTCCGTTCGCACATGCTCAAGCAGGATCGGCTTCGAAGGCAGGAAATCCGACTGGACATGCCAGCCGGCGCGGCGGAAGAACTCCTCGACCACGGCCAGGCCAAACGTATGCTGCTCGCCCGGGACCACGGCCAGCAGCACCCGCCCACGGCCGATCTCCTTGGCGGGCGTGGTTTCGAAGTCCGGCCCGTAGATCCGCAGCAATTGCTGCAGCCGGGAAAGACCAAGCGTCACGTCGACGAAGCTGCAGCGATCCATGTCCCACATCACGCCGAGATGGCGGGCCGTCGCCGACAGCACGGTCGTGATCAAGGCCTCCAGCGTCAGCCCGCGGTCTCGAAGGCCGTCGAGATAGGCCCGGGCTTCGCCCAGCGGCTTCTTGACGATCATCTCCGCGAAGACGGCGATATCTTTGTCGGTGACCAGAATCGGAACCGCGGCAGCAGGAGAACCCGACGCCGTCGCACGGTGCGCGAGCAAAAGACGGGGAATGATCTCCGCCTCGATGGTCCGGGCCAATTCGGTGCGCAATTCGCGCTCCGGCCCGATGGGCTCCAGCGGACACCAATCCGAACCTCGCAACTCGGAAAGGCCGCTCTGATCGTCGCAATATGGCCCGCAAGCGGCCACAACCCCGCGTCCCAAGTCAGGCATCAGGTCACCTCCCTGTGGCAACCGACCGATCCAGCCAGGAACTCTGATGGTCCTGTTACGTTGTGGGCACCTGGGCGCCCAACGGTCTGGAAGGCAGTTCCTCTTGACCTATCATCCAAGAGTGAAGCACGCCGCTTGCCGGTCCGCAATCGTGAAATTACTATGATTCCAGACAATATTCGCGCTGTTTTTTGATCGGCCAGTACTGTTTTTGCATCAGACCGCAGCAAAAGAGCCGCCGAATCTTGACGGGCCTGCTCGGCGCCGGCCCGCATCCCAATGATGGCTTTAAGGGGAAAGAGCGCCCTCGCGGCCTGGCGATCATGAAGCTAGCGCCACACCGCAAGCCTGTCCATATCAAATGACACATGCAAAATAAAAAGTGTCACTTCTAGTTGACACTCGAAAATCGTCGCGCCAATCTCCCGTCATCGGCGCCACGGCTTTCCGCCCGCGGCGCGACGGACCGGAGATGTCCGATGCCAATGCCGGCCAGGCCCGACAGCCCCAGATCGCTCTATACGCCAGAGCAGCGCGTGCGCCGCGACGCCTCGCACTGGACGCTGGTTCAGGGGCTCCTCGCGCCGCTCCAGTTCCTCGTCTTTCTCGTCAGCCTCGCCCTCGTGCTGCGCTATCTGGCGACCGGGGCGGGTTATGACGCCGCCAACCTCTCGATCATTCTCAAGACCCTCGTGCTGTATACGATCATGGTCACGGGGGCGCTGTGGGAGCGCGACGTCTTCGGCGTCTATCTCTTCGCGCCTGCCTTCTTCTGGGAGGACGCGGTCAGCTTCGTCGTCATCGGCCTGCACACGGCCTATCTCTTCGCCATCCTCACCGGCTGGCTGACGCCGACCGAGCAGATGCTGATCGCTCTGGCGGCCTACGCCACCTATGTCGTCAACGCCGCCCAGTTCCTGCTGAAGCTGCGTGCGGCCCGGCTGCAGGCGACCTCTGCGCCCCGCGCGCTCGACGACCGGCTGGAGCTGGTGTCATGAACGCGCCCCTGCTCGTCACGCCGGTTCCCGCCGCGGGCTGCGAGGCCCGGCCGATCCTGCGCGAGCGGGGCCAGCGGGAGGTCTTCTGCGGCCTCACCGGAATCATGTGGTTGCACCGCAAGATCCAGGACGCCTTCTTCCTGATCGTCGGCTCGCGGACCTGCGCGCATCTGATGCAGTCGGCCGCGGGCGTGATGATCTTCGCCGAGCCGCGCTTCGCCACGGCGATCATCGAGGAGAAGGATCTCGCCGGCCTCGCCGACGCGAACGCCGAGCTCGACGCCGTCGTCGAGCGCCTGCTTTCAAGGCGGCCCGAGATCCGGATGCTCTTCCTCGTCGGCTCCTGCCCCTCCGAGGTGATCAAGCTCGATCTGTCGCGCGCCGCGCTGCGGCTGGGACAGCGCTTCGCGCCGCAGGTCCGGGTGCTCAACTATTCCGGCAGCGGCATCGAGACCACCTTCACGCAGGGCGAGGACGCCTGCCTGACCGCGCTCGTCCCGACCCTGCCGGCCGAGCCTGCCGGTGCGGAGGCTTCGCTGCTGATCGTCGGGGTTCTCGCCGATGCGGTCGAGGACCAGTTCCGCCGGCTCTTGACCGCCATGGGGATCACCCGCGTCGCCTTCCTGCCCGCCCGTCGCGCCGCCGACATGCCGGCGGTCGGGCCGCAGACGCGCTACCTCCTGGTGCAGCCCTTCCTCGGCGAGACGGCCCGCGCGCTCGAAAACCGTGGCGCGACGCGGCTGGCCGCCCCCTTCCCGCTCGGCGCGGAAGGCACCACCGCATGGCTGCGGGCCGCCGCCGACGCCTTCGGCGTCCCGGACGCCGTCTTCGAGGCCGCCATCGCCGCTCCGCGCGAGCGGGCCCACAGGGCGCTGCAGCATTCGCGCGCGGCGCTGCGCGGCCGGCGCATCTTCTTCTTTCCCGACAGCCAGCTCGAGATCCCGATCGCGCGCTTCCTGGCCCGCGAACTCGAGATGGAGCTGGTCGAGGTCGGCACGCCCTATCTCCACAAGGACCATCTCGCCGCCGATCTCGCGCTGCTGCCGCCCGGCGTGCAGCTCAGCGAGGGCCAGGATGTCGACCGCCAGCTCGACCGCTGCCTGGCGGCGGCGCCCGACATCACCGTCTGCGGCCTCGGCCTCGCCAACCCGTTGGAAGAGCGCGGCCTGACGACGAAATGGGCGATCGAGCTGGTCTTCACCCCGATCCAGGGCTTCGAACAGGCCGGCGATCTCGCCGAACTGTTCGCGCGGCCGCTGAATCGCCGCGCCGTGCTGGAGGTGTAGCGATGCACCTCACCGTCTGGACCTATGAAGGCCCCCCTCATGTCGGCGCCATGCGCATCGCCACCGCGATGACCGACGTGCACTACGTGCTGCATGCCCCCCAGGGCGACACCTATGCCGATCTGCTCTTCACCATGATCGAGCGGCGCGGCAAGCGCCCGCCCGTCACCTACACCACCTTCCAGGCGCGCGATCTCGGCGGCGACACCGCCGACCTGTTCCAGCGCGCCGCCCATGACGCCTATGAGCGCTTTAAGCCGGCCGCGATGCTCGTCGGCGCCTCCTGCACCGGCGAGCTGATCCAGGACGATCCGGCCGGGCTCGCCCGCGCGCTGGGCCTGCCGATCCCGGTGATCCCGCTCGAACTGCCCTCCTACCAGCGTAAGGAAAACTGGGGCGCGGCCGAGACCTTCTACCAGCTCGTCCGTACGCTGGCGGGCCCGCACATGCCGACCCCGGGCACCGCCCGCCCCGCCCGCAAGCCGGGTGACCCCGCCCGCTGCAACATCCTGGGCGCCACTGCGCTCGGCTTCCGCCACCGCGACGACGTCCGCGCCGTGAAGGAGCTGCTGGCGCGGCTCGGTGTCGAAGTGAATGTCGTCGCGCCCTGGCAGGCCGGCGCCGCCGACATCGCCCGGCTCGGCCAGGCCGATTTCAACGTCGTGCTTTATCCGGAGATCGCCGGGCTGGCAGCGCAGTGGCTCAAGCGCGCCTTCGGCCAGCCGACCATCGCCACCGTGCCGATCGGCGTCGGTGCGACCCGCGATTTCATCACCGAGGTCGCACGCCTGGCCGGTATCGACGCCACGGCGGTGCTCGCCGACGAAACCTCGCGCCTGCCATGGTATTCGCGCTCGGTCGATTCGACCTATCTCACGGCCAAGCGCGTCTTCATCTTCGGCGACGCGACGCATGCCATCGCCGCCGCCCGCATCGCCAGCGAGGAGCTCGGCTTCAAGGTCGTGGGCCTGGGCACCTATTCCCGCGAGCGCGCCCGCGACGTCCGCGAGGCGGCCGGCCGGCTCGGGCTCGAGGCCCTGATCACCGACGATTATCTCGAGGTCGAGGCGGCCTGCGCCGAGCTCCAGCCCGAGCTCGTGCTCGGCACGCAGATGGAGCGCCACATCGCCAAGCGTCTCGGCATCCCCTGCGCGGTGATCTCGGCGCCGGTCCATGTCCAGGACTTTCCGGCCCGCTACTCGCCCCAGATGGGCTTCGAGGGCGCCAACGTCATCTTCGACACCTGGGTCCATCCCCTGATGATGGGGCTGGAAGAGCATCTGCTCGGCATGTTCCGCGACGATTTCGAGTTCAACGACGCCGCCGGCTCCTCGCATCTCGGTCATGGGACGCGACTGAACCGCGGCACGACGTCCGAGCTGCACAGCCCGTCATTGCGAGACGGCGAAGCCGACGAAGCCATCCAGGCGCTCGCCGAGGCCGATGCTGGATCGATTCACTCCGCTCGCGATGACGCGTCGATCGTGGCTCTCGCCGACAGGCCGATCATCCTCAGCTGGGCTGCGGAGGCCGAGCTGGAGCTGAAGAAGATCCCGTTCTTCGTGCGCGGCAAGGCGCGGCGGAACACGGAAAAATACGCAGGCGAACGCGGGATCAGCCCGATCACGGTGGAGACACTCTACGATGCCAAAGCCCATTTCAGCCGCTGATTTCGTCCCCACCATGCTGGCGATGGTCATGCTCGACCGCCGCCGGGCCCTGATGGGAGACAGCTCCGATCCCGCCGGCGACAACCGCTCGGAAGCGGAGGTCGCAGGACCGGCGCCCCGGCGCGCCGGCGGCCGGCAACGCCGCGACCGGCATATGACGGCCGGCAGCGAGGCGACCGCATGACCGTCCTGTTCCAGCATCCCGGCCTCAAGGCCGATTACCGCGCCAAGACGCCCCCGCCCCCGGGCGAGGACGGCGAGGGCTCGGTCCAAGTCCAGATGGACCAGCTCATGGGCAGCGAGACCGCCAAGGTTTTCGCCGTCTACGGCAAGGGTGGGATCGGGAAATCGACGACCTCGTCCAACCTGTCGGTCGCCTTCTCGCGGATGGGCAAGCGCGTCCTGCAGATCGGCTGCGATCCCAAGCACGACTCGACCTTCACCCTGACCAAGAAGCTGATGCCCACCGTCATCGACGTGCTGGAGACCGTGAACTTCCATTCCGAAGAGCTGCGCGTCGAGGATTTCTGCTTCGAGGGCTATAATGGCGTCATGTGCATCGAGGCCGGCGGGCCTCCGGCCGGCACCGGCTGCGGCGGCTATGTCGTCGGCCAGACCGTCAAGCTGCTCAAGGAGCATCACCTGCTCGAGGACACCGATGTGGTGATCTTCGACGTGCTGGGCGACGTCGTCTGCGGCGGCTTTGCGGCGCCGCTCCAGCATGCCGAGCGCGCGGTCATCGTCACCGCCAACGATTTCGACTCGATCTTCGCGATGAACCGCATCGTCGCCGCCATCAAGGCGAAGTCGAAGAACTACGAGGTCCGCGTCGGCGGCGTCATCGCCAACCGCTCCGCCGGCACCGACGAGATCGACCGCTTCAACGCCGCCACCGGCCTGAAGCGCTTGGCCCATTTTCCCGATCTCGATGCCATCCGCCGCTCGCGCCTGAAGAAGGCGACGCTGTTCGAGATGGGCGACGCGCCCGAAGTCCTCGCCGTCCAGCGCGAATACATGAACCTCGCCGAGCAGATGTGGGCCGGCGGCCCCGCGCTCGAGGCCCGGCCGATGAAGGATCGCGAGATCTTCGACTTCCTGGGGTACGAATGATGACCGACGCGACCTACATCCAGCGCCGCTCCGAGCTGAAGACCTATTTCGATCGTACCGCGGTCGAAGGCTGGGCCCGGCTGACCACGGATGCGCCGGTCAGCGGCATCCGCGCCACCGTCCGCGCCGGCCGCGACGCGATGCGCACGACCTTGCTGAGCTGGCTGCCAGACGACATCCGCGGCGCCCGCATCCTCGATGCCGGTTGCGGCACCGGGGCGCTGGCCGTCGAATGCGCGCTGCGCGGCGCCCATGTCACCGCCATCGACCTGTCGCCGACGCTGGTCGCGCTCGCGCAGGACCGCAGCCCCCGCGACCTGCGGGGCGGCTCGATCACCTTCCGCTCTGGCGACATGCTCGATCCGGCGCTGGGCCACTTCGACCATGTCGTCGCGATGGACTCGCTGATCCACTACAAGACCGCCGATATCGTCCGCGTGCTCGCGCAGTTTGCCGCGCGCACCAGCGGCTCCATGCTGGTCACCCATGCGCCGCGGACCCCGGCGCTGACCGTGCTGCGCTGGGTCGGACTCGCCTTCCCCCGCGCCGACCGGGCGCCGGCGATCGAGCCGGTCAGCGAACTCACGCTGGCCCGCCAGATGGCCGCCGAGCGCGCGCTGGCTCCCTGGCGCCCTGCCCGCACGCAGCGGATTTCGAGCGCCTTCTACAAATCCCAGGCCCTGGAGCTCGTCACCCGATGAACCCGGTTTCGGCCGCCTTCGTGAAGGGTCTGACGCGGATCGGTCCGCGCTGGCTGCCCTTTGCCGATGCGGCCTCGCCGGAGCTGCCGCTCGGCCGGATCCTCAGGCTGTCGCTGTTCCAGATCGCCGTCGGCATGGCGACCGTCCTGCTGGTGGGCACGCTCAACCGCGTCATGATCGTCGAGCTCAACGTGCCGGCCTGGCTGGTGGCGGCGATGGTCTGCCTGCCCTTCCTCTTCGCCCCCTTCCGCGCCCTGATCGGCTATAAGTCAGACACGCACCGCTCGGTGCTGGGCTGGCGGCGCGTGCCCTATATCTGGTTCGGCTCGCTGCTGCAGTTCGGCGGTCTGGCGATCATGCCCTTCGCGCTTCTGGTGCTGTCGGGGGACGGCGTCGGCCCGGTGCTCTACGGCCAGATCGGCGCGGCGCTGGCCTTCCTGCTCGTCGGCGCAGGCCTTCACACCACGCAGACGGCCGGGCTGGCGCTCGCCACCGATCTCGCAACGCCAGCGACGCGGGCCCGCGTCGTCGCCCTGCTCTATGTCACCCTGCTGGTTGGCATGGTCGCCAGCGGGCTGATCTTCGCCCTTCTGCTGTCGGATTTCACGCCCCTGCGCCTGATCCAGGTCGTCCAGGGCGCCGCCGTCGTCACCATGGCGCTGAACGTCGTCGCGCTCTGGAAGCAGGAGGTCCGCAACCCCGCGCGCACCGCGGCCCATCTCGAACGCCCGGCCTTCCGCACGATGTTCCGGCAATTCACCGCCCGGCCGCGCGCGGCGCGTTTCCTGGTCGCGGTCGCGCTCGGCACGGCGGCCTTCAACATGCAGGACATCATCCTCGAGCCCTATGGCGCGCAGGTGCTGAAGCTCAGCGTCAGCGGCACGACGGTGCTGACCGCGCTGCTCGCGGCGGGGTCCCTGGCGGCCTTCGCACTGGCCGCGCGGGCCCTGGCGGCCGGTGTCGACCCCTATCGGCTGGCCGGGCTGGGACTCGTCTCGGGCCTGATCGCCTTCCCATGCGTGATGTTCGCCGGCGCGATCGACGCGCCCGCCCTGTTCCGCTTCGGCACGGTGCTGATCGGATTTGGCGGCGGATTGTTTGCGGTCAGCACGCTGACCATCGCAATGGAGCTGGAAGAGGGCGCCCATAACGGCCTTGCGGTCGGAATCTGGGGCGCCGTACAGGCCAGCGCAGCGGGCATCGCGATCGCGCTCGGCGGCGGCGTCAAGGACGGCGTCGGCGCACTGGCCGCAAACGGCACGCTCGGCGCCGCCTGGTCCGATCCCTTCGTCGCCTACAACGCGGTCTATCACATCGAGGTCGCGCTTCTGTTCGCCACGCTCGTCGCCATCGGTCCGCTGGTTCGCAGCGCCGACACGGCGCGCAGCGTTCCGTCAACCCGATTCGGCCTCGCGGAATTTCCAGGCTGACAATGGTTCAAGCCGAAAGCCTTGCAAGGAGGGCTCTCTGATGGGTGAGATCATGGGATACATCGACGTCGCCCAGATCACGGTCTGGCTGTTCTGGCTCTTCTTCGCCGGGCTTGTCGTCTACCTGCGGCGCGAGGATCGACGCGAGGGCTACCCGCTCGAATCCGACACGCATCCCGGCAAGATGCTGTCGCCGAGCCTGATCTTCTACCCCGCGCCGAAGAGCTTCCATCTCTCCAATGGCACGACCGTCAAGGCGCCGACCGGCCAGCGCGACAGCCGCCCGCTCGCCGCACAGCCCACGGCCAAATTCCCCGGCGCACCCCTCGCCCCAACCGGCGCCAACCCGATGCTGGACTCGATCGGGCCCGGCTCCTTCGCCGAGCGCGCCGACACGCCCGAGATGACCTATGACAACCACATCAAGATCCTCCCCGTGCGCGTCGCCACCGGTTACGCCTGCTCGGCCTATGAGGATCCGCGCGGCTACGACGTCATCGGAGCCGACATGAAGGTCGCCGGCAAGGTCGTCGATCTCTGGGTCGACCGCTCCGAGGCCTTGATCCGCTATTTCGAGGTCGCCCTGCCCAACGGCCGCAACGTGCTGCTGCCGGTCACCTTCTCCGACATCAAGCGCGGCGTGAAGCCCGGCGTCGGGCGCATCAAGGTCGAGGCGATTCTGGCTCACCAGTTCGCCGACGTCCCCGCCATCCGCAAGCCCGATTCAGTCACCAGGCTCGAGGAAGAGAAGATCTGCGCCTATTTCGGCGCCGGCACTCTCTACGCGACGCCCGAGCGTGCGGAGCCCCTGCTATGAGCCACGATGATTTCGCCTTCGAGCCGATCCCCGGCCTGCCTGCCTTGCCGCCCGAGGGCGAGACCGTCCTCTGGCAGGGCGGTCCGGACTGGCGCGGACTCGCCTGGCGCGCCTTCCATGTCCGCGAGGTCGCGTTCTATTTCGCCGCGCTCGTCGCGGCCCAGCCGGCGCTCGCCCTGATGCAGGGCACGGCGGTGCGCGCCACGCTCCTGCCGATGACCTGGATCGCCGTGGCTGGCAGCGTCGCGATCGGGATCCTGGGCCTGCTGGCCTGGCTTTCGGCGCGGGGCACGATCTACACCATCACCAACCGGCGACTTGTTATGCGCTTCGGCATCGCCCTGCCGATGACGATCAACCTGCCCTTCACCCTGATCGCCGAGGCCGGGCTGCGCCGGCGTCGCGACGGCACGGGCGACCTTCCCATCGGCCTCGTGGCGGGGGAGCGCGTCTCCTACATCGTGCTCTGGCCCCATGCGCGCCCGTGGCGGATGTCCAAACCCGAGCCGATGCTGCGGGAACTTCCGGAAGCCGATCGCGTCGCCGACATCCTGGCGCGCGCGCTGGCAATCCATGCAGGCGCCGTCGTCACCGTGCGCCTGCCGGCTTCGACAGCGACCACCGACCAGCGCCTGCCGCAGGGCATGGCTGCGGCAGGCTGAGGAGACGCGACGATGAGCGACACGACACTGACGCCTCCTCCTGCATCGGCGAGCCTGTCGCCGCCACGCTGGACGCTCGTTGGCATGGCCCTGCTCGTGCTGTCGTCGATCGGGATCGCCAGCCTCGCCCGCCAGACGGGCATCGGCGCCACCGGCGTTCCCGACAGCCCCACGGTGGCCCGCGCGGATCTGCGCTTCGAGGATCGCGACGACGGATCCGTCCTTGTGCGCAACGGCGCGGGCCGCGTGCTCGAGACGATTCCGGTCAGCGCCGATGGATTTATCCGCGGCACGATGCGCAGCCTGGCGCGGCAGCGCAAACAGTCCGGCCTGCCCCACGAACTGCCCTTCCTGCTGGAGCGGCGAGAAAATGGCCGCCTGAGCTTGAGCGATCCGTCGACTGGAGGCAGGATCGAGCTGGACGCCTTCGGACCCAGCAACGCGGCCGCCTTCGGGCGCTTCCTGCCGGCCCGTGAGACGCGTCCATGACCGATCTCTCGTTGACGGACAGCGCCATGGCCGAACCCAGACAGTTCGACGTCCCCTGCACCATCGAGGTGTCTCACACCTTCGACAGCCTGCATGCTCACGTGACTCTGGACGGCGACGTCAAGATCCGCCCCGGCGACGAGGTCATTGTCCATGGCGAGCCGATCAAGGTTCCCTATGGCGAGGTCCAGAGCTTCCGCCGGGTCGCCACGGTCAAGCGCGCCGGCTGGCTGGAGCAGGTCTGGACAAAGATCACCGGCCGCGCCGAATTCATGGAACTTCTCGAATTCAGCTTCTCGGAAAGGACCAGGCTATGACAGCCGCAACCCTGCAGGCCGGCGCGATGCGCGCGGCCCCCAACGAAGCCACCCGCATGGCCCAGCAGGACACCATGCTGACGCCGCGCTTCTACACCACCGATTTCGAGGAACTCGACAAGATCGACGTCACCCCCGTCCGGGCGGAATGGGACGTGCTGATCGCCGAGATGAAGAGCGATCCCAACAAGGGGCACTTCACCCGCAACGCCGACTGGAAGCTTGAGCTGGAGCGCATTCCCGAGCCGCTGCGCAAGGAGTTCATCGACTTCCTCGTGTCGTCGCTGACAGCGGAATTCTCGGGCTGCGTGCTCTACGCCGAGATGCGCAAGCGCGGCACCAATCCCGACATCTGCGAGCTGTTCAAATACATGAGCCGCGACGAGGCCCGCCATGCCGGCTTTATCAACGATGCGCTCAAGGAGTTCAGCATCGGCGTGGATCTCGGCTTCCTGACCAAGGCCAAGAAATACACTTTCTTCAAGCCGAAATTCATCTTCTACGCGACCTATCTCTCGGAGAAGATCGGCTATGCCCGCTACATCACCATCTTCCGGCATCTCGAGAAGAACCCGGACAAGTGCTTCCATCCGATCTTCAAATGGTTCCGCGAATGGTGCAACGACGAGTTCCGCCATGGCGAGGCCTTCTCGCTGCTGATGCGGGCCAATCCGCATCTGCTGACAGGCCCCAACAAGCTCTGGGTGCGCTTCTTCCTGCTGGCGGTCTACGCGACGATGTATGTGCGCGACCATGTCCGCCCGGAGTTCCACAAGGCGCTCGACATCGACCCGACGGAATATGATTTCGAGGTCTATCGCATCACCTCGGAGATTTCGAAGCAGTGCTTCCCCGTGGTGCTGGACACCGACAACCCGAAATTCCGGGCCGGGCTGGAGCGGGTCCGCATCCTCGCGGGCAAGATCGCCGATGCGTCCGAGCAGGAAGGCTTCGCCGCCGGGCTGCGCAAGCGCGCCTACCAGGCCCAGGTCGGAGCGACCTTGCTGCGGCTTTATCTGCTGCCGACGATCAAGAACGAGATCCCTGCCACCAGCCGGCTCCAGCCGGCCTATTGAGGAGGCGACGTCTTGGTCACCTACGGCCTGCCGATCGTCGCGACGCTGCTCACCTGGTGGTTCTCGACCGGTGCGATCCTGTATCTCGACGGCCTGCCGCGCGCGACCTTCCGCTGGAGCTTCACGGCCGCCACGCTGGTCGGTCTTGCAGCCTTGTGGGGCCTCGCCGCCACGGCCGACGACACGAGCGTCGCTGGCGCGTACATGGCCGTGCTCTGCGCCCTGATGGTCTGGGGCTGGAACGAGATGGCGTTCCTGTTCGGCTATATCGCGGGCGCGACGCGGGAGCCCTGTGACCCCGCCTTGCAAGGCTGGCCGCGCTTCACCCGTGCGACGCGAGCTATCCTGCATCATGAGCTGGCGCTCATCGCCTCCCTCGCCGCGATAGCGTTGATCACCTGGGGCAGCGCCAACCCCTTCGGCGTCGCGACCTTCGCGCTGCTGTTGGTGATGCGGCTCTCGACCAAGTTCAACATCTTCCTCGGCGTACCCAACACGACGGTCGAGTTCCTGCCCGCGCACCTGGCCTATCTGAAAAGCTATTTTCGCCACAAGCCGATGAACCTGCTGTTTCCGTTCTCGGCCACCGCGGCGACCCTGCTGAGCGCCTGGCTCGTCCATAAGGTGGCGCTCGCGGGCGACCCCTTCTTCGTGACGGGCTATGTCCTGCTCGCGACGCTGGCCGTCCTCGGCCTGATCGAACACTGGTTCCTCGTCGTCCCGCTGCCGGTCGGCGAGCTCTGGGCCTGGGGCCTGCGCTCGCATGAGGAGGCCAGGCCCACGGCCGAGACGGCCGGTGCAACCCTGCGCCCGGCCCTCCTGGCTGCGCCGGCCACCACTGGCCTCGCGCCCCCGCGCGCCGTCAAACCGTCAACCCTCGTCGCTTAGGTCGTTAGCGCTTTCAGGAGGCCGCCCATGAACATGCCGATGAATTTGCCCCTGAACTACGAGATGTTCTTCCGCAAGGAACTCGACGGGCTCCACACGGAAGGCCGGTACCGCGTCTTCGCCGATCTCGAGCGGCAGGCCGGGCTGTTTCCGCGGGCGACCTATCACGGGGCCGGCGGCCCGCGCGACGTCACAGTCTGGTGCTCCAACGACTATCTCGGCATGGGCCAGCATCCCGACGTGCTCGCCGCCATGCATGGCGCGCTCGATGGCTGCGGCGCCGGCGCCGGCGGCACGCGCAATATCGGCGGCACCAACCATTATCACGTGCTGCTCGAGCGCGAGCTCGCCGATCTCCACGGCAAGGAAGCCGCCCTGCTGTTCAACTCCGGCTACATGTCGAACTGGGCTTCGCTCTCGACCTTCGCAGCGCGGATCCCCAACTGCGTGGTGGTGACCGACGGCCTCAACCATGCCTCGATGATCGAGGGCATCCGCCATTCGCGCGCTGACAAGGTCGTCTTCGCCCATAACGACCCCGACGATCTCAGACGCAAGCTGCAGGCGATCGATCCGCGCCGGCCGAAGCTCCTCGCCTTCGAGTCAGTCTATTCGATGGACGGCGACATCGCGCCGATCGCTGAATTCTGCGATCTCGCCGAGGAATTCGGCGCGATGACCTATATCGATGAGGTCCATGCGGTCGGGCTCTATGGCCCGCGCGGCGGCGGCGTCAGCGAGCGCGAGGGGCTGAGCCACCGGCTCGATGTGATCGAGGGCACGCTCGCCAAGGGCTTCGGGATCATGGGCGGCTATATCGCCGCCTCGGCCACGACCTGCGACTTCATCCGCAGCTTCGCCTCGGGCTTCATCTTCTCGACCTCGCTGCCGCCGGCGCTGGCGGCCGGGGCGCTCGCCTCGGTGCGCCATCTCAAGGCGAGCCAGAGCGAGCGCCTCGGCCATGCCGACCGCGTCGCGGCCGTCCGTGCAGCGCTCGATGCGGCCGGCATCCCGCATCTGCCCAACCCCAGCCACATCGTCCCGGTGATGGTCGGCGACCCCGTGCTGTGCAAGCGCATCAGCGACGAACTGCTCGAGCGCTTCGACGTCTATGTCCAGCCGATCAACTACCCGACCGTGCCGCGCGGCACGGAGCGTCTGCGGATCACCCCCTCGCCGCTGCACTCCGACGCCGACATCGCCCATCTGGTCGGCGCGCTGACCGCGATCTGGGGCCAGGTCGGCCTCCAGCGCGCCGCCTGAGCGCAACCCTCTTCAAGAGACCATGACGCATCGCGACGGCCGGGCCCCTCAGCCCGGCCGTTTCTGCATGCGCGTGACTTGGCCGGCCCAGGCAGAGCGCCTTCCTTGCCGATGCCCGGCCCGTCGCCAGCCTCGCGCGTCCAGCGTCAGCTCAGGGCCCCGCCGGCCGGTGCCTCGTCCCCGACAAACCGGCGGATCTCCGTGAGCCCAGGGGCGTCTGCGGACCGACGGTCGCGACCGGCCAGGCCACACCGCCCAAAAGCAAAGGGAGGCCGTTTCCGGCCTCCCTGCACACGTCCAGTTCTCGAAGATCCGTGAGGGATCACACCTTCTGCGGCGGCACCGCGATCTGCTGCCAGAAGGTCGGGTCGCTGGGAGCGAATTTGTGCTTGATCGCCCATTCGTACCAGTTGTCGACCGCCGTCCCGGTCAAGAGGATGCCGATACCGCCGGTCAGTGTCGTCAGCACGGCGAACCACCAGGCCCAGCGGTGAATCGATTCCATCGTCGCGTTGAAGCCCATCGTCCAGCGCCAGAACAGGGCGGCGCGCTCGGACGCCGTGCCACGGTCGACGATCTGCTCGATCTCGCGATCGCCACCATATCGCGACACGGCGAGGATGGTCCCGGCATGCATCGCAAACAGCAGGGCCGAGCCGTAGAGGAAGGCGATCGAGAGCGCGTGGAAGGGGTTGTAGAAGAGGTTGCCGTAGCGCAGCGAGAAATTCTGCGTCCAGTCCAGATGCGGGAAGATCCCGTAGGGTACCGCCTCGCTCCATGAGCCCATCAGCATCGGCCGGATAAAGCCGAGAACGAGCATCAGCCAGATGGCGCTGGCGAAGGCCCAGGCGACATGCGTGCCCATGCCAAGCGCTCGGGCGCGATTATATGTGCGCACCCACCACAGGAGGACAGACGTGGTGAAGAAGAAGCCGGCAATAATGAACCAGCCGCCCTCCTTCAGAGGCACAAATGGACTGAACCCGTATTGCGGGCCGGGAGGCGAAAGCTGCAGCCAGAACAGTTCGCGGACGAAGCGAACCGGATCCCAGTTCACCGAGGCCAGCATGTTGAGGCCGATGATCTCGAACGCAATGATGCCGCAGATGATCGAGGTCACGCCGGTCCAGCCAAGATAGATCGGGCCGAGCTGGGCGTCGCCGATCAGGCCGAACAGGTTGCTCACCCGTGTCGCGGTCCCGCGGCGCGTACCGCGGCCGGGAATCGGGACGCCGAGATCGGGCGCGCCGTGGATCTGAACCCGGGTGAAGATGTTCTGATAGGTTGCCATCGCCTTGATCCTTGGAGAACCGGGATGCGTTGAGCCTCGACCCCTAGGTCGCTGCGTCTTGGGCCGCCTGGCGCCGCGAGGACGGGCGCCAGGCTTTGTGTCGTCAGCGCCAGATCGAGAAGTGGCGCGACAGGTCCCACCACTCGGCCCAGCCCTCGCTCCAATAGGGGCCGCTGATGATGATGCAGACCGCGCTCCAGAACACCGCCGAGAGGGCCAGGAAAAGGCCGAGGCGATGGATGCCGAGCGTGCCGATCGAATAGCCAATCGTGTCGCGGAAGAAGGTGTTCTCGTGCTCGGGCGTCTTGACCGGCTCGCCCTGCTTCGGGTTGGTCGCCGACAGGATCAGGCCGCCATGAAGCGAAAGCGCCAGCGTCGTGGTGAAGAAGAACGTCACCGCGATCATATGGGCGGGATTATAGTGGAACTGCAGATACTGGTAGCCGACGTTGGACACCCATTCGAGATGGCTGAAGATGCCATAGGGGAACCCGTAGGCCCAGGAGCCAAGCAGGAACGGCCGTAAAATCACCAGCGTCACATAGGCCAGGATGGCGAAGCCGAAGGCGACGGGCACATGATAGCCCATGCCGAGCTTGCGGCAGATCTCGACCTCGCGCAGCGCCCAGGAGATGAAGGACCCCGTCGCGCAGATCGTGATGATCTGCCAGAGCCCGCCCTCCTTGAGCGGCGCGAACCGCAAGCCGTGTTCGGGCAGCGGCGGGGCGATCGATATCAGCCAGGGGTTCCAGGTCGGGCCAATCGCAGCGCCGTAGAAGATCAGCGCCGTGCCGAGCCCGGCGAAGAACGCCGTCGTCACGCCGAAGAAGCCGACGTAGAAGGGGCCGACCCAGAAATCGAAGAGATCGCCTCCGATCAGCGTGCCGCCCCTGACGCGGTATTTGCGTTCGAAATTGAGCAAGGCCATGGTCACATCCCTCCACGGGCGGTGGCCGTCGCGGCCGCGCCTCGTCTGAACGGTTTCGTGTGCGCGTCGTCGGGTGGATCGGCGGACGGAACCTCCGCGAGGGGCCCGTCCGCCAGTGTCGTCAGCCGATCCGTGTGATCGTCACATCCGAGGCCGGGACCTCTATCTGCAGCACGGCGGCAGCCTTTTTCGGACCCTCGATCCAGTTGAACCTGTTCGTCGAGAGCAGGATGAAATGGATCAGGATCGCAAGCCCGAACAGGAAGGTGAATAGTGCGATCAGCGTGCGACGCGGATCGAAAAGCAGCCAGACTTTCCACATGGGTTCCGCTCCTTCCTCAAGAGATCAGGGAAACGGCGGTGGACAGGGCCGTCCTCACGCCTTCGTCGAGCGACGCATACCCGTTGGGTCCGGGCAGCCAGGGCCGCCATGACCAAACCAGGAAATGCGCAATCACGGCGATGACCGTGAAGCCGATGAAGCTCGTGATGAAGAAGCCATGGAATTCCCTGGCTTCCGCTTCGGTCAACCCTGACAGTGAGTCTCTCTCTGTCATGATCTTCTCTCCTTTGGCCTTGCGGCCGTTACCGCACGAAGCCGTGCGGCTGGCTGCCGGACTTTGACCCCCGGCAGTTCCTCCCGCCCGATCTGGGCGAAAGCGCGTGTCCTTCGCGGTCCGGGCTCAGCCCATGAACATGAAGGGAATGGTGGCATTCGCGTTGGCGCGCGCCTGCGCGACGATCGAGAGCGGGTGGCCGCCCGGGGTGGGGCGGAGCGCCCTCTGCACCAGGGTGGCGACCAGGAAGAAGGGCATCGACAGGGCGGTGAGCCGCCGGCACATCCGCCGGTCGGAGGCCAGGGACTTCACCCGGCGCACATGGTCCTGCTCCGAGTGACGCGCCGTGAACTGCATGGTCATGGTCGTGTTCTCCCCTTGGAAGGTTGTTCTGATGGGCGAGGCGGCCAGAGGCTCCTCGCGGAATCGGGACCAGGTCAGGCTCGTCATGCGAGAGCTCCTTCCCGGCTGGCGAGGGCGTCGAGATGATCAGGCTGGACGCGCTCGGCGCCGTCCCGGCGGGCGCGCGCCTCGGCGGCGTCACGCAGGCGCTTGGCGGCGGAAATCCGCACCAGCACCGGCTGCTTGTCGAGAACCCCGTCGAGCAGCGCCTTGGCGGCTTCCGACCAGGGCAGCTCCCGGTGAAGCCGCGACGGCGTCGCCTCGACGGCGTCCATCTGCGTGCCCAGCGGCAGGATGTGGAAGAGCGCGTCGAACAGCGCGTTGCAGACCTCCTGGACGAGATAGGTCGCCCCGGAATAGCCCATGAACGGCGTGCCGATGTGCCGGCGGATCACGGCGCCGGGGAAGGAGGCGGGGATATAGACCCCGCGCCCGCCGGCCTCGGCCATGTACATGCGCTCGTTGAACGAGCCGAACAGCACGAGCGGCGGCTTGTCCTTGAGCGAGGCGCGCACGGCGTCGTTGTCGGATTTCTTGCCGGCGCAACGCGAGGCCGAGAAGGTGCAGGGCAGCCCCATCTCGGTTTCGAGGAAGTGGCGCACGCCTCGTGCATAGGTCTCGTTGGCGACGATGGCGAAGGAGGCCGTGCCGAAGAAATCCTGCGTCACCGAGCGCCAGAGATCCCAGAGCGGCTTGATCGTGGTGTGCTTCTCGCGCTCGATGAAGGGCTCAGGGTCGAGCCCGAGCAGCTCGCCGAGCGAGCGCAGGAAGGCGGTGGTCGAATGCAGCCCGATCGGCGCCTGCAGATAGGGCCGCTCGAGCGCCTCGCAGAGCAGCCGGCCATATTCGCGGTAGAGGCAGACATTGACCTCGGCATCGGCCAGCCGCTGCACCTGGGAGAGGTGCGAGCCGAGCGGGAAGGTCATGTGGACCTCCGCGCCGATGCCCTCGATCAGGCGGCGCACCTCGGCGAGATCCGACGGCATGTTGAACATGCCATAGGCCGGGCCGATGATGTTGACCTTGGGCTTCGCGCCTTCCTTGCGGGGCTTTGCCTTGGGCACGATGCCGCGCTTGGCGCCATATTCGCCCCAGAGCCAGAACAGCGCCCGGTCGGCGCATTGCCACTGGTCCTCGTCGATCGTGCGCGGCAGGAAGCGCTGGATATTGGTGCCTTCGGGCGTTACGCCGCCGCCGATCATCTCGGCGATCGAGCCGGTGACGACCACGCTCGGCAGATGCGGATCGAGCACGGCATTGGCGCGCTTCATCGCGCCTTCCGTGCCGTGCTGACCGAGTTCCTCTTCGCCGAGCCCGGTCACGACGATCGGCAGCTCGTGCGGCGGCAGCGCGTCGGTGTAGTGCAGCACCGAGGTCACCGGCAGGTTCTCGCAGCCGACGGGGCCGTCGATGACGACCTGCAGGCCCTTGATGGCGCAGAAGACGTAGACCGCCCCCCAATAGCCCCCGGCCCGATCGTGATCCTGGATCAGCATCACGGAATCTCCTCGGCCGCCGCCTTTGCCTTGGCGGCGCGGCGGGCGAACTTCTCGCGGAAATCCGGATAGTGCTGGGGGGTGTCCTGCCAGGTGCCGGCGGTGTCGCCCTCGCCGACCCCGGCGAAGAAGGCCTTCATCGCGTCCATCCGGCCCTTGTTGCCGATGGCGGCGTTGACCACCTGGGCCAGCGAACCGGCGCCTGCGGGCCCGAAGAGCGGCCGCGCCGAGATCAGATTGGTGAAGTAGAGCGCGGGAATGCCGAGCTGCTTGGCTTTCTGAACCACCGGCGTGGTGCCAATCGCGAGATCGGGCTGGAACTCGGCCATCGCCGCCAGATCCTGCTCGAGCGTGGCGCGGAAATTGACCATAACCCCGCGTGCCGCAAGCCACTCGCGGTCGGTCTCGGACCAGGGCGTGCGCGGGCAGGCGGTGCCGACATAGCGCAGGTCGGCGCCGCTTTCCACGAGCAGCCGCGCGACGAGCAGCTCCGAGCCTTCATAGCCAGACAGCGTGATCCGCCCCTTGATCGGCATCGCCGAGAGCGCGCCCTTGATCGCCGGAAGAAGCCGGTTCTGCGCGGCTTCGACCAGCGGCTTTGCCACGCCGCAGGCCTCGCCGATCGCCGACAACCAGCCGGCCGTGCCCTCAACGCCGACCGGGCCGGAGCCGACGACACTGCGCCCCGCCGCTTCGAATTCGCGGATGGAGGCGGTGTAGAAGGGGTGGATCGCCGCGACGACGGCGCAGTCGAGCGCGGCATAGAGTTCGCGCCACTCGCGCGTCGGCACGACCGGACCGGCCGCCAGGCCGAGCGGCTCGAGCATCATGCCGATGCCGACGGGATCGGCCGGGAACATCTCGCCGAGCAGGGTGACGGTGGGACGCTCCGCCTTGCCGGCGCGCGGCGCCTGGACCGGGCCGGCCTCGGCCTCCTTGCGGGCGTAAGACAGCATGGCGCCCGCCAGCACGTCCTTGGCCTCAGCATGGGTCGGCACACCGAAGCCCGGCACGTCGATGCCGATGATGCGGACGCCGTTGATCTCCCTGGGCAGGAGACGCAGCGGCACGCCCGACGCCGAGGGGACGCAGAGATTGGTGACGACGATGGTGTCGTAGAGCGCGGGATCGGCGAGCTTGAACACCGCCTCGCGGATGTCCTCGAACAGCTTGCCCGTGACCAGCGTCTCGGAGTTGAACGGCACGTAGCCAACCGAGCGCCGCGCCCCGTAGAAATGCGAGGTGAAAGTTAGCCCGTAGACGCAGCAGGCCGAGCCCGAGAGCACGGTTGCGGTGCGACGCATGCGCAAGCCCACGCGCAGGGAGCCGAAGGCCGGACACATGCTCTGCGGCTTGTCATGCGGTCCGACGGGGTAGTCCTTGGCGAAGCGCTCCAGCATCTCGCTGTTGCCGGCTGCGGTCGCGGCCTCGCGCATGGCCGCCTTGCCGGAATGGCAGCCGAGCCCGTCTCCTTGCGTCGCAGCAGCGTTGATCGCGGGGGCGGAGGCGGCGTCGGGGAGAGGCTGGTGCACGGTCATGATGCGCCTCAGACCTGGTCGTAGACGACTTCGAGGGTCGCCTTCTTGAGGGCGGAGGGGCCGCACATGTCTTCGAGCGTGGCGGGAACCAGCACGACGTTGCGGCCGGTGCTCTCGCTGGAGAACAGGCCGAGCAGTGCATCCTGCGTCAGCGGCGCCGGCCGGACCGGCGGCGCCTCGGAGACGTTGAGCCCGAGCTCCTCAAACAGCGGCGCCCAGACATCGCCCGGCCGCCCGATGATCTCGTAATTGGCGCTCTTCTTGCGGATGTCATCATTGGCGGGGATGGCGGCGAGAACCGGGATCCCGACCTTCTCGCAGAAGGCCTTTGCCTCGCCGGTGCCGTCATCCTTGTTGATGACCATGCCGGCGACGCCGACATTGCCGCCGAGCTTGCGGAAATACTCCACCGCCGAGCAGACATTGTTAGCCACATAAAGAGACTGCAGATCGTTGGAGCCGACGACGATGACCTTCTGGCACATGTCGCGGGCGATCGGCAGGCCGAAGCCGCCGCAGACCACGTCGCCGAGGAAGTCGAGCAGGACGAAATCGAAGCCCCAGTCATGGAAGCCGAGCTTCTCCAGGAGTTCGAAGCCGTGGATGATGCCGCGCCCGCCGCAGCCGCGGCCGACCTCCGGCCCCCCCAGCTCCATGGCGTAGACGCCGTCGCGCTTGAAGCAGACGTCGCCGATCTGGACCTCCTCGCCCGCCGCCTTCTTGCGCGAGGAGGTCTCGATGATCGTCGGGCAGGCCTTGCCGCCGAACAGCAGCGAGGTGGTGTCGGATTTCGGATCGCAGCCGATCAGCAGGACCTTCTTGCCCTGCTGGGCCATCATGTAGCTGAGATTGGCGAGTGTGAACGATTTGCCGATGCCGCCCTTGCCGTAGATCGCGATGATCTGCGTCTCCTTGGTCGGAGCGGTGGTGACGATCTCGCCGTCAGGCTGGGCAGCCTCCTCGCGCAGGCGGGCGGCCATGGCGGCGGCGGGCGAGGGAACGGGGTTGCGGATCTGGATGTTCACGAGCAGGCACTCCAATCCAGGATCATCTTGAGACAGGCGGGGTCGCTGAAAGCGGTGCGATAGGCCTCGGGCGCGTCATTGGCCGGGGCGCTGTGGGTAATGAGCCCATCGAACGAGAGCAGCCCCGCCGCCAGCAGCGCCATGACGACATCGAGATCGGCCTGGCGCCATTCGGCGGCGACGCGCAGCCGCGCCTCGCGCATGAAGGCCGGCGGAAAGGCAAACGAGATCGGCTTGTCGTAGAAGCCCGCGAGCACGATCTCGCCCTGCGGAGCGAGCCGGCCGATCAGCGTGTCGACCAGAGTGGAGTCGCCGCTGACGTCGTAGATCGCGCGATAATCCTTGCGGCTGTCGTCCCCGGGCGGAACGACGGCGTAGCCCTGAGCTCCCGTGGCGCGTTCCGGGTTGGTTTCCCAGACGACTGGCGCGCCGCCATGGGCGACCGCGATGCGGGCGAGCAGACGGCCGAGCACGCCATGGCCGATGATCAGATCGGGCAGCGCCGCGCCGGCCAGGGCATGCTGGGCGGTGCCCGCCAGCGCCAGCAGCACGCCGGTCTGGCCGAGATCCTCGGGGATGGCCACGGCCTTGGCGCCGGGCACGACGAGATGGGACGAGGCGCCGCCGAACAGGCCGCGCGCCTCCTTGAAGCCGCGGGAGCCGGGCACGAAGACGAGATCCCCGACGCTGCGTCCCGAGGCGTCGCCGGCCTGGATGACCCGGCCGACCGATTCGTAACCGGGCACCAGCGGATAGCCCATGCCCGGAAAGGGCGGCATCCGGCCCGACCAGAGCAGGCGCTCGGTGCCGGTCGAAATCCCGCTCCATTGGGTGGCGACGACCACATCCTCAGGCCCGGCAGCGACAAGCTCGAGCTGGCTCAGAACCAGATGCTCGGGCCTTTCGACGAGGACTGCCAGCGCATGCATCGGAGCACTTTCTAGGTCGGGAGCCGGCCGCACTGGCCTGCTGGATCGCCTGACTGTCAGGTTATCGGAACAATCTAAGGTGTCAAATTGAATTTACACTTTTTGTGTCAAGCGACACGCGCAGTCAGTCCGCCGGTCAGCAAAGGGCGCCGGGTCTTCAGCCGGCGGACATCGGAAAATCCCGCTTCGAGCAGGAATTGCGTCAGTTCGGCCGGGCTGCGGGCCCGGCCGCTGCCCATGGCGAGCAGGTAGAAGGCGAAATAGGCCTCGGCCATGCGCCGGGTCTCGGGCGAACCCGCCATGGGCTCGGCGATCAGCAGCGTCCCGCCCGGCGGCAGGCAGGCGCGGATCCGCGAGAGCAGCGCCCGCACCGCGTCGTCGTCATGGTCGTGAAGCACCCGGACCAGCGTCACCAGATCGGCGCCCTCGGGCAGCGAGTCGCGATGCATGTCGCCGCCGAGCGTGCTGGCGCGCGCGCCCAGCCCTTCCGCTTCGAAGCGGTCCCGCGCCCGCGCCGCCACGGCCGGCAGGTCGAACAGCGTCAGCGCCGGCGCTTTTGCCTGCCGCGCCACGCGGATCAGGAAAGCCCCCTCCCCGCCTCCGACATCGAGAATCCGGCGGTGCTGCGCGAAATCATAGGCCGCCAGGATGTCGTCGGCGACGAAATGCTGGGACTGCGCCATCAGCGCGCTATAGGCCGCGACCTCGGCGGGAGGCGCAGCCGCAGGCTGTTCGGCGGTCGCATAGGCCCAGTAGCCCGACAGCGCGGTCGGCCGGCTTTCGCCCCGTAGCAGGGCGAGCGGATCGGCGAGATCGTCATAGAGCAGCCGGTGATGGGCGATCATGGCGCCGACGCCGGGATTGCCGAGCAGCGCCGCACCCAGCATGGCGAGGCCATAGCGCCCGCCGGGCCGCCGCTCGAGCAGGTCGAGCGCAGCCGCCGCCCCGAGCAGACGCTCGGTCGCGCTCTCGGTCATCGCGAGGCGCGGCGCCAGCGCGGCGGCGCTCAGAGGCGCCGGCTCGAGCATGCGGAACAGATCGAGCCGCACGCAGGCCTGCAGCACCTGCGCATAGACGAAGCCGGCGCAGAGATCGAACAGCGCCTGCGACTGCCGCTGTGCGATCGGTTTGGTCAGGGGAAAGGATGCGGCGAATCGCTGGAAGCGCGGGCTCGCGACCAGCCTGTTTCGCAGCGCCGCCAGCCGATCGGCCAGCGATGCCCGTCGGGCCGGTTCCACTTCGGAGCCGGCGGACGAGGCCAGCGCGGGAGGCACGCTCAGGCCGCGCGACGCTGGAGACTTTCCGGCAGGAAGCTCCTGGCCGTGCGACCGATCAGGGTGCCCAGCTCCTGGCGGCCGGGGCAGGCCGGGATTGCCGCGATCGCCTCCAGCACCAGCGCGTCGAGATGCGTGATCGCGGGGCCCAGCCCATAGGACAGCGCGTAGTTGGGCCGTAGATGGGCCGCGTCCTGGCCGCAGGGCTTGCCCAGTTCCTCGGGCGTCGCGGCGACGTCGCGAATGTCGTCGGCGACCTGGAAGGCCTCGCCGAGTTTCTCGCCGAGCCAGCGCCAGTCCTGATGCGCGACGCCGGCGGCCGCAGCGCCGGCCATGGTCGCTCCGGCAAACAGCGCGCCGGTCTTGGCCTGGTGATACAGGGCGCAATCGATCGCGGGCTCCGATTCCCAGGCCTGTCCGGCCACGATGCCGCCGCGACTTCCGACGGCGCCGCCGACGACGCGCACCAGCGCCGCAAGGCTGTGCGGCTGGCGCGCGGCAGCCTCCGCGAGAGTCTCGAAAGCGAGGACGATCAGCGCGTCTCCGGCCAGAACCGCGATCGGCTCGCCATAGGCCTTGTGGACCGAAGCCTTGCCGCGCCGCATGTCGGCGTCATCGAAGCAGGGCAGATCGTCATGCACGAGCGAGGCGCAATGCAGGAACTCGATCGCGGCCGCGGCGGCGTTCGCCATCGCCGGGTCCGGGTCGCCGCAGGCCTTGGCGACGGCCAGCGTCAGGCGCGGCCTGATCCGCGCTCCACCGGGGAAAACACCGTAACGCATCGCGTGCGCGAGCAGCGGCGGGCAGTTTTGCAGGTCAGCTGCGGCCAGCGCCGCGTCGAGGGTCTGTTCGATCCGTGTCCCGGCATCCATCACGATCCCTCCCTGCGATAAGCGTTCTTCCAAACTGACATCTATTGTGTCAATAAGACTGGACAGTTGTGAGTGTGAAGTCAACCCGCACGAGGCCGCCGTTTGGGTACCCCCCGCATCCTCGTCATCGGCGCCGGCATCGGCGGCCTCGTCTCCGCCCTGCTGCTCGCCGCCCGGGGCTTCGACGTGACCCTGGTCGAGAAGGAGGCCTCTCCCGGCGGCAAGATGCGCGAGGTCGCGGTCGGCGATCGCAGGCTCGATGCGGGGCCGACCGTGATGACGATGCGCTGGGTCTTCGACCGGATCCTCGGGCAGATCGGCGAAACCCTGGACGACCATCTCGTGCTGACGCCCGCCGCCACACTGGCCCGGCATGCCTGGAGCGGGACGGAAAGGCTCGATCTCTTCGCCGATCGCGCGCGATCCGCCGACGCCATCGCCGCCTTCGCCGGGCCAGCGGAAGGCCGCAACTACCTCGCCTTCTGCGATCAGGCGCGCGGCATCCACGACGCGCTGAAGGACAGCTTCATGGCCCGCGAGCGGCCGGGCGTTCTGGGGCTGGTGCAGCACGCCGGCCTTAGCGGCCTGCGCCAGCTCTGGTCCGCGAGCCCGTTCGGCACGCTGTGGGATGCGTTGGGCCACGCCTTCCAGGATCAGCGCCTGCGCCAGCTCTTCGGCCGCTACGCCACCTATTGCGGCTCCTCCCCCTTCGCGGCGCCAGCGACGCTCATGCTGGTCGCCCATGTCGAACAGGAGGGCGTCTGGCTGGTCGAGGGCGGGATGCACCAGCTCGCCCAAACCCTGGCCGACCTCGCCACGGCCAAGGGCGCCCGGCTGCGTTACGGCGAGGCCGTCAGCGAAATCCTCGTCGAGGGCGGTCGCGCCGCCGGCGTGCGCCTGGCCGGCGGTGAGACGCTGCGCGCCGAAGCGGTCGTCAGCAATGCGGACGTCAACGCCATCGCCATGGGCCGATTCGGCCGGGCAGCCGCCCCCTTCGCGACACCGACCAAGCCGGCCGAGCGCTCGCTCTCGGCCCTGACCTGGGCCGCCGTGGCGAAGACCGAAGGCTTCCCGCTGCACCGGCACAACGTCTTCTTCTCGCCCGACTACGCCGCCGAATTTGCGGCGATCCGGCAGAGCCGCCTGCCCGATGACCCCACGATCTATGTCTGCGCGCAGGACCGCGATGACGCAGCCACCGCGCCGGCCGGCCCAGAGCGCCTGCTCATCCTGGTCAACGCCCCGCCCTGCGGCGACCACCCTGCCTTTCCGCCCGAGGAGATCGCGACATGCCTGCACAGGAGCCTCGCCCGGATGGCGCAATGCGGATTGAAAATCACGCTGGACCAGGACGCGATGCTGGCGACGCAGCCGAGCGATTGGGAGGCACTGTTTCCGGCGACGGGCGGGGGGCTCTACGGCCGGGCGACCCATGGCGCGATGGCGAGCTTCGACAGGCCGGGTTCGCGCAGCCGCCTGCCGGGGCTCTACTGGACGGGGGGCAGCGTCCATCCGGGCCCGGGCGTGCCGATGGTGGCGCTGTCGGGCATGCTGGCGGCGCAGAGCGTGGTGGCGGACCTCGTTTCGACATCGCGGTCGCGCCCGGCGGCTATGTCTGGTGGTATGTCGACGCGCTGAGCGACGACGGCCGCTACGGGCTCAGCATCATCGCTTTCATCGGCAGCGTCTTCTCGCCCTACTACGCCTGGGCGCGGCGCCGTGGCACGGCCGATCCGCTGGATCATTGTGCGCTCAATGTCGGGCTCTATGGCCCCGGCGCCCGGCGCTGGACGATGACGGAGCGCGGGAAACGCCATATCGGCATCGCGCCGGACTGCCTCTCGATCGGTCCCAGCGCGCTGCACTGGGACGGGCAGAGCCTGACCATCGCGATCGACGAAATCGGCATGCCGCTGCCCGTGCCGCGCCGGGTGCGCGGGACCGTCCGCGTGACGCCGCAGGCGCTCACCGACCATGTCGTCACGCTGAACCAGCAAGGCGCTCATCGCTGGTGGCCGATCGCCCCGCTGTCGCGGGTCGAGGTCGATCTGAGCGAGCCCGATCTGGGCTGGAGCGGACCGGGCTATCTCGACATGAACCAGGGCGATGCGCCGCTCGCCGAGGGCTTCCGCTCCTGGCACTGGTCGCGCGCGCCGACGGCCGAGGGCGCAGCCGTGCTCTATGGCGGCACGCGCCGCGACGGCTCCGTCTTCGACTGGGGCTGGCGCTTCGACCAGGGCGGCAAGGCGACGGCCATCGAACCGGGCCCGACGGCCAGCCTGCCCGGAAGCGGCTGGCGCATCGCGCGCGAGACCCGCAGCGACCGCGGCCGGCCGGCCACGCTGGTCGAAACGCTGGAGGACACGCCCTTCTATGCGCGCGCGCTGGTGCGGACCTCGCTCGCGGGCGAGACCGTCACGGCCATGCATGAGAGCCTGTCGCTCGACCGATTCGCGAATCCGATCGTGCAGGCGATGCTGCCCTTCAGGATGCCGCGGCGGAGCTAGGCGCGCGATCCTTCGCAGCCTCGGCGTCACGCTGCGCCTTGGCCGCGTCGCGCGCCGCGGCCTTTGCATTCTCGCGCCGGAGGTCCCAGAGCTGGTAGACTCCAAAACCCAGGCACAAACCCAGCGTCAACAGCATCTCGGCGATGATCAGCGTGCTGGACGACATCGCAGCCTCTCCGGCTTCACGGCCCCCTGACGGCGGAACGCTCGACCCGGCCAAGGCGCTCGAACATCTCGATCACGGCCGTGGTGCGTCCGACCAGATCCCACCATGGCGGGAGGGCCGCCCGCAATGGCGCGCGCGGTCCCTGCGACATCACGGCAACTGCCGTCACCAGATAGGCGTTGGCGGGCAGGGCCGGCAGCCCGAGCAGCGCCGGCTCGGCCCCACTCGCCGCCAGCGCGCGGGAGAGTAGATGCAGCTTGCGCCACGCCGGCACGACAGCCCGCCGCGACACGCCGTCATGACCGCGCCGTGCCACCTCCCGGCCGATCTCGGCATAGATCGAGCGCGCCGCGCGGATGCCGGACCGGCAAGAGGCGGGCAGCGCCGCAATCCCGGCATCGGCGCGGGCGTAGAGCCGGTCGGCCTCGGCCAGCAGCCGCGCCACGACGCCGCCCAGCGCCGGAGAGAACCGGGGATCGGTGATAAAGGCGTCCGGGTCGATGCCGGCCTCGCGCAGCCAGGACAGCGGCAGATAGACCCGCCCCATCGCCGCATCCGCCCCGACGTCGCGGGCGATGTTGCTGAGCTGCATCGCGACGCCGAGATCGGCCGCCCGCGCCAGAACCTCCGGCGCCCGCCGGTCCATCAGCGTCGCCATCATCACGCCGACCGAGCCGGCCACGCGCGCGGCATAGTCGCAGAGCTCGTCGAACGTCTCGTAGCGCCGCCCCTGCGCATCCCAGGCCAGCCCCTCGATCAGCGCCAGCGTCACGGCCGGGGGCAGGCCAGATGCGCGCACCGTCGCGGAAAAGGCGCGGTCGACCGGGTGATCATGCGGCCGGCCGGCATGGGCGGCGGCGACACGGCGCTCGAGCAGCGAAATCGTCTCCGCGTCGCCGGGCCCCTCGTCGATCGCATCGTCGGCCAGCCTGCAGAAGGCGTAGAGGGCGGTCGCGGGCTCGCGGATGGCGCGCGGCAACAGCAGCGCGGCCGCCCGGAAGGATTTGGAGCCGACGCGCAGAATGGCGTCGCAGGCCGCCAGATCCGCTACGGACGGTCCAGGGTATCGCGGGTCAGACCCGTTCTGTCGCATGAGGCACCACCGAATCGAGGATCTTGGCCGAGGACAGGACGCCGGGCAGCCCGGCGCCGGGATGGGTCCCGGCGCCGACCAGATAAAGCCCGTCGACCTCCTCGCTGACATTGTGCGGCCGGAACCAGGCGCTCTGCAGCAGCCGTGGCTCCAGCCCGAAAGCGGCGCCATGGACGGAGAGCAGCTCGTCGCGAAACGCCGGCGGCGTCATCAGCCGCGAGGTGGCGAGGCAGTCGCCGAGGCCCGGCAACAGCGTCGCCTCCAGCCGCTTCTGGATGCGGCGGCGGAACGGTTCGGCCTCGCTCGCCCAGTCGATCGCGCCCTGCAGGTTGGGCACCGGCACCAGCGCATAGAAGGCGTCGCAGCCCTCCGGCGCGAGCGCGGGATCGGTCGCGGTCGGGCGGTGCAGATAGAGGCTGAAATCCTCCGCCAGCACCTTCCGTTCGAAGATGTCGTCGACGAGCCCGCGATAGCGCGGCCCGAACAGGATGGTGTGATGCGGCACGTCTTCGTAGCGGCGGCGCGTGCCGAAATACCAGACCACGACGCTCATCGAATAACGCGCCCGCCCGAGCTTCGCATCGCTCCAGCGCTTGCGTGGCTGCGCCTTCAGCAGCGTGCCGTAGGTATAGGCGGCATCGGCATTGGAGACGACAACATCGGCGGCGATCGCCTCGCCATCCGCGAGCCGGACGCCCGTGGCAGCGCCGTTGGCCACGGTGATCTCCGCGACCTGCGCGCCATAGCGCAGGGTCGCGCCCTGCCCTTCGAGCAGCCGCACGAGGCCCTGCACCAGCGCGCCAGTGCCGCCATGGGCGAAATGCACGCCGAATTTGCGCTCCAGATGCAGGACGAGCGCATAGATCGCGGTCGCAGAGAACGGGCTGCCGCCGATGAAGAGCGGGTGGAAGCTCAGCGCCGTGCGCAGCCGCTCGTCGCGGACATGGTGCGCCGCCAGCCCGTAGACGCTGCGGTCGGCCCGCAGTCGCGCCATCGCCGGCAGCGCCTTGAGCATGTCGACGAGCGTGCTGAACGGCACGTCTGCGAGCTGCTCGAAGCCGACCTTGTAGATCGCCTCGGCGTCTTTCAGAAAGCCGCCATAGCCCGCCACGTCGCCCGGCGCGAAGGCCGCAACCCGCGCCCGCATGGTCTCGACGTCGCCGCAGCAATCGAGGCTGGAGCCGTCGTCGAACATCAGCCGGTAGAACGGGTCGAGCGCGGTCAGCCGGACATCGTCCGCCATCCGCCGCCCGCACAGCGCCCAGAGCTCCTCGAACAGGAAGGGAGCGGTGACGATGGTCGGGCCGGCATCGAAGGTGAAGCCGTCCTGCCGGAACACCCGCGCCCGGCCGCCCGGCTGGTCGAGCGCCTCCAGCACGGTGACGCGGTAGCCGCGCGCGCCGAGCCGGATCGCGGCGGCAAGCCCGCCGAAACCCGAGCCGATCACCACCGCATGCGGCCGGCTGTCGGGGCTTGGCGCGCGCGTGCCCGAACCCAGGCTCGGTGGGTGCAGCTCGGTCAGCATGCGATCAGCTCCCTGTGGCGCAGCACCTCGAGCCGGATCAGCCGCGCGACCGTCTCGGGCTGCTCCTCATGCGCGAGATGACCGACGCCCTGCAGCGTCTCGATCCGCGCATCGGGCAGGCGTCGCGCGACCGCGCGCGCCTCATCGGGCGACACCGCCTTGTCGCCAGCGCCGACCACAAGCAGCACGGGCACGTCGATCTTGCCGAAGCTGCGGCCCAGCCCCTCGAGGTCCCAGTTCGCCATCATCCCCAGCGTCGAGGCGACATGGACGCGGTTGGAGAACAGCCGCCGGTAGAGCGCCTGCCCGCGCGCATCGAGCCGCGAGCCCGTGCCCTCCAGCAGTTGCGGAACGGCGTCGGCATTGCCCGCCCGCCAGGCGAAGAAGCGCGGCACCAGCGGATTGAGCGCGAGCAGCCGCGCGACCGAGGGAAACAGTTGCGACGCGACGCCCCGGAACGGCAGCAGCGCCCCGTTCAGGCTGATCAGGCAGTCGGGCGCGATCGCCTTGGTCAGGACCATGCGCAGCGCGATCGCCGCGCCGGCGGAATGTCCGACCACGCATTCGGGCGAAACGCCGAGCGCCTTCAGCAGAGACGCCACGCCGCGCGCCATCGCGGGCAGCGAGAGCAGGTCGCGCTCGGGCGCCTGGGTGAAACCATGGCCCGGCAGATCGACCGCGACGACGTGGAAATCCCGCGCCAGAAGCGGCATCAGATCGCGCCAGGAATGGGTCGAGGCGCCCGTGCCATGGAGCAGCAGCAGGGTCGGGCCTTGCCCCATCGACTGGACATGCCAGGTGAGCCCTGCCGCCGGGACGAAGCGGCTCGCGGCGCGATGCGGCCAGTCGCGGCCCTCGACCTGCCAGGACAAGGCGGCGCTCATCGCGCCACCGCCAGCGCGGCGCCGACCGCCCGGCTGACGCCGGTCGCATCGGCCTGGGGCAGCGGCAGATAGCGCCCGCCCATCGCCGCCGCCAGTTCGGCCGCCTGCGGCTGCGGCTGCGGCGAGGTGTCGATCAGGATGGCAGTCAGCCCCGCGCCGCGCAGTCCGCGTGCGGCCATCAGCGCATCAGCCTGCGCCTTGCCGCGGCCCGGCTTGCCGTCAGCATCGATATTCGCGCGGCCGTCGGTCATGAACACCAGCGCGGGCGTGCGCCCCTTGCGGCGCACCGCATCGGCCAGCGCCGAGGCGGCCTGGATTGCGATGGCGAGCGGCGTCGCGCCCCCGCCCGGCAGGGCCGCCAGCGCGCGCTCGGCCGCCACCAGCGACCGCGTCGGCGGCAGCACGAGATCGGCCTGCGCCTTGCGAAACGCGATCAGCGCGACCTCGTCGCGGCGGACATAGCATTCCGCCAGCAACAGCCGGACCGCGCCCTTGGCCTCGGCCAGCCGCTCCAGCGCCGAGGAGCCGGAGGCATCGACGACGAACAGCGTCGCGGTTTCGCTGCGCTGCTTGTAGCGCGCGATCCGGAAATCCTCGCGCCTGACGATCAGACCGGAGCGGCCCGCCATCGCGGCCTCGCCGCGCCGCAGACGCTGCCAGGGCGCTGCCGCGCGTAGCGTCTCGACCACATCGAGCCGCGCGCCGCCGCGCAGGTCGCCGGCCTTCGAGCCGATGATGCGACCGCGCCGCGCCGCCTTCTGGAACTGCCCGGCCCGGCCGGCGGCGCGCGCCTGTGTCCGACCGCTCGCTGCCAGCAACTGTGCCAGCAGGCCGGCGGGGATCGCAGCCTTCGCGGCTTCCAGCACTATGTCGTCAAGATCGCGCGGCGGCTCCGCCGCCTGATCCTCGCTCTCGGAGGGCGGTGAATCCGGCTGATCGGGCTCGGGCGCCGGCTCCTGTTCGTCGGCCTCTTCGCTTGGCGCCGGCAGTTGCGTCGCGCGCGGCGCCAGCACCAGCGCCGCGGCGAGCGCCGCATCCTCTGGCGCGACCGCGTCGCGGCCCGACAGTGCCGCCACCAGCCGCGCCACCTTGACCGCCTGCAGCGCCGTGCGCGTCGAGCCGATGCCGAGCGCCAGCGCCGCCGTGCACAGGCAGGCGATGGTTTCGTCGTCAATCGTCGCTGCAATGCGGTCGCGCGCCGCAGCGATGGTCTGCGCGTCGAAGGCGGGAGCCTCGATCTCGCGATGCGACAGCGCGGTCAGGTCGAGGCGCAGCGACAGCCGATCCATCAGGGCGGCCGCGGGGCGCTCGTCGGCAGTGATCCCCTCATCGAGCGCGACGACGGCAAACCGGCTGGGTGTTGTCAGAGCGATGCCGTCGCGCTCGACCGTGACCGCCCCGGCATCGAGCGCGGCGCAGAGTTTCGCCGCGGTCGCGGCATCGACCCGCTCGGCCATGGCGACGAGCAGGACGCCGCCATCCGCCTCGACGAGCAGGCCGCGTTCGGCGACAGGGTGGCCCATCGCCAGCGTCGCGGTCAAATCGAGTCCGCCGAGCAGCCGCGCATCGCCGATGCCGGCCGGCATCCGCAGGGCACGGCCCCCGCCGCGCAGGGCCGCAAGCCGGGCGAGCCAGGCCTCCCGCACGGGGCCGGCCGGAGCGCGCAGGGTGACCCCGCCGATCGCGGCGCCGTCCAGCGCGATCAGCGCAGCGGCGAGTTCGGCCAGCCGCCAGGGCGTCAGCGCCGGAGCCTCGGTCGCGCTGGCGCCGGGCGCGCTCACGGCCCGAAGACCTCGGCCAGCGCCCGCTCGACCCGTACGGTCGAGCCGGCCTCGTCCAGCGGATTGCGGCGCAGCCGGTGGCGCAGCGCCATCGGCGCGACCCTCCGGATATGGCTGTCGAGAATCTCCTGCGCGCCATCGAGCGCGGCGAGCGCGCGCGACGCGCGCATGAGGGTCAGCTCGCCGCGCAGGCCGTCGGTGCCCAGATGCAGGCAGAGCTCCGCCACACGCGTCAGCGCGGCGTCGGAGGTCTCGATCTGCGACAAGCGCTTGCGCCCGGCGATCAGCTTGCGGCCGATCGCCTCGTCGGCCGCCCGCCACTGCCCGCAAAAGCCATGCGGGTCGCGATCATAGGCGTCGCGACGCTTCACCACCGTGATGCGCGTCGGCAGGTCGGTCGGCGTGGTCACGTCGACCGAGAGGCCGAACCGGTCGAGCAGCTGCGGGCGCAGTTCGCCCTCTTCGGGATTGCCGCTGCCGACCAGCACGAAGCGGGCGGGGTGGCGGATGCTCAGCCCCTCGCGCTCGACCACGTTCTCGCCCGAGGCCGCGACGTCGAGCAGGACGTCGACGAGATGGTCCTCGAGCAGATTGGCCTCGTCGATATAGAGGAACCCGCGATTGGCCCGCGCCAGCAGGCCGGGCTGGAACGCCTTTTCGCCGCTCGCCAGCGCCTTTTCGAGATCGAGCGCGCCGACGACGCGGTCCTCCGTCGCCCCCAGCGGCAGATCGACCACCGGGACGGGCACGAGATGCGTCTTCTGCCCGCGCAAACCGGGGCTCGGCGCGGCGTTGTAGGGGTCGCCGATCACGGCGCGCATCGGCGGCAGGAGCGCCGCCAGCGCCCGGATCGCCGTGGATTTGCCGGTGCCGCGATCGCCGAAGATCAGCACGCCGCCGATCGTTGGGTCGATCGCCGCCAGCAGCAGCGCCCGCTTCATTTCCTCCTGGCCGACGATCGCCGAGAAGGGGAAGGGCGGCGGCCGCCCCGTGGAGGGGTTCGGCGAGACCGCGACCGGCGCGGCCCCCCGGATGGTCCGGCGCCGTGCCGGTCCGCGCGCGACGGCGCCATCGCGCGGCGTCAGTGCGGCGTCTGGCCCGACCGCGCTTCCCACCTCGACAAGGCCTGCGCTCTCGGCAAAGCGCGACCGCTTGTCGGAGAGGATGTCGGAAGGATCCATCAGGCCGTCCATGATCTGTCGCTCCGGGTTCAGGACGCCATCGCCTCGACCAGCCGCTGCGGCAGGCGGAAGACGATGTCCTCCTCGGTACCGTCGAGTTCGCGCACGCTGACCGACCGGAAGGCGCGCAGCCGGTCGATCGTGTCCTGGATCAGCTGTTCGGGCGCCGAGGCGCCGGCCGTGAAGCCGACCGTATCGACAGCGTCGAACCAGGCCGGGTCGATCGCCTCGGGCCCCTCGATCAGATGGCTGTCCACGCCGGCGATTTCGCCGACCTCGCGCAGCCGGCTCGAATTCGACGAGGAGCGCGAGCCGATGACGAGGATCAGGTCGCAATGGGGCGCCATCGCCTGCACTGCCGCCTGGCGGTTCTGCGTCGCGTAGCAGATGTTGCGGATGTCGGGGCCGACGATCGCCGGGAACCGCGCGGTCAGCGCGGCGATGACCTCGCGCGTGTCCTGCACGCTCAGCGTCGTCTGGCTGACATAGGCGACCTTGCTGTCGTCGACCACGACAAGACCCGCCACCTCGGCGGCGGTGGCGATGACGTGTAGGCGGCCCGGAATCTGGCCGCGGGTGCCCTCCACCTCGGCATGGCCCTCATGACCAATCAGCACGACGTCGTAGCCGAGCTGCGCATAGCGCCGGCCCTGGTTGTGGACCTTCTGGACCAGCGGGCAGGTCGCGTCGATCACATCGAGCCCGCGGGCAGCCGCCGCGGCCTCGACCGTGCGCGAAACGCCATGGGCGGAGAAGATCGTGGTCGCGCCCGGCGGAATCTGATCGACCTCGCCGACGAAGACCGCGCCCTGAGCGCGCAGCCCCTCGACGACATGGGTATTGTGAACGATCTCGTGGCGCACATAGACCGGCGCCCCCGCCTGAGCGAGCGCGCGCTCGACGATCTCGACCGCCCTGACCACGCCGGCGCAGAAGCCGCGGGGTTTCGCCAGCAGAACGGCCAGCGGGCGCTTGAAGGGCATGACGGCGTTCATGTCGAGGCCTCGTGCAGCGAACGGGGGCCGGGCGGATAGGCGCTCGCCAGCCGCAGCCCGGTCGCGCCCCCGATGGCGCGGCGCCAGGCCGCCGGCTCCGGACGACACAGGGCCGTCGCGGTCGCGACGATGGCGGCGGCGTCGAGACGGGCCTGCGCATACATGCGGGTCTGCGTGTCATGCTCCTGGAAACGGTCCGGCAGGGTCAGCGTCTTGATCTTCAGGCCGGCCTCGAAGAGCCCGTCATCGGCCAGCGCGTGCAGCACGAAGGAGCCGAACCCGCCGACCGAGCCTTCCTCGACCGTGATCAGCGCTTCGTGATGGCGCGCCAGCCTTGCGACCAGCGCACGGTCGAGCGGCTTGGCGAAGCGCGCATCCGCCACGGTGGTCGAGAGTCCCATCTCTCCCAGCACATCGGCCGCTTTCAGGCATTCGGCCAGACGCGTGCCATAGGACAGGATGGCGATGCGCGTGCCCTCGCGCAGCACGCGGCCACGCCCGATCTCGAGCGGCGCGCCCGCCTCCGGCAGCGTGACGCCGACGCCGTCGCCGCGCGGATAGCGCAGCGCGATCGGCCCCTCGTCATAGGCGCAGGCGGTTGCCACCATATCGACGAGATCGGCCTCGTCGCCCGGCGCCATCAGCACGAAGCCGGGCAGGCAGCCGAGATAGGCGGTGTCGAAAGCCCCCGCATGGGTCGCCCCATCGGCGCCGACGAGCCCAGCCCGGTCGATCGCGAAGCGCACGGGCAGCTTCTGCAGCGCGACGTCATGGACGATCTGGTCATAGGCGCGCTGCAGGAAGGTCGAGTAGATCGCGCAGACCGGCTTCAGCCCCTCGCAGGCGAGCCCCGCCGCGAAGGTCACCGCATGCTGCTCGGCGATGCCGACATCGAAGAAGCGCTTGGGATGGGCCCTCGCGAAGGCGTCGAGCCCGGTCCCCGACGGCATCGCCGCCGTGATCGCGACCAGCCGCTCGTCGCGGGCCGCCTCCTGCAGCAGCGCCTGGGAGAACACCTTGGTATAGGAGGGCGCGCTCGAGACCACCTTCTCCTGGACGCCGCTGGCGACGTCGAACTTGACCACGGCGTGATACTTGTCGGAGGTCGCCTCGGCCGGGGCGTAGCCCTTGCCCTTCTGCGTCACGACATGGACGAGGATCGGCCCGTTGGGCGCGTCGCGGACATTGCGCAGCACCGGGATCAGATGGTCGAGATTATGGCCGTCGATCGGGCCGACATAGTAGAAGCCGAGCTGGTCGAACAGCGTCCCGCCCGTCAGATAGCCCCGCGCATGCTCGACCGCCCGGGTGATCTTCGAATCGAAGCCCCGGCCGAGCCGCCGCGTCAGCTGGCGGCCCTGGTCGCGCAGCGAGAGATAGGCCTTGCCCGAGAGCAGCCGGGCGAGATGCGCCGAGAGCGCGCCGACCGGCGGCGCGATCGACATGTCGTTGTCGTTCAGGATGACGATCAGCCGCTTGCCGAGCGCGCCGGCATTGTTCATCGCCTCATAGGCCATGCCCGCCGACATCGCCCCGTCGCCGATCACGGCCACGACATGTCCACTTTCGGCCTTGAGGTCGCGGGCGACGGCAAAGCCCAGCGCCGCCGAGATCGAGGTCGAGGTATGGGCGGCGCCGAACGGGTCGTATTCGCTCTCGTCGCGCTTGGTGAAGCCCGACAGCCCGCCGCCCTGGCGCAAGGTGCGGATGCGGTCGCGCCGCCCGGTCAGGATCTTGTGGGGGTAGGCCTGGTGCCCGACATCCCAGATCAGCGTATCGCGCGGCGTGTCGAAGAGATGATGCAGCGCCACTGTCAGCTCGACCACGCCGAGCCCGGCGCCGAGATGGCCGCCGGTGACGGAGACCGCGTCGATTGTCTCGGCGCGGAGCTCGTCGGCGAGCTGCCGCAGTTGCGCCGGTGACAGATGGCGCATGTCGGCGGGAAGTGTGACGCCGTCCAGAAGCGGGGTCTCGGGCATTCCACTCCCCTTCGCTGGCTGATGTGTCAGTCTTGATTTACATATTGCTGTGAGGCTGCCGATACACTACGAAGGAGTCGCACGACATGCAATCGCTTTGGTCGCGCTTTCTCACGATCGGCCGGCGACAGTCCGCAAGAGGCTCCGGGGCCCGAAAATGGCGAAATGGACAGCCCACCGGGGGAACGATGCAGCGGGCTTGCCCGTTGTGTCTCCTGCGCACATTATATCTGGAATAAGTCTGGAGAGGTCATCGTCATGAGACAGCTTGCCTACGCAGCCGCCGCCGGATTCCTCGCATTCGCGCCCCTTTCAGCCCAGGCGCAGGATGCCGCCGCGGGTGAAAAGGTCTTCCTGCAATGCCGCACCTGCCATCAGGTCGGCGAAACCGCCAAGAACGCCGTCGGCCCCGTGCTGAACGGCCTTTTCGACGGCCGCAAGGCGGGAACCCATGAGGGCTACACCTATTCGGCCGCCTACAAGACGCTCGACAAGGTTTGGAACGAGGACAATTTCCGCGTCTACATCAAGGATCCGCGCGGCGTCACGCCCGGCACCAAGATGGTCTATCCGGGCCTGAAGGACGACGCCCAGATCACCAACCTGATCGCCTATCTCAAGCAGTTCGGGGCGGACGGAAAGAAGAAGTAGGGCATTCAGCGACGCCGTGACGCAGGTCTGTCGCCAGGCCTGAGACAGCCCCCTTGCCAACGCGGCGAGGGGGCTGTTTTTTGAGCCTTCGCTCGGGCCGTCCGATGCCTGCGGCCGCCCGGCCCTCGTTACGTCCCGACCTTCGCCAGCACGTCGGCGCGCAGGAATCGCTCGATGAACAGCATGAACAGCACCGAGGGCACGAGCAGGATCAGCGCCGTGATCGAGGCGACCTGGTAATTGCCGCCCATCGCGGCGTTGTAGAGCAGCAGCGGCAGGGTCGTGACCTGCGGCACGCCGACAAAGAAGGTGCCGGTGAACTCGTCGAGCGATTCGAGGAACACGAAGATGCCGCTGGCGATGATGCCGGGCGCCGCAAGCGGCAGGGTCACGCTCAGGAAGGCGCGCATCGGCGAGGCGCCCATGTTGCGCGCCGCCAGTTCAAGGTCCCGGTCGACCGCCGCAAAAGCCGCAGCCGCGATCCAGACCGAGAACACCAGCCCATGCGCGGTGTGGACCAGCACGACGGCGAAGACCGTGCCGTTGATGCCGAGCTGGTAGAAGATCCGGGCGACGTTGATGTAGATCGCGACCGAGGGAAACGCCTGCGGCAGCAGAAACATCAGCATGAACAGCGCCCGCATCGGCAGCTTCAGCCGCGCCAGCGCATAGCCGGCCGGAATCGACAGGGCCAGCGCGAACAGCACGGTCAGCACCGCGATCCAGACGCTGGTTCCCAGCGAGGCCATGGCGTCGCCGGTCGGCCGGAAGACCTGCTCCCAGTAGCGCGTGCCATAGCTCACCGGCAGCTTGTAGGGCGTGTACCAGCGCTCGGCGACGGACCAGAGCGCCAAGTTCAGGATCGGCCCGATCAGGACGAAGGCGAAGGCGCAGAGCAGGCTGACCGCCAGCACCATCCGCGCAGAGGAGGCAAGCCTGGTCATCGCGGAGCCTCCTGCGACAGGCCGCGCCTGAGATAAAGGATCGCGGCGCCCGCGCTGATCAGATAGGTGATGACGCCGAGCGCATTGGCGGTGGCGTAGTCGCCATAGGCGTTGATCCGGAAGGCCATGTCGACGGTCAGCATGGTCGGCTGCGAGCCCGACACCATCATCGGCACCGACAAGACCGAGAGCATCGTCACGAAGGACAGGACGAGTGCGACGAGCAGCGTCTGCATCACCTGCGGTAAGGCCAGCTCGAACAGGACGCGCGGGCGCGAGGCGCCGAGATTGCGGCCGGCTTCCAGCGTCGCACGGTCGATCGAGGCGAGCGCGCCGGCCAGCAGCAGGGCGACGAAGGGCGTCTGCTTCCAGACGAAGGTCGCGATGATGCCGCGCCAGTCGAGGAAACTCACTGCCTGCAGCGGCTCGATCAGCCCCATCGAGACGAAGCTGTTGTTCATCAGGCCGTTCTTGGCAAGGAAGGTGCGCATGCACTGCGCCGCAACGATGAATGGAATGAACAGCGGCCAGCGATAGAGCGCCTTCAGCGTGCCGACGATGAAGCGGTTTTCGCCGAGCGTCAGCGTGCCGGCGATGACGATGGCCGCCAGCGCCGTCAGCGCGCAGGACGTGAGCACGATCACCACGGTGAAGACCATGTCGGTCGAGTAGAGCTCGAACGCCTTGGCAAACCACTCCAACGTGAACGCGCCGTCCTTGCTGAAGGCGGAGATCAGCGAGAAGCACAGCGGATACAAAAACAGCGCCGCGACCAGCACGAGGCCGGGAGCGATCAGGATCAGCGCCAGATGGCGTTGGGAGAGGCTCATTCCACTGCGCATTGTTAAGGAGGAGCGGCCCGGCATCGTGCCGGGCCGGAGAAGGTTGATGGAGGGGCGCGCCGCCGCTTGAAAAAGCGCGCCGTCATCCCGGGCTTGCCCCGGGATCCATCACAGAGCGCAGCGCCCGACGATGGATCCCAGAGCTCCGCTTCGCTGCGTCCGGGATGACGGTCGTGGTTCAGAGCACGAACGCGACGACTCTCGATCTCAGTTCGAGACCTTCTTCTCGTAGCCCTCGAGGATGTCGTTGAAGTAGGGCGCGATCGGGAAGGCCTTGCCGTTCTTGGCGAGGTCGGCGGGGGTGACATCGACGAAGAGCTTGTCCCAGGCAGCCTTGTCGAGCTTGCCCTCGAGGTTGGCGGCGTCGATGCCCGGATACCAGTTGAACTTCTTGACGATGCCGT